>Ga0181521_10004410_pt1 | contig 16109 bp, 7 predicted proteins | sample PEATcosm2014_Bin_32_FD_119764 | JGI IMG/M metagenome (GOLD analysis project Ga0181521, IMG submission 119764) | Peatland microbial communities from MTU Mesocosm Facility, Houghton, MI, USA - PEATcosm2014_Bin02_60_metaG | ecosystem: Environmental > Terrestrial > Soil > Wetlands > Peat | place... | reverse complement strand
GATGACGGGCTCGAAGCCAACCTCCGCACCTTCTTCGAGCAGAGCTACCGTCGCTTTGAGATTCTCTTCGCCGTGCGCAGCCCGGAAGACCCCGCTATCGCGGTGGTCGAGCGCCTGCGAGCGCGCTACCCGGGTGTCCCCTCGCGCCTCATCGTGGTGGGCGAGCCGCCCTATCCGAACGCCAAAGTGTACAGCCTCGACCGCATGCTGGCCGCCGCCGAGCACGACCTGCTGGTGATGTCCGACAGCGACATTCGCGTGACGCCCGATATGCTCTCGACCATCGCCGCCGAGTTCCAAGCCGAGCGGCTCGGCCTGGCCACCTGCCCCTACCGCGCCGTTCCGGGCCGCAGCTTCTGGTCGACGCTCGAAGCCATCGGCCTGAACACGGAATTCATCGGCGGCGTGCTGGTGGCGCGGATGCTCGACGGCATGAAGTTCGCACTTGGTCCCACCATCGCCGCCCGCCGCCGGACGCTCCAGCGGATCGGCGGCTTCGATGCCGTGAAGGACTACCTGGCGGAAGATTTCGTGATGGGAAAGCTGGCCGCCGAACGCGGCGACGGCGTGATTCTTTCGTCCTATGTAATCGAGCACCGCATCGGCGCGCAGCCGTTCGCGGCCAATCTGCGGCATCGCCTGCGTTGGAACCGCAGCACGCGCCGTTCGCGCCCATGGGGCTACATCGGCCAGGTGTTTACCAACCCTTTGCCGCTGGCGCTGCTGCTGTGCGCGGTGAAGCCGGAATGGTGGCCCGTGTTGGCCGTGACGGCGGTATTTCGCGCCGTCGCCGGATGGGCCGCTGCCGGGCACGTGTTGCGCGACCCGCTCACACGCCATCTCTGGTGGCTGACGCCGCTTCAGGATCTCGCCAGCTTCCTGGTGTGGATCGCCGGCTTCTTCGGCAACACCATCGTCTGGCGCGGCCGCAAATACTATTTGTTGCGCGATGGACGGTTTGAGCCGGCGCCGTAGGACGTCTGGTCTATTGCTTCGCCGCCGCCTGGCTTTTCGCGAGCAGGCCTTTGATCAGATCGGAAGCGGCCGCCTCCTGGTAGCCTTCCGGAATCTGGAAAACGCTATCGGGCACCGGTGTGGTGGAAAGCTCCACCACCTCCTGATTCATCTGCATGAAGGGCGCATCGGGGTCGGCGGCGGGCATCCGTTGCATCATCGCAGCCATGGCGGGCATGAACATGTCCATGTGCACCCGCAGTACGGTCGCCCCCTTCATCATTTCCTTCATGAGGGGCTCGAAAACGTCCGCGAAACCCGGGAACTGTTTCATCGCCTTGCCCATGAAGGCAGCCGGATTCATGGTGGTGTAGGACCAAAGGGAATACCCGGTCAACTCGCGAATGGCGGGCACGCGCATGACTTCGCCAGGCTTGGCGCTCCACAACTGCATGACCATTTTGACCATGGGACCGGCGGGCATGTTGGGCATGGCCGGCCCTTCGATCGAGACCGCGATCTCGCGCTCCTCCGCTTCCACACCCTGGATGACGGCGGTACGGCCGGTCACCCTGGCGGGTGAAATATCGGCTTTCATCGACGGCATGGCGGCGCGGGTTTCGGCCGGCATTTCCGGCATGGCGCGGGCCACTTCCTCGCCGTACTGGTCGTACGGCAGCTTGGCATACCGCTTGCCCGCGGTGTCCAGGAGCGTGATCTCCTTGGTGGTGAAATCGATGATCGAATTGAACCCCATGGACGTGGAGAACCCTTTGCCGCCCTTTAAGCGAAGCACGGTCTCCTGCGGCATGACACGCGCCATCTGCGCGGGCAGGGCGGAATTCGTCTTGATCTCCATTTTGTAGCGGAGCGTGACGTCGGCGTGCGCCACCGAGAGCGTGAGCGCCAGCGGGAATATGGATGCGAAGGTGCGGAAGCGGCAAGTCATCATGAGGCCCCCCTAGAGCATAGCGCGCCGGCGCCCGCGATGCCGGCATCGGCGCCGTACCTGGCCATCAGCAGCGGAATTTCGCCGGCGCGCTGATTGATGGACCAGTGCGGCAAGTTCTTCGAGATGCTGTCGAAGAACGAGCTCATCAGCTCGGCTACGCCGCCGCCCACCACCATGACGTCCGGCTCCAGAAGATCCACGATGTTGCCCAGCCACACGGTCAGCAGGTGAGCGGTCTCGGTGAGAACCTCGGTGGCCGCCGCATCGCCCTCGCGAAAGGCCTGGCCTACGTGTTCGGAGCGGACCTGTTCCAGGCTTCCGGCCAGTTGCACAATCCTGGACGCGCCGGCGCCGGCGAGCCTGGCCTGCGCCCTCCGGGCGATGTTCGGACCGGAGGCCAGCGTCTCGATGCAACCGCGCTTCCCGCAGGGGCACTGGGGTCCGTGATAGTCGATGGTCATGTGCCCGCCCTCGGCGGCGCTTCCGGTGCGGCCGTGGTAGATCTTCCTGTCGATGACGATTCCGGTGCCGATGCCCGTGCCGAGCGTAGCGTAAAACACGTTGGTGTATCCGGCACCCGCGCCCCACAGCGCTTCCGCCAGCCCGGCGGCGTTGGCATCGTTATCGACGCGCGCGGGAACGCTGAATACCCGCTCCACTTCGGCGGCCAGCGGGTAATTGCGCCAGCAGGGCACGTTGGGCGGATTGAGCACCACCCCGGTCTTGGGGTCGAGCGGCCCCGGCGAGCAGAGTCCAATGCCCGTCACCGCGCCGCGCGCTTCGGGGAATTCGGAGAAGACCGCATCCACGGCAGCCTTCACCGCCGCGAAACCCGTGGCAGCGTCGCCCGTGGCCACCATCGGCGCGCGCGTTTTGTGGGAGATCTCCCCGCTCGAATCCACCAGCCCGGCGGCCACTTTGGTGCCGCCGATATCTACGCCAATCGTCATTGCTTCCGGCATGGATCGGTATCCTCAGGATGTGGCTAACGAAAGCACCACAATGGAGAGCACCAGCACGGCGAGGCCGGCGAACATCACCTGAAGCGGTTTCTTGCCGCTGCCCTTCCATTCGCCCGTCAGCACTCCCAGGACCATGGCCGTGATGACAATCAGCGACATGAACGCGGGCCACGCCACTACCGTGCCCAAAATGTTCTTCGACACGCCGTACATCACCGTGCTGCCGAACCAGCATACGGCCATGATGGCGGCCAGAAACCAGTAGCCGCCGGTCCCGCCCAAGCCCAGGCGGCTGCCGGTCTTGTTCTTGGACATCAGGTAGATGCAATAGATGAGATTGGGAACGGCGCCCGCGCACATCAGCGGCAGCCAGGTGGCGTTGTTCTTCCAGGTCTCGGAGGCGCCGGCGGCTTTGGCCACATCCGCCAGATGGCCGCCATATTGCAAGCCCAATCCGACCAGGGCCGATCCCAATCCGCTGAACGTGCAGAACAGGAGTCCCTTTCCGACCGAGGGCTTCCCCGTGGGACCCTCGCCCAGCGCGGCTTCGCGGGCGCGGCCGGCTTTGGCGCAGACCAGCACGCCGGCGATCACCAGCGCCACCCCGCCCATGACCGCGATGCCCTGCGAGGTGAACGCCGTCGACGTGGTGAAGAGCGGGATAAGCGCGCCCACGGCGGCCGAGATGCCCAGGATGACGGAGAAGGCCAGGGCGATTCCCACGGCATCCACCGCCAGGCCGAAGAACACCTGCGAAACTCCCCACCCGGCGCCGCAGCCGGCCGCGATGGCAATCGGTCCCCAGCCCGCATCGGAGTAAACCTGGCCCAGCGACGGCACGGTGAGCAGCGCGAGCACGGGGGGGAAGATACAGAGCGCGAAGATGGTCCACGCCAGCCAGGTATTCTCCCACGCCCACTTCCTGGTGAACTTCATGGGCAGGGTGAAGCTGCCATTCATCGCTCCGGCCAGGATGAGCAGCAAGATTCCGATCGCGCTTTGGTTCATGGGTTCCGTCCTGCATCATACCACCGGACCGGAGTAAAGCAGGATAAACTCAAGCTCATGAAGCGGCGACCGATGCATGCGTTGGCGGCACTGATTTTCGTGGCAGCGTTGGCGGCCCAGACCGCACCCAAGGTCACCACTCCCCAAGAAGCGCTGGGATTCAGCCTGGGCGACGATTACCAGGTGGCCAACTACACCCAGCTCGAGGCTTACTGGAAAAGACTCGCCACCGAGTCGGATCGCATGAAGCTGGTGGACATCGGCCCCACGGCCGAAGGCCGGCGCCAGTACATGGCGATTATCACTTCGCCCGAGAACATGAAGCGCCTCGATCATTACAAGGAGATCTCGCGCCGGCTGGCGCTGGCCGAGGGGATCACGGAAGATCAGGCCCGCGCGCTGGCCCGCGAGGGCAAAGCCGTGGTGTGGATCGACGGCGGGCTGCACGCCAGCGAGACGGTGGGCTCGCAGCAGCTCATGGAGATGGTCTACCAGATGGCGGTCCGCACGGATCCCGAAACCATGCGCTTTCTCAACGATGTGATTCTGCTGTCGGTGCCGGCCAACCCGGACGGCCAGGAGCTGGTCGCCAACTGGTACATGCGCGGATCGGAGAACCCGGACGCGCCTCTGAAGGACCCGCTCAAGCGCACCATGAACGGCCTGCCCCGGCTGTGGGCCAAGTACATCGGCCACGACGACAACCGCGACTTCTACATGTCCAACATGCCGGAAACCACCAACATGAACCGCCAGCTTTTCCTGGAATGGTTTCCGCAGATCATGTACAACCACCACCAGACCGGACCCGCCGGCGCGGTGATTTTCATGCCGCCCTTCCGCGACCCGTTCAACTACAACTTCGATCCGCTGATCCCGCTGGGAATCGAGCTGGTGGGCACCGCCATGCACAGCCGCCTGGTGGCGGAGGGCAAGGGCGGCAGCACTATGCGCAGCGGAGCCAATTACTCCACCTGGTGGAACGGCGGCCTCCGCACCATCACTTACTTCCACAACATGATCGGCATCCTCACCGAGATCATCGGCAGTCCCACGCCGATGACCATCCCGGTGGTGCCCGCGAAGCAGTTGCCGCAAGGCGACTGGCCCATGCCGGTGGTTCCCCAACTGTGGCACTACCGGCAATCCATCGAGTACGAAATCACCAACAACCGGGCCATCCTCGACGTGGCGTCCCGCTATCGCGAAACCTTCCTGTTCAACATCTGGCGCATGGGAATGAATTCGATTGAGAAGGGCGGCAAGGATTACTGGACGGTCACGCCCAAGAGCATTGCCGCGCTCGAAGCGGCGGCTGGCGGCGCGTCTAGCGGCCGCACGGTTCCCATGGAGCTTTACAACACCGTCCTGCACGATCCCAAAATGCGCGATCCGCGCGGTTACATCATTCCGTCGGACCAGGCGGATTTCGCCAACGCCACCGAGTTCGTCAACGCTCTCCTCAAGACCGGCATCACCGTTCTGAAAGCCACTTCCGCGTTCCAAGTGGCCGGCAAGAGCTATCCGGCCGGTTCGTACGTGGTGAAGACCGCGCAGGCGTTCCGACCGCATGTCATGGACATGTTCGAGCCGCAGGACCATCCCAACGATTTTGCGTATCCCGGCGGCCCTCCCAATCCTCCGTACGACATCGCCGGCTGGACACTGGCGTTGCAGATGGGCGTCGAGTTCGATCGCGTCCGCGACGGCTTCGACGGTCCGTTCACGAAGATCGGCGGCCTTCTGCCCCCGCCGCCCAGCTCGATTACAGGGCCCTCAAACCCGGCCGGTTACCTGATCAGCCACCGCATCAACAACTCCTTCGTGCTGATCAACCGGCTTTTGAAGGCCGGCACCGGCGTGTACTGGCTGAAGAAGCGGGAGATGGCCGACGGCCGGGATCTGGGCACGGGCGCCATCTGGATTCCGGCTTCGGCAGCCGCGCGCCCCATACTTGAGCGCGGCGCGAAGGATCTCGGAGTACCCGTCGATGCCGTGGCCAAGGCGCCCGCCGGCGACGCGCTGAAGCTCCAGCCCATCCGCATCGGCTTGTGCGACCAGTATGGCGGATCGATAACTTCCGGCTGGACGCGCTGGCTCTTCGAGCAGTACGAGTTTCCGTTCGAAGTGGTCTACCCGCCGGCGCTCGATGCCGGCGACTTGAAAAGTAAGTTCGACGTCCTGGTCTTGCCCGATGGGGCCATTCGCCGCGGCGGCGGCGGTGGCGGCGACAGAATCACCGAAGACAAGACCGGTCCGCAGCTCAAGAAATTCGTCGAGTCGGGCGGGTCCATCGTGACCATCGGAAGCTCCACCAGCGTGGCGGAGTGGTTCGGCATTCCCGTGAAGAACTACCTCACGGAAAAAGGCCCGGACGGCAAGGACCGCCCGCTGCCGCGCGAGAAGTTCTATATTCCGGGATCGCTGCTCAGGGCCAACGTCGACAACACCAACCCCTTGGCTTACGGCATGCCGGCGCAGGTGGATGTTTTCTTCGACAGCAGCCCGGTGTTCCGCCTGGAGCCCGATGCGGAGTTGAAGCACACCACGGCGGTGGCCTGGTTCTCCGGTTCGGAGGTTCTGGATAGCGGCTGGGCCTGGGGCCAGCAATATCTGGATGGCGGAACGGCGGTGGCCGAGGCCTCCGTGGGCCAAGGCAAGCTGGTGCTGCTGGGTCCGGAAGTGAATTTCCGCGACCAGCCGCACGGGACATACAAGCTGCTGTTCAACGGCCTGTACTACGGCAGCGCCAAACCGGCGGCGCTACCGCTCCGCCAACCGGCCGATGGCCGGCCCCGTGAGCCGGAAAATGGTCCACTCGTCCAGGGGGACCGCGCCCAGGCTCCGGTAAAACTCGATGGCGGGCGTGTTCCAATCGAGCACGGCCCATTCCATCCGGGCGCAGCCGCGCTCCGTGGCGGTGCGCGCCAGTTCGCACAGCAGCGCCTTGCCGATGCCGCGGCCGCGCATCGCGGGGCGGACGAACAAGTCCTCCAGGTACAACCCCCGCCGGCCTTGCCAGGTGGAGAAGTTGTGAAAGAAGAGGGCCAATCCGGCGGTCTCGCCGTCGACCTCCGCCAATAGCACTTCGCCGGCGGGCCTCGCGCCGAACAGCGACTCGCGCAGAACCTCCTGGTTGACGGGCACCTCTTCGGGGCGCGCTTTCTCATACTCGGCAAGCCCGTGGATGAGCGCCAGAATGACCGGGATATCGTCTTCCACGCCCGGTCTGATGTGTATGTCGGACATTTTGGCTGGTTGTGCCATTCTAACCGATGAGGCAACGCGTTGTTCCGAACCGCGTCATAATCTACTCATGACCCGCATTCCACTTGCTTTAATCTTGATGGCGGGCGCGCTGGCCGCTCAGGCGCCGCCCAATATGCCGAAAGCCGACCCGTTGTGGCCCGGCGCCGCGCCCGGCGCGCTGGGCACCCAGGACGAAGACCAGCCCACGCTGGCGCCCTACCTCGTGCCGCAGGGCCGGGGGACCGGGACGGCGGTGATCGTATGCCCCGGCGGCGGCTATGTCCTCCTGTCGATGGACAAGGAAGGCGACCAGGTGGCGCGCTGGCTGAATTCCATCGGGGTCGCGGCCTTCGTGTTGAAATACCGGCTGGGACCGAAATATCACCACCCGGTGGAACTGGGCGACGCGCAGCGCGCGATCCGGACGGTGCGCTACAAGGCGGCCGAGTTCCGGGTGCTGCCGGACCGCATCGGCATCATGGGCTTCTCCGCCGGGGGACACCTGGCCTCCACGGCCGGGACGCATTTCGACGTTGGAAACGCCAGCGCTTCCGACCCCATCGACCGCGTGAGCAGCCGTCCCGATTTCCTGGTGCTGTGCTACCCCGTGGTCACGTTCGGCCAGTTCGCGCATCGCGGCTCGCGCGAAATGCTGCTGGGCGATAATCCCGATCCCAAGCTGGTCGAGAACCTCTCGAACGAATTGCAGGTGACGCCGCAGACGCCGCCCACGTTCCTGTTCCACACCACCGCGGACACCACCGTGCCGGTGGAAAACAGCGTGCAATTCTACATGGCGCTGCGCAAAGCCGGGGTCCCCGCCGAGATGCACATTTACGAGCGCGGCCCGCACGGCGTCGGCCTCGCTCCGACGGACGAAGCGCTCTCCTCCTGGCCGGCGCGCCTGGCGGACTGGCTGCGCGCGCGCGGGTTGCTCAACGCCGCGGCGAAATAGGCCGCATTCACCGAACCGCCCGCGCGATCGGCTTGATGATTGTTCCGTCCGGCCCATGGACCGTGACTTCGACCTTATAAGTCGTATCCGGCGGGAAGTAGGACGTGCGGCTGCGATGGACCATCCAGCAGCAATATAAGAACACGGCGAAGCAAATAGCAGCCGGGACGAGGGCCTTCACGGCCTTATGCTACGGCAGCGGGTCTGGGATTGTCTACTCTGCGTCCGATCCGGAATTCCCTTGATGTATTCTGGATGAGGAGAAAATGAAGACGCGGGAGTTGACGCCGTGGGTGTGAGTCGGGGCAGGCGGCCAACCAGGCTTGCGCAACGGGACAAAGTGCCACTGCCGAAGGTGGACTCCCCGGCGATCGGCCTGCGGGATGCCGGAACGTGGGCGTTGCTGTTGTGCGCTACCTTCGTCGCTCACCTGCCGGCGCTTCGCGGCGGCCTGTTGTGGGACGATAACATGCACGTGACCCGGGCGGACCTGCGGAGCCTCCACGGTCTATGGCGCATCTGGTTCGATCTGGGGGCCACCCAGCAATACTATCCCCTGCTGCACAGCGCGTTCTGGCTGGAGCATCGCATCTGGGGCGACGCCACGCTGGGTTACCACCTGACCAACGTCGCTCTGCACGCGGCGTCGGCCTGCCTGGTGGTGATGATTGTGCGGCGCCTGAAGCTACCGGGCGCGTGGCTGGCCGGCTTTGTCTTTGCCCTGCACCCGGTATGCGTGGAGGCGGTGGCTTGGATCTCGGAGCAGAAGAGCACCCTCTCCGGGGTCTTCTACCTGGCAGCCGCCCTCACCTATTTGCGCTTTGACCGGGGTGCCCCTGGGGCCCGCCGAAAGTCCCAGTACTTCATGGCGCTGGGGCTGTTTGTTCTGGCCCTGATGAGTAAGACGGTGACGGCTACGTTACCGGCCGCGATGCTGGTGGTCTTTTGGTGGCAGCGGGGCCGGCTCGCGTGGAGGCGCGATGTGCTGCCGTTGATTCCGTGGTTCGCCGCGGGGGCCTCCGCGGGGCTTTTCACCGCGTGGGTCGAGAGCACCCCGCGGTTGATCGGCGCGCAAGGACCGCAATACGCGCTCACACTCGTCGAGCGTCTCCTGCTGGCTGGCCGCGTGCCGTGGTTCTACGCCTGCAAGGTGCTTTGGCCGTCGAACCTGATGTTTTTTTATCCTCGCTGGAAGATTGATTCCGGCCAGTGGTGGCAATACCTCTTCCCGCTGGGATTGGCGGCGCTGGCGGTCGCTCTCGTTTTGCTGGCGCGGAAAAGCCGCGGACCGCTGGCCGGTTTTCTGATTTTCGCCGGCACGCTCTTTCCCGTGCTCGGTTTTCTGAATGTGTATCCTTTTCGTTACTCCTACGTGGCCGATCACTTCCAGTACCTGGCCACCCTGGGCATCATCGTTCCGGCGGCTTCATGGCTGACGGTTTTGGCAAGGCGGATTTCGCCAGGTAAAATTGGCGCCATCGCCCTGCCTGCTCTTTTGCTGACTACACTGGGGGCCGCGACCTGGCGGCACAGCGGCATATATCGCGACGACGAAGCGCTTTTCCGCGCCAATCTGCCAGGCAATCCCGACAGCCCCGATCTCCACAACGATCTGGGCGTGACACTCATGGGCATGCTCGGAGGCGTACCGGAAGCCGTGGCCGAATTCGAGGCGGCGGTGCGCCTGAAACCCGATAGCCCCGAGTTTCACGACAACTTGGGACTGGCTCTGGCGCAGATGCCTGGCCGTCTGCCGGACGCCGTCGCGGAGTATCGAACGGCCTTGCGGATTGACCCCAACTTCCAGGCGGCGCATCTCAACCTGGGACTGGCTTGGATGTCGATGCCCGGCCGCCTGCAGGATGCGATCGCGGAGTATCAGGCGGCCATCGCGGAGAATCAGACGGCGCTGCGGACCGAACCCAATTTCTGGGAGGCGCACCTCAACCTGGGACTCGCCTACGCACAAATACCCGGCCGGCAGGCCGACGCCATCGCGGAATACCGGACGGCCCTGCGGATCAAGCCCGATTCCGCCGTGGCGCACTTCAAGCTGGGGAATGTTTTCCAGACGATGGGCCGGCTGCCGGACGCCATCGCGGAGTATCAGGCATCGCTGAGCATCGACCCCGGTGTCGCTGAGGTCCACTATGAGCTGGCGTATGCGCTGGCGCAGATTCCCGGCCGCGTACCGGAGGCCATCGTCGAGTGCCAGAAGATGTTACTCATCAGTCCCGATGACGAACCGGGGCGGCAATTGATGGCGTCGTTGCTGGCGTTTCGAGACGGCCGCGGGCGGTAGCGGACGGCCAGCGAACACAATACGGAATTTCATAGTTTTTTGCCCGTCTTTCTGCCAAGAATCATAGGCCGTGGAGGCCTGTGAGATCGGCCCTGCACGCCCTTCGGCGATCCTGCCAGCAGGTCCGCCGGGACCTCGTAGATTGTGTACAAAGCTTGTTTTTTCAATACGATACACTAGTTTATTAGGACTGGCGCATGATTATGCACGATGCATCGTGTTATGCCGGCAATCGGCTGGGCTCAGGCCGAATAATTTCTGGAAAAAGTGTCTGGACAGGATAGCCAATTCCTGGTAGTGTTATTCTGTTTACGCATTAAGGGTCTTGAGGTCCTGTAACCGGCGATGATTCACTGCCAGACTGACGCAGTCGGCGTCGTGCCAGGAAGCCAACCCTCAGTGTGTGAGTGCAAGTCGTGGTGGAGCGTACCGGAAAGGCACACTCCACATGACAAGGAAACCGCCCATGACCCCGTTGATCGTAACGGTGTCGTTGGGAATAGCCGGGGGCGGTATTCCATCTCTTCAATGGCTATTTTCTCAACAAGGAGAACAGAATGCGTATTCGTCTAGGAATAGGGCTGATAGCCCTTGTTATTTTGCTGGCAATGCCCGTGTTCGCGCAGAACAGCGGCATCATTTCCGGCAGAGTCACGGATCCGACCGGAGCGGTCGTGCCAGGCGCACAGATCACGGTCACCCAAACCGATACGAATGTGGAAAACGTCAGCGAGACCAACTCTGAGGGGCTGTTTCGTGTTCCGTCGCTCCGGGATGGCCCTTATAGGGTAACCGTCACCGCCAGCGGATTCAAAAAGACCGTGCGCGAGGGCTTTAGCCTCCGCATCGACGAGAATCTAAACGTGGAACTGACGCTGGATGTGGGTTCGGTTTCCGAAACCATCCAGGTCACCAGCTCCATTCCCTTGCTGGAGACGCAGACCTCGTCCACCGGCCAGGTGATGGAGGGCGATTATTTTTACGAACTGCCCAATTATCAACACTGGGAGAAGGGCGTCCTGTACTATATCCCCCAGGTTGAGAGCAGCAACGCCCCGTGGCCCGGCGCACTGGGCAATTGGAACATCAACGGCGCCAACAGCTACCAGATCGCCCAATATGAAGATGGGCAGTTGGCCACCACCATGGACGGTGGCACCACGGCCAATTCCGTCTCGGTCGGCGATGAGGAAATCCAGGTGCTCACCAGCGCCATGCCGGCCGAATACGGCCACGCCACCTCCGGCGCCCTCATCGTGGTCAAGAAGGCCGGCACCAACGAACTGCACGGCCAGGGCGGCGAGCTTTTCAAGGACAACGCCATGTTCCACCGCCGTTTCTTCCAGGAGTATACCAACCCGCAACAGGGCATTACCGACCTTTTCCAAATGCCCGATTTCGTGGTCAGCGGACCGGTCTACCTCCCTCACCTCTACCATGGCAAAAACAAGACGTTCTTCGAGGTGGGCGGATCGTACCACGTGGATAGCTCGTCCAATTCGAGCAGCTATACGGTTCCCACCGCCGCCATGCTGGGGGGCGACTTCAGCGCCTACTCCAACCAGATTTACGATCCCGGCTCCACGGCCGGAACCTTCGCCGCCGGCAACCTGTCGCGCACGCCCTTCCCCGGCAACATCATTCCCAAGAGCCGGTTCAGCACCATGTGGAATACCATCGCGGCCAACAATCCTTTCGCCGCGCCCCAGGCGGGCGCCGGCAGCATACTCGCTACCGGCCCCAGCGGAAACATCGTTGGATCCGGCGCTGGACATTACTATAACCTCACCGACCAGGTCCGCATAGACCACAGTTTCACCGACAAGTTCAAGATGTTCGTCAGTTACTGGCAAGGCAACCAACATCAGCCCGCCATCAACGCCGACATTACCTACCAACCGTACGATCAGTACCAGGTATACACGCTGACCTACCAGAACGTCGGCACCGTCGGGTTTACCTACACCATTTCCCCCACCCTCATCAGCGAGACCAGAATCGGTGAATACCGGCGCACGCAAAACCCGACTTCCCCCGGCGGGGACTTCGAATTCACCATGGCCAAGACCGTTCCCAACCTCCCCGCCAACGTGTACCTCAACCCGGTCGGCTTCGGGATGTCCGAGGGCAGTAACGGCAGCTCCCAGTTCGGCGTTGGCACCCTGAGTGTCCTGGTGAACAACATCCACCAGTTCCGCCAGGACTTCACCAAGGTCAAGGGCACCCATGCCTTCAAGTTCGGGTATGAATGGCTATGGGAAAACGAAGTGAGCCACAATATCGGCAACCCGCGGCTGACCCTCACCTTCGGCGTCGGCGCGGGTAGTAACGCCGCCCTCGACCCCACCATGAACCTTTCGGGCACTGGGGTTGCGGTCCCCAACACCGGCGGCATCGGCTTGGCCAATGTCATGCTGGGATACGTCACCGCCTATGCCTACGCCCAGCAGGGGCCGAGCCTGCTTCCAGTAGACTCCAACCAGAGCGGGTATATCCAGGACGACTGGAGGGTTACTCCCAAGCTCACCCTAAACATAGGTGTCCGCTACAGCAATGAGACGCCGGCGCACAGCAAGTTCCCGGGGCAGCTCAGCAACGGGAGTCTCACCGTGCCGGACAACTACTATGGCTCCAGTTCCATCCCCGGCGTCCTGACCTGCCCCGCGGGCGGATGCATGGGCGCCTGGGTCCAGCCCAAGGGCTTTATCTGGAACCGCGACAACAACAACTTCCAGCCGCGCTTCGGCCTGGCCTGGAATGTCGAGCCTAATACGGTGATCCGCGCAGGCTTCGCGGAAATGATTCTGGATTGGAACCTCGGGTATACCACCCAGAACGAGATCGGCGGAGGCAGCTTCTTTAACCAAACCGTCACTCAGCCGGCCAACAGCTACGCGCCGCTCTTCAATATCAACCAAGGCGTGCCGGCGTTCGTCTCGGTGGCGCAGTTGCCCAACGGATCGATCCCCACCTCGGCTTCGTCGCCATCGGCTCGCCCCACTATCACCGTGTATCCCGCCAACTACCACAATCCATACACGTTGAACTGGAACATTAGTATCCAGCACGCGCTCAAGAAGAACTACGTGGTGGAATTGTCGTACGTGGGCCTGCACAACGTGGGCTTCGGAGGCTCCTACAACTGGGACTCGCGGCCTTACGGGACGGGTATCGACGCCAACGGCAACGTGATCGACCTCACGCAGCAAGCCAATTGGGCCTATCGCAACACCTGGGTCTCCAATTCGTCGGGCGTCAATGGCACCCAAGCCTACAAACCCTATCCCAGTTTGGGCGGCGTCAACTATGAGTGCAATTGCGTCCGCATGATCTACCATTCGGGAACCATCAAGATGCAAAAACGGTACTCCTATGGCCTCACCTTCCTCGCGTTTCTTACCTACCAGAAGGGTATCCAGAACGCCCCGGGCAATCTCTACCTGAACCAGCAAGAAGCCAGGGCGGTCACCGGCATTACCCAGAAGTATCGCTTCGTCAGCTCCATGCTCTACGAACTGCCGTTCGGCAAGGGCAAACGCTGGATGAACCATAGCCGGCTGGCGAACTGGGTGTTGGGCGGCTATAGCTTCTCGTGGAACTACTCCATCTGGGCGCCCACCCCCGCCGGTATCGGCTACTCCGGCGGCACCTACGTCAACCCTGCGACCGGCGCGCTCGGCGGCCGGCAGGACTATCCAAGCTATGAGCCGGAGCCCGGCAGCCAAATCTACCTCATCAAGGACCCGCAGCTTCGGTCCGGCTGGCAGGACATCGGAAACAACCGCTTCGTACAGACGGGGCAGAACCCTATCGTCGTCAACTGCGGTGTTACTCCGATCTACTACGCCAATGGAGCAACCCAGGGCAACCTGTGCGAAACCGTAGCTCCGTCGTTCCAGAACGGCAACCTGCCCGGAAACGAGTGGATCGAGCAACGGATCATCGGGTCCAACGCGTCGGTGTTCAAGGACTTCCCGATCAAGGAGAGGTTCCAGGCGCAACTCCGGTTCGATTACTTCACCCCGTTCAAATGGTTCAACTGGAGCCAGGCGAACACCACCATGACCCAAACCAACCCGGGCACTTTCATGACACCCGGTCTCAATGACAATGGGGATTCCACTGAAGGCGGACCGTCGGAAATGCAATTGTCGTTCCGCATCAGGTTCTAACCACTGAGGCTGGCGACAGCGTAGCTGCAAAACCGGGGCAGGTTCCAGAGTTTGGAACCTGCCCCTTTTCTTGGTCGCGGGGCATAATGAGGAGGTGACCAAGGTTCGTCCCAAGCCGGCGGGCAAACTGGCGCCGCCCGTAGCGCGGAGTCTCTGGCCCGACCTCGGCGTCTGCCTGATTCTGCTGCTCCTGACTCTCGCCGTGTACGGGCAGGTCCGGCACTACGATTTCGTTAACTACGACGATCCCGATAACTTCAGCCAAAACGCGCACGTCCGCGCCGGGGTGAGCTCGCAAGGCCTGGCATGGGCGCTGACTTCCGGCGACTCCGCCAACTGGTTCCCCGTGACTCGGCTCTCCTACCTAATCGACTACCAGTTGTTCGGCCTCGATGCGGGCATGCTGCATCTCACCAACCTGCTGTTTCATGTGTTGAGCACGCTGCTGGTGTTTGCGCTGTTCCGCCGCATGACCGGGGCGCGATGGCGCAGCGCGCTGGTGGCCGCTCTGTTCGCGCTGCACCCACTCCACGTGGAATCGGTGGCGTGGATCGCGGAGCGGAAGGACGTGCTCAGCGGCTTCTTCTGGTTTCTGGCGATGCTGGGCTACACGCACTATGTGCGGCGTCCGTCGCCGGGCCGATACCTGCTGGTGGCAGCCCCATTCTGCCTGGGCCTGATGGCCAAGCCGGTGGTGGTGACGCTGCCCTTGGCGCTGCTCCTGCTGGATGTCTGGCCGCTCGGCCGCATCCGGCTGGGGACGAAACCGAAGGCCGGGGTTTTCTGGGAGAAGGCGCCCCTGCTGGCGCTCTCCATCGGTTCGTCGGTGGCGACATACCTGGTCCAATCCAGCGCTGGCGCGGTCGGAACGCTCGATTCCATCCCGCTTGCCCGGCGTTTCTCTAACGCCCTCGTCTCGTATCTGGTCTACATCGTCAAAATGTTCTGGCCCACCCGGCTGGCCGCCTTCTACCCTTACGCGCAGGAGTTGCCCGCATGGCAGGTGGGAGCGGCGGCTTTGACTCTGCTGGCCATTACTTTTGTGGCGCTACGCTGGCTGCGCCGCCGCCCCTGGTTCGCGGTGGGGTGGTTCTGGTATCTGGGCACGCTGGTTCCAGTGATCGGACTGGTGCAGGTGGGCGCGGCGTCGCACGCGGACCGGTACACCTATCTGCCGGCGGTAGGAATCTCGATCATGCTGGCCTGGGGCGCGGCGGAATTGGCCCAGCGATGGCCCCGCGCTAAGCCCGCCATCGCCGGTCTGGCAGCCGCGAGTTGTGCCGCCTGCTTATGTCTGGCCTGGTTCCAGGTGCAATATTGGGAGAACAGTATCACCCTGTTCCAGCATGCCATCCAGGTGACCAGCGGCAATTACGTGGCCTACAACAACCTGGGCAGCGCGTTGCGGAGCGAGGGGCGGATCGACGAGGCAATTGCGGATTTCGGGCGGGCCGTGGAGATCCGCGGCCGCTTCACGGACGCGTTGATCAATCTGGGCGACGCCTACCAGGCGCAGGGCCGCTTTGAAGAGGGCGCCCGCTACAGCTCCGCGGCG
>Ga0181521_10004406_pt1 | contig 16120 bp, 9 predicted proteins | sample PEATcosm2014_Bin_32_FD_119764 | JGI IMG/M metagenome (GOLD analysis project Ga0181521, IMG submission 119764) | Peatland microbial communities from MTU Mesocosm Facility, Houghton, MI, USA - PEATcosm2014_Bin02_60_metaG | ecosystem: Environmental > Terrestrial > Soil > Wetlands > Peat | place... | reverse complement strand
GGAAGGGCGGCCGTTCCGTCAGGCGCGTCTACCGGTGAACAGGAGGCCGTCGAGCTTCGGGACGGAGACAAAGCACGCTACTCGGGGAAAGGCACGCTGCACGCGGTCGAGAATATTCGCGGCGAAATCGCGTCCGCGATTTGCGGCATGGATGCCGGCCGGCAGGCGGATATCGATCGCACGCTGATTGAGCTGGACGGCACTCCCAATAAGAGCCGTCTGGGCGCGAATGCCATCCTGGCCGTGTCCATGGCTGCGGCGCGTGCTGCGGCGCAGGCGGGCGGAACGCCTTTATACCGCTATCTTGGCGGGGTTGGCGCCGACCTTCTCCCTGTCCCGTTCATGAACGTCCTCAACGGCGGCGTGCATGCGGACAGTTCGGTCGACGTGCAGGAGTTTCTGATCGTGCCGTTTGGCGCGGATCGCTTCTCGGAAGCGCTCCGCTGGGGCGTCGAGGTTTTCCACGCTCTCAAGTCCGTGCTTAAATCCAGCGGTTATTCCACCGCCGTTGGGGATGAAGGAGGCTTCGCTCCCCAGTTGAAGTCGAACGAGGAGGCGATCGAACGAATCCTCCAGGCCATAGAAAAGGCCGGATTCTCGACTCAACGGCAAATCGGCTTGGCGATCGATCCGGCGGCCAGTGAATTCTTCGACGCCAAACAACAGAAATATGTCTTCAAAAAGTCGGACGGGAGTTCGCGCACACCGGCCCAGATGGTGGAGTATTGGGAAGGCTGGGTTCGTCAGTTTCCGCTCATTTCCATCGAGGACGGCATGGCCGAGAACGATTGGGCCGGATGGAAAGAACTGACCCGCAGGCTGGGCGGCAAAATACAACTCATTGGCGACGACATCTTCGTCACTAATACAGCGATATTCGCCAGGGGCATTGCCGAGGGTATTGCCAATTCGATCCTGATCAAGCTGAACCAGATCGGCACCGTTACCGAGACGCTGCGCGCCATGGAGATGGCTTCGAACGCGGGGTACACTTCGGTGGTGTCGCACCGGTCGGGTGAGACGGAGGACGCCTTCATCGCCGATTTCACGGTAGCCACCAAAGCCGGGCAGATCAAAACGGGGTCGGCGAGCCGCACGGATCGCATCGCCAAGTATAATCAATTGCTCCGGATCGAAGAGGATCTTGGCGGCGCGGCTCGATTCGCCGGAGCAGGCGCAATCCGGAATCTCAGCGTCGCCCGATGAGCGCGCATCTAATTATGCCTTTAAACAAATTCAGTTCGCAGATCACCCAACGAAAATCTCAGGGCGCATCCCAGGCCATGCTTTACGCGACCGGCCTCGAACCCGGCGACATGGCCAAACCGCAGGTGGGTATCGCCAGTGTCTGGTTCGAGGGCAACCCGTGCAACATGCATCTGCTCTCCCTGGCCGAAAAAGTGAAGGATGGCGCCCATGCGGCGGGTCTTGTCGGCCTGCGCTTCAACACCATTGGCGTCAGTGACGGAATCTCGATGGGCACGAGTGGTATGAGTTTTTCGCTTCAATCGCGCGACCTGATCGCCGATTCGATCGAGACAGTCATGTCCGCCCAATGGTACGACGCGAACGTCTCGATCCCCGGGTGCGACAAGAACATGCCCGGCTGCATCATCGCCATGGGACGGCTCAACCGTCCGGCGCTGATGATTTACGGCGGAACCATTCGTGCGGGCCATTCGGCCGGCAAAAAGCTCGACGTTATATCCGCGTTCCAAAGCTATGGTGAATTTCTTTCCGGCAACATCGACGAGCGCGAGCGGCAGGAAATTGTGCGCTATTCCTGCCCAGGGGCCGGGGCTTGCGGCGGCATGTACACGGCAAACACGATGGCCTCCGCCATTGAAGCGCTCGGCATGTCGCTCCCCTACAGTTCATCTACGCCGGCCGAAGACCCCTTGAAGCTGGATGAGTGCCTTCGCGCCGGCCACGCCATCCGGAACCTGCTGGAACTCGACCTTAAGCCGCGCGACATCATGACTCGCGAGGCCTTTGAGAACGCGATGGTGCTGGTTTCGGTGCTCGGCGGTTCTACCAACGCCGTCCTGCACCTGATTGCCATGGCGCGCGCGGTGGAGGTTCCGCTGACCATCGACGATTTCCAGGCCGTCAGTAATCGCATTCCGCTGCTTTCCGATTTCAAACCCAGCGGCAAATATGTCATGGAGGATCTGCAGGCGGCCGGCGGCATTCCAGCCGTAATGAAGATGCTGCTGGAAGAGCGCCTGTTGAATGGCGACTGCCTTACAGTTACCGGCAAAACAGTCCGCGAAAACCTGAAGGACGCGCCGGGGCTCAAGGCAGGGCAGGAGATCGTGCGGCCGTTGTCGAACCCTCTCAAGGCAACCGGCCATATTCAGATTCTCAAAGGGAATCTCGCTCCCGAAGGCGCTGTCGCCAAGATCACGGGTAAGGAGGGTGAGCGGTTTTCCGGTCCCGCGAAGGTCTTCGATTCCGAAGAGGAAATACTCAGCGCCCTCGAACAGAAAACCATCGGAAAGGGCGACGTCATTGTGATCCGTTATGAAGGGCCCAAGGGAGGTCCAGGCATGCCGGAAATGTTGACGCCGACCTCAGCCATTATGGGCGCCGGTCTCGGTAAAGACGTCGCCCTGATTACCGACGGCCGATTCTCCGGCGGGTCGCATGGTTTCCTGGTGGGGCACATTACACCCGAGGCGCAGGACGGCGGGCCGATAGCGCTGGTGCGCAGTGGCGACCGGATCACGATTGACGCCACAAAGAATGAGATCTCCGTCGATGTAGCGGCAAGCGAGCTTGCCTCGCGCCGGAAGGAGTGGAAGGCGCCGCCTCTTAAGGCGAATCGAGGTACGCTGGCCAAATACATCAGGCTGGTAAAAAGCGCAAGCGACGGTTGTGTAACGGACGAATGAAACCGGACTACAGATGGCACTCGGCATGCACCGCGCGCACTGCCTTCTCCAGACCGTCCCGCCGCACCACGATCGAAATCGTCAATTCGCTCGACCCCTGCGCGATGGCGATGATGTTGACGTGCTCGCGCGAAATCGCGGTGAAGATTCGGCCTGCGACGCCGGAGAATCCGCGCATTCCTTCGCCGACCACGGCGAGAAGTCCGACGTCCCGATCCACATCAATCCCGCGAACGTAGCCGTGCGCCAGTTCCAGCGCCAGTGCCGCTTCTATCGCCTGCGTCGCGGTCTCCAGTTCCGCGTCGCGGACCAGGAAACAGAAACTCTGCCGGTAACTTGAGCTCGAGATTGCCAGCACCTCGACATTCGCCCGGTCGAGCGCATCGAGTGATCGAGCCATGATGTGGACCCCGCCCACTCCGGAGCTTGCCGGCTCCAGTGAGACCAGCGCAACGTTGGCCATCGAGGTCACCGCCCGCGCCCCCGGGTTCCCCGCGGCCAGGGCCGGTACGATCCGCGTACCCGGCTTCTCCGGCGCGAAACTGTTCTTGCTCCACACCGGGATCTTGCGTTCGACAAGAGGCGCGAGCGTTCGCGGATGCAGCACCTTCGCGCCTGCGTACGCCAGTTCCGCCGCTTCACTGTAGGTGATCTCGGTCAGGATCTTTGCGTCTGGCACCAAACGCGGGTCGGCCGTCATGATTCCGTCGACATCGGTCCAGATCCACAGTTCGCTTGCGTTCAAAGCGGCGGCGAGAATCGAGGCTGAAAAGTCCGAGCCGCCCCGTCCGAGCGTGGTGGGGCGCCCATCGGCGGTCGCCCCGTTGAAACCGGTCACGATCGGAATTTCCCCGCGGCGCAGCAGAGGCATCAGCCGTTCGTTCGCCTTCTTTTCCGTCGCGTCCATCAGCGGCGAAGCGTTGTTGAACACCGCGTCGGTCACGATCGCCTCCGCCGCATTCACCGCTTCGGCGGGCACGCCACGCGACTTCAAATGTTCCGTTATCAGCAGCGCGGAAAGCCGCTCGCCCACTGCAACCGCCTCGTCCACCGTGCGGGGAGGGCGATGGCCCAGCATTTGGATTCCGCCCACAATGCGCCGGAAGTCGGCAACGATTTCATCGATCTTCCCGCGAACGCGCGCCTGTTCGGACGCCGGGACCAAACCGGCGGCGGCTTCCAAATGCCGCGCTTCCAACTGCCGCAGATTGTTATCCAGGCCGGCCTGGTCGCCGCCCTCGGCGTGCCGGGTAGTGTCGAGCAGAAGGTCGGTAATCTTCGACATGGCGGAGACTACCGCCAGCACTGGCCGCCGGGCGGCTTCCGCGGCGATCAGATCGCATGCGGCTTTCATGCGCTCGGCCGATCCTACGCTGGTGCCGCCGAATTTCATCACCAGCAGGCCGCTAATCATGTTCTTTTCCATTGGAGATTCGCGCCCGCACAAGCTTCAGGATTTCCTCTTCCACCTGCTCCGGAGTCAGGCCGGTGGAATCGAGATATACCGCATCCGGGGCCTGCACCAGAGGCGATTCCGCGCGCTGCCGGTCGCGTTCGTCGCGCCGCGCAATCTGCTCCGCGAGTTCCTCCTGCGGAACATCGGGCTGCTCCCCCGCGCGTCGCCGCACACGTTCCCGCGGATTGGCGTCCAGAAAAATCTTGACGCGCGCGTCCGGGAAGACCACCGTACCGATATCGCGACCTTCCATAACCACGTTGGCCCGATCCGCCATACGCTTCTGCTTGGCTACTAAAGCCGCCCGCACGGCGCCGATCGCGGCCACCCTTGACGCCGCCGCCGAAACCTCCGGGACGCGGATGGCCTCGCTCACGTCCTCGCTGTTCAGACGCACAATGCCAAGGGGCACGAGCTCGATATCGGCCGCCCGCGCCAGTTGTTCGACCCGGTGAGCGTCGTCCGGGTCGATGTTTTCCCGGATCGCCCACAAAGCCACCGCGCGATACATCGCTCCGCTGTCGATGTACACGTAGCTCAGCTTTTCGGCCAGCCTTCGCGCAATCGTGCTCTTTCCCGCGCCCGCGGGGCCGTCGATCGCTATTACATGACCCATTTCAGAATTCCAGCGTGGGGCGGGGCTTCGGCCCTGCCGCCGGTCTTCTGACCGGCGCGACTGCACGGTCGGCCCGGCTTCGGATGGCTCAATCGGTCACTACAGCCGCGGCCGGTTTTGCGGTTTGCGGCCCGTTAACCGCCGGCCGGGGCACGGCACGGCCTATCCCCGCGTACTCGAAACCCGCCGCACGGGCCTTGTCCGGTTGGAACACATTGCGGCCGTCTATCAGCACCGCTTTATTCATCCGCTTTGCCAGTTGTTGCAGGCTCAGACCGGAGAACTCCGGCCATTCCGTAACCAGCACAAGTGCATCGGCATGTTCCGCCACCGATAACGCGTCGTTGCAATACGTGATTCGCAAATCGGGATACTGTTCGCGGCAGACGTTCATTGCGACGGGATCGTAGGCACGCACGCGCGCGCCCATCTGGATCAGCTTCTCGGCGATTTGCAGGCTGGGCGCATCCCGCAGATCGTCCGTATTCGGCTTGAACGCCAGCCCCAGCAAACCGATCGTCCGGCCCTTCAGAATGTAAAGTTTCTCCTGCAGCTTCTGAATTACCACGCTCCGCTGCATTCGATTCACCGCCAGCGACGCTTCCAGAATGCGGGCCTGATACCCGTACTCCGCGGCGGTGTGGAGCAGCGAACTGATGTCCTTGCCAAAGCAGCTTCCGCCCCAGCCGATGCCGGCATTCAGGAACCCGCGCCCAATGCGCCAGTCCAGCCCGATGCCCGTCATGACCTCCGTAACCTCCGCGCCGACACGCTCGCAGATGTTCGCCATTTCGTTGGAGAATCCGATTTTCAGCGCCAGGAAAGCGTTGGCCGAGTACTTGATCATTTCGGCGCTGGTGATGGTCGTCGCCACCAGCGGAATCTCGCGGCTTTCGGACTGCGATTCCGGCGGGCGCGGCGCAAACGACGGCTCGACGAACTGCTGCTCGATCAACGCCCCATAGAGTTGCCGCATCATATGCAGAGTGGTCGGATCGTCCGCGCCGACTACGATACGATCCGGATAGAGGGAATCGTGGATCGCCGAGCCTTCGCGCAGAAACTCCGGGTTGCTCGCCACGCCGAATACGATGGCGTCCGACAACTCGGGATGCGATTCGATAATGCCTTCCCGCACCAGCGCCTCCACCAAATTCCCGGATCCCACCGGTACAGTGGACTTATTCACAACCACACGGAACCGGGATGGGTCCATCGCGGCGCCGATGCCGCGAGCCGCGCTTTCGAGGTATGCCAGATTTGACTCTCCCGAAGGCAGCGGAGGGGTCCCGACCGCAATGAAAATTACGTCGCTCTCACGGACCGGGGATTCGAGATCCGTTTCGAAATCGATCCCGCCGCGCTCCTTGGCCAGGACCAGCAGCTCTTCCAGCCCCGGTTCATAGATGGGCGGCTGGCCGAGCCGAAGCTTCTCGATTTTCGACAAATCGGTATCCACGCAGGTGACGCGATGCCCCAAATAAGCCAGGCACGCACCTGTGACCGTGCCCACGTACCCCGTTCCAATAACTGTGACTCTCATATTGTCTATAGGTCCAGTTTACTTCGTGGGGCGGGGCTTCGGCCCTGCCGCCGGGCTTCCGCCCGGCGTGACCGACGCGAAATGGTCGTAACCCAGCGCCGCCAGTGGCTTTCCGTCCAGGCGAACCACGCCGCCGGTGCCTCGCACAATCGAACCCAATCGCGTCAGCGGCAGGCCTTCAAAACGGTCCGGAACTTTAGTCCCGCCGGGAACGGTGAACAAGAGTTCGTATTCCTCTCCCCCATGGAGCGCCTGCTCGAGGCTGGCTCCCGGGAACCGCGGCGGCGCGGCAATCTCCGCGTCAACGCCGGACGCCAGACAAACCCGCCGTAAGTCGAGCGAAAGGCCGTCGCTCAAATCGATTGTGGAAGTTGCGTGCAGTTTCTCGCGCAGATACGCGCCGAGCGCCAGACGCGGCTCCGGGAACAGGTGACGCCGAAGCGCCTGGCGCTGCTTCAAATCGAGGTGCGCCTTTCCTTTTTTCGTCTCAAGCCCCAGCGCCGGGCCGCCGAGAGCGCCCGACACATATATTTCGTCACCCGGCCGCGCGCCATCGCGCCGCAGCGCCGTCCCGCGGGGGACGGCCCCGCACACGGTGACATCGCAGGCGAGCGTCTCCCCGTGCGAAAGATCTCCTCCCGCCAGAACCGTACCGGTCGTTGCCGCAAGGGTCAGCACCCCGTCGAAGAATCGATCCACCCACCCGGCATTGTTCCTATTGGCCCATCCCGGGATGCAGAGCGACACCAGACAGAATCGTGGCCTGCCTCCCATCGCCGCGACATCGCTCAGGCTGCGAACCAGGGCTTTCCTCCCCGCCACCGCCGGTTTGTGCGTTTCCCGAAGAAAATGCACACCCTCGATAAACATGTCCGCGGTGAACAAAAGATCGTCGGCCGACCCGCGCGGGCGGTAAATTGCGCAGTCGTCGCCGATGCCCAGGATCACGGGAGATCCAGGCTGAGTTGCCGATGTTGCCGCCACCGCCTTTCGGAGGCGTTCCGTGATCGCCCTCTCATCCCGCAAGTCGAAGTCTACCAGCCTGTGATCACCACCTCCCCTCTGCAATATCGGCATGTTGCCGAGCCTCGGCCGTCGGAGCCGGTTTCGAACCGGCGCTTGAAATCGCATATTTTCCTGTGCGATACTGCGGACGCAGTACACCATGGTGTCCGGATTCGGCAGTCAACAAGAGGAAACAAACGAAAGCTGCGGTCGCCGCAGCTTTTTCTTTTTTGGGGGCCCTGCCCGGCTTCGGCTACCTTTTGAGGAGAAGGTCTGTGAAAGAAAAAGGTACAGTGAAGTGGTTCAACGCCGCGAAAGGCTACGGCTTTATCCAGCGTTCGACCGGAGACGACGTGTTCGTCCATTTTTCAGCGATCCAGTCGGAGGGATATCGTTCCCTCGATGAGGGTTCCCAAGTGGAGTTTGAGGTCAAGCAGGGCCCCAAGGGGCTGCAAGCGGAGAATGTTATCCGCGCGTAGAAACCTTTAACTGCAATCTCACGATTCCATCACGAGCCCTTTAGGTTCTCAGGATTTAGAGACCTGCGGGGCTCGTTCTGTTTTCCCCGCCCTTTTTCACGCCCTCCCACCAGTGATGCAGCCGGTCGAAGTACAGGTAAACAACCGGCGTCGTATATAACGTCAGCATCTGGCTCACGATGAGCCCGCCGATGATCGTGATCCCCAGTGGCCGCCGCAGCTCGGACCCGGTACCCGTGCCCAGCGCCAGCGGTAAGGCGCCCAGCATCGCCGCCATCGTGGTCATCAGGATCGGACGCAGCCGCAACATGCAGGCCTCGTAGATCGAATCCCGCGAATTCCTGCCTTCGTCCCGCTCGGCGGCCAGCGCAAAATCGATCATCATGATGGCGTTCTTCTTGACGATCCCAATCAGCAGAATAACGCCAATGATCCCGATGATCGTCAGATCCGTGTGCGTAATCAGGAGCGCCAGCAGCCCGCCCACGCCGGCCGAAGGTATGGTTGAAATGATCGTAATCGGGTGAACCAGACTCTCATACAGAATTCCAAGCACCAGATAAACCGTGATCAGCGCGGCGGCAATCAACAACGGCTCGGTGCTCAGCGAATCCTGATAAGCCTGCGCCGTTCCCGCGAACAGCGTGTGGATCGTCTTGGGAAGACCGATCGTGAGCGCCGCCGCATTGATTTGGTTCACGGCATCGCCCAGCGCGGCGTTGGGCGCAAGGTTGAAAGAGACGGTAACGGCGGGGAAAAGACCCTGGTGACTGACGGTCAGCGGGGCCGTCTCCGATTCATAGGCCGCCAGAGCGCTCAGCGGGACCTGGTGACCGCCCGGCGCGCTCACAAAGACCTCGCGCAGGAACTGAGGGTCCTGCCAGAACTGCGGCGCCGCCTCCATTACCACGTGGTACTGGTTCAGCGCGGTATACATGGTCGATACCTGCCGCTGGCCGAACGCGTCGTAAAGCGTATCGTCGATCAGTTGCGGCGCGATATTGAACCGGGCGGCCGTCGCTCTGTCGTACGTCACCATCGCCTGCAGACCCTGGTTCTGCAGATCGGTGTTCACGTCGGTGATGCTGCGGATCGACTTCATCTTCGCCATCATCTTCGGAGAATAGTTGACGAGGTCCGGCAGATTATCGCCCTGCATGGTGAACTGATACTCGGCGTTGCTCGACCTGCCGCCGATGCGGACATCCTGCGCAGCCTGCAGAATAATGGTGGCGCCCGGCACTTTCGTGAGCTTGGGACGCAGGCGCGTAATGATCTGCTGGGCCGTCGCGCCTTTCCTGTCGGGCAGCGGCTTGAGCGAAATGAACATCCGGGCGTTATTGGCGCCGCCCGTGAAACCCAGCGCGTCCGCCACTCCGGCGTCCGTTTTGATGATATCGATGGTGCGCAGCAGGACCTTGTCCAGGGCTTGGAACGAAGTATCCTGATCGGCGACTATAGATCCATTGATGCGGCCGTTGTCCTGTTCCGGAAAGAACCCCTTCGGGACCTTGATGAACAAATACACCGTCAGCGCGATCGTTGCCAGCAGGATCGTCAGCGTGATAGGGGCGTAGTTCAGGACGGTGTTCAGCGTACGGCCATAGGCGGCGATGACCCAATTGAAGAATCGTTCGCTGGTGCGGTAGAACCACCCGTGGGTCTTTTGCTCTTTCAGCAGATGAGCGCACATCATGGGCGTCGCGGTCAGCGAAATGACCATGGAGAGCAGGATTGCCACTGAAAGCGTCACCGCGAATTCGCGGAACAGGCGGCCCACGATCCCGCCCATCAACAGCAGCGGAATGAAAACGGCGATCAGCGAAAAACTGATTGTCAGGACGGTGAACCCGATTTCACGGGCCCCTTTCAGCGCGGCCTGGAAGGGTTTCATGCCTTTTTCCAGATAACGAGTGATATTTTCGATAACCACGATCGCATCGTCGACGACGAAGCCGGTCGAGATCGTCAGAGCCATCAGGGAGAGGTTGTCGATGCTGTAGCCCAGCAGATACATCACGCCAAAGGTGCCGATCAGGGAAACGGGCACGGCGACGCTCGGAATGAAGGTCGTTCGCCAGTTCCGCAGAAAGAAAAACACCACCAGAATGACCAGCAACACCGAGATGACGAGTGTCCGCTCGACATCGCTTACCGACGCGCGAATGGTAACCGTTTGGTCCATCGCCACCGTCAGACTGATCGCGCGCGGGATCGCCGCTTCCAGCTGCGGCAGAGCCGCGCGGATGCGGTCGACCGTCTGAATAATGTTGGCGCCGGGTTGCCGGAATATGACCACCAGCACGGCGGGCTGGCTGTCCATATATCCCGCCTGGCGAAGATCCTCCACCGAATCGACTGCCTGGCCCACATCGCTGACGCGCACGGCCACGCCGTTGCGGTAGGCGATCACCAGAGGCTCGTAGTCGATCGCCGTCATGATCTGGTCGTTGGCGCCCACTTCCCACATGTGGGGGCCGTCGGTGAAATGCCCTTTCGGCACATTCGCGTTGGCGCCGCCGAGTACGCTTCGCACCGACTCGAAGCTGATGCCGTACTTATACAGCACACTCGGATTCAGCTCGATTCTGACGCCCGGAAGCGCGCTGCCGCCCACCGTAACCTGCCCAACGCCCGCGATCTGCGATAGTTTCTGGGCCATGATGGTCGAGGCGGCGTCATACATCTGGCCTTTGGTGAGCACTTTCGAAGTCAGCCCGACGATGAAAATGGGCGAATCGGCCGGGTTGACTTTCTTGTAGCTGGGGTTGGCGGGCAAATTAGTTGGCAGGTAGCCGCGCGCCGCATTTATGGCCGATTCCACATCGCGCGCGGCCGCATCGATATCGCGGTTCAGATTGAACTGGATCGTGATACTGGTCGAGCCCAGACTGCTGGACGAGGTCATCTCGCTGACCGAAGCGATGTGGCCGAACTGCCTTTCGAGAGGCGTCGCCACGGAGGATGCCATGGTTTCGGGGCTTGCGCCCGGCAGTGCGGCCGACACGGATATGGTCGGAAAATCCACTTGCGGAAGAGGCGACACCGGAAGCAACTGGAACGCTACCCCCCCGGCGAGGGCGATGGCGACCGTAAGCAGCGTAGTCGCAGTCGGTTTGCGAATGAAGACTTCGGAAACGTTCATTCATCCACCCCACCCCATCCACACCACCTGCCCTGTGGGGTCAGGGCTTCGGCCCTGCCGCCGGGCTTCCGCCCGGCGCAACCAGTCACAAACCTTCCTGAGACGATCCATCCCCTTCGGCCACTACAACCAACGTGAGCGGGCACGACCGGCGCCTCCCGCATTGGGACGTTGTTGGCAAACGAATGTTCGTCACTTTCCGTCTGCACGGAAGCCTTCCGGTGAGCCGTGTCTTCCCGAATGCCCGCCTCACAGCCGGGCAAGCGTTCGTAGCCATGGATCGCCTGCTCGACCACCCGAAAAGTGGCCCTTTGTTTCTCCGGCAGCCGGAGATCGCGGAGATCGTTATCGCATCTCTCTATGACGGAGAACGCCGATTCCACCGCTACGAACTGCACGCGTTCGTCGTGATGCCAAATCATGTTCATTTGTTGGTTACGCCGAACGTGCCTTCCAAAGAATGGCTTGGCCCCCTGAAAGGTTTCACGGGCCACGAAGCCATCCGAATTCCCAATCTTCGGACGCGCCCCTTCTGGCAGGACGAAAGCTACGACCACCTGATCCGCAACGATGAGGAATGGCTCCGAGTCAAGCGCTACATCGAATGGAATCCGGTCAAAGCAGGACTCGCCGCGTTGCCCGAAGAATTTGCGTTCTCCAGCGCGACGCCGGGCGGAAGCCCGGCGGCAGGCCGGAAGGCCTGACCTCACCCTAGGCATGGCTCAATTCCGGGCCACTATCCGGCGCTGTCTCCTTCGCCTTTTCCGGCTCATGCGAGAAACGTCTCGCCAATCGATCGAAAAACAAATAGATCACCGGCGTCGTATAAAGCGTCAGCAACTGGCTCAAAATCAAACCACCCACTATCGAAATTCCCAGCGGACGGCGCAACTCCGACCCGGTGCCCGAGCCCAGCGCCAGTGGCAGCCCGCCCAGCAGCGCGGCCATGGTCGTCATCATGATCGGGCGAAAGCGAAGCAGCGATGCCTGATAAATCGAATCCAGCGGCGACATATGTTCCACCCGCTCCGCTTCCAGGGCGAAATCGATCATCATGATCGCGTTCTTCTTCACAATTCCAATGAGCAGTACGATGCCGATCAGCGCAATCACGCTGAAATCGTTCCCCGTGATGTAGAGAGCCAACAGCGCGCCCACTCCCGCCGAAGGCAGGCTCGAAAGAATCGTGACCGGATGAATGTAACTTTCATAAAGCACGCCCAGCACTAGATAGACCGTTACCAGAGCGGCCAGAATCAATACGGGCTCACCCGCCAGCGAATTCGTGAAAGCCGCCGCAGTCCCCTGGAACGCGCCCTGCACGCTCACCGGCATTGCCAGGTTGTCCTTGACCTTGTTTACGGCATCGATAGCATCGCCCAGAGAAGCGTTGGGGGCCAGATTAAACGAGAGCGTGATCACCGGAAACTGGCCCTGATGGTTGATCGCGATCGGCACCGAGACGGTCTGCAACCGCGTGAACGCGCTGAGCGGGACCTGTCCGCCGTTCGGAAACGCCGTTGTCGATTGCGCCGCGCCGAACTGCAGCGGCGACGCAGGCGCGCTTGCCGAAGTCCCACCGGCTACGGTCGCCGGTGTCGCTGTTGCCGTCGGCGTCACCGCCGTAGTCGCCGACCCGCCCGAAACCGATCCGCCTCCTGAAGCGGATCCGGATGACGCACTCGCCATTCCCGAACGGATATAAAGATCGCTCAGGTTGAGCGGCCTCTGCTCGAAGTTCGACTGCACCTCGAGGACCACGTGATACTGATTCAACTGCGTAAACATCGTCGAGACTTCACGCTGGCCGTACGCATCGTAGAGCGTCTGATCGATGGTCGATGACGTAATGCCGAGCCGGGAGGCGGTGGCGCGGTCGAACACAAGCTTTGCCTGAATACCCTGTGTTTGCTGATCGCTTGCCACGTCGCTGAGTTCGGGCAGCTTTTGCAGTTCGGTCAGCATCTTCGGCGCCCAGGAATTCAATTCGTCCGCGTTCGGGTCTTCCAGCGTGTATTGAAATTGGGTGCGGCTTACGCGGTCGTCGACGCTCAGATCCTGCACCGGCTGCATGTAGAGCGTGATGCCGGTAATCTTCGCCAAGCCCTGCTGCAGCCGCCGGATCACATCGGTCGCGTTGATCTTCCGCTGCGCCAGCGGTTTGAGGTTGATCTGCACCCGGCCGCTGTTCATGGTCGTGTTCGTGCCGTCGATCCCGATGAAGGAAGACAGGCTCTCCACCGCCGGGTCCTGCAGGATCGTCTTGACCATGCTTTGCTGCAGGCGGGACATCTCGTTGAACGAAACGGACTGCGCGGCTTCCGATACGCCCTGGATAACCCCCGTGTCCTGAATGGGAAAGAACCCTTTCGGTATTTTGTAGAAGAGAAAAACGGTCAACAGCAAAGTCGCCAGCGCGACCAGAAGCGTAATCGTCTGGAAGCGCAGCACGAACTTGAGCGTCCGGCCGTAAAAGGCGATCACGGCATTGAAAGCGTTCTCGGAAGCGCGAAAAAGACGGCCCTGCGAAGATTCCGGCGTGTGTTTCAGCAGCCGGGCGGACATCATCGGCGTCAGCGTCAGCGAGACGATGGCGGACATCAGGATCGTTACACTCAGAGTCACGGCGAACTCGCGGAAGAGACGGCCCACGATGTCTCCCATGAACAACAGAGGAATGAGAACCGCAATCAGCGAGATCGTCAGCGAGATGATGGTGAACCCGATCTGCTCGGCGCCCTTCAGCGCGGCATCCAGCGGCTTTTCGCCCTTCTCGATAAAGCGGGAGATATTCTCGATCATCACGATCGCGTCGTCCACCACAAAACCGGTCGAAATAGTCAGTGCCATCAGCGAAAGGTTGTCGAGGCTGTAGCCGAGCAGATACATGACCCCGAACGTTCCCACCAGCGACAGCGGAACCGCCACGCTCGGAATGATAGTGGCCGAAACGCTGCGCAGGAAAAGGAAAATCACCATCACCACCAGCCCCACGGTGAGCATCAGCGAGAACTCCACGTCCGCCACGGACGCGCGGATCGTGGTGGTCATGTCGGTCAGCGTCGTGACCTTCACCGAAGCGGGCAGCGAGCTGGTAAGCTGCGGCAGCAATTGGTGGATCTGGTCCACCACCGAGATAATGTTCGCGCCAGGCTGCCGCTGGATATTCAGGATCACGGCGGGAACCTGATTCATCCACGCGGCCTGACGGATATTCTCCACGCTGTCTGTAACAGTGGCGACATCGGTCAGTTTGATCGGGGCCCCGTTCTTGTAAGCGATCACGAGCCCGGCATAATCGCCGCTGGAAAGCAGCTGGTCGTTGGCGCCGATCTGATAGGACTGGTGCGGGCCGTCGAAGTTCCCCTTCGCCTGATTGACATTGGCCGCCACCAGCGCCGTGCGCAGGTCTTCCAGATTCATGCCGTAGGACGACAGTTGCGTTGGATTCGCCTGGATACGGACGGCGGGCTTCTGGCCGCCGCTGATGCTGACCAGGCCAACGCCGGGAAGCTGCGAGATCTTGGGCGCGAGCCTCGTGTCGGCGAGATCTTCCACCTGAGAGAGCGGGATATCGTTCGAAGTCAGCGCCAGAGTCAGGACCGGCGCATCCGCCGGATTGGTCTTGGTATAGACCGGAGGAACCGGAAGATCCGCGGGCAGATAGGTTCCCGAAGCGTTGATCGATTGCTGCACTTCCTGCTCGGCGATATCGATATCCAGACTCAGACTGAACTGCAGAGTGATCACCGAACTGCCGTCCGAGCTTACCGATGTCATCTGTTGCAGCCCGGGTACCTGGCCGAACTGGCGCTCCAGCGGAGCCGTGACGGATGAGGCCATCACATCCGGACTGGCGCCCGGGTAGAACGTCATGATCTGGATAATCGGATAATCGACTTCCGGCAGCGCCGAAACGGGCAATTGCTTGTAGGCGACAATCCCGGCGAGCAGAATCCCCACCATCAGCAGCGACGTGGCGACGGGCCGCAGGATAAAGGTCCGCGACGGGCTCATTTCGTCGTCGCTGCCGCCGCCGGCATCGTCGGCGCGACTTTGCTGCCTTCCTGCAACTTATCGACGCCGGTCATCACGACCTTATCGCCCGGCGAAAGTCCCGAGGTGATCTCGGACTGGTCGCCTTCCGTTGTTCCGATCTTGACGTTACGGACGGTCACGGTGTTATTCGCCTGGATCAGATATACGTAGGTGTCGTTCGTATTGCGCTGAATGGCGGCGGACGGCAACAGCGTCACGCCCGTCTTCTCCTGCTGCAACAGACGCGCGTTTACAAATTGATTGGGGAACAGCGACCGGTTCTCGTTATCGAACGTCGCCCGAAGCTTCAGGGTACCCGTGGTCTGGTCGATTAAGTTATCGATTGTCGAGAGCGTGCCGGAGGCGATCTTGTTTTTCAGGTCGCGGTCCCATGCCTCCACTGTCAGTTTCTGGCCCGCTCGTATCTTCTGCAGGATCGGCGGAAGCTGATCCTCCCCCACCGTGAAAATCACGCTGATCGGCTGAATTTGCGTGATCACGATCATCCCGTTCGTATCGGTCGAGTGCACGATGTTGCCCGGATCCACCAGCCGCAAGCCGACGATGCCCGTAATCGGTGAAGTGATGTGGCAATAAACGACATTCACCTTCGCCGCGTCCAAAACCCCCTGATCGTTTGTAACGGTTCCTTCATATTGGGCGACGAGCGCGCGTTGCGTGGCGAGAGTTTGTTCCGGAACTGCTTCCTGCGCCACCAGAGTCGTATAGCGGACCAAGTCTACGCGCGCGTTGGCGAGCAGCGCTGTGTCACGCACCAGAGCCCCCTGTGCCTGTACCACAGCCGCCTCGTAAGGCCGCGGATCGATCTCGATCAGCGGATCGCCCTGATTCACCAGATCGCCTTCCTTGAAATGAACGGACATCAGCTGCCCGTCGACACGGCTCTTGACTGTGACGGTGTAAATCGGCGTGATCGCTCCCAG
>Ga0181521_10004404_pt1 | contig 16122 bp, 12 predicted proteins | sample PEATcosm2014_Bin_32_FD_119764 | JGI IMG/M metagenome (GOLD analysis project Ga0181521, IMG submission 119764) | Peatland microbial communities from MTU Mesocosm Facility, Houghton, MI, USA - PEATcosm2014_Bin02_60_metaG | ecosystem: Environmental > Terrestrial > Soil > Wetlands > Peat | place... | reverse complement strand
GACAAGGGCCGCGTGCTGACGCAGATCTCCAATTTCTGGTTTGACCGCACGCGGCACATCGTGCCGAACCACCTGGCGGACATTCCGGTCGAGCACTTCGTGACCGACGCCGCGGACCGCAGGCTTCTCAGGAACCGGGCGGTCGTGGTGCGCCAGCTGCGTGCACTGCCGGTCGAGGCCGTCGTCCGCGGCTACCTGATCGGCTCGGGCTGGAAGGATTACCGGGCGAGCGGCACTGTGTGCGGCATCAACCTGCCCGCGGGACTCGTACTCGCCGACCGGCTGCCGGAGCCGATCTTCACGCCGGCGACGAAGGCCGCGGCCGGTGCACACGACGAGAACGTGTCGTTCGAGCGAATCGCCGAGGCCATCGGCGCGCCGCTCGCCGCGCAGGTGCGCCGGACGGCGCTCGCTCTGTACCAGTTCGCGGCGGCCCATGCGCTCGCGCGCGGCATCATCATCGCCGACACCAAGTTCGAGTTCGGCGTCGACGGTCACCAGCGCCTGGTGCTGATCGACGAGGTCCTGACCCCCGACTCGTCGCGCTTCTGGCCCGTCGCGAGCTACGTGCCCGGGAAGAGCCCGCCATCATTCGACAAGCAGTTCGTGCGCGACTACCTCGAGACGCTGGCCTGGAACAAGCGCGCGCCGGGGCCGCGCCTGCCGGAAGAGGTCATTCGCCGCACCAGTGAGAAATACCTGGAGGCGCTGCGGCTGCTGACGGCGGCGTGACGGGCGCGCTCAGCGACCGCTTGCCCAGCGCTCCACGATCGTGGCGATCGCGCCGAGCCCGGCGGTCAGCGCGGCCGGGCCCGGCTGCAGGATGATCGAGGACTTGATCTCGTGGAGCTCCCCGCTCGCCACCGCCGGCACGCCGGCCCAGCCGGGCCGGGCCGCGACGCTCGCCGCCCGGAACTTCTTGCCGCACCACGAGCCGAGGATGATGTCCGGGGCCCGCCGCGGCACCTCGAGCGGATCGGCGATGATGCGATTTTTGCCGAGCGGCTCGCGCGCGAGCTCTGGAAAGCAGTCGACGCCACCGGCGATCTCGATGAGCTCCGACACCCAGCGGATCGCGGAGATCTGCGGCTGATCCCATTCCTCGAAGTAGACGCGCGGCCGGCGCGGCAGCCGCTCGGCACGGGCGCGGACCGCGTCGACGCCGGCGGCCAGCTCGTCGGCGAGCGCCGCGGCCCGGACCTCGCAGCCGATCATCCCGCCGAGCGTGCGCAGCATGCCGAGTATCCCGGCGACGCTGCGCTGGTTGAAGACGTGCACTTCGATGCCGGCGCGGATGAGGTCCGCGGCGATGTCGGCCTGCAGATCCGAGAATCCGAGCACCAGGTCGGCCTTGAGCGCCACGATCTTGTCGATCCTCGCGCTCGTGAACGCGGATACCTTGGGCTTCTCGCGCCGGGCGCGCGCCGGGCGCACCGTGAACCCGGAGATGCCGACGATGCGCCAGTCCTCGCCGAGCAGGTACAGCGCCTCGGTCGTCTCCTCGGTGAGGCACACGATGCGTTCGGGATAGCCGCGGGACATCGTCATCGCGCGCTCCGGCCGGAGCGCCTGAGCTTAAGGCCGCGACCCGTCACTTGCCAGCGTGCGCCGCGAAGTGCAACGTTAGCCGCCTGATGCTGCGTTACTGGCAAACCTTCGAGGCCGTACTGTTCGACCCGCGGCACCCGGGCCTCGCCCGGTCGGTCGTGCCCGTGCTCGTCGTGCTGCGCTACGTCTACGCCATCGCCCGCGATCTGATCGTCGGCGACCTCAACATGCGGGCGATGAGCCTCGTGTACACGACGCTGCTGTCGATCGTGCCGCTGATCGCGTTCTGCTTCTCGATCGTCAAGGGGCTCGGCTTCGAGCACGACCTGGAGCCGCTGATTTACCAGTTCTTCGAGCCGCTCGGCGACCGCGGCGTGGAACTGACGGCGCGTGTCATCGGCTTCGTCGACCACGTGCAGGGCGGCGTGCTCGGCTCGCTGGGGCTCGCGTTCCTCGTCTGGACCGTGATCTCGGTGATCCAGAAGGTCGAGGAGTCGTTCAACCACATCTGGCACGTCGAGCGGGCGCGCAGCCTCGCGCGCCGCCTCAGCGAGTACCTGTCGGTGCTGGTCGCGGGACCGATCCTGATCGTCGTCGGGCTCGGCCTGATCGCGTCGATCTCGACGCACTCGCTGCTGCTGTGGCTCGAGTCGCGCCCGCCGTTCGCCGCGCTGCTGCAGATGTCCGGCAGACTCGCGCCATGGCTGGTAGTCGCGGCCGGGTTCACGTTCCTGTATTCGTTCGTGCCGAACACCCGGGTGCGGCTCAAGTACGCCCTCGCGGCGGGCGTCGCCGCCGGGGCGGCCTGGGTTGCCGCGAGCCTCGGGTTCGCGCAGCTGGTCGCCTACTCGACCCGCATGATGGCGATCTACGCGAGCTTCGCGATCGTGCTCTTGGCGCTGATGTGGGTGTGGGTCAACTGGCTCATTCTGCTCACCGGCGCGCTGCTGGCGTTCTACCTGCAGAACCCGCAGTACCTGCGCTCCGGGCAGCGGGAGGTCATTCCGACCGCACGCCTCAGCGAGCGGCTGGCGCTGAGCGTGATGTACCTCGTGGCGCGCTCCTTCACCTCCGGCGAGCGCCGCTGGACGGTCGAGACCCTGTCCGAGACGCTCGCGGTCCCCAGCATCGCGCTCGGGCCGGTGGTCGACGCACTCGAGGCCGCCGGGCTCGTCGAGTCGACCGAGCACGAGGCGCTGATTCCCGGGCGCGACCCGTCCGGGATCATGCTGGACTCGGTGCTGACCGCGGTGCGTGAGGGCAAGAGCGGGCGGGCGGTCGCGCTGCGGCATGCCCAGCTGGTCGGTCCCGCCGAGGCGCTGTGCGACCGTATGGACGCCGCAATCCGCGAGCAGCTCGGCCGCATATCGCTGCGCGAGTTCATCGCCACCGCGGACGACGCTGCGCCACGCGCCGGCTAGCTAGACGCGCTCGAGCGCCTGGCTCACGTCCTCGACGAGATCGGCTGCATCCTCGATGCCCACCGACAGCCGGATCATGGACTCGGTGATGCCGAGCCGGCGCCGCACCTCGGCCGGCACGCCCGAGTGGGTCATCGCCGCCGGGTGGCTGGCCAGGCTTTCGGTGCCGCCGAGGCTGACCGCGAGCTTGATCACCGACAGCGCGTCCAGAAAGCGAAATGCGCCGGCCTCGCCTCCCTGCACCTCGAACGAGAACGTCGAGCCGGGCGCCCGGCACTGGCGGGCGAACACGCGGCTGCGCGGATCCTCCGGCGCGAGGAGCCCGAGGTAGTTGACCGACGTGACCTTCGGGTGGCGCGCCAGGAACTCGGCCACCGTGCGGGCGTTGTCATTGGCGCGCTCCATCCTGATCGACAGAGTCTCCATCGAGCGCAGCAGCATCCACGCCGAGTTGGGGTCGAGCTGCGTGCCGATCGCACCGCGCAGCATCCGAATCGGCTCGACGCGCTCGCGCGCGCCGGTCACCCCGCCTGCCACCAGGTCCGAATGGCCGCCGACGTACTTGGTCAGCGAATAGACGTTCAGATCCGCCCCGCAGCGCAAAGGGTTCTGGTAGAGCGGCCCCAACATCGTGTTGTCGGTCACGACCGGCGGTCGGTAACCCTGCTGCCTGCCGATGTCATCCGCCGTCGCTGCCATCAGCGCGAGGTCAACGAGCGCGTTGGTGGGATTGGCCGGCGTCTCGGTCATGATCAGTCCGATGCGGCCGAGCGCAAGCGCCTCGGTAGCCGCCGCCTTGACGACCGCCGGCGCCAGCCCGTCGGTGAAATCGACGGTGCGGATGCCGTAGTTCGGCAGCGCCCGGGCAATCAGCGTCTCGGTCCCGCCATAGAGCGGCTGGCACAGCAAGATCACGTCGCCGGCCCTGAGGTAGGCGAGGAACGTGGTCGCGATTGCCGCCATTCCCGAGGCGAACACCGACGCGGACTCGGCCCCATCCCACAACGCGAGCCGGTCCTCGAGCACCTCGAGGTTCGGGTTGTTGAAGCGCGAATAGATCAGCCCTGCGGCGGCCTCCGCCGGCTTGGCCTTGCGGCCGGAGGTGTAGTCGAAGAAATCCTTGCCGTCCTGCGCAGTCCGGAACACGAACGTCGAGGTCAGGAATACCGGCGGCTTCAACGCGCCTTCCGACAGATGCGGGTCGTAGCCGAAACCCATCATCTGGGTCTGCGGCGACAGCGTGCGTCTGCCGACGGTGCGCTTGTGGTAGGTATCGACCATGAGTGGCCTCCGCGGTGTTCGGCAACTGGATGCGGCGCGCCCGGGAGGCGCGCCGCTGTGCACCGGCTACTCGCCGGCGATAGTCATCTCGTCGATCAGCAGCGAACCGGTGCGGATCGAGCCGCGCGCATCGACGTCACGGCCCACGGCCACCAGGTTCCGGAACATGCTCCTGAGATTGCCGGCGATCGTGATTTCGCTGACCGGGAAGCATGCCTCACCGCCCTCGACCCACAGGCCCGCGGCGCCGCGCGAGTAATCCCCGGTCACGCCGTTGACGCCCTGGCCCATCAGCTCGGTGACGACGAGGCCGCGCCCCAGCCGCTTGAGCAGCGCCGCGTAGTCCTCCTCGCCGGCGTGCACGAGCAGGTTGTGCACGCCGCCGGCGTTGCCAGTCGTCTTCAGGCCCAGCTTGCGGGCCGAGTAGGTATCGAGAACATAGCCGTCGAGCACACCCTGGCAGACGAGCTCGCGATCGCGGGTCGCGCAGCCTTCGCCGTCGAACGGGGCGCTGCCGAGTCCGCGCGCCAGGTGCGGGCGCTCGGAGATGCCGAAGAACGCCGGGAACAGCTGCTGGCCCGCCGCCCCGAGCAGGAACGAGCTCTGCCGGTACTGGGCGCCGCCGCGGATCGCCCCGACGAAGTGCCCGATCAACCCGCGCGCCAGCTCCGGCACGAACAGCACCGGCGCGCGGGTCGTGGGGATGCGCCGGGCCCCGAGCCGCGCCACGGCGCGCTCCGCCGCCCGCCGGCCCACCGACTCGACGTCCTCGAGCTCGCGCCAGTCGCGCGCGGCCGTATACCAGTAGTCACGCTCCATCTCGCCGTTCTGCTGGCCCATGACGACGCAGGAGACGCTGTAGTAGGTGTTCGGGTAGCCGCCGAGGAAACCGAGCGAATTGCCATACACTCGGAGCGCCCGGTGCGCGCTCACCGACCCGCCTTCGGAGTTGGTGATCCGCGGGTCGCGGGCGAGCGCCGCCGACTCGCAGCGGCGGGCCAGGTCGATCGCGCCCTCGGCCTCCAGGTCCCACGGGTGCGACAGCGCGAGGTCGGGGACCTCGTGGGCCAGCGTGTCGGGGTCCGGAAGACCTGCGCAGTCGTCGTCGGCGGTGAACCTCGCGATCGAGACGGCCTTCTGCACCGTGTCGGCGATCGCGCGCCATGACAGGTCGCCGGTCGTGGCGGTGCCTTTCTTGCTGCCGACGTAGACCGTGATGCCCATGCCGCGGTCGCGCTGGTACTCGAGCGTTTCGACCTCGCCTAGGCGGACCGTGACCGACAGGCCGGTATCGACGCTCAGCCCCACGTCCGCTTGCGTGGCGCCAGCGGCGCGCGCCTCGTCGAGCGACTGCTCGACCAGGGCGGCAAGGTCTGCGTAGGCGAGTGCGGGAGACTGCATGGGCGTCCGTGTCGGGCCGGCCCGCGCATTCTAGGCTAGGATGGGTCATGACGGCGCGGAACCCCGACCGGCGGGACCAGGACCCGGAAGGCCCGAGCAAGAGCCAGCGCAAGCGCGATGCGGTCGAGCTCACGGAGCTCGGCGACGAACTCGTCGCCCTGTCGCCGGCCGAGCTCGACGCCCTGCCGCTCGGCGAGAAGCTGCGCGACGCGATCGACCTCGCCAAGCAGATCACGGCCCACGGCGGCGCAGCCCGGCAGCGCCAGTTCATCGGCAAGCTGCTGCGCAAGACGGACGTCGCCGAACTCAAGCGGGCGATCGGCCGCCGCACGCTGGAGCGGCGGCTCGCGGCACGCGAGTTCCACCGCATCGAGGTGTGGCGCGACCGGCTGATCGCGGAAGGCGACCCGGCGCTCGCGGCGCTGCTCGCAGCTGAGCCGCGGCTCGATGGGGAGCAGCTGCGCGCATTCGTTGCGACCGCGCGCGGCGAGGCCGCCGCTGGGCGGCCGCCGGCCGCCGCGCGTGCCCTGTTCCGCTGGCTGCGCGAGGCGCTCGCGGCGCGTGGGCCAACCGCGTAAAATCGCCGGGCATGCAGCCACTCGTCGGCATCATCATGGGCTCATCCTCCGACTGGGAGACGCTGCAGAACGCAGCCGACACGCTGACACGCCTCGGCATCGCCCACGAGGTGCGGGTTATTTCCGCGCACCGGACGCCGGACCTGCTGTTCGAGTACGCCACCGCGGCCAAGGGCCGGGGGCTCGAGGTGCTGATCGCCGGCGCCGGCGGCGCCGCGCACCTGCCCGGCATGACCGCCGCCAAGACGCTGCTGCCGGTGCTCGGCGTGCCGGTGCAGTCGAAGACGCTCAACGGGCTCGACTCGCTGCTGTCGATCGTGCAGATGCCTGCCGGTGTCCCGGTCGGTACCCTGGCCATCGGCGCCGCGGGTGCCACCAACGCGGCGCTGCTCGCGGCCGCGATCCTCGCCAACAAGCACCCGGCCGTCGGCGCGGCACTCGAGCAGTTCCGCCGGGAGCAAACCTCCGCCGTGCTCGCCAAGCCCGATCCTCGGTCCGGATCCGGCGCGTGAAGGTCGCGATCATCGGGGCCGGCCAGCTCGGGCAGATGCTGGCCCTGGCCGGTTACCCGCTCGGAATCCGCACCGAGTTCTACGACCGGACGGCCGACACCCCTGGCGGCCAGGTCGGCCCGATCGTCACCGGCGAGTTCGACGACCACGCGCGCCTCGCGGCCCTCGCCCGGCGCGTTGAGGTCGTGACCTTCGACTGGGAGAACGTCCCGGTCGCCGCGCTCCGGGCCGCCGAGCGCTTCGCGCCCGTCTACCCCCAGCCGGAGGTCCTCGAGGTCGCCCAGGACCGGCTGCTCGAGAAGACGCTGTTCCGCGACCTCGCGATCCCGACGCCGCCGTTCGCGCCGGTCGACATCCGCGCGGACCTCGAGGCAGCCGTGCGGCGCATCGGGCTGCCAGGCGTGCTGAAGACGCGGCGCTTCGGCTACGACGGCAAGGGCCAGGCCCGGCTGCTGCGCGCGACGGACGTCGAGCCGGCGTGGCGGACGCTCGGCGGCGAGCCGCTGATCTACGAGGGCTTCGTCGAGTTTACGCGCGAGGTATCGCTGCTCGCGGCGCGCAGTACGCGCGGCGAGGTCGTCTGCTACCCGCTGACTGACAACGTGCACGAGCATGGCATCCTGGCCTCGAGCCGCGCCCCGTACCGCGCCGTGCGGCTGCAGCGGGTCGCCGAGCGCTACGTGCGCGCGATCCTGGCGCGCTACAGCTACGCCGGCGTCCTCGCGGTCGAGTTCTTCGTGGCCCGCGGCGGGCTGATCGCCAACGAGATGGCCCCGCGGGTGCACAACTCCGGCCACTGGACCATCGAGGGCGCGACCACGAGCCAGTTCGAGAACCACCTGCGGGCGATCTGCGGGCTGCCGCTCGGCAGTCCGGCGGCATGCGGCTTTTCCGCGATGGTCAACTTCGTCGGCCGTCTCCCGAGCCCCGGGCGCGCGCTCAAGGAGCGCGGGCTCCACCTGCATGACTATGGCAAGCGCGAGGCGCGCCCGGGGCGCAAGCTCGGCCACGCCACGGTCGTCGCGGACTCGGCCGCGGCACGCGACCGCGCCCTGCGGCGCGTATTACGGCTGCGCTGACCGGCGGGTCGGGCGCGGCCGGCAGCCCCTGGGGGCCGCGCGCGGCTCCGCGAGACTCCGGTCTCACCGCCGGTTCCGGGGGTACCGTATAGTGCAGATGCCAGGGTGTACCTGACCGGGCCGGTGAGCGCCGCAACGATGTACCTCGAACTGTTCCGCCTCAAGGAGCTGCCGTTCCGGCTGAGTCCGGACCCGCAGTTCCTGTACCTGTCCAAGCAGCACGCCCGCGCCAAGGCGTACATGGAGTCGACCATCTGGTTCACGGATGGCTTCGTGGTCATCACCGGCGAGATCGGGTCCGGCAAGACGACGCTGATCGAGACGTTCCTCCGCGACCTCGACAAGGACGTGGTGATCGCCCAGCTGAACCAGACGCAGATCAGCCCGCTCGGCTTCCTGCAGGGCGTGCTGGTGCAGTTCGGGTTCTCGCCGTTCAAGATGGCAAAGGCGGAGCTGCTCGCCACGCTCAACAATTTCCTGATCGAGCAGTACGCCGCGGGCCGCAAGGTGCTGCTGGTGGTGGATGAAGCGCAGAACCTGTCGAGCCGGGTGCTCGAGGAAATCCGGATGCTGTCCGGAATCGAGACCACCAAGGACAAGACGCTCAGGATCATCCTCGCGGGCCAGCCCGAGCTCGACAACAAGCTGAACTCGCCGGAGCACGTGCAGCTCGCGCAACGCATCCGGCTGCGGTTTCACCTGACGGAGCTGTCGAAAGAGGAGACCTGCGCCTATATCGCGCACCGGCTCGAGGTCGCCGGCGCCGGCGGACGCCAGATCTTCAGCCAGCAGGCCATGGAGCGCGTCTATGACTACACCGCGGGCGTGCCGCGGCTCGTCAACACGCTGTGCGACACGGCGATGATGGCCGCTTTCGCGATCGACAAGGACACGGTCGACGCGACCGAGATCGCGGCCGCGGCCGAGGAACTGCAGTGGGCCGAGCAAGCTGGAGGCGCCACCCGCATGCCGCGTCCCGAGAGCGCCGCACAGGCGCGCCGGCATGGCTCCGCCGATGCGGTGATCGGGCGCCTGACGGTCGCGACCGAGGGCCAGACGGTGACCACGCGGGCGCTGCGCGCCGGCCGCATGTTCATCGGGCGCACCGCGGAGAACGACGTGCAGATCGACTCGAAATACGTCAGCCGGCATCACTGCCAGCTGCTGGTGTCGCCGGAGGCGGTGATCATCGAGGATCTGAACAGCACCAACGGCATCCTGCTCAAGGGCCGGCGTGTGCGTCGTCACGTGCTGCGCGACGGTGATGTGATCGTCATCGGCCTGCACGAGCTCAGGTACAATGACGCGCACCCGCAGCGCACGCGCGCCGCCGAGGGCGTGCCGACCGATACCGACGCGACCGGCCCGCAGGACGAGATGAGCGGCACCAGCCCTGACGCACGGCCCGCGACCGGCCCGCACTGAGCCGCGATTCAGTCGTCGAGCGAGTGCGGGTCGTAGCGCGCCGCGTCGTCGCGGTAGGATCGCCGCCGCAGGACCAGCACGACTCCTGCCACGATCGCGAGCCCGCCGACGGCGAACGCGGAGTTGCTCCAGGTCGAACCGCTGCCCAGGTAGGAGCCGACGCACAACAGCAGGCCGGCCACGACATAGGCGTACGGCAAGAGCTCGTACAGGCGGCGCGGCAGGTACATCGGGGTCCGCTGTCAGCCCGTGCCGCCGACGGTCAGTGCCTCGACCTTGATCGTCGGCTGGCCCACTCCGACCGGCACGGTCTGACCCTCCTTGCCGCAGTTGCCGACACCGGCGTCGAGCTTGAGGTCATTGCCCACCATCGTCACGCGCTGCAGCACCTCGGGACCGGATCCGATCAGCGAAGCTCCCTTGACGGGCCGGGTCACGCGGCCGTCCTCGATCAGGTAGGCCTCGTTGGCCGAGAACACGAACTTGCCGCTCGTGATATCCACCTGGCCACCGCCGAAGTTCACCGCATACAGGCCCCGCTTGACCGAGCGGATGATCTCCTCGGGATCGTGCGGGCCCGCGAGCATGTAGGTATTGGTCATCCGCGGCATCGTCGTGTGAGCGAAGGACTCGCGCCGTCCGTTGCCGGTCGGCTGCATGCCCATCAGCCGCGCGTTCAGCCGGTCCTGCATGTAGCCCTTGAGCACGCCGTTCTCGATCAGCGTCGTGCACTGGGTCGGTGTGCCCTCGTCGTCAATGTTGAGCGAGCCGCGGCGGCGCGCGAGCGTGCCGTCATCGACCACGGTACACAGCCTGCTCGCAACCGTCTCGCCCAGCCGTCCCGAGAAGGCCGACGTGCGCTTGCGGTTGAAATCTCCCTCGAGCCCGTGACCGACCGCCTCGTGCAGCATCACGCCCGGCCAGCCGCCCGCAAGCACCACGGTCATGGTCCCGGCCGGGGTCGGGACCGCCTCGAGATTGACGCTCGCCGCGTGCACCGCCTGCCGCGGCAGGTCGTGCACCGCCGGGTCCTTGACGAGCTCGGCGAGCGTGTAGCGCCCGCCCATGCCGGCGTACCCCTGCTCGCGCCGGCCGCCGTCCTCCATGATGACGCTGACGTTGACGCGCACCAGCGGGCGTACGTCAGCCGCGAGCGTGCCGTTGGAATTGGCGACCAGGATGATCTCGTGGACGGCGGCGAGGCTCGCCATGACCTGGCGGACCCGCGGGTCGAGGCGCCGCGCCTCGCGGTCGAGGCGCACCAGGAAAGCGACCTTGTCGGCATCGGCCAGCGTCACGATCGGGTCCGCCGGCAGATAAAGCGTGTGGCCCTTCACGGCGCGCGTTGCAGAGACGGCGTGGCCCGCGGGCGTCGCGCCGCTGCCGCCGTGCCGGGCGATGGCGCGCGCGGCGCGCGCGGCCTCCTGCAGCGCCGGCAGCGTGATGTCATCGGAGTAGGCAAAGCCGGTGCGCTCGCCGGCGATGGCCCGGACGCCGACGCCCTGGTCGATGCTGTGCGTGCCGTCCTTGACGATGCCGTCCTCGAGCGACCACGACTCGTCGCGCGCCAGCTGGAAATAGAGCTCGCCTTCGTCGACGGCGTAGCTCTGGATGATGCCGAGCACGCCCTCGAGCATGGCGCCGTCGAGCCCAGCGGGTTCGAGCATGCTGCGGCGCGCGATCTCGAGCGCGTCCGGTTCCTTCAGTACTGCCACCATGTCTGCCGGTGCCTCAGGAGTTGAACACGCGATGGGCGAGCGACGGAAAGCCCGCGCGAGTGGCGGCCATCGCCGCCCGGTCGATGTCGGCGCTCACGACACCGCTGCCGCGCGGCAGCCGGGTCAGCACCCGGCCCCAGTAGTCGATGATCAGGCTGTCGCCGTAGGTCTCGCGGCCGTTCGGGTGCACGCCGGACTGCGCCGCCGCCACCACGTAGCACAGGTTCTCGACCGCCCGCGCCCGCAGCAGGGTCTCCCAGTGCGCGCGGCCGGTCGGGACGGTGAACGCGGCGGGCACTACCATGATCTCGGCGCCCGCGGCGCTGAGGCGCCGATAGAGCTCCGGGAAGCGCATGTCGTAGCAGACGCTGAGGCCGACGCGGCCCGCCGGCGTGTCGATCAGCACCACCTCGCGGCCCGGCGCGACGTGGGCGCTCTCCCGGTAGCTCTCTCTGGGCTTGTCGGGAACGTCGACGTCGAACAGGTGAATCTTGTCGTAGCGCGCGACGCAGCGGCCGCTGGCGTCGTAGACGAGGCTCGAGTTCGTGACGCGGCCGTCCCGCTCGGGGCCGGTCAGCGGCTGCGTGCCGGCGATGACCCACAGGCCGAGCGTCGCGGCGCTGCGCGCCAGGAACTCCTGGGTTGCACCCGACCCGAAGGTTTCGGCCACGGCGCGCTTGTCCGCATCGCGTCGGCCGATGAAGTTGAAGTTCTCGGGCAGCAGCGCCACCGCCGCTCCGGCCGCGCGCGCCTCGGCGAGCAGCGTGCCCGCGACCGCCAGGTTGGCGCCGACGTCGGGACCCGAAGTCATCTGGATGGCGGCAAATATCGTCAACCCGGCCTCCTCACGGCGGGCCGCCGCCGGTAGCGGCGCCCTGCGCGGCCTCGCGGGCCGCCGTCGCGCCGATCCGCTCGACCTTCGGCTGCTCCCACGTGCCCGTGATTCGATAGTACCCTCGGGCGATACCCGACAGGGGTTCCTTGAACACCGTCGAGAACAGCAGCAGCGCCGCCCCGACCGCCGGCCCCGCGGCGAGCGCGCCGGCGGCCGCCAGCGGCCCGCCGAAGTGCCCGGTCACCTTGGCGGTCTGATCGTAGTCCCGCGCCTCGAAGCCGGTCCGGCCGACGATGCCGATCTCCGCGGCGGGACCTTTCAGTACCAGATTGTTCGTATAGGCATTGCCGTCGCGGAACTCGAAGTCCCCCTTGATCGAGTCGAAGGCGAAGCCCTTGTCCGTCAGGTCGGTGAAATCGAGCGTCAGACGGCGCGGCAGCGCCGCCACCGACAGCAGGCCGAGCACCCGTCCGGCCCCCGGCGCGACCGTCATCAGCTGGCCCTCGTTGACGACGATGTGCACGTTGCCCGCCAGTCGCCCGACAATATCGCCATCGATGCCGCCCGGCCAGCGCAGCTCGCCCGTAGCGCGTCCGGACTTGGCCGACAGCGTCGGCGTGAAACCCCACGCCGTCAGCGTCTCGAGCAGATCGGTGCTCTCGATCGTGAACGATACGACGCTGCTCTGGCCGGTCGAGGTCAGCGCCCACGTGCCGCGGCCCGTTCCCTGGAACGAAGCCCCCTTGAACGTCGCGTTGTCGAGCTGCAGGCCGTCCTCGGTGCGCGATACGTGCGCATCGAGCGACCCCAGGCGGCGCTTCTGTACCTCGAGATCGCGGACCGTGACCGCAAGGCCCGGCAGCTGCGTCGGGTCGGTCGGCGCCTCGCCGGGGCCGCTGACGGGGGTGCGCTCGCCGAGCACGAGGCGCTCGAGGTCGAGCGTCAGCGGCTGCGAGCCGCGCAGCTCCCACGGGATCACGATCGTGCCCCGCGCCGCAGGCCCGTCGACCTGGACGCGCCATTCGGCCTTGCCGGCCTCCAGCGCCAGCGTGACCTCCGGGAAGTGGAAACCGAAGATCCCGAAGCTGTCGACGGCGACGGTGCCGCCGCGCAGGTACTCGCCGACGCTTTTCTCAGGGCCGTCCGACAGCCGTACCGCAAGCCAGGCCGACAGGTCGTAGTCCGCCAGGCGTCCTTCGACCCATACTCCGCTCGCGTCGCGGAGCACGGCGCTGCCGCCACCGAAGCGCAGCGTGCCGCGCCGCAATGTGTACTCGCCGTCGCGATTCCACTCGAGGGCGCCGGTGTCGCGGCCGAGCTGGACGCGCGCCACCAGCGTCGCCGCGCGCGGCAGGTCGCGCGACCTGAATGTCCGTGGCAGCACCGGCGCTCCGCTCTCGAGGCCCGGGTCGAGCACGAGGTCGAGGCGCGCCGCCCGCGCCTCGTCGGCCGGCTTCGCGAGCGGCGCGGGCAGAGCGATCGCGAGGCCCTCGAGGCTTGAGTCGACGCGCACCGTGACCGGAAGCGGGCGGAACTCGACCTCGTGCGGCACCGACGTCGTGCCCGGCGGCGCAGCCTCCGGCAGCGGGTCGGGTGGCGGTCGCCACTCGTAGCGCGGTAATCGCGCCTGCGCGTGCCAGTCGACCGTGCCGTCGAGCCACTCGCCGCGGGTGATGCCGAGCAGCGGCTGCAGCTCGGCACCGGCCGCGCGGCCCTGCGCCTCGATCAGCAGCACGCGGTCACCGGCGAGGCCCGTCGGGCCGGCCACGGTCCGCGCGGTCGCGCGGACCTGGCCGCCAAGCGCCGTCGCCGTGATTCCCGGGACCTCGAGTTCGAGGTCCTTGAGCGTGAACGGGCCGGTGAGCCCGGTGATCTCGTTGCGCAGCCCCGGCAGCGTCGCGCTCGCACCGTCGAGGCGTCCGGCGACGGCGACGTGCCGCTCGGCGAGGCGCTTGATCGGCAGGTCGAGCGTGACCTCCGCGGTCAGCGGCCCGTGACCGGCGATCTTCATGAAATAGGACCCGAGCTTGGGTCCGAGCGGGGAGGACTGCAGGAATGCGAGCGCCTCGCTGACATCGCCGCGGGCGCTGGCGCTGGCGGTGAGCTCGGCCTCCCCGAAGTCCTGCATCCCGGCAGCCCCGTTCGATATGTCGAGTCCGCCGACCCGAGCACGGGCCAGATGCGCGGAAAAGCCCTGGTTCTTGAACTCGGCCTCGCCGGTCGCGTCCTCGATGTCGGCGTAGCCGTCCTGGTAATGGATGTGCATGCCGGTGAACGGAACCCGGATCCGGAATATCCCGCCGCCGTCGCTGAACGGAAAGTCGCGCACGGGTCCGACAAGCTCGAAGCGGACGTTCGTGACGCGCCCCGCGAGGAAGGCCTGGTCGAGCCAGTCCATCACCGCTCCCGGGAAGCGTTTGGCCGGCAGGTACTTGGATGCGACGTGGGGGTCGATGTCGGTGAGCTTGAGGTCGAGCACCAGCCGCGGCGACTCGCCGTTCGCCGGCAGCCACAGGCGTGCCATGCCGCTGCCGCCGCCGTCGGCCGACCGGCTGTGCGCATCGTCGACGGCGAAGCGCCAGCCATCCGGCTGCCACCACCAGTCGAGCGTCGCGCCGACCTCGTCGGCGCCGACCGGCGCGCGCAGAAACTCGCGCAGGTCGAGCGTGAAGCCCTTCGAGCGGATCTGCACGCGACCGCTGGAACCGTGCGCCGTCAACTCGCCGTCGATGCCCGTCATGCCGGGCACCGCGCGCCACGCGCCGATGCCAAGCCCGGTGAACCTCAGACCGCCGTCGACAAGCCACTCGGTTGGTCGCGTGCCGCGCGTCAGGCCGAGGTCGACCAGCGTCATCGCGCCGTGCGGCGCAAGCGCCGTGCCGGCCTCGCGCGCGACGCCCTCCGGCAGCAGCGCAACCAGCGCGCCGACCGCGTCGAGCCGGATCGACGACGACTTCAGGCGCGCGCCCGCCAGCCCCGCCTCGTCGGTGTCGATCGACAGCTCGAACTCGCCGTGGCGCCAGGCGTCGTGCCCCGGATCAATCGTCAGGTCGCGCCCCGCTGCGACCCAGCGCCCGTCGCTATGGCGCACGTCGATGACCCCGGCGAGCTCCGCGAGGCGCGGCGGCGGCGCGCCCTGCGGCCCGACCATGACGACGCGCTCGAGCGCGACCGTCGCCGAGGCGCGGGCGAGGTCGGCGCCGCGGCCGCTCGCCGTCACTCGCAGGTCGCCGTGACCCTCGGGCGGCAGCCATGGCCACTGCGGCACGAGCGCCGTCCAGCCGGCCAGCGAGGCATTTGTCAGCGAGACGTCCGCCTGCCAGGCAAGACTCGACGGGGCCGCGAGGTCGCCTTCCAGCCGCGCCTCGACGTCGAGCCACGCGCCGAGCGCTTCCGGCAGGCGCACGCCGCCCGACAGCGTCAGCGCGCTCGGGTCGCGGTCGAGATCGAGGTTGACGCGGTCGATGTGCCACGGGCGCGCGGCGATTCTGAGGTCCTGCACCGTGACGCTCGCCTCCTCGATACGCACGCGGCCGACCGGCAGATCACCGAGGGCCAGGTGCGCACCGGCGCTCTTGGCCGCGAGGTCGCCCTGGCCGCGCAGCTCGACGCCGTCCGGCGTCAGGTAGACGTAGAGGCGCGCGCCCTCGAGCACGACCCGCCCGGCGGCCAGGCGCCGCGTCTTCAGCGACCGCCATACGTCGAAGCCGACCCGGCCAGAGTGCGCCGTGATCAGCGCATCGTGCTGCCCGGGCACCATGATGCTGGCCTCGCGGAACACGAGCTCCGGACCATGCAGCCCCAGGCGCGCATCGAGGCGCGCGAACGCGAATCTCAGTCCCGTCAGCCGCTCCACGCGGGCGACGACCTCGGGTGGAATGTCCGGTGAATGCTCGAGCCACAGCCGCAGGGCTCCGACGCCGACTGCGAGCACGACGAGCACAGCACCGGTGAGTGCTGCCGCCCACTTCCAGATCCGGCGCGCGCGGCTCATAGCGGCCTACACGAGCACCACGTCGTACTGATCCTGGGCGTACAGGGTCTCGGTCTGCAGCCGGATGGGCTTGCCGATCACGAGCTCGAGCTCGCCGAGGGCAGCCGACTCCTCATCGAGCAGCAGCTCGATCACGTCCTGGTGCGCCAGCACCATCAGGCCCTGCACCTCGAACTGCCGGGCCTGCCGCAGCACCTCGCGGAATATCTCGTAGGCCACGGTCTCCGCCGTCTTGACGTAGCGCCGTCCCTCGCAGGTCGGACACGGCCGGCACAGCAGGTGCTCGAGGCTCTCGCGCGTGCGCTTGCGGGTCATCTCGACGAGGCCGAG
>Ga0181521_10004402_pt1 | contig 16125 bp, 12 predicted proteins | sample PEATcosm2014_Bin_32_FD_119764 | JGI IMG/M metagenome (GOLD analysis project Ga0181521, IMG submission 119764) | Peatland microbial communities from MTU Mesocosm Facility, Houghton, MI, USA - PEATcosm2014_Bin02_60_metaG | ecosystem: Environmental > Terrestrial > Soil > Wetlands > Peat | place... | reverse complement strand
GACAAAGCTGCGCACCTTGCCTTCATCGGTAAAGATCTGTTTGCGCAAGTCGGGATATTGCGCGGTGAGCGAGTTCAGCACTTCGCCCACGGTGGCGCCGGAAACGCTTACGGCATCCTGTTTTCCAGTGAATTGCCGCAGGGGCGTGGGGATTAAAACCTTGGCCATTTTAGTAGATCAACTCCTCTTTCGCCGCTTCGGTCTGGTCGAAGTTGGGCAGCCAGCTATTGGCGTGGTGGAATTCGCCCTTTTGAATGGATATTACAACAAAGGAGTACCACGGGCACGAATTCTGCAAATCGGTCTTGGAAAAATAGGCGTCGCAATCGGGGTGCGAGTGGTAGATGCCAATGAGGTCCATGTGGCGCTCGCGCGCGGCCTTGTCGGCGGCGAGCAAATCCTCGGGGCGCAGTTCATAGCGAGTCGCCTGCGCGCCTTCAAAAGCGTTGCGCAGCCGAATCGCCGCGCTCACCGCTTTCCGCTCGCCATCGGTCGAGCCGAGCATGGCGCCGCAGCATTCATTCGGATACGTTTCGCGGGCGTGCGCCACCATTTCCGCCCACGGTTCGGATTCGATGCGGATCATCAATCGTCCCAGAAATGTTCGCTGAGATATTTCTCGGCGCTGTCGCAGAGCACGGTGACGATGGTGGCCGATTCTCCGTTGGCGACTGCTTCGCGCGCGATGACGGTGGCGGCGTGCACGTTGCATCCCGAAGAAATGCCCACCAGCAGCCCTTCTTCGCGCGCCAGGCGCCGCACCATCTTATATGCGTCTTCGGTTTCCATCCAGATATTGCCGTCGGCCAGTTTCTCGTCGTAAATTCCGGGGACGATGGCCGTCGGCATGTGCTTCAAGCCTTCCAACCCGTGGAATCCGCTCGAAGGCTGGACGGAGATGCACTTCACTTCCGGCAGATCGCGCTTGAAGCGTCGCGTGTTTCCCATAAAGGTGCCGCTGGTGCCCATGGAGGCGACGAAGTGCGTAAAGTTTCCGCCCGTCTGCTGGATAATTTCGGGACCGGTGTGTTCGAAGTGCGCCTTCCAGTTGGCCGGATTGTTGTACTGGTCGGGATAGAAATAAACGTCCGGATCGGCCATGTAAATCTGGCGGCAGAGCCGGATCGCGCCGTCGGAGCCTTCGGCGGCATCGCTAAAGACGCACTCCGCGCCGTAAGCTTTGAGAGTGCGCTTGCGCTCGTCGGATGCATTCTTCGGCAGCACAAGCTTCACCTTATATCCGCGATTCGCGCCGATCATGGCGTAGGCGATTCCGGTATTTCCGCTGGTGGAATCGAGGATGGTGCGCGAGTGGTTCAGCTTGCCCGAGCGCTCGCCATCGAGGATCATGTTCAGTGCCGCGCGGTCCTTTACCGACCCGCCGGGGTTAAAATATTCGGCCTTGGCGAAGATCTCGACGCCGGGGAATCCGGCCGCGATGCGGTCCAGGCGGATGAGCGGTGTGTTGCCGATGGTGGCGAGCAAAGGCTCGGCTTGACTGCGCGCCAGATGTGGGACGGGGAGAACTTGGGCCATGCTTACCTTCTTGGATTCATCCCGCGGCACAAAGATGCAAACACCGCATGCGTTTGACACCAAAGGAATTATCGCTATCTCTGAGTCTGTCCTATTGTAGCATCGCCCTAAAGTCTGTCAATAAAGGGGGGAAAGCCGCGCCGGCATCAAAAAATCGCCACTGGCTCGACCGTCACGGCGGCTTTCGCCTTCGGGGCGACGTCGACGCTCTTCGCCTGGAACATCGCCAGCAGGATTTTTTCCAGGTCTTCGGGGACGTTCCAGCGGATAGTCTGAGTGGTGGCGAGCGCGCGGTATTTGCCGGGTGCGAGCGGGGGCGACGTGTAGCTCCCGTTCTGATCGGCCTGTCCGCGGACCGCAAGCCTCGCGAGCGCGGGCACAGTGCTGACGGAGTCCGGAATCAGCACCACCGAGGCACCGGGGACGGGATTGTCCAGGGCGTCCTTCGCCGCTACACCGACAGTCGCGACGTCCGTCGCCATGACCAGATGCAGTGTGCCGGTCGATCCGGGCGCGAGCCGCAAAATGCCGTCGGTGATGTTGACGTCGTTGTAGGTCATCTCCTTCGGGTAGGTGGTTATCTTGCCGAACACCTGGAACTCGATCGCATAATCGCCCGGGGGCAAACCGAAACCCATCTGAATGTCGGACGGCACCGCCACGGAAAAATCGGTCTCCGCGATTGCGCCGTTCAACGCTATGTGCAGCAGGAAGTTACCGAACGTGAAAAAACCTGTTAGGTATCCCCGCTCGCTTTCGAAGTCGCCATCCTGATTTCGCGCGTCGTTCAACGCGGCGTCGCTGGGGTCGGGCTGGATCACGCGCGCGCCCAAGCGGATCAGGTCGTCTTCGGTCGGTTCGTTCATGCCGAGGGCGGCGGCGATCTTGCGCAGCGCCGCTTGCGCGCGGTCGTTGAGTTTGGGCGCGGTAGGCGGATTCGATGGGTCGTCCCGGTCCGCCTGCACGCGAAAGTGGACCAGATCGGTGGACAGGTCGACATGTTCCAGGTCAGAGCCGAGGACCGTGAAATCCGTGGCGGCGCGCTCGCCGGATAGCCGATACTCCCCCGGCGAAAGCCCGCAGACGCGATATTTCCCGTGCTCATCGATGCCGCCGCGCAGGCGCACCAGGCGCGTTCCCGCGAGTGCCGCTTCACGGATTTCGAAATCGGCAGCGCCCTGAATTTTGCCGGCAATGCAGTAGAACGGCGCGGTAGCGATCTTGATATCGACCTTGCGGCGAGTTTCTCCGGGCTGAAGAATCACCGGCGTCGCGAGGTCCATGCGGGAGGCGGACGGATAGTAAGTGGGGACTTCGATCGGCGAGCGTTTTTCGAGATCGAGTTCCTTGGGCACGTCCCGATCCACGAGGAGATAATAGCGGCGATTCGCCTCTAGATCGGAGGCAAACGAATAAGATCCGTCCTCGTTTGTGACTTTAGGCCCGATGACGGCTTGCTTGAGGAGGCCGCCAACGTACTCAGGCCGAATCAGCCAGACGAACGCGTCAACTACCGGGTCGCCGTTCGGGTCCAACACGCTGCCGGAGATGACGGGTTTGGCCGGAACCACGATGTCCAACGTGACTTCCTCACCCGCGTCAACCTTGATCCGCCGGTAAGTACTGGATTCGGGATCGCGCTCGGTCTTGAGGGAGTAAGTGGCCGGAGCAAGACTCGTGAGCGCGTATTTCCCCGTTTCATCCGTGGTTGCCTTGACTGACGCACCTCCATACATCATCATGCCGTTCTGGGAGCGGCGGATCTGCGGCTCGGAACCCTGATAGGCCTCAACAGTGATGCCCGCGACCGGCTGTCCGTTGGAATCCTTGACGGTGCCGCGGATGACGCCTTTGGACTCGGGCTCGCCGGTCTGCGCGGCCAACACTCCCGCGAGAAGGGCAAAAGTAATGGCGCCACGCATGACTTATTATGCGCTCAATCGGGCGCGGTGCGAAGACGATTCATCCAGTAAGCCCAGGCCACCGCGAGCGAAAACAAAATCAGGCTGGCGTATGGCGCCGTGTGCGGATCGCGCGGCGGAGGACCGGAAATATTGCCATACCAGGCGAGGGTGAGGAGCGCGACGACGGTCCAGAAAGCGAAGATTCCGGTGCGGCCTCTGGGACGGAAGGTGCGCGCATAGAGGATTACGGCGGCCAGCCAGAATCCTCCCTCGATCAAGATGGTCGCGGGGATGGAAGTCCAGAGCCCGAGCCCGAAAAACGTGTGAGTGCCGGGGGCGAGCGGCATATCGGGGCGGTGAGCGATCCAATCCAGAATCCAGTGGCTGATCACGACCGCGAACAGAATCCACGCGCCGCGCGGCGAGCGGCGCCGCAGGAAATAAGCGGCGGCGAGCAGCGCGCCCCAAACGGCATCCATGAGCAGGCTATGACTGTAAGCGATCTCTGATGCTGCGAAGTAGTTCCCCGCGCCCATCGCGGGCCGGAACTCAACGTGCTCGACGCCAGCAATTATGAAAACGCACCAGAGCAGGTCAGCGAGCATGGCGGCGAGCACGAGCGTGCCGAGCGAGATGGATGGCGCGATACGCTTGCCGGCCAGCCCGACGGCGAAATGGCCGACCAACATCAGTTCCTCCCGAACCAGAGTTCCTTGGTGACGCCGACCGGCCGCATCATCCGCAGGTCCGGGAGAGCGCGCCCCCGCACCATGGTGTCGGTGGTCCGCTTAGCGATCCACTCGCGGGCCGCGCCGATCAGGAGGCCGGCGAGTTCACCGGCGTGGCGGTCTTCCGCCAATTGATCGAAGGTGCGTGTCATTTCATCGCCAAACAGGGCGCGGTAATCGTAGGGATAGAGGCGAATCAGGATGCGATAGGCGCGTTTCATTGTCATACCTCGCGGCTTTTGAGTCGCGCCGCGGCGGCGCGGGTCAGTTGTTTCATCCGGTCGAGCTCGGCATCGAGCTGTGCGCGGCCGGATTGTGTGAGACAGTAGGCCTGTTTTTCGCGCGCGGTATCTTCCTGCTCGAAGCGCTCGATCCAGCGGTCTTCCAGCAGGCGGCGCAGGGCGCCATAAAGCGTGCCGGTGCTCAAACGGACACGCCCGCGGCTGAGAGATTCGATATCTTTCAGGAGGGCGTACCCATGGCGCGGCCTATCGGCGAGGCTGAGCAGGATCAGGAGGACCGGCTCGGTGAGCGGTTTGACTTCCGGTTCGATATTTCGTTGCATGACAGGTCGTCTCACGACATATTAAGATCTTGAACCGGCGTTGTCAAGCGAGTGTTTCTTCTCTGCGATCTCTGCGGCTCTGCGAGAAATTCTTTTGGGTTCACGCAGAGTCGCAGAGGGCGCAGAGGGAAACGACTGCAGGATGAGCCAGACACGTTTTCTTTGCATCTTTGCGCCTTTGCGGGAAACTCTTCCTTTGTTTCCTGCATTACAATGGCTCAATTATGCTTTTCCGTGGCGCTTCTCTGATTTGCCTGTTGGGTGCGGTGTCGTTTGCGCAGACTGCCAAGCGGCCCCTGAATCACAAAGACTACGACGGCTGGAAGACCATCGCCGGGCAGCATCTCTCCGCTGACGGCAAGTTCCTGGCCTACGCGCTCTTCCCGGAAGAGGGCGATGGCGAGATCATTGTCCGCGATCTGGTGACCGGCAAGGACGCGCATTTTCCCGCCGGCGCGCGCCCATTGCCGACCGGCGCGGTTACCGAGGAGGGTGCTCCACCGGAAGCGCGGTCCGCCACCATCACCTTCTCGTCGGACAGCAAATACGTGGTCTTCTCGGTCTTCCCCCTGAAGGCCGACACCGACAAAGCGCGCAAGGAGAAAAAGACCGCCGAGCAGATGCCCAAGGATTCCATGACGATCGTGGAATTGGCATCCGGCAAGTCGGCCACCGTCGAGCGCGTGAAGCGGTTTGCCATGCCCGAGAAAGCAGCGGGGTGGTTGGCCTATCAGAAGGAAGCGCCCGACCGGCCGGCGAATGCATCCGATGCCGCCAAGCCCGCGGGAGGGGGAGGCGACGAAGCAGATCAGCAGGGCGGACGCGGCGGCCGTGGCGGTGGACGCGGCGGAGCGGGTGGGCGCGGCGCCGAATTCGGCAGTGACCTCGTTTTGCGATCGCTGGCGGATGGCGCGGAGCGCACGTTTTCGGATGTCGCGGAGTTCCAGCTTACGGACGACGGCAAACAATTGGTGTACGCGGTCGCAGCGCACGATACCGCCAAGAACGGCGTCTTTGTGACCACACCGGGATCGGCCGACGCACCCGCCGCGGTGCTCGACGGCAAGGGCAAGTATTCGAAATTGACGCTCGACGAGAACCAGGCGCAGATGGTTTTCCTGAGCGATCGCGACGATCCCGCGGCCAAGCCGCCGAAATGGAAGATGTATCGCTGGGATCGTAAGGGTGCGGCCGCGGAACTGGTGTCGGATGCCGCCACCGGCTTCGAAAAAGGATTCGCCATCAGCGACAAGGGGACGATCTCGTTCTCGCGCGACGGTTCGCGCGTCTATTTCGGAGTCGCCGTGCCTGCGCCCGAGCCAAAGGCCGACGATGCGGCAGACGCCGCCACGGACGACAAGGCGGTGGTCGATCTGTGGAGCTACAAAGACGAGTACCTCCAACCGGTCCAGAAATTGCGCGCGGCCCGCGACCGCGATCGTACCTTCATGGCCGCTTATGTCATCCCCGAGCACAAACTGGTACAACTGGGCGATAGCGAACTCGAGACGGTAACCACGTCGGAGAGCTTGCAATGGGCGTTGGGCAGCGACGATCGCGCCTATCGCAAAGCCAACGACTACGACGAGCATTTCACCGATCTCTATCTGGTTGACTCCGCTTCCGGCGTGCGCAAGAAAATCGCCGAGAAGAGTTTCGGGCAGACAACCTGGTCGCCCTCGGGACGCTACCTGCTGACTTTCGACGGCAAGGATTGGAGCACCATCTCGGTCCCCGATGGAAAGAAGACCAACCTCACCGCCGCGCTCGGCGCAAAGTTCTTCAATGAGGACACCGACACGCCGAGCATTCCCGTTGCGTACGGATCGGCCGGGTGGACCAAAGACGGCAACTCGGTGCTGATCTACGATCGCTACGATATCTGGCGCATTTCGCCCGATGGCACGGGCGCGAAAAATCTTACAGCGGGTTACGGCCGCGCGCACGACCTCCGTCTCCGCTATGTCCGCACGGAGACGGATCCGCGCGAGCGATGGATCGACGGCTCCAAGCCATTGCTGCTCTCGGGCGAGAATTTGAAGACCTACGACCAGGGATTTTTCCGCGTCTCCATCGATGGCGGAGAGCCCAAGCAGCTTTTGATGGCCCCGAAATCGTTCAGCGCGCCGATGAAGGCGAAAGATGCCGATGTTTATCTTCTCACCGGGCAGTCCTTCAACGAATTCCCGGATCTGCTCACCGCCGATGGCACGTTCAAGGAACTGCGCAAGGTAAGCGACGCCAATCCGCAGAAGGCCGGATTGCTGTGGGGCGCGGCGGAACTGGTGGCATTTAAGAATGCCGACGGCGTGCCGCTCCAGGCGACGCTCTACAAGCCGGAAGATTTCGATCCCCAGAAGAAATACCCGATGATGGTGTACATTTACGAGCGGCTCACGCAGAACGTGGACCACTTCGTGAATCCCGCGCCGGGCACGTCGATTAATATCAGCTACTACGTCAGCAACGGATACCTGGTGCTCACGCCGGACATCGTCTACACCATCGGCTATCCCGGCCAAAGCGCGCTGAAGTGCGTGCTGCCGGCGATTCAGGCGGTGGTGAACCGCGGCATCGTCGATGAGAACGCCATCGGCATACAGGGGCACAGTTGGGGCGGATATCAGATCGCTTACATGGTGACGCAGACCAGTCGTTTCCGCGCGGTGGAAGCCGGCGCGCCGGTGGCCGACATGATCAGCGCCTATGACGGAATCCGCTGGGGCACGGGGATCACGCGGCAATTCCAGTACGAGCGGACGCAAAGCCGCATCGGCGGGTCGATCTGGCAATATCCCACGCGCTTCATCGAGAACTCGCCGATTTTCTGGGCGGACCGCGTGCAAACTCCGGTGTTGATTCTGCAGAACGATGGCGACACGGCGGTGCCGTGGTATCAGGGCATCGAATTCTTCCTGGCTTTGCGCCGTCTCGGCAAGGAAGTGTACCTCTTCAACTACAACGGGCAGCCGCACGGACTGCAGAATCGTCCCGATCAGAAGGACTACGCCATCCGCATGCAGCAGTACTTCGATCACTATCTGAAAGGCGCGCCGGCGCCCGATTGGATGACCAAAGGGGTGCCGTACCTGGAGCGCGACAAAACGGAACTGCAGGCGTTGCAGGGCGGCGAGAAGTAGCGTGGTGTCCTGGCTAAAAGGCACCGCTCCCTTGCGGTCACGGCTCTTCAGCGATGCGTTGAAACGACAGCGCCTGGTGAGCCGCGACCGCGAGGGAGCGGTGCTTTTCCGTGGGGACCATCGAGTTTTGCAAGTGCTTCAAGAATTATGGGCGGCGAGCGCATGAGCTTCGGCGGACGGCGGGTGCTCGCGCTGGAAAGCCGGCGGGCGGCGGAAATGGCCGAATTGATCCGCCGGCAGGGCGGGGATCCGTTCGTGGCGCCCTCCATGCGCGAAGTCCCGCTCGCGGCCGATGAAGCCACCGCGCGCTTCGCCGAGCGGCTTTTCGCGGGCGGGTTCGACATGATGGTGCTGCTCACGGGTGTGGGCACACGGCAGTTGAACCGTCTGCTCGGACCGCCATTCGTTGAAGCGCTGCGGAAAGTCACGGTGGTGGCTCGCGGGCCGAAGCCGGTGGCGGCGTTGCGCGAAATGGGACTGACGGCCGCGGTAGTCGCACCCGAACCGAATACGTGGCGGGAACTCTTGCAGGCGCTCGCTGACCGGACGGAGAAGCGGATCGCGGTGCAGGAGTACGGGCGGTCGAACCAGGAATTGCTCGCGGGACTGCGGGCGCGCGGAGCGGAGGTCACCGCGGTGCGGGTATATCAGTGGGACCTGCCTGCGGACGCCGCGCCCTTATTCGAGGCGGCGCGGCGCCTGGCGGCAGGCGATTTCAGCGTCGTGCTGCTCACCACGGCAATTCAGATCTCGCACCTGGCGCGGGCGGCGCGCGAGCAGGACATCGAGGATGCCGCTATGGAAGCCTTGCGCCGCTCGTTCGTGGGGTCGATCGGCCCGACCACCACGGAAGCGCTGGAGGAGTTCGGCATCCGCCCCGCGTTCGAGCCATCGCACCCCAAGATGGGCGTGCTGGTTCTGGAGGCCGCCGCTCGGTTTATGTGATATTCTACATAGGGATCTCTTATGAACAACTGGACCATTCGGACGATCGCTCTCGCGGTATTCTCCCTCGGAGCGTTATTCGCTCAGGACATTACCGGCGCCTGGCAGGGCACGCTGGTGCTCCCCAACAAGCAGGAATTGCGGCTCGTATTCAAGATTTCGAAGGCGGACCCGGGGCTGAAGGCGGTGATGTACAGCATCGACCAGACGCCGCAGGCAATCTCGTCCGAGATCACGCAGACGGGCTCAACCGTTAAGATCACCGTTCCCGCGGCTGCGATAACCTACGAGGGCAAGCTCGATTCCGACGGCGTGAATCTCACCGGCAATTTCACGCAAGGGGGCGGGCAGCCGATCGCATTGAACTTCAAACACGTCGGGCCAAAAGAGCCCGAGTGGCCCATGCCCGATGCGCCGGCGCTCCCGAAAAACATGGCGGCCGATGCCGATCCTGAGTTCGACGCCTGTTCCATTAAGCCGAGCAAGCCCGGCCAACAAGGCAGGGGGCTCACGATCCGCGGGCGCGAGGTCGTCACCATCAACACGCCCGTCAGCTTTCTGATTACCTTCGTGTACGGCGTGAGCGCACAGCAGGTGACGGGCGGCCCGGCCTGGATGGACACCGAAAGCTACGATCTGGACGGCAAGCCCGCGCAGGAAGGCATGCCGAACCAGAAGCAGTTGAAAATCATGATTCAGAAACTGCTGGCCGATCGGTTCCAATTGAAATTCCACCGCGAGAAGAAGGAATTGAACGTCTACGCCATCCAGGTGGGCAAGAACGGGCCGAAGCTCACCAAGAGCGCGGCCGACCCGAAAGGTCTTCCAGGACTTCAGTTCCGCGGCCTGGGCGCCTTGAATGTTTTCAACGCAACGATGGCTGATCTTGCCAGCACGTTCCAGACGGCGGTTTTGGACCGGCCGGTGGTGGACCAAACGGGGCTCGACGGCCATTACGATTTCGCGCTGAACTGGACGCCCGACGAGACTCAATTCGCCAGTATGGGTATCAAGGTGCCGCCTCCGTCGGATAAGGCGGACGCACCCCCGGACTTGGGCGCGGCGCTACAGGAGCAACTCGGGCTCAAACTGGCGACTACCAAGGCGCCGGTGGACGTGCTGGTGATCGATCACGTGGAAAAGCCCTCGGCGAACTAGTGTGGGCCGGCCAATCCTGAGGCACTTGCAAAATTAATCGTTCCACACAAAAGGCACCGCTCCCTGGCGGGTGCCCGGCTCAGTAAGCGCGGCCGTTTCAACGCATAAATTGAATAGGCGCGACCGCGAAGCGAGGGAGCGGTGCCTTGGCAATTTGACTGAATCTTGCAAGTCCCTCAAATCGGCCTGCAACCGCATTTCAGCCGCCGACGGGTGAAATATCAGGTGAACACTTGGGAAGAATCTGCCGATAAGAGGCTTATGAGGCTGCACCTGGCTCTGGGCGTCGGAGCGGCGGTTGTGCTGCTATCGGGGTTCCCGGTCAGAGCGGACGGACTCCCCACTCTCACCACCACGCGTGCCGTCCATACTCTGCCTGAGGCCGAGGCGCGGCGCGGCTACCCGGTCCGACTGCGGGCGGTCGTCACCTATTACGACCCCTACATCGATGCCCGCCACGGCGCTTTATTTGTTCACGATGCGTCGGGTGCGATCTTTGTGGCGGTTCCGGCCAAACCAATATTGCCCCTGCGCGCCGGCGCCGTTGTCGACGTGGAAGGTGTCTCGGGGCCGGGTGACTTCGCGCCCATTATCGACCGGCCGAAAATCCGCGTGGTTTCCCAGTCGCACGTACCCGATGAGGCGCCCAAAACCAGTCTGGCCCAACTTCTGACGGGTGCCCAGGACGCTCAGTGGGTAGAGGTCGAAGGCGTGGTGCACTCGGTCTGGGAATCGGGGCGTGAGGTGATTCTGGATGTCGCTCTCGCCGACGGGATGATCAGCGCGACCACGGTAAAGGAAAAGGACGCCGGCTACAACCGCCTGGTAGACGCGCAGGTACGGATACATGCCAATGCCGGCGCGCTGTTCAACAAGTACCGCCAGATGACCGGAGCTCGCCTGCTGTTTCCCGGCCTGGACCAGGTAACGGTCGTCACGCCGGCCCTGCCCGACCCCTTTGCGGGACCGGTACAAGCCACCCGGAGCCTGCTGCGCTTCAATTCCAACGGACCGTTCATTCACATGGTCCACATTCGCGGCCGCGTCACCTTTCAGTGGCCGGGCCGCGAACTGTGCATTCGGGACGATGCCAACGGATTGTGCGTGCAAACCGCGCAAACCGAGCGCGTGGATCCGGGAGAGGGGGTCGATATCGTGGGTTTTCCCGCCGTCGGCGCGTACGCTCCCACCATGACGGAAGCGAGGTACCGGAGGCTTGGCGGGCGTCAATTCATTCCCGCGCAACTCGTGAGTGCGGCCGATCTCCTCACGGGAGAATATGACTCCAAGCTGGTTCAACTGGAAGCCGTGATGATCGCCCAACAGCGCGGCGACGACCCCACGTTCGCTGTATCCTCCGACGGGCTGCTGTTTTCGATCGTCCTCCCGAGAGGCTCCACGCGCGTCGACGGTCCCGGCTGGACGGAGGGGATCAGGGTGCGTATTGCCGGAATTTGCGCGGTGGAAGGCGATCCGCAGGGCACGATTTCGAGAGACGGCGAAGAGCGCATTCGCGGATTTCGAATTCTGCTGCGCTCGCCGGACGATGTGGTCGTGCTGCAGGCGCCCTCGTGGTGGACCGCCCGCCACTCCCTGGAAGTGATGGGAGTGGTTCTGACGGTTACGTTCTCGGTGCTGGGGTGGGTGGTCGTGCTGAGGCACCGCGTCAAGCAGCAGACGGAGATCATTCGGCGCCAACTGAAGGAGGCGGCGGTGCTCAAAGAGTCGGCGGAAGCGGCCAATCGGGCCAAAGGTGAATTTCTGGCCAACATGAGTCACGAGATCCGCACGCCCATGAACGGCGTGATGGGCATGATTGAGCTGGCCTTGCAAAAACCCGCTTCGCCGGAACAGGCGGAGTGTCTGGCCATGGCTAGCCGTTCCGCCGAAGTCTTGCTCCGGCTGATTGACGATATCCTGGATTTTTCCAAGATCGAAGCCGGCCGGCTCGACCTCGAGGAAGTTGATTTTGGACCGCGGGAGTGGCTCAAGGAGTTGGTCAGCAGCTTCGGGCAGCGTGCCGCCGCGAAGAACATCAATCTGACCTGTGAGATCGCGCCGGAAGTCCCGGCCGTGATCCGGACCGATCCCACGCGTTTGCGCCAGATGCTTACGAATTTGCTCGGGAATGCGCTGAAATTTACAGCAAAAGGGGAGATCGGGGTTCAGATCAAAGAGGACAATCGGTCCGGCGACGATCTGGTCTTACACTTCACCGTCAGCGACACCGGGATCGGCATACCGCCCGAGAAGAGAGAGACGATCTTTGAAGCTTTCCGGCAGGAGGACACTTCCACAACCCGCAGGTATGGAGGGACCGGATTGGGTCTGACAATTTGCGCGCGCCTGGCGAGAATGATGGGAGGCACCATCTGGGTGGACAGTCAGCCTGGCCACGGGAGCAGTTTTCACTTTACGGTTCGGGCTCGCGTCGGGAAGCAGGTTCCGCAGGCCGTACCCCGCGAAGCGCCAGGCCCGTCGCAGCGCCCCAGCCTGCACATCCTGGTCGCGGAAGACAACGCGATCAATCAGCACGTGGCGCGTAAACTGTTGGAGCATCGCGGCCACACGGTAGCCATCGCAGGCAATGGCCGGGAAGCCGTTGAAATCTGCCAACGGGAGGTTTTCGACGCCATCCTTATGGATGTGCAGATGCCGGAGATGGACGGTTTTGAAGCCACGGCGCTGCTGCGATCACGGGAACGGGGTTCCGGGCGGCGTGTGCGGATTGTCGCGCTGACGGCGCACGCCATGAAGGGGGACGAGGAACGCTGCCTTAAAGGCGGCATGGATGGATACGTCTGCAAACCGATCAAACCGGACGAGTTGTTCCGCGCGGTCGAAACGGCGTGTTCGGGAGGAGTCCAGCCGGTTGCCGGCAGGAAGGCGTAGCGGCTTAGTCGGCCATCTCAAAAATACGCTATCGTATTCTGCCGCAGACGCTCCCTGGCGGTCGCGGCTCTGAACGAGGCTGCATACACCGTGAGGGAGCGTTTGCAGCGCGTCTACGGAATACGCATCCGTATTTGGGAGATGGTGTACTCAGAAACCCTGGTCGCCGTCGCAACCGCAACCGCCGCCGCCCATGTCGCCGTCGCAGCCACAGCCGCCGCCCGAGTCGTCCACGCAGCCGCAGCCGAAATCGCCATCGCACGAGCAGCCGACATTGCCTACGCACGAGCACCCGGAGTTGGAGTCACAGGAACAAGTCGGATTGGAGTCGCAAGCGCAGCCGGTATCCGAATCGCAGGAGCAACCGGTATCGTAAACGCAGGGGCAGTCTCCGGGGACGCAGTCACAGGAACACGCATAACCGCTGGGGAAAGACTCGCCGCAACCCAGCGTGTAGAGCGTGCCGGCGGTGATGTATTGAAGTCCGCTGGCGCTTGGCGCTGAGGCGGCAATGTCCATCAGGCATACCGGCACTTGAGCTCCGGTGGAGAGGCCATACACATAGATGTTTCTCCCCGCGGCGATCGCCACATAGCGGTTCTGCGGATCCATGGCCGTGGAAGCCGCCGGATCGCCGTTCGTCGGCATTTGGGCGATCAGGTTGAGATCGGGCGCCGAATAGAGCCGTGCCGCGAGCGACGGGTAAGCGACCGCCACGCGTGTTCCATCGGCGCTGAAGGAGATCGCATTTGCACTCTGCTGTTCCGCCACCGTGACCAGGCGGCGTAAGCCGGGAAACGTGTACAAATATAAACTTGCAGCGTCGTGCGCGGTCATCAGCGCACCGTCGGAACTGAGGGCAAAGACTTGGCCGGGCGCGCTTTGCTGAACAGCGCCGGTGGAGAATAGCCGGACGTACAGTTGGGTGCCGGCGGTGACCAGCCAGCGGCGCTGCGTCGGTCCTCCCCGGGCCACCATGCGAGCATGCGGAATGGCCACCTGCGTCATGACGTCGGAATCGGAAAAACTGCGCAGCAGTTTGCCCTGTGCCACGGACCATGTTTTGGTGGTTCGATCGAGGCTGACGGACACCAGTTGGCCGCCATCGGGCGTAAAGGCAACGGCATTGACTTTATCGGTATGGCCCGTTAGCGAAGAGCGTAAGACGCCCTGGGCCGACCACAGTTCGAGTTGACCGCCCTGCATGGCCACCGCGATCGCGTTTCCGTCTGGGCTCACAGCCACCTGCGTGGGGAGGGCCGCGGTAGCGACCGTGCGGAACAGAGCGCCGTTCGGAATGGTCCAGAACTTCACGAAACTATCGCCCCCGGCACTGATGAGGGTGTTGCCATCGGGGAAAAAGCTCAGGCTGGTGATGGCACTCTCGTGGGCGAAGGCGCCGGCGGAGCACGTGTCGGCATGAGCGGCGCGCGGAAATCGGACCATCGCTCCCGCGGTCAGTAGGCCGAGAAGGGTTCGGCGAGTTAGAGCGCCCCCTTGCTTGTCTCGCCCGGACGGCGGCAGAGGGAAGTTGAGGATTCGGTCGTCAAATCGTGTCTTCATGACCGGCCTGCTCTAGTCTTCAGGATTAGCATACCCGAATCTCTGCTTCATACGATGTAGGCTTTTGGAGCTACTGGTCTCTAGGCCTACCGAGGCCCCGCGGCGCCAGGAAACTGTCCTCTTTGCGTTCTTGGCGGCTTGGCGCGAGATTTGTTTTTGTTTTGCGCCGCTCAGCCCTTCCAGAAAACGCCCCCGCTCGCGGCGATCTTCTCCAGAATCTGGTCTTTGGTCAGAGCGCGGATGATTTCGCACCGGCCGGCCCCCGAAAAATCCTCGGGATCCCAATGCAGCGCTTTATGGTAGCAATCGCCGGCGCAGTGCCATTTGGCGAAGCAGCCGGCGCAGTATTCCAGCCGGTCGACGGTGTGGGCGCGGAGAACGGTGAAGACCGGTTCATCGAAATCGAACCCCGAAGGCCCGGCGGAGGGGTGGCCGTAGAAGAAACTGTCGGCCCAGGGCTGGGTTTCGTCGGCCACTTCGTGGCAGGCGCTGACGTTGCCCGCGGGGGAGACGCAGAAGTTGTCGTTGGCCACGCCGCAGAAGCGATTGGTCAGGGTCTGGAGCCGGGCGCCGGAAAAACGCAGCAGTTTGGCCGCTTTGGACGATGTGCGGCGGGCGGCGCGGAATGAGTCGATGAAGATGGCGGTTTCGGCATCGGCGGCGGCGCGGCCCCGCCCCATCCGGTACAGCGGTTCCACCTGGATGGAGCGCGGCCGGAAGCGGCGGCAAAGATACGCAATCGATTGCGGCAGCCGCGGCGCCCCGTCCGCAGTGAGCGTCATGCGGATGGAATAACGAAAGCCGGCGCGGTCGAACGCGCGCAGCGTGGCGAGGACGATATCGCTCGAACCGCGGCCCGATGGAAAGGGGCGGTTGACGTCCTGGATTTCCGGCAAGCCATCGCATGAGACGGTGGCGCTCGTCAGATGGGAGGCGACCCACGCGCGCTTCTCCGGCGCGAGCATTCCGTTGGTGGTGAGCGACGAGCGCAGGCGCAGACCGCGAGCGTGCGCCACCCCGCGGGCGTAGGCGTGCGATTCCACCAGCAGGCGCCAATGCGCGGTCGGCTCGCCGGCGCCGTGATAACTGACTTCGAAGGATGGCAGTCCAGCGGCAACCGCGTTGGCGGCGACGAAATCGATGGCGCGGCGCGCGGTTTCGGGTCGCATGAAGGCGGGCGGCGCTTCGCCGGCGGCGGCGTAGCAATAGCGGCAACGGAGATTGCAGGCGTTGGTCAGCAGAAGCGTCGCGGTAGTTGGACGCGGCGGGCCGGATGGCGAAACGGTGGGCGGCCTATCTTCCACCGGAGACCACTCATCGCGCAGGAGTTCTACCTCGGCGGCATTGGCAATCATCGCCTGGCGGCGCAACGGTAGGTACACCAGAAACCTGGCGTCATCGAGCGGAAGCACGAATAGTTCGGACGTCATTGCTTCTGCGCAGCGGGCGCCGCGGCTGTCCGGAACTTGAGGACAGTGGCCGGCAGCGGAACGCCATCGGCGCTGACGAACGCCTGCCCGCCCGACCAGCGCAGTGGGATCGCATAATCGCGCCCGGGTTCGAGCGTCACCGGAATCGTGACCGCCGTACCGCCGGCATCGAAACGGCCGCCGCTGGCTTTGGCGCCCCTCCCTGGTCCAACGCGATTCATCGCCATGCTGAAGCGGACCACGATGGCGTTGGTGGCCGGGTCG
>Ga0181521_10004401_pt1 | contig 16130 bp, 17 predicted proteins | sample PEATcosm2014_Bin_32_FD_119764 | JGI IMG/M metagenome (GOLD analysis project Ga0181521, IMG submission 119764) | Peatland microbial communities from MTU Mesocosm Facility, Houghton, MI, USA - PEATcosm2014_Bin02_60_metaG | ecosystem: Environmental > Terrestrial > Soil > Wetlands > Peat | place... | reverse complement strand
GGGCGTTCACCATGTCGATGACACCCTCATCGTCGTACTGGGTGGCACTGCCCGATCCGTTGATTTCCGACGCGGGAACAATCTGTGCGTTGTGATCAAGGGCAAAGATCGGATATTCGATCGCGCTCAGTTGGGCGAGATCGACATCGGTGAGGAGAACGCTCCCGCGATGGCTGTGCGCGTAGGTCCTGGGAACGGCGATGAGCGAAGCAACGTTCATGCCCGTCCCAGGCGTGATCGCGTAGTACGGAACGGAGATCGATGCCGCGATCGCGCCCGCGGCGATGAGGACGAGCACAGTGACGGAGATGCCGAAGAGCACCCGGAGCTTCCTGGACATTCGGGGAGATCGACCGAACGAGCGAACAGGCCCTCCTCCATTTCTCTCCCGTTTCGAGAAGGCCATTAGTCTTTGTCCATCATGTGGCCCAGCAGTACTCCCAGTGACAGCCTCGCGCCGTGTCCAGCCCTGTGCTCTTCGGCGGTGGAGTCAGCGACACGTGAGTCCTGAACGCACGAAACGAACTTCGAAGACCCCACGGAGAAGAAGAGCAAAGCGGGATTCGTCGCGTCCCGCCGATTACGAAACATCGTCCGATCTACAAGGCGTGCATCGCGTCGCAGGCGTAGACACTTCGGCTGCAATCACGCAAAGGCGTGCCGAGGTCGCACGTGCGGGGCGGACCGGCGATGAGAAAACGGTGCGCAGCTTCATTGATGACGCCGCCGGGCGGGTGCGCTTCGCGGTGCTCGCTGCTCTCGTGGGGCTCTCTGCCGTGGGTCCCGAAGATATCCGGCGAGCCTTGAACGACGAGGACGCAACCGTACGCCGCGACGCCTGTGAGCTCGGCGCTCGTCTTCCTGGCGCGAATTTTGTCCCGCTCTTGGATGACGAGGACGCGGCTGTTGTCGAAGCGGCGGCGTTCGCCCTCGGTGAGGTGGCAGACCCTGCCGGTGTACCCCGCCTGTGCGAGATTGCGATGAGCCATCCAGACGCCCTGTGTCGCGAAGCTGCCGTCGCGGCGCTCGGTGCAATAGGTGACGTCGCGGGCAAGAACGTCATCCTGCACGGTCTCAACGATGTGCCTGCGATTCGCCGACGGGCTGTCATCGCCGCTGCGGTCTTTGACACTGCAGATGCAAAAGAGGCGGTCCTTGCGCATCGAGATGATCGCGACTGGCAGGTTCGACAGGCCGTCGAGGACATCCTTGGCATTAGCGGCGAGGGGCACCACTGATCGCGGCACCGAGAGCCTCGAGCATCGACGCACAGCGCGCCGCGCCCAAGACGCCGAGTCTCCCACCCTGTGGCGCCGGGTGAACGGCAACCCCGGTTGCTCGGGCGAGGTACGTGCCAAAGCCGTCAAGTGAGGCGGCTCCACCCGCGAGGACAAGCCCCGCATCCAACAGATCATTTGCGAGGTCAGGTGGCGCGCTCGTGATGCATTCCACCGCCGCTAACACAATCGGTTCGGCGACCTCTTTGAGGAACGGCGTGAGGTCTGATGCCAACACGGTCACGGCATGCGCCCGGCCGCTGGACGCATCACGACCGGACACCTCGGCACGTTCGGTGCCCGGGATTCCATCGAGGGTCCCGATCGTGTGGACGATGTGGGTGGCTGCGGAGGGCTCGACGATCAAGCCGTAGTGGCGGGCCAAGACCATCCGCACGGCATCATCGAAGGCATTCCCCCCGACGGGAATTGATGATCCGGTAACGATGCCGCCGAGAGCGAGCACCCCGATATCGGTGGTGCCGCCGCCGACATCGATGACCATCGTGCCCATCGGCTCCGCGATCGCAAGGTCCGCACCGATTGCACACGCAATCGGTCGCTCGACAAAGTGGACCTGTCGCGCTCCCGCCTTGTGCAGTGCGCGATCGAGCGCTCGAAGTTGAACGTCCATCTCCCCTACGTGGGAACAGACGATCATCCGAGGTCGCGAGACGCGCGACGTACCGACGCGGCGCAGGACCTTGACGAGAGCGTCCTCGGCAATGTGCACGTCGACGAGCTCTCCGTTTCGGACGGGGTGCATAAGCACGACCCGGCCGGCGCTCGTCACCCCGAGTCCGATGGCTTCGTCGCCAAAAGCGAGGAGGCGCCCAGTGTCGTCATCGACGGCAGCGATCGTTGGTTCTTCGAAGAGCATCTTGCCGTCGTCGTCGGCGACACGGGTCACCGACGTGCCGAAATCGAGGGCCAGATCGCCGCTCATGTCCTCATGGGCCTTCGCACCGCGATCATCGTAGGAGGGTCGGATGACTCGGGCTTGCCACCTCTGGGGACCCGACCGCCGAAGGCCCGATTTCAGCGATAGCCTGCTCGCCCGTGGCCTCCTTTGCCGACGGCTTCGACGACGACGAAGACGAAGGTAACCACGAACCTCCCCTACCCGACGACCGGCTGTGGCGGCACCCGTCCGAGCTCTCCCAAACGAACCCCTCTTTTGTGCGCGACACCGTTGCTCTGCGGCATCGCTGGTCCCAAAGCGAGCCGTCCAGGGCATCTGCATGGAGCGCGGGCATCGTCGGTGCGCTTCTCGCGACAGGCCTCGTCGTGCTCGGCACACACCTCGCGACGGCGATTACCTCACCTCCGATCGACACGCAGTCTGTATCGACCGTCCCAGCGGTTACCGAAACATCCGTCGGCTCGTTGGTCGAGCTTGGCCAGTCGAACGTCAGCGCAGCGCTCGTGAACAGGATTCAATCGGTCGGAACGTCGGTTATGAAGATCGACGTCGAGCGCCAAGGCACCGATACGCAATTCCTCGGAGTGGTGATTCGCCCCGACGGTCTCTTCTTGGTGCCCGCAAGGTCCTTGACAGGCGCGACGAGCATGCTCGTCTACCTTCCAGATGGCGTGCCTTACGTCGGGACCGTCGTCGGATCCGATCCGTCTTCTGGTCTCGCTGTCATTCACATCAACGGCGTGAAGAACCTTCACGCGATCGTTCTTGGTTCCCAAACCGTCGCGCCCGGCGATATGACCCTCGCGGTCACCTCGGCCGGTGGCGCAAGCTTCGCCTTCGGCACTGTTAAATCAGCCAACGTCGATCCGGACGTCGGAAACGCGGCGCTGGTCGACGTCGTTTCGACTGACATTCGTTCTTCGATCAGTCCTGCCGGATCTGTGCTGGTCGATGCCGGCGGACGCGTCGTCGGGATCGTCACCGGTGCGTTCAAGGGCTCTGCGGTTGCGACACCGGCCTGGCTCGCGAACAGCGTCGCGAGCGAGCTCGCCGCGAACGGCAAGGTCGCGCACGGTTGGCTCGGCATGCTCGTCGGCAAGACCGTGCAGGCACACGGCCCTAACACGAGCGCCGGCGTGCTCGTCGAGGTCGTCGCTCCACATAGTGCCGCGAGCAACGCTGGGCTTCTGCCGGGTGACGAGATCATCTCGATCAACGGTCGACAGACCACCTCGCTCGCCGCGCTGCGAGGTCGCCTTTACGTCCTCGCGCCAAAGACTCGCGTCGGCGTAGGCATCATGCGAAATGGCAAGGAACAAACGCTCAAAATAACGCTCCGAGCTGACGAACCGACCTGACGCGAAGCCGTTCTTAGGGCCTTGTCGTCAATTTCCTCTGAGCGAGAGGCCTCCGTTCATGAGGAACGTCGCGATGTTCGCGAAGTACGTACGTAACTCGTCTCTCACCTCAACATCGGCCCTCGAGTGCTCGAGGGCGTTCGTCATGTGTTCCATCCAGGCGTCGCGCGTCTTTTTGTCGATGGGGAAACCAAGGTGGCGAAGCCGTAGCTTTGGATCCCCGCGCAGCGCCTCGTAGACGCGTGGACCGCCGAAATGCTGGATAAGAAAGAGGGCGAGATGTTCCTTCGAGGGCTCAAGGTCGACGGGATACATCGGGCGAAGCAGCTCGTCTCCTGCGACGCGGCCATAGAAATCGTCTACGAGCTCAACGAAGAACTCCTGTCCCCCGACACGGGAAAAGATCGAAGGACGCATCACTTGAGTATTGCGCCATCTCCATGCCGTCAGGGCCGTCCTAATCCCCGATGACGGTAGATTGCCTGTCATGAGCCCTGACAGCTCGAGTGGTGGCGGTGGGTTCTTCCCGGGTGTCTTTGGTGACCTCCTTAAGATGATGCGGACCGACGCGGCGATTCAATGGGACCTCGCAGTCCAATTCGCCCAGTCGGTCGCTGCCGACGCCACCTCGGAGGCGAACGTCGAGCCAGCCGAGCGCATGGAACTCGAACAGCTCGTCTCCCTCGCTGAGCTCCACGTCGCCGACGTCACGGGGATGACGCTAAATCCATCGGGCAAGCATCTATCGGTGTTGGCAACGAGTCGAGCAGACTGGGCGAGACGAAGCCTTCAGTCCTGGCGTCCCCTCATCCAAGACATCGCCAGCGCGATCGCTCCGGCAAGACCCGCTCAAGACAGCGTTGCGCCAAGCACAGATCTCTCCGAAGACGAAGACGACGAGGAGAAGTTCCACGCCTTTTTCGCACAATGGGCGACCGCTGTCACACCGAGCATGATCGCTATCCAGGTGGGTTCGGCGATCGGACACCTCGCGCAACGGTGCCTCGGTCAGTACGAGCTCCCCTTGCCCCGCACGACGAGCGACGAGATCGCCGTCGTTCCTGCGAACATCCGTAGCTTCGCCGAAGACTGGAGCTTGTCCTTTGACGACATCGCGATCTGGTCGATCGCGCGCGACGTCGCGATCAATGCCATCCTTTCCCGACCCCACGTCGCAGCGCGCCTGTCGTCGCTGCTCGTCGCCCATGCGCAGACCATTCGCCCTGACCCCTCGGCACTCGAGGAGATGTTCGGCCGAGCCGGCCAGTCTGATATGAGCGATGTCGCGGGTCTCGCCGGCCTTCTCGGCAACCCTTCGGCGCTTCGCGAGCTCACGGAGACCGATGAGAACATCCGCGTTCGCGCGGAGCTTGCGGCCCTATCTGCGGCATTGGACGGTTATGCGGACTGGGTGGCGGGAAGCGTCTCTCCCCGGCTAAGTGGAGCGTCGAGTCGGGTGCGCGAGGCCATGCGCAGACATCGCATAGAGCGTGGCGATGAAGCGCGCAGTGCCGAAGCGCTCTTCGGGCTGTCCTTGGATCAAGAAGGCCTCGATCGTGGTGAGGCCTTTGTCCTCGGCGTCTTAGAGCGCGGAGGCGAGAGCGAGCTCGCGAAGCTCTGGGTCGTCGAGGCGAATCTGCCGACACCGGCTGAAGTCGATGCACCGGGCCTTTGGATCGAACGGGTCAATCTGCTCCCACTTGATCCCGCCTAGGAGCGCACTGCATCAATTCTCGAGCGCTGCCTCGATCTCGGGTACGCCGAGGTCCCATTCGAGCAGGAGGTTCTCTCGCTCGGCGTCTCGAACGACGCGTTCGCGATTGCGCCGGAACTGTGGATCGTGCGGAGGCAACAAGACGAGCCGCGCGAGCGCCCGCTCGCGAAAAGCTTCGATTACCGATCGGTCACCGAATTGGGACTCGACCTCCCAGTGCGGAGCAACGGGACCCAAGTACACGATTCGCACGTGGCCTCTCGGTGGCTCCGGCGGCGCTTGGTCCCCGGCAATTGTGGCACTCATTGGCACTCTTTCGTTGAGTTCGGTTCAGGTCAGCTTAATGACTCCTCTGCCCGCGACTTTTGTCGGCGAAGGTATCCAAAGGTCATACAGAGTTTGTTGAACCCTCAGGAGATCCCCAGCAAACGCTTGTAGCGTTGCGTGCACAACTCAAGGTGCTTGAAGAAATGGTTGGTTCGCTAGTCTTCTCCATTGGCGGAGACCTGCGAGACCTACTCCAAAAAAGGCGAGATTTATGGGAACGGGCAAGCCAATGGATCTGGTATGGATGGCACGTGGGAAATGCCGGGACCTTCCACCGGAGACGTTTTTCCCCAATGACGGCGTTGGCGTTGAGATCGCGCGCCGCATCTGCGCCGACTGTCCGGTGAAAGCACCCTGTCTTGAGTACGCGATGCTCAACCACATCGACCATGGCGTATGGGGCGGGACATCTGAACGCGAGCGGCGCAGGATCGCCCGCGAACGACGCCACCTCACCTCGCGTCAGGCCCACTAGCCCGCTCTGCGCGCTCGACCCATCGCGCGCGCAACGTCGAAGCTGAGCGACATGCTCACGTGCATCGTCAACATAAGCGAGGGTTCTCGGGCCGAGGCGATCGACGAGATTGCAAAGAGCGCCGGGGCGTCCCTTCTCGATGTACACAGCGATCCGTGGCACAACCGCAGCGTCTTCAGTCTCGGTGGCCCGGACGTCTTAGACGCTTCGAAACGCGTCGCGCGTTCTGCGTGGGCGCTCATCGACTCCTCGCGCCATGTTGGGGTCCATCCCCGACTCGGCGCTGTCGACGTCGTTCCCTTCGTGCCGATGTCGAGCTACGAACACCGTGGCAGCGTCGACCTTGAAGAGGCCCTTCTCGCGCGCGAGGAATTCGCTCACTTTGCGGCAGATGAGTGCGGCGTGCCGTGTTTCTTCTACGGCCCCGAGCGCTCGCTCCCCGATATCCGCCACCACGCTTTTCGCGGGCTTTCCCCCGATGTCGGCCCCCTACACCCACACCCGCGTGCGGGGGCGTGTTGCGTTGGTGCTCGTTCGGTCCTCGTCGCGTACAACCTGTGGCTTGAGTCCACGAGCCTCGAGGAGGCTCGCAACATTGCCCGCGCACTGCGCTCGAATACGCTGCGCTGTCTCGCGTTTTCCATGGGCGGGGCTACGCAGATTTCCTGCAACCTCGTCGATCCATGGACCATCGGCCCAGCACAAGCCTTCGACGCGGTCGCTGCGCGCGCTTCAATCGAACGAGGTGAGCTCGTCGGGCTCCTCCCCGAGCACCTCCTCGACATGATCCCCGCTTCGCGTTGGCTCGAACTCGGTCTTGCTTCGGACATGACGCTCGAATCAAGGATTGCACGCTGAACCTCGCGCGCTCTCCCTCGACATGGGCTTTTGCCCGGGTCCCGCCCAGATATCAGAGAGGACGAAGGCCAAGGACCACCCGCGTACAACGGAAACGACGTGTGAGATGTCTCGTAGCTCGGGAACCGCCCGGAGCTCATGGCCCCGGTGCTGCCCTAGGAGGCGACGACTCCCCTGCTCTGCAACAGACGTGCCCGACGGACCCGGCGGCGTTCCCGCTCGCTCATGCCCCCCCAGATGCCGAACTTCTCGCCGTTCGCGATCGCGAACTCGAGGCAGTCTCCGCGCACGACACACCCGCGACAGACTTCCTTCGCCTCACGGGTCGAAGACCCTCGTTCCGGGAAGAAGAGCTCGGGGTCGACACCCATGCAGTTCGCCTGGGATTTCCATGCCGGGCCTTCTTCGTCAATAAGTGCCTCGAAGTTCACGGCTAGCCCCCTGTCGCGTCGAGCACCACCTATTGAGTGGCAACGGTGAAATTACATCGATGTAGTCATAATGGCCGCAGAACGGCCACCGTGCAAGGGGAAATCTCGAAAAGTCCTGCAAAAACCCACGCGCCGCCCGAAGACAGGCCGGTGAGCTGGAGCGATGTTCCCCGAGATCGACGACCGGGACGTCCCCTTCACGTCCGAGGCGACGGATAAAACGCCCGATTCGGGTCTGCTTCCCCCTTTCCTTCGAGAGATGACGCTTGCCCGGCGCTCCGCCAGGCCCGGTCGCGCCGAGCACGATGCGAGCCCCTCGACGCGAGCGACCTCGGCAAATTCCTCGATGGATGTCTTCGCCAAGGACCGAAAGCTTGAGAAAGACGCGCCGTGGCCATAACGGAGGATCGCTCCCTAGACCTTCGTGATCGAACTATGTTCGTCGAGGTGCAAAACCGAAGAGCTCTGGTGCTGTCGCGCCAACACTTCGCGACGAGCGGGTTGCAACGGCCCTTCGTAAAGGACTGCTCGTGACCGTCGTCGATGAGGCACAAGGCGCGCCGCAGCGCGCGCCCGTGCACATAAGCGGTGTGCGCGGCGGACCCCCCCGAAGGGTCATTCTGCGCCGGGATCACTGGCGTATCCAACCAACGCTCACCGCCCTTGGTCTTTTGGGATTCATCGCCTATGCGACATGGGCCGCGTTACGCAACGGCGCCTTCTACGCCGGGGCCGTAGGCCGCGACTACCTCTCCCCGTTCTATTCGCCGTGCCTCACGCACTCGTGCACGACAGTCGGCTACGTGTGGGGACCGGTCTTCGGGTCGTGGTGGAGGATCTCACCGGCGATCTTGATCCTCGTGTTCCCCGGGGCATTTCGCACGACGTGTTATTACTACCGAAAGGCCGGTTACCGTTCGCTCTGGCTGTCACCGCCAGCTTGTGCCGTTGCCGACGTTGGATCGACAAAGGAAGGCGGGGTGCGGTCGCGATACACCGGTGAGACCCGCTTCCCGCTCATCTTCATGAATATCCACCGCTACACCTGGTACTTCGCGGTGATCTTCGCGGGGATCCTGACCTGGGACGCGATCACAGCGTTTCGCTTTGGGAACGGAATCGGGGTCGGAATCGGGACACTCCTTTTCGTCGTGAACGCCGTCTTCATCTGGGCCTACACCCTCTCATGCCACGCCTGTCGCCATCTTTGTGGCGGCGGCTTGAAGAAGTTTTCCAACGCGCCAGTAAGGCATTTTCTGTGGAAGAACTTCTTCTCCAGGCTGAATGAGCATCACCAGCTCTATGCGTGGTTGTCACTTTTCTCCATCGTGTTTACGGACTTTTACGTATGGCTCGTGGCAACAGGGACCATCCAAGACCCGAGGATTTTTTGATGCCCGAGTTCGAGACACACACCTTTGATGTGCTCATCATTGGCGCGGGAGGCGCGGGCCTTCGCGCCGCGATCGAAGCAACAGAGCGTGGTGCGCGCACCGCAATCGTGTGCAAGTCCCTCCTCGGCAAGGCTCATACCGTCATGGCCGAAGGCGGAGTCGCTGCCGCCCTTGGCAATGTTTGGCCCGAGGACAGCTGGCAGGTCCACTTTCGAGACACCATGCGCGGCGGCAAGATGCTCAACAACTGGCGCATGGCACAGCTGCACGCGCAAGAAGCTCCCGACCGCGTCCTCGAGCTCGAGGCATGGGGCGCGCTCTTTGACCGCACACCCGATGGACGCATCTTGCAACGAGACTTCGGCGGACATCGCTACGCGCGCCTTGCCCACGTCGGTGACCGCACCGGTCTGGAAATGATCCGCACACTGCAGCACCGCGCCGTCGCGAACGGTGTGGAGGTCTTCATGGAGTGCAAGATCATTCGCCTCCTAAAAGGCGCCGACGGCGCGATCAACGGAGCCCTCGGAATTTGGCGCGAATCGGGCACCTTCGTCGTCTTTGGGGCGAAGTCCGTCGTGCTCGCGTCAGGTGGTGTCGGCAAGATCTGGAAATTCACCTCGAACTCTTGGGAGTCGACTGCCGACGGGCATGCTCTTGCGCTTTGGGCCGGTGCAGATCTCATCGACATGGAGTGCGTCCAGTTCCACCCCACCGGGATGATATGGCCACCGTCCGCGCGTGGACTTCTCGTTACCGAGGGCGTGCGCGGCGATGGCGGCGTGCTCAAGAACCGCGACGGCGAGCGCTTCATGTTCCGCTACATCCCGCCGTTTTACGCTTCAGAGACCGCAGACAGCATCGAGGAAGCCGATCAGTGGTACGACAACAAGCGGGACTTCCGCCGACCTCCTGAGCTCTTGCCCCGCGACGAGGTCGCCCGCGCGATCAACTCCGAGATCAAGGCCAACCGCGGGAGCCCCCACGGCGGCATCTTCTTAGACATCGCCTCACGACGCTCGGCCGATGACATCAGGCGTCGCCTGCCCTCGATGTATCACCAGTTCAAAGAGCTCGCGGACGTCGACATCACGACCGACCCCATGGAGATCGGACCGACATGTCACTACATCATGGGCGGAGTGCGCGTCGAGGCGGACACCACGGCGACCACGATCCCCGGTCTCTTTGCCGCTGGCGAAGTGGCCGGGGGCATGCACGGAGCAAATCGCCTCGGTGGCAACTCGCTCTCGGACCTCCTCGTTTTCGGTCGACGCGCGGGCTGGCACGCAGCCGAGCACGCGCTCGGAAGACCAGGTGAGGTGGTCCTCGATCCAGACCAAATCGAGGAGCACTCGGGACAAGCCCTTTCATTTTTCGAGCACGACCCGAACGAGAACGCCTATGGCATCCACCACGCGCTCCAAGACACCATGCAAGACCTCGTCGGGATCATCCGCACCGAGTCCGAGCTCATCGAAGCGCTGCAACAACTAGACGGCCTCTCCGAGCGGGCAGGAAAGATCGGTGTCGAAGGACACCGCCAGTTCAACCCGGGTTGGCACCTCGCGTTGGACCTAAAGGCGATGCTCTCTGTTGCATACTGCACAACCCTTGGCGCACTTGAGCGCAGGGAGTCGCGCGGTGGACACACGAGGAGCGACTACCCAGATCCCGATCCAAAGTACTTTGCGACGGTGAACATGGTGACGCGCATGCACGACGGCGCGGTGACAGTCGTCCACGAACCACTCCCCGAGATGCCCGATGACTTAAAGGTGCTCTTCGAGGAGCCACACAAATGACCGTTGACGACACAAGAACGACGCCCACAACGCAGACGCCGGAAGAGTCCGTCACGCTGTCGCTGTGGCGAGGCGACGCGCGCGGCGGCGAGCTCGTCGACTACACCGTTCCTGCCCAAGAGGGAGAAGTCGTGCTCGATGTCGTGCACCGCATCCAGGCCGAGCAAGCGCCGGACCTCGCGGTGCGGTGGAACTGCAAGGCGGGAAAGTGCGGATCGTGCAGCGCCGAGGTGAACGGCAAACCGCGCCTCATGTGCATGACGCGCATGTCCACCTTGCCGACTAACGAGCCGATCACGGTCTCGCCCATGCGGGGCTTCCCCATCTTGAGGGACCTCGTCACAGATGTCTCCTACAACTTCGAAGTCGCTCGGCGAATCCCGACCTTCAAGCCAGGCCCTCCGCAAGCAGATGGCACCTACCGCATGGCGCAGATCGACATCGACAGGGTTCAGGAGTTCCACAAGTGCATCGAATGCTTCTTGTGCCAGAACGTCTGCCACGTCATCCGCGATCACGAGGAGAACCGGACGAACTACGCAGGCCCTCGCTATTTCGTGCGCCTCGCCGAGCTCGAGATGCACCCGCTTGACATCATCGACCGGCGCGAGCTCATCTCAAGAGAACTCGGCATTGGACTGTGCAACATCACGAAATGCTGCACCGAGGTCTGTCCAGAATCCATACACATCACGGACAACGCGATCATCCCTCTCAAAGAGCGCATCGTCGACGCGAGATACGATCCCATCGCCTGGTTGGGACGAAAGATCCTGAGGCGACCTGATCCGACGCCGGCGAGCGTCGCCGCGGCGTTCGCTCTTACGTCACAACCACACATCGCACCGGCCAAGACTGGCCCACCCGACATATCGACTCGCTGAGGCGATGGGTGCGTGATGTCGAAGTTCTTGTCACCCGAGTGGTTCGAGCTGCTCGATGCATCCCTCAAGCAAGCATGCGATGAAACAGCCTTCGAAGAGCACCTCGCCATTGGCCATATCGTCACGAACGCACCGTCTGGCACGGTGAGCTACGCGGTGAGCTTTGGAGGAGGCCTCCCACCAGCCGTGCGCGTCGGGTCGCTCGAAGACGCAACCGTCATCTTCGTCGAGGATTACGTGACCGCCGCGCAAATAGCATCAGGAACCCCAGCGGGAGATCTTCTCGCTCTCGGCAAGATCAAAGTGCGCGGTGACGCAAATGTGCTCCTTCGTGCTCAAGGTGAGCTCATCGCGCTCGGTGAGAGCTTGAAGAACATGTCGGTCGACACGGAGTTCTAAGAACCGCAGGCTCGAAGCGGGCACGCCCCGCGTGGTCAAAGGAGCGCGGCAACCTCTGCTTTTTCGGTGAGGAGCTCTCTTTCAGACAGGCGGATTTTCCCCATGGCGAATGCGCTGTGTGAAAGACCCTCGACGATCGAGACGGATTCTGCGTCGGAGCGGACAGGAAAGCCGAACTGCAGTCCTTCGGCGATGCCGTACTCGCCGTGCGAACACACCCCGAGCGAGCACCAGTCACTCGCATTCGTCGGCTCCAAGATGCTGCGCATGGAGTCGATCGCTGCATTGGCCGCGGACGCTGCGGAAGACGCGCCCCGGGCTTCGATCACTGTGGCGCCTCTTTTTTGCACGGTCTCGATGAAGCTGTTCTCGAGCCACCCTCTATCTGTAATGACACCGGGCACGGGTTCATGTGCAATGAGCGCGTTCTCAAAATCCGGGAACTGGGTGGAAGAATGGTTTCCCCATATCGCAACGTTCGATACCTCGCCAACCGACACTCCTGCTTTGCGCGCGAGTTGGAACTTCGCGCGATTCTCGTCGAGACGTGTCATGGCAAACCATCGGTCATCTGGAATGTCAGGAGCATTGGAGCGCGCGATGAGACAGTTCGTGTTGCACGGGTTGCCGACGACGAGGATCCGAACGTTCGAGGCTGCATGTTCGGAGATCGCCCGACCTTGGGGCTTGAAGATCCCGCCGTTGATACTGAGCAGGTCACTTCTTTCCATTCCCGCTTTGCGCGGGATAGAACCGACGAGGAACACGAGCGAGGCGTCCACGAAAGCTGACTCGAGCCGAGAGGTTGGTTCCAACCTCGCAATGAGCGGGAAAGCGCAGTCTTCGAGCTCCATCACGACGCCTTCGAGCGCGTGCATCGCCGGTTCGATTTCCAGCAGATGAAGCACGACGGGCTGATCCGGGCCACAGAGCTCACCCGAGGCGATGCGGAACAACAGCGAGTAGCCGATCTGGCCTGCTGCACCTGTGACGGTGACGTGGATTGGTGCTTTCCTTAAGTGTTCGATGGGCGATGGCACAGCCGCAGAGACTACCCGTGCAGAAGGAGGAGCGTCAGCACGTGTCGTCGTCAGGTGCCGATCGAGCCTGCTCGGCGTGCTCAGAGCTTTTCGAGCGCGTCCTTGAGCAGCGCACGCGTCACGGACCCCATGAAGTCAAATTCCTCTTGGCCACAGATCAAAGGGGGCGCGAACTGCACGACGGGGTCACCACGATTGTCCGTGCGGGCGATCAGACCGGCGTCAAAAAACCCAGGGGCGAGGATGTCCCGTAGCAGCCGCTCACTCTCCTTAGGGCTGAAACGCTCCTTTGAGCCTTTGTCCTTTACGAGCTCGATGGCAAAGAAGTAGCCATCGCCTCGCACGTCTCCGACGATGGGAAGGTCGAGAAGCCCCTCGAGCACGGCACGGAAACGGCTCTCGTTCTCACGTACGTGTCCGAGAAGGTCCTCTCGCGCGAAGACCTCGAGATTCGCGAGCGCGACCGCGCACGAGACAGGATGGCCTGCGAACGTGATTCCGTGGAGGAACGAGCGCTCCCCTTTCAAAAACGGCTCGATGAGATGATCGCGGGCGATGAGCGCACCGAGCGGGGAATAGCCGCTCGTCATGCCCTTGGCCACCGTGACCATGTCGGGCACAAAGCCGAACCGCTCGCCCCCGAAGTAATAGCCCAGCCGGCCGAACCCACAGATCACTTCGTCGGAAACAAGGAGCACCCCGTGGCGATCGCAGATCTTGCGGACACGCTGCAGGTATCCCGGAGGCGGCGTGTAACACCCCCCACTGTTTTGCACGGGTTCGACGAACACTGCCGCAACGGTCTCGGGTCCCTCACGCACGATGGCCCGCTCGATCTCATCGGCGGCCCAGCACCCGAAGGCCTCTTCGTCGTCACCAAAGAGCGGCGCGCGATAGAAGTTCGTGTTCGGGACCTTGATCGCGCCCGGTACCAAGGGCTCGAACACGGTCTTAAAGCTCGGTATCCCGGTGATCGAGAGCGCGCCCATCGTCGTGCCGTGATAAGCGGTCTCTCGGCTTATCACCTTCGTGCGCGCCGGCTCGCCGATGACTTTGAAGTACTGGCGCGCGAGCTTCCACGCCGACTCGACGGCTTCTGAGCCTCCGGTCGTGAAGAACACACGGTTGAGATCGCCCGGTGTGTGCTCGGCAATCCAGTCCGCGAGCTCGATCGCACGAGGATGTGCGTAAGCCCAGATGGGAAAGTACGCAAGCTCGTTCGCCTGTTTCGCCGCGGCTTCAGCGAGTTCGGACCGCCCGTGGCCCACCTGGACGGTGAAGAGCCCCGAGAGCCCGTCTAAGTAGCGCTTGCCGTGCTCGTCAAAGACGTAGGCGCCCTCACCACGGGTGATGATCGGGACGTCTTTGTGCGCATATTCGCCGAGGCGAGCATTGTGCAGCCAAAGATGGCGCCGGATTGATGCTTGGAGGTTCGGCTCAGTCATGGTGGGTTCCCCTAGAGACGCTCGACAATTGCTTGTGCGAATTCACTCGTACGCACCTCGGTCGCTTTGTCCATGAGCCGCGCGAGGTCGTAGGTGACGATGTGATCGGCGATCGTCGCCTCAAGAGCACTGACGATGTCCGCGGCGGCTTCGATCCAACCGAGATGTTCGAACATGAGCACGCCCGACAGAAGCACCGAGCTCGGGTTCACCTTGTCTTGACCGGCATAGCGCGGCGCGGTGCCGTGAGTCGCCTCGAACACGCCATGTCCGGTCACGAAGTTGATGTTCGCTCCCGGAGCGAGGCCGATCCCTCCGACCTGGGCGGCGAGCGCGTCAGAGATGTAATCGCCGTTCAGGTTCATCGTGGCGATGACGTCGAAATCATCGGGACGCGTGAGGATCTGTTGCAAGCAGATGTCCGCTATCACGTCTTTGACGAGAATCTTTTGTCCCGGTCTTCCGCCACAGTCGTCCCAGCCGACCGCGATGTCGGCGAACTCCTCGCGTACGACGTCATATCCCCATCCGCGAAAGGCCCCCTCGGTGAACTTTTGAATGTTGCCCTTGTGCACGAGGGTGACGCTCGATCGCCCGTGGCTCTTCGCATACTGTATGGCCGCGCGAATGAGGCGTTTTGACGCAGATTCCGAGATCGGCTTGATCCCGATGCCCGAGTCAGGCTTGATCTCCCAGCCGAATTCGTCGTGGAGGAACTCGATGAGGCGCTTGGCTTCCGCGGTCCCCTCTTGGAGCTCGAGACCCGCATAGACGTCTTCCGTGTTCTCCCTGAAGATCACCATGTCGACCTTCTCCGGATGACGGACCGGAGACGGCACCCCGGCAAACCAGCGAACCGGACGGAGACACACGTAGAGATCGAGGATCTGGCGGAGCGCAACGTTCAATGAGCGGAATCCGCCACCAATCGGCGTAGTGAGCGGCCCCTTGATGCCGATGAGGTACTCCCGGAAGGCTTGGATCGTCTCCTCGGGGAGCCAACTGCCCGTCGCGTTGAAGGCCTTCTCACCCGCGAGGACCTCTTTCCAAGCGACGCGCTTGTTGTACTTCGCCGCAGCAGCATCTAAGACATGTTTTGCGGCCGGCCAGATGTCGACGCCGATCCCGTCACCTTCGATGAAAGGAATGATCGGCTCGTCAGACACCCTAAGGACGCCACTTGCTGACATCGTTATTTTTTCAGCCACGGTCAAGAGCCTACCCGGAGCCTTTCCACCACGCCCATTTGTGCGAACTGCATTCGCCGCGCTCAGCCCATGTAATGCGCACCGTCGTATGGTCCAAACACGACGTCTAATCAGAGCAGATATCGCAGATCGCGACGTCTTCCAGCACGAAGCTCACCATAGCGATTGATGCACGCGTAGCGACACGAGAAGAGATGAAATCCGAGTGAATGCTCGCGTCGATCGTCACGGTTCTTCGTCGTGATCATGACCAAGGTGGATGAGCGCGGCGAGGGTTTCCCGAGCGTGCATGACGTGATCGGCGTTCACATGCTCCGCGAGGTGCGACTCGACGTCTTCGATCGCTCCCTTGAGCGTCGATGCTGCAAAGCGTCCTCGCTCGGTCAAGGTGACCGTCAAGCGACGCCGGTCCTCGGGATCCTCCGTGCGCTCTAAATAGCCGCGGCTGACCAAGGTGTCGACGAGCTGGCCGGCGGCCTGTTTGGACGTTCCGAGCTCCTTGATGATCTCGTGAAGCGGCGTCCCGTAGTTGGCGATGGCACCAAGGACGTAGCTTCCGTTCCTCGGGATATCGTCGAACCCGGCCTCGATGT
>Ga0181521_10004398_pt1 | contig 16132 bp, 13 predicted proteins | sample PEATcosm2014_Bin_32_FD_119764 | JGI IMG/M metagenome (GOLD analysis project Ga0181521, IMG submission 119764) | Peatland microbial communities from MTU Mesocosm Facility, Houghton, MI, USA - PEATcosm2014_Bin02_60_metaG | ecosystem: Environmental > Terrestrial > Soil > Wetlands > Peat | place... | reverse complement strand
TCGCCCACGCTTGATTCCGTCGAGACGGCCTACCTGCGACAGAACGTGCCGCCGCGAATCGATCAGATTGAGATCACACCGCCGAACTACAAGTTCCCGGCGCCCGTCGCGCCTCTGACGCTGTCCAGCCCGTTGACGCTGGCGCTTCCCGCGCTCGGCGCAGCGCCCGCAAAGACCAATCCCGACGCCAACAGCCTGACCATTACGCCCTCCCTGCAGTATTCAAAGGGTGCGCAGGGCGTCCGCTGGTCCGCCTCCGACGAGAACGGCGACACGCTCATTTTTACCGTCGAGATTCGCGGCGAGAAAGAAACCACCTGGAAGCTGTTGAAGGACAAAGTGCACGAGAAATACTTCTCCTTCGATTCCGAAGCCTTCCCCGATGGCGACTACCGCATTCGCATCACCGCCTCCGACTCTCCGTCGAACACGCCGGAAAACGCGCTCGAAACGCAGGAGGAGAGCGATCCCTTCACCATCGACAACTCGCCTCCGCACATCACGCAACTGAGCGCCGCGGGAAACGTGATTCAATGGCATGCCGCCGACGATCTCAGCACGATTCGCCGCGCCGAGTACTCGATCGATGGCGGTGACTGGACCGTCGCCGATCCCGTCACCCGGCTCTCCGATTCCCAGGCGCTCGACTACAAACTGACACTGAAGAATTTGCCGCCGGGCGAGCATACCATCGCTGTTCGTTCTACGGATAACTTCGAGAACACAGCGGTCGAGAAGATCGTCTTACACTAAACTCACGTGCTACTCTCAATCGCCCCGCGTGCGCCGGAACGTCCCAAGTGGCTGCGCGCGCCTGCTCCGGTCGGACAGAATTACCGGGAGTTAAAAGACCTGATCACAGACCTCAGGCTGCATACGGTCTGCGAGAGCGCGGCCTGCCCCAACGTGGGCGAATGCTGGAACCGCCGCACAGCCACCTTCATGATTCTGGGAAATGTCTGCACGCGAAGATGCGGATTCTGCGCGGTACAGAAAGGTGCGCCGCTCGCGGTCGATTTCGATGAGCCGCGTCGCGTCGCGGAGGCTGTCGCGGCCATGGGCTTGCGCTACGCGGTCGTCACCAGCGTCAATCGCGACGATCGGAAAGACGGTGGCGCACAGATCTTCGCACTCACCATCGAAGCCATTCGCGCGCGCGTTCCGGGTTGCCGGGTCGAAGTGCTCGTGCCTGATTTTCAGGGCAGCCATCCGGCCATGAAAATCGTGATGGACGCGCAACCGGACGTGCTCAATCACAATACTGAAACGGTCCCGAGACTCTACCGGCAGGTGCGCCTCGGCGCCCGCTACGAGCGTTCCCTTGACATGCTCGAATACGCGAAGCATTTGAGTCCCGAGACACCTGTAAAATCGGGTCTGATGTTAGGCCTCGGCGAGCTGCCCGAAGAAGTGCTGCAGGTCATGCGCGACTTGCGCGCTCACCGCGTCGACATCCTTACGCTTGGACAGTATCTGCGGCCTTCGCCCAAACATTTACCCATCGTCCGCTACATTCCGCCGGCCGAATTTGACGACTACCGCCGCGCCGGAATGGAAATGGGTTTCGCGCATGTCGAAGCCGGACCACTCGTCCGAAGCTCGTATCATGCCGACGATTCACATGCACTGGCATCGACATAAGCGAGTCCTGATCGCCGCGATTTTCTTCGCGACGTCAAACGCGCATGCCGCCGACCCGCGGCTCGACCGGCGTCTTGCCGAGCTGCGCAAGAGTCCACCCGAACTTTATGCGTTTCTGTACCGCATGCCCAAAGGCGGGGACCTGCACAATCACTTATCCGGCGCGGTATATGCCGAGAGCTTCCTGCGGGACGCCGCTGCCGACCACTTATGCGTCGATCGGAAAGCAATGGCCCTGGTCAAGCCATGCGGACCGGGCCTGACTCCGGCGGCCGCCGCACTGACCGATAACACGCTCGCGAACGCCTTGATCGACAGCTTTTCCATGCGTAACTTCGTACCCGGCGCGCAGTCCGGACACGATCATTTCTTCGCAACCTTCGATAAGTTCGACGCAGTCGACAGTTCTCAGCACAACGGCGAGTTCGCGGCGGAAGTTACTCAACGCGCGGCGGACCAGAACGAATCGTATCTCGAACTGATGGCGCTTTCCGGGGGCTCGGTCCTCGATCTGGGCGAAAAAGCCGGACTGGATCAGGATTTCGATGTTACGCGCAAAAAGCTGGACGCGTCCGGACTTGCCAGCGCCGTGGCAGCGCTGCATGCTCGCGTCGATCAAATGGAAGCGGAGCGTACGCGCGCGCTGGGGTGCGCCTCCAAGGCCGATTCGCCCGCCTGCCGCGTGGTCGTGCGTTATCAATATCAGGTGCTGCGTGAGTTTAAAAAGGAGCAGGTGTTCGCTCAGGTGCTTGCTGGCTTCGCGCTTGCAGCTTCCGATCCGCGCGTCGTCGCGGTCAATTTTGTGCAGCCGGAAGACGGGCTCACTTCAATGGGTGATTATCATCTGCACATGCGGATGGTGGATTACGCGAAGCGCATCTATCCCGGCGTCCACATTGCGTTGCATGCCGGCGAGCTCGCGCCCGGGCTCGTGCCGCCCGAGGGACTGCTGTTTCATATCCGCGAGGCAGTCGAGCTCGGACACGCCGAGCGCATCGGACATGGCGTGGATGTCATGTATGAGACCGACCCCGCCGGGCTCCTTACGGAAATGCGTGACCACCACGTTGCCGTCGAGATCAATCTTACGAGTAACGACGTGATTCTGGGCGTTCGGGGCGATCGCCACCCGCTCCCCGTATATCGCAAATATCACGTTCCCGTCGCGCTTTCGACCGATGATGAAGGCGTTTCCCGGTCGAATATGACTCTCGAGTACGAACGCGCCGTCCTCGACTATAACCTGACTTACTCCGACCTCAAGGAGATGGTGCGCAACAGTCTGGAATATTCATTTCTTCCGAAGGACGAAAAAACCCGAATCGAGGCCGACCTCGATAACCGCTTCAACGAATTTGAGCGCACAATAAAGTAATGCAGGGCTTTCTCATCCACTGGATTCTCAGCGCCATCGCGCTGCTGATTGTTGCTAACATCCTGCCAGGTATCCAGGTAGACAACTTCCGTGCCGCTCTGATTGCCGCTCTTGTGATCGGCCTGGTCGGTGCCACGGTCGGGTTCTTCCTGAAACTCGTCCTCCTGCCCTTCATTCTGCTCAGCCTTGGGATCGTTTACTTCCTCATTAACGGCCTGATGCTGGAACTGGCTTCGGCCCTGGTGCCGGGCTTCCACGTTTCCGACATCCTTACGGCCGTGTTCGGTTCGATCCTGCTGACGTTCGTCGATTACCTCTTGAACCGCCTGGTGGGCTTCTGAATCAGAGGTTCCGCTTCAAAAACGAACAAATCTGATACCCCGCCACGAATTTGAACGGCGACTCGCCCAGAGTGTAATGTCCACACGGCATCACGACCAGTTTGTGATCGAGGCCGCGTCTTTGCACGTGCTCAACCACCTGTTTTGAAAACTCAGGCAGGAAGGTCGTGTCATAAGTCGCATACAAAAAAAACGACCGCTTATGCATCGCGGCGAACCGGTCCATATAGTGGACCGGGCTGATGCAGTCCCAGACGGCGCGCAGACGCTCGAGATCGATCCGACCTTCGATTCCCTGCCGGATGTGCCGCGTCGAAAGTCCCGTCCACACCACATCGGCGAAGTAAGTGGAACAGTGGTTGAACACATTGACGCGAATCCGCTCGTCATGCGCCGTGGCGAGGAAAGCGTAACAAGATCCCAAACTCGTCCCAACGATCCCCAGATCCGAATAGCCACGCTCTTCGAGCCAGTCGAAACACGAGCGCGTGTCGATGACGGCCTGCCGCGTGGCATCGATGGTGCGTGCGATATTCGCCGAGACAGAATAATCGGCACGCGTAAGTTCCGGCGGCATCCGGCGATCGTGATATGGCAGGCTGAGACGAATCGCTGAAATGCCAAGCTTGGCGATCCCCGCGCAGAGCGCCACGTGTTGCTGTGGACTCGCGTTGAAGTGAGGCAGCACGACCACGGCCTTCGGACCGCGCTTCAAACGCGGGTTCGCCGGAAAATAGCGTGCGTGCACCGTGTTGTTTTGCGGGTACGGAGTTTCTACCGCGGACGTGAACTTCAGCCACGCATCCTGCATGCGGAAGTCGCGCGGCGGACGATACGCGAAAAACTCCGCGCTGCGCTCCAGCGCGACGCGGTTCAGCGCCAGAAGGCGCGCCTCGGGATCCGGTTCAGTGGAGTGGAACGGCCAGTCCCTGGTCCATTCCATGCCCCAGTCGAACGGACGTACCACGCGGTCGGTGGACCGCGTCGCAAGATCCAGTTCCCAGGCGTGCATCCGTCGGGCGTACCAGGCTCTCATTGGAAATTCCAGGGTAGCAGAGGGCTATCTCAAAAACTGCTCGTCCCGTTTTTGCTTTGCCTTGCGGCGCAGCAGCGGCTGATTCAGAAACTCGATGAACGGCGTCATGGCCTCGATCCGCGCCACCACTTCGCCGAGCAGCCGGGGCGTTGCTGCCAGCTTCGCATCGAGCTGCGTGTCGAGCAGGTAGTCTTTTTGCTTCAGGAGATCGATGGCCGGATGATCGGCGGCGAATCCCTTCGGAACCCGCGAAAGGCTTTCGCCCTGCAGTTCGCCCAGCAGTTTTTTCACTTTGCGATTTTCGTATGTCGCGCGAAACGCCGCCGTGTTAGCGGCAATGTGCTGGCGAACGGCGAGCAGCGTATCTCTGTCGGGCTTGTAGATGCCGCCGGCAACCTCGATGTTCTCCGGCGAGATCGCGAAGTAGTAGCCTGCGCTGCCGTCGTACTTGTCGAAGTTGTTCCGCAGCATCAGCGCCGAGACAAAGGTCTTGTAAGGCGTCTTGTCTTTTGAAAAACGCGTGTCCCGGTAGATGCGGTAAACGCATTTGACCGGATCGCCCACATACGCCGGGGCGAACCGCGCCATCTCGCCGTGGACGGCGCGCACCAGTTCAATCATCGGCTGCCGCACCTTCTCCTCGAACGCCGGCTTGCGCGGCGTGAACCAGTCCCGATCGTTGTGCTTCTTCAGGTCGCGCAGAAACGCGATACCTTCCGCTGGAAATCCTTTGTATCCGCTTTTCATGGTGTGTCTTTCGTGCTCTGTCCCTATAATTAGAGCAATGAGTCTCGTTGGGGAGACGTTCGAGCAACTCTCCCGGCTCCCAAAAATCTCTGTTCTCCGCAATGTTCCGCTGTCGGCTTATACGCGATTCGGCATCGGCGGCCCCGCGGACCTCTTTGTGGAGACTGCCAGCACGGACGTCTTCGTCGAGGCGCTCCGCATGGCGCGATCCAGCGGCCTCGACACCGTCGTCATCGGCGGCGGCACCAATCTAGTCGTTTCCGACGAAGGTTTTCGCGGCGTCGTGCTCAAGCTGTCCAACCGCAGGCTCTCGCGCGACGGCCGCGCGGTGCATGCGGAAAGCGGCGCTACGCTGCAGGCGCTGATCGATTTCACCATCGGCCTCGGCCTGAAGGGGCTCGAGACGATGACGGGAATCCCCGGTTCGGTCGGCGCGGCAGTGTACGGCAATGCGGGCGCCTATGGACATTCGATCGCGGAAAGAATTTCCTCAGTGCGCTTCTTCGACGGAGAGACCATTCGGGAACTCGACAACGCTGCGTGCGCCTTCCATTATCGCGAGAGCGTTTTCAAGCAACACAAGGAATGGATTATTTTTTCGGCCGCGCTCGCTATGGACGAGGCCGATGCGGCGGCCCTGCGCGAGACCGCGGACAATATCCTCGCGATCCGCAACAAGAAGTATCCGCCCGCGATGAAATGCGCCGGCAGTATCTTCAAAAACCTTCTGCTGGCCGATCTCCCGGCACGCATTGTGGACGAGATCCCGCCCAGGGTCATCATCGAGGGCAAGGTGCCGTCGGCGTGGTTCCTCGAACAGGTGGGAGCTAAAGGGATGCGCGTGGGCGATATTCAGGTCGCCGACTACCATGCGAATCTTATCTATAACGCCGGCCGGGGCTCCGCGCGCGATCTCGTGAGCATCATCACCGAGCTCAAACAACGGGTGGAACAACGCTGGGGATTTTCGCTGGAGGAAGAAGTGCAATACGTTGGATTCCCTGAATTAGTCGAGGTATCATAATGCGCCGATTTGTAATCCTTCTGGCCGTGGCATCGGCCGCGCTGGCCGCCGATCCGCCCACCGGCGAAAGTCTGATGCAGCGCTTCATCGACCGCAGCGGCGGCGCGGACGCCTGGGCGAACGCGAAGAATATCGAAATGACCGGAACGGTCGCAATCGTGGGCCGGAATATCCGCGGCTCTGTCATCATCGTCGAGCAGGGTGAGAAGTCGTATACCGCCATGGAACTTCCGGGAGTCGGCAAACTCGAGGAGTGTTTCGACGGCGAGAACGCCTGGCAGATGAGCGCGATCGAAGGCCCGCGGATACTGGATGGCGATGAGAAACGCTCCATCGAGACCGCTTCCAGTCTGGGCCTCATGACGTCGTGGCGAACGATCTACAAGAGCGCCCACACGTCGGGCCAGGAAGAAATTAACGGACACACGGCGTGGAAAGTGGATATGACCCCCAACGACGGAAAGCCGGAAACATACTCCTTCGACGGGGATTCCGGGCTTTTGCTGCGAATCTCCATGGTCCTGTCAACCCCGCTCGGCGACATTCCGACGCGGGTCACGATGTCTGATTACCAGACCGTGAATGGCATTCAGATGCCTTCCACGGTGACCCAGGAAGCCGTGAATCAGGTCATCAGCATGCATTTCGACAGGATCGTCTTCAACGCGACGCTGCCGCCCGACCGGTTCGATCCGCCGCCGGATGTGAAGGCGCTCATCGAAAAAAGAAAAAGGTAGAGAACCAGGTTAATGACCGACTCCCTTACGGTCGCAGTTCGGAAACGCGACCGTGAGGGAGCGGACGATGCCGCTGGCTATCCTTCTTCCAAAAACGTCTTCAGACGATAGCTGCGACTGGGGTGCCGCAGCTTTCGCAGCGCCTTGGCTTCGATCTGCCGGATTCGTTCGCGCGTCACCGCGAAGTTCTGGCCAACCTCTTCCAGGGTGTGCTCGCTGCCGTCTTCCAGGCCGAACCGCAGGCGGATGATCTTCTCCTCGCGCGGCGAAAGGCTCTTGAGAACTTCAGCGGTCTGCTCGTGAAGATTCAGATTGATGACCTGTTCGGAAGGCGACATCGTCGCCTGGTCGATGATGAAGTCGCCGAGGTGCGATTCGTCTTCTTCGCCCACCGGCGTTTCGAGCGAGATCGGTTCCTGGGCGATGCGCATCACGCGCCGGATTTTGTGAACCGGCAATTCCATTTTTTCCGCCAGCTCTTCGCTGGTCGGCTCGCGTCCCAGCTCCTGCACCAGGCTGCGCGAAGTACGGATCAGTTTATTGATCGTCTCGATCATGTGCACAGGAATGCGGATCGTGCGGGCCTGATCCGCGATGGCCCGCGTAATCGCCTGCCGGACCCACCAGGTCGCATAGGTGGAAAATTTATAGCCCCGCCGGTATTCGAATTTTTCCACCGCCTTCATCAGGCCGATGTTGCCTTCCTGAATGAGGTCGAGGAACTGCAGTCCGCGATTGTTGTATCGCTTGGCGATGCTCACGACCAGGCGCAGATTGGCCTCGATCAACTCCTGGCGCGCAGTCTCGGCCTCACGGTCGGAACGGTTCACCAGCTCGAGCGCACGGCGCAGCTCGGTCGCCGGCGACCCGTACTTGTCCTCCAGTTCCTGCATTGCGAGGGCCAGCTGGCGCTGCTCGCGGCGCAAGTCCTTCAAAGGCCCGGTCCGCCCCCGCGCCGCGCCTTCGATGGCCCGCTGGTTGCGCGCGATCCGCTGCTCGATGGGCCGTATTTCTTCAACCGCCGTCCGCAGTTTACAGATCAGTTCCTTGACCGCCTGATGCTGCAGCGGAATGCCGCAAGCCCGCCGCGAGATCCGCACCGCCAGCCGCCCCAGTTCCCACCTCAGTTTGCGATTCTGCTTTGGCTTCGATTGCCTCGGCACCGCCACGATGCGCTGCCGGAGCTGCATAAACTTCCTGCGCAGCTTCGCCATCTCGTCGCAGGCCGCGAACATCTCGCGCGCGCCCGCATCGAACGTTTCCTCGGTCGGGATCGGATCGTTGAACTGCAGAATGTCCCGCGCCGCCAGGCGGCCGTTACGGACGTCGTCGGCCAGCTTCACCATCTCCTGAATGATGATGGGGCACCGCGCCAGCGTCCGGCGCGTCCGGGTCTGGCCGCGTTCAATGCGGCGCGCGATCCCGATTTCGCCTTCGCGATTGAGAAGCGGAACCGATCCCATCTCGCGAAGATACAGCCTGACAGGGTCGTGGGTTTTGTCGAAACTCTCCGGCTCGACGAGATCTTCGGTCTCTTCGAAGCCGCGGTCGTCGGCTTTTTCGTCGATCAGGGGTACGTCGAGCGGAAGTTCCTCCACTTCGGCGGGAATCAGCTCGATGACCTCTTCGAACAGGACGAAGCCGGTTTCCTGGCTGACGCGTGCAAGTGGATCGACGGACTCGAACTTGTCTTCCGCCACTATGACTCCCCCCCTACCGATGGCGAGTTCACTCATTGTACACCTGATTTTGGCCAGGGACCTTTCACCCAGTGATGCAGGGCATACGGATGTTTCAGCAGCGGCCTGAGGGAAGAAACCTGGCTGCAGGGCGCAGCTCCTGGCAGGGTGCTGAAAAAGTCAGCATCGTCCGCTCCCTCACGGTCGCGTTTCGGTAAAAACCTTCAAGACACGGCATAATCTTTCCGAAACGCGACCGTGAGGGAGCGGACGATGGCCGTTTGTCAGCACCCTGCTGGTGTAAACTTGTAGAAGAATACCGCAACTTTCATCCTCGATTTCCCGTTCAACTCTTTAGTACCCAGAATGCAACAGACCCGCAGCAAGACGTACCGATTGTCCGTAAGAGCGGCCACTTATTTATTCATTCTTGGTATTTTGCTGGGTCTTGCGCCGCACAAAGTGCTGGCGCAGCGGAATCGCATAACTGTAACCATTGATAATTCCCGCCGGATAACTCTCCCGGGGCATATCCACCCCGGCGTTGTGCCGGCCAACGATCAGGGAAGGGCGGACTCCTCCTTACAACTTCCATATGTGACGGTCGCGCTGCAACCCTCGGCCGCCCAGCAAGCGGACCTCACCGCGCTTCTCCAGCGGCAGCAGGATCCCTCGTCGCCGGATTTTCATCGGTGGCTCACGCCTGAACAATACGCGGACCGGTTTGGTCTGGCGCAGAGCGACGTCGACAAGATCACGGCATGGATGCAAACACAAGGCCTGACGGTGCTGTCAGTCGCGCGCGGCAGGAACGCTATTTCGTTCAGCGGCCCGGTGCGTTCCGTGGAAGGCGCTTTCGGGACTGAAATTCATCACTATCTGGTGAATGGCGAGTTGCATTTCGCGAACGCCACCAACCCTTCGATACCCGCCGCTTTCGGCGATGTGGTCCTCGGGATTCACGGCCTGAACGACTTCAAGATGAAACCTGCGATCCGGCAGCGGTCCGTCGTTGCGCTGCCGTCCGCGGCGCGGCCCGCATACACAAATGCGGTCTGCAGCCCCGGCTTATGCCTGGCTCCCGCCGATTTCGCGACGATCTACGACGTCAATCCCCTGTATAACAGCGGGATCACCGGTACAGGCCAGACACTTGTGATCGTCGGACAGACGGAGATCAATCCACTCGATATCTCGAGCTTCCGTTCAGCGTTCAACCTTCCGGCGAACGCGCCTGCGATGGTCCCCGTTCCGAATACCAATCCTGGAGTGAGCACCGCCGACTTACCTGAAGCGGATCTGGATCTCGAATTGTCGGGCGCGGTGGCCCCAAACGCGACCGTCGTCTACGTATATTCGAATGACGTCGAGGTCTCCGTGGAATATGCTATCGATCAATACTGCCCGGCGGGTAGCAATTGCATTGGTCAGACCGTCCCGCCGCTTGGGCCAGTCGTGAGCATGAGCTACGGCCAATGCGAAGAACCTGCGTCGGCAGATGGCGGCCAAACGAGCGCGGACGCCCTCACAATGCGAGGCTTCGCTCAGCAGGCTAATGCTAAGGGCATGACTTGGTTCGCCGCCGCGGGCGACAGCGGCGCGGCCGACTGCGTTGGTGAGGGCCTGTCTCTCAGCCTCACCGACAGCGCTACCGTGGATTACCCCGGATCGATTCCGGAAGTGACGAGCGTTGGTGGTCTGGAATTCAATGAAGGCAGCACGCCCAGCGTTACTTTCTGGAACAGCAGCGGAGCAGCCACTCGCTACATTCCGGAGATGGTCTGGAACGACAGCGTGAATGATGGAACACCCTCGGCGGGCGGCGGCGGCGCAAGCATCTATTTCTCCAAGCCGTCCTGGCAGGTCGCTACGGGCGTTCCGAATGACGGCAAAAGAGACGTCCCCGATGTTTCGCTCTCGGCTTCCGCCGATCACGATGGATATCTCATCTACTCGAGCAATTACGGCCGCCGTAACGGTTTTGGAACCAGCCAACCGACGGTGGTTGGCGGCACGTCCGCCGGCGCGCCATCCATGGCCGGAATCGTGACGCTGCTCAATCAGTACCTGGTGCAGAACGGCTTTCAATCCCAGCCCGGCCTGGGCAATATCAATCCGCGGCTTTATGCTCTGCAAAACGCTGCGAACGTGTTTCATGACATTACGGTCGGCAACAATATCGTCAACCCCTGCGAGGGGACAAACGAGACGTGCACGAATACTTCGGTTGGCTTCAGCGCAGGCCCCGGTTACGACCTCGCTTCCGGGCTGGGATCGATGGACGTGTACAACATGGTGCTGGCATGGCACCAAAGCGGCACCAGTTCCAAAGTATCCCCGACGCTGACTCTCATATCGAACACTTCCACCCTCGCGGCCGGCGGCAGTGCCACGCTGACGGCAACGCTGACCGTCTCTAACGGCGGCACGCCCACGGGAACCGTAACATTCTCCGATGGGGGCGTTGCGCTGGAAACAGTGACCGTCTCTGGCGGCACCGCGAGCCTGACCGTGAATTCTTTTCAGCTGAGCGCGGGCACGAATACGATTACGGCTCAATACAGCGGCGACGGCAATTACAACGCCGCGACATCGGCGGCCGTCACCATCACGATTCCGGTCTCTACGGCTCCGGCGATAACCGGCGTCACCAATGCAGCGTCCTTCAAACAGGTCTACGCTCCCGGGATGATCCTGGCCGTATTCGGTTCCAATCTCGGACCTGCGACGCCCGCTCTTGCGCCAAGCGTTCCTCTGCCAACTTCGCTCGGCGGAGTCACTGTCACCATCAACGGCGTGGCCGCGCCCCTCTATTACGTTTCGTCGGGACAATTGAATGTTCAGATACCTTATGCAACGACCGTCAATGCTACAGCCACTTTGACCGTCAGCTACGGCGGGCAGAGCGCATCCATTTCCTTCCTGGTCTCGGCCGCGGCCCCAGGTATTTTCTACGATCCAAACAGCGGCGACGTGGTGCCCTACGAGAGCGCTGCCCCGGGCGCTACGATCACTCTGTACATCACCGGCGACGGAGCTCAGTCGCCAGCGGCAACCACCGGTTCGACGCCGGCTCCCAACGTCGTGCCGAAGCCGACGCAAAACGTTGCGATGACGGTGGGAGGAACTGCGGTGAATCTTCAGTGCCCGACCTGTTTCGTAGGGACACCCAGTTGGTCCGTCGGCGTGACACAGATTAATTTTCAGGTTCCGGCCAGCGCGATACCCGGAGCCCCGCTGGAAATCGTCGTCACGGTGGGGGGTGTCCAGAGCGCCTCGGTGAATCTGAACATCAATTAATAGACCGAAGAGGGTGTCGAGAGGAGTCTCGACACGGCACGCAGGAGTGCGTGCGCCACGTTGCTATTCTGAAATTGTTCCCACATGTTTCGCCCCGCTGTCCTCGGCGTTGCGCTCGCCGCATTCGCGCTGGCTCAAAATCCCGACGTGGCCTGGAGGGTCCTCGTCATGCACGCTCTGGCCTCCGCCAGCAAGAGCGATTTCGCGAAATCGGAGCAGACATTCCAGGAGGCTCTCAAAGCCGCCGAGCGCTTCGGACCGGAAGACGCGCGCGTCGGCAATACGCTGAACAGCCTGGGACTCGTTTATCGCGCCGAGAAACGATACGCCGACGCGGAAGGCGCTTACCGCCGCGCTCTCGCCATTCTCGAGAAGGCGTACGGCCCGGACAGCATCGACGCCGCCAACGTGAACTTCAACATCGCGAACGTGATGTTCGATCAGGGCCACCAGGCGATGGCTTTGCCCTACATCCAGAAAAGTCTTCCCGCTTATGAAAGGCAGCTGGGCTCCGAAAACCTCAAGACGGCCACCCTGCTTTGCATGATGGGCGACATCTACCGCCTCGAAAAAGACTATAAGTCCGCCGAGGGCTCGCTGCGGCGCTGCGCGGACATTCGCGAATCGAAGGGCGGCATTCAGAACCCCGATCTGGCCGATGCGATGCACAGTCTCGCGCTGACGTATGTGGGCGAGGGCAAGTATGCACTGGCCGACACGAGGTTCACCATGGCCGAGAAGATTCGCGAAAATACCCTCGGCATCACCAGCCCACTGCTTGCCCAGACCATGGAAGACCATGCCGCCCTGCTCAAACAAATGGGCCGCGACAAAGATGCGGACCGACTGAGTTTGATCGCTTCGGCTATCCGCCGGAATCAGAAGAGCGGCAAGTAGAGACAGGTGTCGAGACGAGTCTCGACACGGCACGCAGGAGTACGTGCGCCACTATTACGTGGTACGATACTACGTATAACGTAATATGTCGGATCCAACGCTTCTCGTTCTCTCCAGCCTCGCCGGCGGCGATAAGCACGGCTACGCCATGATGCAGGACATCGAGGCGTTTGCAGGAACACGTCTCGGGCCTGGCACGCTGTATGGCGCCATTACGCGTCTTGAGCGGCGCGGCTGGATACGTCCCGTCGGGGCGCACGACCGCAGACAGCAATACACGATTACCTCCGCTGGCCGCGCCTGGCTGGCGGATCAGCTCGACAGCCTGCAACAGGTCGTCAAGACCAGCCGCGCGAGGCTGAAGCACGCATGAGACGGCTGACTCGCTTCGTGCTCCGGCTGTATCCGGCCGCCTGGCGAAAACGCTATCGCGCCGAACTCGAAGCGCTGATCGAGGACTCCGGCGCAGGCTGGCGCGTGATCGCCGACCTGCTGAAGGAGAGCATCAAAATGCAGCTCACCACCTGGTCTTTCGGGAAGTTGGCCGCCGTGCTTGGCCTTGCCGGGCTTGTCGCGGCGGGAGTGACTTCCGCCTTCATCGCGCCAATCTACATCTCGCAGGCCGGACTAAGAATCACGCCGCCCGCCGGCTCGGTGATGCAGCATGCAACCAACCACCTGATGCAAATGGAGAATCAAATCCTGAGCCGGACCAGCCTGTCCGCCATCATTCAGGACCCGCGCCTCGATCTCTACGCATCCGAGCGCAAAACGCTGCCGTTGGAAGATGTGATCGAGAAAATGCGGCGGCAGGATATTCGGATCAGGATCGTCTCACTCCCCGCAAATTCGTCCGAGGCCTTCTCGGTTTCCTTCAGCTATCCGGACAAAGTCAAGGCGCAGAGAACCGTGCAGGCCCTGATCGCCAAATTTCAGGATGCAAATCTCGAGCTGGACCGCGAAGGCGTTTACGCCGGAGATCACCTGCAGGTTGTGGACCCGCCAACTCTTCCCGCGAGCCCCGGGATTCCGTTCCTCCCTCCGGACTGGACGGATGTGGTTCCCGTTCCCAACTGGCTGAGACCCAACCGGGTGTCAAAGGCCGAACTGCGGATGGTTCCGGCGTCGGCTTCGGAAGGCCGAGGGCCGTTAACCGAACGAATCACCCGGATACAGAACGAGGTCCTGAGCAGGGCCAGCCTGTCCAGCATCATCCAAAATCCGCGTCTGGAGCTTTATCAGCAAGAGAGGAAATCGGCCCCGCTGGAGGATGTGATCGAAAGAATGCGGAAGGATATCCGCATCGGCCGGGTATCGGGCGATCCTCTGGCCTTCACAATCTCTTTTGGCTATTTGGACCGGGGAAGAGCGCAACGGACGCTTCAGGCATTGGTGCTCAGGTTCGTGGATGCCGATGTAGAGGTTCAGCACCAGCAGGAAGCCGCGCGGCATGAGCCGCCGACCATCGTGAGGGAAGCCATGAATCTGGAGGTGCTCGATCCGCCGAGTACCGACCGGCAGCGACGTAATTTTTATCGGGTCGGTATGATCGGGCTTATCGCCGGACTCATGCTGGCCGCTGTGGCCAGGCTTCTTTTCAGGCTGCGCAGCCCCACGGCCGCCTAGCCCAGGGAGTCCACGTGGGCCGCGTTAAAATCGGGCCACCGATGCTGCATCCGGCCGAATTCACTTACACGGCCCTGGCTCGTCTGCTCGAAGGCGACTGCATCTCCCGGGACCGGCAGCATGCGTTACCGCTCCTTCACAGTCGCGGCTCGGAAAGGAGCCTGGTTCGCGACATAGGTTTCTGGTGGGGCAGACGCCCTCGTCTGCGCCGGACCCCCGGTCCGGCTCTTCAAACACGCTCATGCCGAAGGCCGACGAGGGCGTCGGCCGCAGACCATGGGTCTGCCCCACTTTACGAATAAGCCAATGATTTCAGGGACAGGAGACTAAATTCCGCTGCCCTGATAGCGCTCGTCCTGGACGATGCCTTCGAGGATCTTCGTGATTTCCTCGAAGATGTAACTGGCCGAGCGGTCGCCGGAAATCTGGAAGTGCTGCGTGCTGGCGTAGTGGCCGAGCACGGCGCGCGTGACCTCTTTGTAAGTCTTCAGGCGTTCGCGGATCACGTCCTCCTGGTCGTCCTTGCGCACGATCAGCGGCGTGTCGCAGTCGTCGCAGCGGCCCGGCACCTTCGGGCGGTCGGTGAGGATGTTGAACATGCGATTGCATTTTGGACACTGACGGCGGCTGATCATGCGGCCGATCAGAACGTGCGACGGCACGTCGAGGTGAACCACAACGGGCGGCGGCAGACCGCGTCCGGCAAGGACCTTATCGAGAAATTCGGCCTGTTCGACCGTGCGCGGATATCCGTCGAGCAGGAAGCCGTCGCGGCAGTCGGGCTGGCTGATGCGCGCGCAGAGGATTTGGTTGATGATGTCGTCGTTCACCAGCCCACCGGCCGTGATGATGGCCTGCGTTTTGAGGCCCAGCGGCGTCTTCGCGGCCATCTCGGCGCGCAGCATATCGCCCGTCGAGATGGACGGGATGATCCGCGGTCTGAACCAGTCGAGAATCAGGCGGGCCTGCGTCCCTTTGCCGGAGCCGGGAGGCCCAAATAATAGAATAACCAATCTTTCCCCTGTCAGCGGTGTGGTAAGCCTCCGCCCGGCATGCTGGCGCGAAGACTGGCAGATCTTAGCGGACCCCTCTAAGCTCTGATTATAAGGCACTTCCACTCTTCATCGAAGAGTACTGGTCCGAACCGGACGACTTGCCGGTTTCGGGATTGTTTCCGGCCCTTTCCAGGCGGCTCAAAAAGTTCACGAAAACCCAGCTAAATTCCTGCTAGAATAGGACTTAAATCCAAAAAACATGGCTGACCAGGGCAACCCTCCGCAGGATCCACCTGCGCCTCCGCAAATACCGCCTCCGGCTGGTGGCGGCGGCGACGAGCGGAACCAGATTCCGATCAATATCGAAGATGAAATGAAGCGTTCGTACCTCGATTACGCGATGAGCGTGATCGTCGGACGGGCGCTGCCGGACATCCGCGACGGCCTCAAGCCGGTGCACCGGCGCATTCTCTACGGCATGAGCGAAATGGGCCTCCTGCCGACCCGGCCCACCCGAAAATGCGCCAAGATCGTCGGCGAAGTGCTGGGCAAATTTCACCCGCACGGCGACGCGTCCGTCTACGATTCGCTGGTCCGGATGGCGCAGGATTTTTCGATGCGGTACCCGCTCGTGGATGGCCAGGGGAATTTCGGTTCCGTGGATGGCGATCCGCCCGCAGCCATGCGGTACACCGAAGCCCGTCTCTCGCGAATTGCCACCGCGCTGCTCGAAG
>Ga0181521_10004397_pt1 | contig 16134 bp, 17 predicted proteins | sample PEATcosm2014_Bin_32_FD_119764 | JGI IMG/M metagenome (GOLD analysis project Ga0181521, IMG submission 119764) | Peatland microbial communities from MTU Mesocosm Facility, Houghton, MI, USA - PEATcosm2014_Bin02_60_metaG | ecosystem: Environmental > Terrestrial > Soil > Wetlands > Peat | place... | reverse complement strand
GGGAAGACTCCGGCGACAAGACCGCACAGCTTAAGTACTCCGCTTCCGTGAGGTGGATGGCGCGCAAGTTGGGTGTGAGCGTGTTTACCGCGTATGGTCTCAGCGTAGCGCTGAACTTTATCATCATCATCTCTGTGGCCGTGGTTTTTTTACGATCCAAATTGCCAGGCTGGTTTCATAGCCGAACCGAAGTCATTCGGCAGAGTCTCGACGAAGCGCGCAAGACGAGCGCAGAGGCGCAGCAGCGGTTGTCGGCCATTGAGACTCGGATCGCCAAATTGCAATCCGAAATCGCGGGCATGGAGTCGGCTGCCGACCGGGAGTGGCAGGTTGAGGAGCAACGTATCCGAGCCACCACCGACGAGGAAAAGCATAAGATTGTGGAAGCAGCGGAGCAGGAGATTGCAGCCGCCGTGAACCTGGCCCGGCGCGATTTCAAAGCCTACGCCGCCAACCTGGCGGTGACGCTGGCGGCCAGCCGCATACAAGTAGATGCCGCCACCGACGAAGGGCTGGTAATGTCCTTCATCGAGAAACTGGGGGAAAACGGGAGCAACTGAGTGCCTGCGATCATCAGCCGATATGCGCGTGGGCGCATGCGCGTTTCCCGGCGAAACATGCAGCGCATGCAGCAGCCTGTTCGGGTGTAAAATGTTAGCCGCTCGCAATAGGGAGGCTAGTGTGCGTTCTTCCCTTGTTAAACCCTGTAAGCCTTCCCCTTCGATTCGCATTGCCCTCATTGCAGTCCTGACCCTGCTGTTATCTGGCTGGACCTGCAGCATTGAGTTCCACAGCTGTCAAGGCGCGGCGCTGCAGCCCCAAATTGCATCTCTCTCGCCGAGTAGCGTTCCAAGCGACGCTAATTCAGTTCCGCTGACGGTGGACGGAAGCGGATTTACACCCCAATCGCAGATCCTGTGGAACGGAAGCACATTGGACACCACGTTCATAGACTCACACCACATTCAGGCCACGATTACTCAGGAGACCTTTGAGTCGTTTGGCGGCTCAGCGGGGAGCAGTGTGCAGATTTCAGTAAGGTCTCAGGGTTCGGGCTGCCCTATCAGCGGGAATTCCGCGACGCTGGATCTGATCATCAATTAGGGGAGTGCGGGCAATCCAGATCGTAGAGGGACGCTCTGACTTTTCCCAGATTGACCGTAAGCGTTAGACGAAGACACCGTTGACGGATGTTCGAGTGCCAGCACGCGCGTCTTGTTGGTGCCGTCTGCTTTAGCGAACGTTAATTGTGGGGCGCTTCATGTCCCCTAACCCTGGAAAGGGTGCAAATCCAATACTTCTCCGCTAGCAACGAAGGTGAAATCCTTCACCACACTCGTTTCCCTTTGAGATGCAGTCACAAATGAGAATGGTCAGATCGTCATCCTGTTTTCCCGACCATTGGCGGACAGAAGAAATGATCGAGTCTGCCGCCATCGAGGGAGATAGCTCTCGAGTTCTTGTCAGCAGATCGCACAATGCATTGTGACCGAAGAAATCTCCTGCAGCGTTGGAAGCCTCCACAACCCCGTCTGTATACATGACGATTCGATCATCCGTTTCCAGTTTGTGTACGGCAGTGGAGTACGATGCAAAATCGAACGCCGCGAGCATCAACCCATTCTCCTCAATTTGGGTGACGCGTCCATTCCTCACAAGCAACAGAGGCGGGTGCGCTGCTGCCGAGTATCGCAGTTCTCCCGATTCGGAGTTCAAGTGGACATACGCTGCTGTGACGAATTGGTCTTGCGTGTTGCCCAATAGGGCCGAGTTCATGCCCGACAGCAAGCGGCATGGATCAGCGGCAACCGCTCGTTGCGAAGCTGCCGCGAGCTTGACCATAGATGCAATAAGGGCGGCGGGAACCCCGTGCCCTGACACATCAGCGATCAACAATCCGACCTGGTGGTCACCAGCGATGATGTAGTCGTAGAAATCGCCTGCCACCGAAGTCATGGGCACATACCGGGCGGCTACCCGGAAGCTTGTTGAGGCGGGAAATTCTCTTGGCAGAATTGATAACTGAATACGACGGGCTACTTCCAATTCCTTTTGGATTTCCTTCAACTCTTGATCCCGTCGCAGAGTACTACGTGCAGCAACATAGCCCAGAGTGCTGAGAAATGCGGCAAATCCGAAGGGCTCGAGTAGTGGCAAGGAAGTGGAGATAAATCCCGCTATATTTTGCCAAACCACGAAAGCTACGAAGATCAGCAGGCCCCACCGGATCACGGCAAAATCGGCAGCATCAGTGGCACTGCTCTCGGCAGAACCGTTGGCCATGAACCGAATTACAAAGAACCCTGACGCGGTTATTACGGCGATGCTGTTAATTCGCTCATAAAGGCTGGAATCGCCGACGAGGAGGGTGGCCGCAGCCAGTACACAACCGAAAGCAACCATCGCGTATCCAACCGCCCGCTCAAATCGTCTTGGCAGACCCAAGGAGATGAAAAACAGAAATGCGGGAATCAGGATGATGTAATTGACGGCTGCATGCAGGCGGGCGTAGAGGGTCGAGCCCTGCAGCGTCATCGCAAGCAGGGGTGACCAAATCCAGAGGCGAAGCCCGTACAATGCGGCAAACAATGCGAAGCAAATGAGGAGCGAGTCGCGCTGGCGTCGGAGAACAGCAAAGGCAGCGGATACTATTCCGACAGCGGCGAAGGCCGCACCTAAGAATAGATACGGAGCGTCACGCCGGAATGCGGTCAAGACCTCCTCAGCACTCATCTCAGATGCTCCACCACCCGGTCAGATGCCGTCCAGGTGCGCTCCCTCTCTTACGCAGCGGCTGATTCAGATTTCTAGCCACCATCGCAAACGCCACAAAGATTCGCGGCAACACTCTCTGATGACCGAAAAACATTGCGTTGTGCTTCAGGCCAAAACTCGTACATGTCATCGAACCCGACATCGATACCGATTTGCTGGCTCCATTACATCTGTCGAGTTCCTGCCGGGAAGATTCTCTGCGTGATGTCCATTAGCACTAGCATTAAGGACGAATCCACCGAAGTACAGTAGCTCACCGCATCGACCGGCCAGCGTGGCCTCGCCGGGATTTGGGGCTTCTGGTGGCCTGATTTGCCCATTCCCATTCTGCAAACCAGTTTCTGCGGCATCTCCCTTCACATTGGAATTCCGACATTCTTCCACCGCATTGTGGGCAGACCAAGTTGATGATGGACGAGATGATGCTCGAGTTCGATTCGCCCGGTAGTGTGTCAAAGGTGCTCATAGTCACTCTCCTATCCAGAGATCCTAAAAAGATGCGAGGGGCGGACACGGGCCACAAAACAACGGAAATGTGCCGCGCGGGTCTTCTACGCTCTCGGGCGCTCCGAACTGGTTGGCTGCGGAGTCCGTCTCGGCCACCAAATGACTGCCGCCTCGCTGCAAGATGACAATGCACGCGCAATGCCAACGCCGACCAACAAATAAGAGTCGAGAACGAAGCTGTTCCTGAGTGCGCGCGTATGTCGAATGTCCCAACTATTGCCCTGCATTAGGCATGGAATGCCCGGATGTGGTCGCAACTTGAGCGTTGAGCGGCAACCTCCAGAAAGGAACGCCTTGCAAAGACATGTAAAGCCGACTCGCTGAGACTCTACCTAGCGTCTCGAGCATTGGCATGTCGATTGCGTTCCAACGCGGATGTTAAGAACAAGCTCCTGACTTGGTTTACAGTCATTCCTGGCCCGGATTGCTGGACTAGCAGGAGCGCGAGGAGTGAAGGATGCGGAGGCTAATCGTTGTAGTCACTTTGTGTTTACTGACGTTGGCGGCTTTTGGCCAGTCTACATCAAAGTATCAAGTAGGCATGATTACTGAGGTCAAGCCGCGTCAGGCTGCAGGAAACGGTGCGTCTGATCCCACCAGCTACGACGTTTCGGTCAAAGTGGGCGACACAATTTACGTAGTACTGTACACGCAACCGTTGGGCGAAATCCCCGCGAAGTACGAAACAGGGCGCGAACTGCTAGTGCTGGTCGGAAAGAAGACAATTACCTACAACGACATGTTGGGTCGATCGCTTCAGGTACCGATAGAAAGCGAAAGACCCGCTACGGAGCATAAATAACTCGAAATAGCCTGTGCTGGCCTGCGCCAGAGGTATTGCTCGAGTGCAGGAAAACCGGCGTGCGGATTCTGACAGCGATTTGATGTGCGGAAGAGTTACAGCGATCAGAACGGAATCAGCAGCAGATCTATTAGCGTGTGCAGTTCGCACGAGGAGCACCGATGAAAACTCGACAGATCCTTATTGCTATATTGATTCTTGTAACAGTGTGGCACACGGCGGCAGCCCTGCCGAAGAAAAGGAACATCTCGGCAGAAGCGCCTCCGCGGGAGAGCATTCTGGCGGGTACAAGCATGCAGTCCAACTCTGCTGCATCCGATTTGATTGCGCTCAAACCCGAAATGCCCTTGGGCCCACAAGACGTTCTTAAATCCTACGAAATCGCCATGAGCATGGTGGCAGACAAGACATCGGCCGATTTCTCTGTAATCGTGCAGGCCCAACAAACAAATCAAATTACCCGCGAACAGGCGGAATATCTTTTGCTGCAGAGCTACCAAATGGCAATGATGCAGTATCAGGTGCTGAGCGCGCTCCATGATGTTCTGAAGCATGACATCGACGAAGCAGCAGGACAGCAGGCAAGGCAGTCGCTGAAAACCACAAGCTCCGATGCGGTTTTAGTGGTTCCGTTGCCGGGCTCCGCCCCTGCATCCAGATGACATCGAAATTCCTCCTCGCCAGGGGTCGCATAGAACTTCACGTGCCTCAGTGGGGACAGAGGAGCGCGAACATAGGATGCGATACCTGGAGAAATTAAGTGAGGCGTCGCCCTGGATTCGACGAAGCCTTCACCCGCGGAGATGCTCTCCGTTCTGTCGCATTATTTACCGTCTCTTTATCGATACGCCTATAGACTTTTGGGAAACAAAACAGATGCCGAGGATGCGGTGCAGGATGCGCTGTTGGCAGCTTACAAGCACCTTAACCAATTCAGAGGCGAGGCGCAACTTTCGACGTGGCTGACCACTATTGTTATCAATTGCGCGAAAATGCAATTGCGGAAACGGTCACGCTATACCCATGTATCCCTCGATTCACGAATCGGAGAAGACCAGGAGTATCCGCTCTCCGATATTTTGGTGGACCATCGACCCAATCCCGAAGATGAGTGCCACAGATCTACGCTGACTATGCGGTTGATGAAATCAGCAGCACGACTATCACCGACTCTGCGGCAAACGTTTCACCTCCGGTATGTGGATCATCTTTCGGTCTGCGAAACAGCTCGCGTTCTGGGAGTTCCCATCGGAACTCTGAAAGCGCAGACCGCTCGGGCGAAGGCTAAATTGCGGAAGTTAGTACGAGGAGCACTCCACACGGGATCTCTTTCTCGTGGACGCCGCCGCTAAGCATAAGCATTCGATGCCCGCGCTGAAGTTGTCTCACACAATCTTCTTCGCATGAGCCAATCCACAGGTCCAATCGCTCGCGCAGACCGCATTGCTTAAGCTGAGCCTAGAATGCAAAAGCTCAGTTGAAGACCGAACGCAATTTTCTGAAACACAATGCTGAACTACCCGCGGGGTCCATGGTTTCTCGACGTAAGAAGCAACCACCCCGGTCCGCTCCCTGACCGAATAGGGTCAAGATCCAAACACAGCTGACCTCACCTGCCCGTATTCGGGCACGACTGCCCTGATAGTGTCTAGATCGCTCGCGTCATCAGAGCATCTCCTGCGCAAGTCTTTGACGTGCCTAGTATTACGCCTATCCGCTAATGGCCTTACGCTTGCCATTAACAGTTTCGTGTTGATCTTGGCAATTGTCCGTCATGAAAATTCGGGACATTTTGCCGGAGAGGGACCGACTTCGTGCTGAGTGGCAACACCAACTGGATCGACAAGGCGGAAATCAACATTGTTGCCAGCGAACATGGCGTTCTGACGTCTTTGAAGGGCCGCATTGATATCGATTCCTCTCCAGCAGTGCGCGACCACTTTATCGCCCTTTTGCACGCGCCACATCCGAGGACAGTGAGCATTGACTTGTCGGGCGTCACCCATATCGACAGTTCCGGCGTTGCCACTCTGATCGAAGCGTTAAAGATCGCACGAAACTGTAAAACCGAGCTCAGGCTGCAGGGATTGCATGATCGCTTATATCGCCTGTTTGAGGCGACGGGCATTCTATCCCTCTTCAACGGGGGCATTGAGAGATGAACTACGTGTGGTGCGAGGCGCGCTGATGGCCAATCTTCTCGAAAGTGCCGGCAGAGAGACTCTCAGTCAACTCGACTATGTTGGGAGCCTGAACATTCAATTGTGGGCCACCCTGCGCGGGATGCGCGCGGCTTTACCCCTGGTTGGAAATCGACATCGGTGGCGTGCAGCTGTTCACCAAATGCTGGAGATTGGGGTTGACGCTCTCCCAATGGTTGCCCTGATGGCTATGTGCAGCGGATTCATCCTGGCCATGCAAGGAGCCTCTGAGTTGCGGCGATTCGGGGCCCTGCACTTCGTCATCGATCTGGTCGCAGTCGGCTTCACACGCGAACTTGGTCCGCTGTTGACGGCGATCGCGGTCAGCGGACGCTCGGGCTCTGCATTTGCCGCCGAGATCGGCACCATGAAGGTCACTGAAGAACTCGACGCCCTCAAGGTTATGGCCTTCGAACCGGTGGAGTTCGTGTTAGCGCCAAAGTATCTGGCGGCACTCGTGGCCGTTCCGTGTCTCAGTATCGTCGCAGCCTTCTTCGGCATTCTCGCCGGGGGGCTATTTATGTTCTTCAGCACGCACCTCGGTCTGCTGCTCTATTTTCGATACGTACTGACCTCGATTGAGTTGCGGGATGTGGTCGCCGCGATGATCAAGAGCTTGGCATTCGCCACCATCATTGCTCACGTGGGATGCCTGGAAGGACTTCGTGTCCGCGGCGGGCCCGACGCAGTAGGTCGCTCGACGACTTCGGCAGTCGTGCGATCAACGTTCCTGGTCATCGTTGCCGATGCGATATTTACCGCCATCTTTTACTTCGTAGGGAAGGCCTAAGTGTCTCTGATTTCAGTACGCGATCTAGTGGTGGAATACGATGGCCGGCGTGTGCTCGATGGCTTGAACCTTGACATCGAGCCGGGCGAGATCACAGTTCTGCTGGGAGGCAGCGGTTCAGGAAAAAGCACGCTCTTGCGGCAAATTCTTGGTCTCGAGCATCCGAAATCGGGCAGCATCTCGATCAAAGGAACAGACATCACTACCTGTTCACAGGCGGATTTGAAGACAATCCGACGTTCGGTTGGGGTGGCCTTTCAGAGCGCTGCTTTGTTCAATTCACTATCGCTGGAAGACAACGTCGCGCTCACCTTGCGGGAGCACACCGCACTCGCGCCTTCAGTGATCGACCTGATTGTATGGTTGAAGTTGGCGGTGGTGGGCCTGGCGGATTTCGGCAAACTGCACCCGCAGGAGCTCTCAGGAGGCATGAAGAAGCGTGCGGCGGTCGCCCGGGCTCTCGCTTTGGATCCCGAAATCCTGGTGCTGGACGAGCCTTCCGCCGGCCTCGATCCGATTGTGGCGGCGGAATTGGACGAACTCATCGTATTTCTGAAGGAGACTTTTCAGATTACGGCTCTTGTTGTCACCCATGAGATGCACAGCGCCTTCCGAATCGCCGACCGCATCGCGATGCTATTCGATGGAAGGCTCCTTGCAGTCGGCACAAAAGACGAAATTCGCGCAAACCAGAATCCACGCGTGAGGCAGTTCCTCAACCGTGTGCCGGCCAACCCGATGCATACGCCGGCATTGGCCTCCTATCTGGAACGGTATGTGCAAAGTCAGGAGGCAAAACTATGACCACCGAAGCAAAGGTCGGTGCCTTCGTCCTCGGCTGTTTCGCCGTACTCGCGTTCACGGTCATCTACCTGTTGAATGCGCAGTATAGAGGCGGCACCGTGCAGTACCGCACCTACTTGCGATACGCCGGAGGGCTTGAGCCCGGAGCTTCCGTGCTGTACGGAGGCATGAACGTGGGCAAAGTTACAGCCGTGCGACCCTGGGTTACGGATCCAACTCGAATCGAGATTCTGCTTGAAGTCAAAAAGGACACTCCGCTGAATGAGAAATCAGTGGCCAAGCTGGGCTTCGTCAGCGTGATGAACAGCGCGGCGTTGTCGATCACAACCGGCACCATTGAAGCCAAGCGTCTTCCTCCAGAGTCAACCGTCGCCTCACAAGAAGCGGCCAGTCTGGATGAGATCGCTGGGAAACTCGCAACCGTTGCGGACAGCGCGAATACACTCATCACGCAGGTACAGGGAGAGCTTAACGATGTCAGCGGCAACGTGAACCACCTTCTTGCCAACCTGGACATGATGACCGGACCACGAAATCAGAAGAAGGTCCAAGCCATTCTGAACAACATTGACCGATTGGTCGCAGACGAGCGCCCAAAGATTGATCGCCTTACAGACCAACTGGCCAGGGTTAGCGAGCATGCGGATGACACCATTCAGAATGTGAATGGCACCGTGACCGATCTGCGTGATCCGATGCGAAAAGATTTGGCTGAATTACAGACCGCCTTGGAAGAGGCCAAAGGTCTGCTGCAGTCGATGCAAGTCCTAGTACGAGCCAATGACTCCAAGATCGGCGACACGGTGGAAAATCTGCGCGACGCGACCGACAACCTCAACCAGTTCACGAATTCATTGAAGCAGCGCCCTTGGAGCCTGATCCGCACCAAGCAGCCCGGGGACCGGCAGGTTCCAAGATAAAGCGGCCAGAGGAGAATCGACAATGAAAAAGCTTACGACGGCGCTTGTATTGATGATGACGCTGTTACCCGCTCTGTCCGGATGCGGCAGAGTAAGATATCCCGCATATTACACGCTCAATTTGCCGGCTCCGCCGGATCCGCCCGCCCCCGAAAACGTCCGAACTTCCATAGCAGTACGAGAATTCCAATCGCCGGGTTATCTACGGCAAGGGCCGATCGTCTACCGGTCGACGCCGGAGGAAGTCGGCTTCTACGAATACCATCGCTGGGCGGTAGATCCGCGTACCCTTGTGACCAGCGCCGTCATCGAACATCTGCGGGCCGGCGGTCAGTTCTCCATGGTCTCTGTGTATGCCGGCCGTCCAAACCACGACTACGTTTTCAGCGGCAGGTTGGAAAAGCTGGAAGAGGTGGATTACGAAGCCGGTGTCAAGGTGGAAGTTGCAATGTCTGCACAAATTACCAGGGTAGCGACTGGTGCAACGGTCTGGAGCAACGCTGTTTCCGAAACTCGACCTGTTTCCCAACGAAATATACGCGGGGTCGTCTCCGAGATGAATCGGACCGTGGATTTAGCCATCAACAAGCTCCTTGCTACCGTTCCGACGCCCCTGGCGAGTGAGAGATAGAAATATCAAGTGGAGTGAGAGCGCCGAGGTTAGGATCTCTTGCCGAATGATGCGGATTGTTGCAGCGGGAAATTGATTGGCAGATACTGAAGGCGCAAGAATCGGGCCACCCGAGATTGCGGAGAGCTCACGTGCCATGACCATCACTGAAAATCGATATCGAATGCTGCTGGGTGCGTCCACTGCCCTGGCCGATCAGCCCACGGTAAAAGCCGTCCTGCAAAGCCTGCGAGGTGTTCTAGCCAGCACTTCAAAATTGCACGGGGTAGAACTCTTCGTGCTGAGCGATGATGGCGAAGGTCTGTATAGCTTCGAATTTGATCGAGACACGGACGCTCCCGCAATTAAACGCGGAGCCACGTTGTTACGCGTTGGTCTGGTGGCGCAAGCGCTAGACGAACAGAAGCCGGTGTTTATCCCGGACCTGTCGGCGGCAATGTTGGAACATCCTGACCTGGCGCCTTTTGCAGCCGAAGTTGCCGGACGAAGCACCTATTTGTTCCCAGTATCCACCGCACAAAGACGCTACGGAATTCTCTCAACGCCAAAGTTGCAGGGCCAGCAATTTGCCCCCGAAGACATCGAGATGCTCAGTGCCTTGGCCTCTCACGTTGCGGTCGCGCTCGAGTGCGCGCTGGCAAGAGACACCGCAGAGCTTTACCACCGGCAGGTCCTGAATCAGCGAGATCAGCTCAGCCTACTGCTGGAAATCAACAACCACATTGTCAGCAAGCTGGAAGCGGATGACTTGTTTCAGGCTGTAGCAGGTTCGATGCGCAAACACCTGGGCAACGACCTCACGTCATTGTGGCTTCTTAACAAGCAGTCGGGCAGTTTGGAACGTAGATTTCTCGATTTCCCGACTGGAAAGGGTTTTCTCGAGAAGGTTGTTGTCGTCGAGCCCACGAAGCTATGGAGCGAATGGTCGCACCTCCGCACGCCACAGTATTACTCGACAACGGAAGCAGATATACCTGCGTCCCTGCGCGAAGCGTCCCGAGCTGAATCCCTCCTTTCGGCCGTCTTGGTGCCACTTTTCGGCGCCGATGGCCCGCTGGGCCTGTTGACCATGTGCAGCCGTAAGGCGAATGGATTCAACGAGGCGGACCGCGACCTCCTGTCGCAGATAGGCACCCAGACATCACTGGTGCTCGAGAATGCTCTGGCCTACGGACGGCTCCGCGCGTCGCACGACGATCTGGAAGAGCAGCGCCTCTATCTCGAATCAGAAATCGAATCTGAATTCAACTTTCAAGACATAGTCGGCAAGAGTGCCGCTCTACGCAAAGTGCTGGACCAGGTTGCGATCGTTGCGCCAACCAGCTCCACTGTGTTACTGCACGGCGAGACCGGTACTGGCAAGGAACTGGTGGCCCGAGCGCTTCATAATCTCAGCCCGCGGCGAGAGCGTACATTTGTTCGTCTGAACTGCGCGGCGATTCCATCGGGTTTGGTGGAAAGTGAACTGTTCGGCCACGAAAAGGGCGCTTTCACCGGAGCCTTGATGCAGAAGAAAGGCCGGTTTGAGTTGGCGGATCATGGCACTCTGTTTCTCGACGAGATCGGCGACATTACCATGGATTTGCAGCCGACACTGCTGCGCGCCCTGCAGGAACAAGAGTTTGAACGCCTCGGTAGTACAAAGACCATCCACGTTGATGTTCGTTTGATTGCGGCCACGCATCGCGATTTGGAAGGCATGATCCGCAATAATCAGTTTCGCGAGGACCTTTTTTACAGGTTGAGGGTGTTTCCCATCGAAATCCCGCCGCTGCGCGAACGGCGCGAAGACATTCAACTGCTGGTGCACTTTTTTGTCGCGCGCTTCTCCCGCCGTATGCAAAAGCGCATCCGGTCTGTCCCGAGACCTGCGATGGAGGCTCTGGTGAATGCTGATTGGCGAGGAAATATCCGCGAGTTGGAGAACTTCATTGAGCGCTGCGTGATACTCACGCAAGGGGACGAATTGAATGTGCCACGAGCCGAGCTGAACAGATCCGCTGGCCGCACTGTCATTTCTGCCGCGTCGACCTTCGAGCAAGCAGAGCGGCAGGCAATCCTCGATGCTTTGAAAGGCGCGTCCGGGAGAATAGCCGGCAAAGGTGGAGCGGCAGAGCGCCTCGGACTTAAGAGAACTACGCTGCAGAACAAGATGCGCAGGCTAAGCATCGCTCGTGCTGATTATTCCGCCTGACAACATGCGGTCGCCCGCCAGCATAAGGGCACGTCAAAAGGACTGGTGCAACCATCGGGCTTGTCTCTAAACAGTTATACCACAATGACTTAGATGCTCGGCTGCAATTCGGCAAGCAAGATGCCTTCTCCCCCGTGGGCCACGCGCAAAGCGGGCCACAAAGGGGACTCAAGAATGAAAACGTTGATCTTACCTGCAATTATTCTGATTCTTTTTGGAATATCATCCTCGGCTCAGGAAGTTAGAAATGAAGTGACAGTTCAAGGTTCCGGGTTCTTCCAAAAGCAGACCACTGACGGTGGGATAACCAATGGACCAACCAACTCTGGCGGCGTGATGGCTGGATATCGATTCAATCTGAAGAACTGGCTCGCGGTCGAGGGCGACTATGACTATTTCAGGAATCATGAAAACTTCCTGTCGAGCAGCGGCGAGACCTTCATACCGATGAACGTCCACGCCGCGACCGGTACCGTGATCGTGAAACTTCCTTCCTTCAAGGTGCCCGCCGTCAAGATCGTGTCTCCGTTCGTGCTCGCGGGAGGCGGAGCCATATTCTTCGATCCACGTGGGGGATCTGTAAATAACGAGCAGACCCGAGGTGCCTTCGTTTATGGCGGTGGATTCGATGTGCCGATGGCCAAACATATCGCCTTGCGCGCACAGTATCGCGGATTCGTCTATAAGACTCCCGATTTCGAGATGACCGGCCTCAAGGTCGACCAGTACACTCATTCCGCCGTGCCTTCCGCTGGCCTAGTATTTACGTTTTAGACTGTCCGGGTTCCTCCCTTCTTTCCACTCTTCAAGGCGGTTGCTTCAGCTGCCTTGATTCTTAGCCCGCACCCAGGCTGACCTCATGCTGGCACTGCCCGTTGTTAAGGGCAGCATACCTCCGAAAGAGCCTTTAGTCTCAATACGTTGCGCTAAGAATCCCTGGCAAAACAGCTGCAAGGATGCTACAGCCAGCTATTTGAGGCTGCTAACGATGTAAGAGGGGCCCATTATGTTACGTGTCGAAACGCAAGAATTAGACGGTGCTTTGATCTGCAGGCTCGAAGGCCGATTCACGGGCGGGGGAGCTGAGGAGGTCCGCAGGCTCGTCACGCGCTGCGATAACAAACTGGAACTCGTCGTCGATCTCACGGAAATAATGTTCATCGACGCCATCGGAGAAGAAGTGCTTTCGTTCGTCAAGAAACTCAGCGCGCAATTCATTGCCGAGACTTCGTATTCTCGGGACATTTGCGAACGGCTTAACCTTCCTTTGGTGCGCAAGCAGAAATCGAACACGCATTTGTCAGGCAATTTGGACGGAAAGGGTTATCGCCCGGCAAATGATTCTCGCCACCGATGAACGATCACACTTAAGCGCAATCGAGCAACGTTGCCGGGAGTTGCACAACAAAATGCGTGCCGTTCGAAGCGCCGATTATTGCCAGGTTGCCCCGCAAATCAAAATCTCGTTGGGATCAAAGTGACGTTTCTGCCAAGGGGTCTCACCAAGTCGCCGTGAAAACAGCGGCAGTGCCCATATCCGGTCAGCTTCACCCCACCGCGTCGCACAAAGAAGTCATTTGCTTTCCGAATTCAATAACTTACATGTCTATCCGGTTTGGCACCTGTCTTGCCTAACCACAAATGTGATCGCAAGAACCACCAAGGGAGCCACTCATGATAAGCGCAGCGAGTAAGAGTTTTCCGGAGCCTGCGGTCAGTGAATACGTTGACATCGTTTTCAGCCAGAATCGCGAAGAGCTGGAGTGGCTGGCGAATTTCCTCACAGGCGACGAAAAGATAGCAGAGGCATGCGTTGTCGACGCCTGCGCCCTGGCAGAATTGGAAAATCCCGGTCTTCAGGAATGGCCTTCCAAATGGGCCTCGATGTCCACGATCCGCTCCGCAGCGCAAATCCTGCAACAACGGATTGCTCAACTTTCCTCCGCATACATGCAATCTGGCTACATCCACGAAGGACACACGGTCTTGTCCTCTGATTGGTGTAACGTTCTGCTCGAGGAATCAAGCGTAGTTTGCGCCAGACTCGATATCTTCTGTCGCTTTGCATTGGTGATCTGCGGACTGGAGAAGCGCTCCGCGAATGAAGCTGCGCTTCTGCTTGGCGTCGATCCGGCTAGTGTGGAAGGCGCATATTGCGCTGCGATTAAGTCTCTAGAGGTGATCAGCTGCGAGCAGTTCCAGCGGCAGAACGAATTTGCAGCCGTGTGGAACTGATAGGATCCCGCAACGAGAATTGGCATAGCTGCGGGCCACATTGGAAGAACCAGGGTTTTGGGGGCATTTCGGAGTCAACCAGCTCCTGTGCCCGCGATGTCCGCGAACACTTTCGTTCCTCCCGGCGATGCAACGTTGATGAGCTTGAGTGGGAAGTGTTCGCGGACATTCTGTTTTCATATCTCCCGACTCTCCAGAAAGCTGTACAACGTCCAGCCCAACGACGATGGGCTTGAGTGAGTTCCGAATCTGTTCCGATTTCTCCGTTCATCCCCCTCTTTACCATCTCGCGGACAAGGCGTGACGATCTAAATCAGCCGCTGACCAGCGGGCAATTCCACTCTGAGTCTGGAGTTATCTTCGATCGCTGTCACCCGGATCAAGGCGCTCAAAATTTGTCGGAACGAGTTGAAAGCTAGCCAATGCTCGCCCGTGCCCGCATGAGGGCAGCGCCCTTCGCCCAGATATGGGCATTCTGTCGCGTTCGCGAAGCCTGGCAGTTCTGATTCAAGGACTTGCAAGGAAGTCCAGGTTGGTACGGAACCTGCAATCTTGGTGTACACGAGCGACAACACGATTCGCTCAAAGTTCAAAGTGCCGTCAGGCCTCAGCCGAAGTCCAGGTAGAAGAATGATGAAATCGAACCATCTCGCACTGCTTCTTACAATTCTCGTCTTTGCATCACCGCTTGGGTCGTTTGCCCAACAGGGTGCGCAAGAAGTCCCGCTTCTTACGCTTGACGACGCAGTCTCCATTGCACTGTCGAACAATCGGCTCGTGAAGAACTCAGCGTTGGAAGCGCAAAAGTATGACTTCCAGGTGAGCACGATTCGCAGCAAGCGCCTGCCACATTTTCAATTTTCGGTCCTCGGTGGCGAACTGCTGCAGCCGTTTGATTTCACCTTTGCGAAGGGAACGTTCGGGACGTATCCAGGGATCGGGCCGATCCCGTCGACGAACGCCGAGGTTCACACGCCAGCACGGTTGTCCGCCTTTTTGAGCGGCAGCATCGATGAGCCACTGACACAACAGTACAAAATCGGACTCGGAATTCGCGCGACAGAACTAGGTCGCGACATTGCCAAGGAAGACGTTCGAGCAGAGAGGCAGAAGATTGCGGCCGAGGTGCGAAATGCATATTTCGACCTTGTAGCAACGCAGGCTGCGGTGGATGCAGCACGGGAAGGAGTACGAACTCTGGAAGAGGCACAGCGAGTTACGCAGCGTTACATCGCAGAGAAGACCGTGATCAAGGGAGATGCGTTGGAGGTCGATGCGCGTTTGGCCAAGGCGCAGTATGACTTGTCGGTTACGGAGAACGGACTTGCCACACAGCACGAGCACCTGAATCAACTCCTAGCACGAGATCTTGAAACTCCCTTTCGGGTTGATTTCATTCCTGAGGAGGACACGACAACTCTGAGTCTGGAGGAAGCTCGCCAGCAGGCGTCACAGAGTCGCCCTGAGATCCGCCAGGCTCACCTCAAGGAAAAACAAGCCGAGTACGACCGCCGCATTGCGAAGGCCGATTACATACCGGACCTTGGTCTCGCGGTCAGCTACATGGGGGTTCAGAACGTGCAAGTCCTTCCGACGAATGTCGGTGTGGCCGGCTTTGCGTTGACTTGGGAACCATTCGATTGGGGACGCCGCCACAATCGCGTACGCGAAAAATCCAACGTACTGGCGCAAGCGCAAAACGGTGCACAAGAGGCAGAATCGCAGATCGGGGTTGAAGTCGGGTCGAAGTACCGCAAGTGGAAAGAGGCTGCGTTGCTGTTGAAGGCCACCCGCACTGGTCACGAAGCCGCAGCCGAAGAATTCCGCGTCACCAGTAATAAATACAAAGAACAAGCGGTACTCGTAAAGGATCTTCTGCAAGCTCAGGCTCGAAGTTCGGAAACATCATTTCAGTATCAGCAGGCGCTCTCTTCTTATTGGAGTTCCCTTGCAGATCTGCGCCGCGCGATGGGAGAGGAATAAACGTGAGAACGACAATCGCAACACTTGCATTAGCGCTGGTCATGGCCGGCTGTGGCTCGAATAAGCCGCTGGATCAGCCCCCGCAGGGAGTTCAGGCTCAAGCTATTGAGAAGCAAGCGGGCTTCAGCGCCGACGGCTTGCGTTTCTCGGCGGTAGTGACGCCCGATTTGGAAGTTCCCCTGGCATTCAGAATTCCCGGGTACGTCATTTCGCTCAAACAGGCGCGCGGCCAGGATGGCAGGATGCGCGATGTTGCGGAAGGGGATCGGGTTAGCCGGGGAGCCGTACTCGT
>Ga0181521_10004394_pt1 | contig 16135 bp, 13 predicted proteins | sample PEATcosm2014_Bin_32_FD_119764 | JGI IMG/M metagenome (GOLD analysis project Ga0181521, IMG submission 119764) | Peatland microbial communities from MTU Mesocosm Facility, Houghton, MI, USA - PEATcosm2014_Bin02_60_metaG | ecosystem: Environmental > Terrestrial > Soil > Wetlands > Peat | place... | reverse complement strand
TGCAATGTCCGTGTCATGGCCGGCGAAGGCCGGCCACCCACGACTTTGCTGCTGGCAGTAAGAAAAGACGTGGGTGGCCGGCCTTCGCCGGCCATGACACGGACATTGCGATCCGCCGGCAGCAGATTCGGTTGTTGCCGGACGGTCCCTTACCTCACTTCCGAGGGCAGCGACGCCGCCAGCGGCGCACCAGCAGCCGGGGGCGAAGTCGCGACACTCGCAGAAGTCGGGGGAGGCGAAAGCGGCTGTTCACGCCGAGCGACCCGCCTACCGCTGCTTTGGGCCGGCAAGCGACATTCACGTCAAGGTCCTACCGGCGGACCGGCATCAGGGTTCGCTCTGTCCTGGCGGGCGCTGAGCGCGGCGGCGCCGGCCCCGGGAATCTCTGATACGAATGGCACAGGCCAGAGCGGTCGTTGCTCCGGTCGGCCACACGCGTTGGCTCAACGCCTCCACCGTCAGCTTGCCGCCGGTGCTATCGCGCGGGGTGACGCGCCGCCAGGTGGTTGTGCTAACATGCGGCCGTGAGCACATCCCAGTCAACGAATCGCGCGGCCGACAACGCAGGCCCCGGCCGCAACGACCTATGCCCGTGCGGTAGCGGGCGTAAATTCAAGCAATGCTGCCTGGTGGCGCCGCGGGCCCCGACTGTCGCGCCCGCGGCCACGGGCGCGCCGTTCGATCCGTTCAAGATGAAGCATGGCGGAGCGATCAGCCAGGCAGGCCGGCTCGCCAGCGATTTCAGCCCGCTCCAGCGGGCGTTGCGGCTCGGCCCGGCGATCGCTCCCGCGGCGCCGGCGGCGCAGGCCGAGGTCTCGCAGGCCGGTGCAGAGTCGGCGCGGGCGTATCTCAATCTCGCGCGCGGCTATGTCGCGGCCAGGCGCATCGATGATGCGATTCAGGCATGGCGTCAGGCAACCCGCCTCGATCCAACGAACCATGTCGCCTGGCAGGACCTGGGTGTGGCGCAGATGCAGATCGGCCGCCTGCCGGACGCGATCGGCGCGTTCCGCCGCGCGATCGTCGCCAAGCCGGATTTCGCGCCAGCCCACCACATGCTGGGTATGGCCCTCGAAGCGCAGGGCAACGAAACCATGGCCGTGGGTGCGCTGCGCCGCGCTGTCGCGCTGTCGCCCAAGCTGGCGGACGCACATGCCCGGATCGGCACCTTGCTGATGTCCCTGTCGCGACGCCAGGAGGCGATCGCGTCCCTGCGGCGGGCCGCCGCGGTCGCGCCGGGGGCGGATATCGGCCGTCTGTCGCTGGCCAAGGCACTGATGGCGGAGGAGCGGCAGGGCGAGGCGACAGCGGTGCTGCGCGGGATGCTGGCGCGCAATCCGACCAACTTCGATGCCCGCAAGATGCTGGGCGACGCGCTGTCCTTCGGAGGGCAGTTCGAGGAAGCCGGGCAAGAGTACCAGCGCGCGATCGAGACCGGGCGCCAGCCGATCAGCGCGTATCACAGCCTGGTGATGTCGCGAAAGCTCACCGAAGCCGATCATCCCCTGATCGAAGGCATGCGGCGGATCCTGCAGCGGGGCAGAGTGCAGGATTTCACGCTGATGATCCTGCACTTCTCGCTCGGTAAGGCGCTTGACGATCTCGGGGACTACGAAGCGGCGATGGGGCATTTCGACGCGGCCAACCGGCTGCGCCATCGCACCTGGCGGCTCGACCGCGCCGGGCTCACAGAGCAGTTCGATGGCCTGATCGAACGCTTCACACCGGACTACTTCGCCCGCCATGCCGCGCTCGGATCAGGCGACGAAACTCCGCTGCTGGTGCTCGGGATGCCGCGCTCCGGTACGACGCTGACCGAACAGATCATCTCCAGTCATCCGGCAGTCGTCGGTGGCGGTGAGCTGCCGTACTGGCTGGAGGCCGGCCCGCCCTGGAACGCGGGCGGGATGCGCAGCCTGACCGCGGAGAACGCGCGGCGCGTCGCGGAGGAATACTTGACGGTGCTGCGCGATCTCGGGCCGGACGCCGCGCGCGTCACCGATAAGATGCCGCCCAATTTCAGATGGATCGGGCTGATCCACCTGATCTTCCCGAAGGCGCGGATCATCCATTGCAAGCGCAATCCGATCGACATCTGCCTGTCGATCTACTCGACCTATTTCACCGCGCGCATGGATTTCGCCGCCGATCGCGGTGACCTCGTGTTCTTCTACCGGCAGTACGAGCGGCTGATGGAACACTGGCGCAGCGTGCTGCCACCCGAAATATATTACGAAACCCAGTACGAAGAACTCGTCGCCGATCCCGGGGTGCGGTCGCGCGAACTGATCGCATTCTGCGGCCTTGACTGGAACGATGCCTGTCTGGCGCCGGAGCAGAACGATCGCGAGGTGCGCACCGCCAGCGTCTGGCAAGCCCGCCAGCCGGTCTACAAGACGCCGGTGGCGCGCTGGCAGCGCTACGAGCCTTGGCTCGGTGAGCTGCGCCAACTTTTGCCGGCGTAAGGAAGGCCGGCGTTTCGCGCTGAAACCCGCCAGGGGCGTTCTACATCGCGTGCTCGCAGATCAGAGCGCTGTGTAGGAGCCGCCGGCGAGTGACGTCTCCGTTTGGATGTCCGCAATGGGTCGAACCCGGCTGTTTAGGCCAAGCGACTCGGCTACCGCTGCTTTGGGTCGGCAGGTGACGTTCAAACTGACCCACTACCCCTTACGAGCAACGTTAGGGACACCGACATGAAATCTGCACCATGCAACATCCGCGTCATGGCGACCGTCGCCCTGGCTCTGGCCGCGACCCCGCTGGCCGCCAATCACGCCATGGCAAACCCGAACTTGCTCACCAATGGCAGCTTCGAGGACATCACCAACTTTGTCGATAACACCACCCAGGACACCATGACCCTGGGGTTGGGTTCCACCGCGATGACCGGCTGGACGGTCGCCGGCAGCGAGCCACTGGCATGGATCGGCCCGACCAATCCGTTCGGACTCTCTGCGAGCGACGGCAATTACTTCCTTGATCTGACAGGTTATAACAGTGGCGGGCCGTTCAGTGGCGTCACCCAGGCCATCGCCACCAGCACGGGCAGTCGCTATCTGCTCTCGTTCGATCTCGGTTCCTCTTCCAGCTATGGGCTGCCGGACGGGATCACCGCCAGCGCGGCGGCGGCGTCGCAAACCTTTACCAGCACCGACACCGGCTCGAACAACTGGGAAACCGAGACGTTGAGCTTCACGGCGAGCGGTCCCTCGACCACGATTTCGCTGATCGGGGCAAGCGGCTCCGACTACATCGGCCTGGACAACGTCAGCGTCACCTTTGTTTCGGGCCCGGTCCCCGAACCGGCGACGCTCGCACTCCTTGGCGCCGGCCTGGCCGGCCTGGGTCTGGTCCGACGCAAGCGCGTGCGCTAGCGAGGCTGTCGAGATTCTTTACAGGATTGACGCCGCACGGCGCCTGGTACGGCACGGACCGCCCCACCCCGTCACGGTCAGGACTTGACCGGCCATCGATCGCGGCACCACCGCTGCATAGCTGGCCGGGTCAAGCCCGGCCATCACGGGTCGGGGCGGTCCTGGTATAGCGCGCTGCCAGGTCGCGGCCGCAAGCCACAGCGGCCCGATCGCCGTCGCCGTTGGCGACCCCGGGCGCCTTATTGCGATACTCCGGCTGCCTCGACCGTTCTTGCAGGACCCTGAGCTTGACGGCGCCTGCGCTGCCAAACCCGGGTCAGTTTTCGTCCATGTTGGGGTGGCGCAAATGCCAAAGCCGCTCATGCGCCGCCACCAGGCTCTCCATATTGCGCCGCCGCGTGCCGTCCGGCGTCAGCGGCCGGCGGGTCAGCATCATCTCCAGAATGTGCAGCAATTGCTCCGCGACTTCGAAATCGCCCTGGTCGCAGGCGTGATGGAACGCGATCAGAATCTTGTCGGACAGCCGGCGGCTATACCGCGGTGCCCCGCCGCCGCCGCCCTGCTCCCGGCTGATCTCGTCTTCAGCGTGGCTCACCGGTTGTCCTGTGGTGCCTGTGGTGTCTGCCGCCCACGTGGTCGTCCCCATCTGGTGCAACCTCGATCACTCGCGAATAGTTCCGTTGCAGGTCGGCAGCTTAGCGCGCCAACCCGGCCTTCGCCGCAATATCGGCGCCCCGTGGCGACCGCAGCATAACCTACTACTTACTCCGTCCGATGACGATCTGCACCTGCGCAAACCGCAATCGCGTCACAAAACCGGTAACCACGCGTTACTTATGCGCCCGCCCGCCGCTTTTTGCCTCACCATGTGCGTCAGCGCGTATCATTAGCTGAACCGTCCTGGCTTGACCAGAGGAATGTCGCGGCAGAGGGCGAAAATCTTTTAATTCAGACGGCCCGCGCATTCGAGTCGCGCGCGCCGTCCCCGACCAGCACGGCCACCGGCGCATCGAAAGCTTCCTCCCAGGTGCCGATGGTCGAAGCCTTGCTGTACTCCGTCGCGCGGTTTTCGAAGAAGTTGGTGTGCTCCACCGCGTTGAGCATCTCGTCGAGCCAGGGCAGCGGGTTCTTCGATACATGATACAGCGCGTTCAGTCCAAGCTGCACCAGGCGCCGATCGGCGATGTAGCGGATGTATTGCTTGACCTCCTGCGCCGTCAGCCCCTCCACCGCGCCTTGCTCGAAGGCCAGGTCGATGAAGGCGTCCTCGTGGTCCACGATGGTGGCGCAGGTGATATAGATCTCGCGCTTCAGGTCCTCGTCCCACAGCTCCGGGTTTTCCTGCACGAAGGTGCGGAACAGCCGGACGATCGAGTTGCAGTGCAGCGTCTCGTCGCGCACCGACCACGAGATGATCTGGCCCATGCCCTTCATCTTGCCGAACCGTGGAAAGTTCAGCAGGATGGCGAACGAGGCGAACAGTTGCAGCCCTTCGGTGAAGGCGCCGAACGCCGCCAGGGTCTTGGCGATCTCGAACTTCGAATCCACCGTGAAGGACTGCATGTAGTCATACTTGTCCTTCATTTCTTTATATTTCATGAACGCCTGGTATTCCAGCTCCGGCATGCCGATGGTGTCGAGCAGATGCGAGTAGGCGGCGATGTGGACGGTCTCGATGTTGGAAAAGGCGGACAGCATCATCAGCACTTCGGTCGGTTTGAAGACCCGCGAATAGTGCTTCATGTAGCAGTTGTTGACCTCGACATCGGCCTGGGTGAAGAAGCGGAAAATCTGCGACAGCAGGTTGCGCTCGGCGTCCTTCAGGTTGCGGTGCCAGTCCTTGACGTCGTCGGCCAGCGGCACCTCCTCCGGCAGCCAGTGGACGCGCTGCTGGGTGAGCCAGGCCTCGTAGGCCCAGGGGTAGCGGAACGGCTTGTAGACCGGATTCTCGGTCAGCAGGCCGAAGCTGACTGCCTGCTCGTCGGCGGTTGGTCTGTCGGCGCTCCGGGCCGTGCCGTCCATGCTGCGAATCCTCCGTGGCTTGGTTGTCGCCAGATTAACACCGGAGCGCAGAGGGGCGATAGGGCTGAGTTTGGGCAGCCCACCAAATATGGGGTACTCCCCGACAAGGTAGCCCAACCACTGGTGGAACGCGTCACCGTCTTGCGGGTAACCGCCTCCTCCCGCCGGCATACCCCGATGCCTGCGCGCCTATCGTCCATCCCGGCGGGCACCCAGGATGACAGTTTGACGCGGGGAGTGACGATGACCAATGGCGTTGACAGACAACAATCCCGCTCGTAATTAACCGTTGGGTTACTTAACCGGACGGTTCCTGAAAGATGACCTCAGACCGCCTCAGCGCCATCTTTTCCGCCCTCGCCGACCCCACCAGGCGCGCCATCCTGGCCCGCCTTGCCGCCGGGGAGGCCTCGGTCACCGCGCTGGCCCAGCCGTTCGACATCAGCCTTCCCGCCATCTCCAAGCACCTCAAGGTGCTGCAACGCGCCGGCCTGGTCGCACGTGGCCGCGCCGCTCAGTGGCGGCCGTGCCGGCTGGAGGCGGGCGCGCTCAAGGACGCCGCCGACTGGCTGGAGCAATACCGCCGGTTCTGGGAGCAGAGCCTGGATCGCCTGGAGGACTATCTGGCCGAGCTGCAAGGGAGGGAGAATCCCGATGACCGCCAGCAGCAGTAGCGTCGCCGCCGCGGCACCGCTCGAACTCGTCGTTTCGCGGCTCATCGATGCGCCGCGCGCGCTGGTGTTCATGGCGTGGACCCAGCAGGAGCATGCCGCGCGATGGTGGGGACCGCAGGGCTTCACCATCGTATCGTGCCGGTTGGACGCAACGCCCGGCGGCACCTACCGCGTCGCCATGCGCTCGCCCGACGGCACCATGCGCACCAAACGCGGCGTCTATCGCGAGGTCGTCGCGCCGGAACGGCTGGTCTTCACCTACGCCTGGGAGGATGCGGACGGCAACCCGGGCCACGCAATGCGCGTCACGGTCAGCTTCGCAGCGCAAGGCCCTCAGACCCTGCTCACCCTGCGGCAGACCGGCTTCGAAAACATCCCCGAACGCGACAGCCACCAGGGCGGCTGGACAGGCTGCCTGGAGCGCTTCGCCGGGTACATCGCGGCAGCGGCGACAACGTGATGGCGAGACCTTGATACCGTGGGGCGGAGAAGCGCAGCGCAATCCACTCCCCCGCCATGCAACGGCGGATTGCGCGGCGCTTCTCCGCCCCACGGTATCAACACGACCACGCCGACCCGAAGTTCATCCGAACCGATGGAGACCGCATCATGCAGAACCAGGTCGTATCTCCCGACGCATGGCTTGCCGCGCGCAAGCGTCTGTTGGCCAGGGAGAAGGCCTTTACCCGGATGCGCGACGAGCTGAACGCCGAGCGCCGCGCGCTGCCCTGGGTCAAGCTGGACAAGACCTACGTGTTCGACACGCCGGACGGTCAGCAGACGCTGGCCGAGCTGTTCGACGGACGCAGCCAGCTCGTCGTCAAGCACTTCATGTTCGGCCCGGACTGGGCCGAGGGTTGCGTCGGGTGCTCATTCGAGATCGACCATATCAGTGGCGCCCTGGTGCATCTGGAACACCACGACGTGAGCTACGTCGCGGTCTCACGCGCGCCGCTGGCGAAGATCGAAGCGTTCCGGCAACGCATGGGCTGGCGGGTGAAATGGGTGTCGTCTTACGGCAGCGACTTCAACTACGACTTCCACGTGTCGTTCCGGCCGGACGAACTGGCCGAGGGCGAGGCCTACTACAACTACGAAGTCAGGCCGGGCGTCATCGACGAAATGTCCGGCCGCAGCGTGTTCTACAAGGATGCAGCGGGCGACATCTTCCATACCTATTCGTCGTTCGCGCGCGGCGGCGAATTGGGCCTCGCCAGCTACGCGGTGCTCGACATCACGCCGAAGGGCCGCAACGAGACGATCAACGGCAACCTGACCGACTGGGTGCGGCACCACGACCGCTATGACGGCGGCCGCGGCGCCGCTCCGGACTGCCACGCCGTCACGGCCGAGGATGCCGATGCCTGTTGCCACCCTGGCGAAACCCAGGCGTGAGGCACCGGGCATGAAACTGTTCTACGGCTGGGTGATCGTCGGCGCGGGGATCGTCATCACCTGCATCGGGCTCGGCACTGCGCTGTCGCTCGGCGTCTTTCTGCAACCGATGTCGGTGGCCACCGGCTGGTCGCGTGAGGGCATCTCGACGGCCGCCATGCTCGTCTTCCTCTGCATGGGCGCAGCGTCGTTCGGCTGGGGCGCGCTGTCCGACCGGTTCGGCACCCGCCTGGTGGTGTTATGCGGCGGCGTATTGCTCGGCATCGGCCTGATGGCAGCGAGCCAGGCGACCAGCCTGGGCCAGTTCCAACTGCTGTTCGGTGTTACCGTCGGCGTGGCGGCCGGCAGCTTCTATGCGCCGATGACGGCGACGACGACACGCTGGTTCAGCCGGCATCGCAGCCTTGCCGTCGCGCTCGTGTCGTCGGGGATCGGGCTCGGCTCGGCGACGGTGGCGCCGTTCGCGCGCTGGGTGATCACCGGCTATGACTGGCGCATCGCCATGCTGGCGATCGGCGGCCTCGCCTGGCTGTTGGTCGTGCCTATGGCGTTGTTGATACGCCGGCCACCGGTCGTGCCGCTCGCTGCCGGACCGGTTGCGACGGCCGGTGCCGGCGATCGGGACTTCACCCTGGCGCAGGCGTTCCGCACGCCGCAATTCGCCGCCATCGCGCTCACGCATTTCGCCTGCTGCGCGGCGCACTCCGGGCCGATCTTCCACATGGTCAGCTACGCGATCGACTGCGGCGTGGCGTCGATGGCGGCCACGACCGTGATCGGCGCGGCCGGCATCGCCGCGTTGAGCGGCCGCGTCATCTGCGGCCTGGTCGCCGATCGCGTCGGTGCCAAGCGCACGCTGGTGGCGGGGCTGGCAGTGCAGGCGGTCGCGGTCAGCCTGTATCTGTTCACCCGCGATCTTACCAGCTTCTATGCGCTCGCGCTGCTGTTCGGCCTCTCCTATGGCGGGGTGATGCCGCTCTACGCAATTCTGGTGCGGGAGTATTTCGGCGCGCGGCTGATGGGGACGCTGTTCGGTGCCGTTGCCATGGTTTCCACGCTCGGCATGGCGCTGGGGCCGTGGGCCGGTGGCTGGGTGTACGACACGTTCGGCAGCTATTTCTGGCTGTATATAGGTTCGTTCGGGATCGGTCTGGGAGCAGTGGCGATCGCGGTGACCTTCGCACCACCGCGCGACGAGGCCGGTGTGCTGCGGCCGGCGGCAGCCTAGGCAGGATTCGTCGCGGAGCAGGCGGAGCGCCCCGACGATGATCGGTAGCGGTTGGTGTTTGTCGGCGGCGCCGACCATGGCGCCGCAGGCTCTGTGGTGAATTCTTCCGCCACCGGATTGGCGATCCGCCATGCGACCTGCAACACTGACCGCATGCACGCGCTGCCGCCCGAGACGCTCCATCTGCCGTTCGAACCCGGCCCCTATCGCATGGCCATGGGCCTCGTCACGCTACCCGAAGCAGCATGGTTCGAACTGGACGACCGCTACCAACCCGAACTGCGTGAACGCCGCCGGTTGCTCGTGCAACATCATGCCGCCGTGTTCGCCGCTCTCCCCGTTTCGGACGCCGCGCGAGCCGAAGCGCTGCACGACATCGCCGGTAATCTCACGACGCATCATCCGGACTGGTTCGCCCGCGACGGCAACATGTTGCGCAACCGGCTGACCGGCGAGGATTGGGATCTCGCGTCGCCGCCCTGCGATCCGTTGGAACTTGCGGGCCGGCTGGTGCAGGACGACCTCTGCATCGTCCAGCAGGATGACGCGGTGCCCGTGCTGACCGCCGCGGTGCTGTGCTTTCCCAGCCGCTGGCGCCTGGCCGAGAAGATCGGCCGGCCGCTCGCCGCGGTGCACGCGCCGGTGCCGTTCTATGCCGAGCGGCTGGCGCGGCCGGTCGATCGCTTCATGCGTCACGTCAAGCCCGGCCATATCGCCGCGCGGCTGAACTGGTCGGTGCTGGACGACGCGACCCTGTTCCAGCCGGGGGGAAAATGGCGCGAGGCGCACAACCCGGCGGTGACCGCGGCGAACGCCGGGGCGACGCTGTTCCTGCGTGTCGAACGGCAGACCCTGCGTCGCCTGCCGCGTACGGACGCCGTGCTGTTCGGCATCCGGGTGCATGTCTATCCCCTGGCTTGCCATCGCCGCTGCCGAGACGGCGGCTCGGCTCGCCGACGCCGTGCGCGCGCTGCCGGAGGCGACGATGCGCTACAAGAGCCTGCTGCCGATCCGCGATGCCCTGTTGGCCTGGCTGGACGAGCGCGCAGGATGAAGCGGTCCGGCGGCGGGCGTCGTCGCCGGCCGGTATTCCGCCCCGCGCAGTCCCGTCATGCCGACTCGCGGGTCAGGCGCCCGGGGGCCACCTTCTGTCGGCACCCACGACTTTTCGTTGGTGCGAACAGCACATCCGTGGATGGCGCGCGGCGAACCGTGCTTCTCGGCACCTGACTCATACCGTGACCGGCTGTACTGTCGTGAGCTGTTCCCGCTCTTCCAGGTGGCGCAGGATGGCGAGAGCAACGGCCCGGAGCTGTTCCGAATTCCCCGGCACGTCGAGATCGCGCTCCGCCACATCATATGCGGTGGCGGCGAGCATGATGATGGCGGCGTCCAGATCATCCAAGGTGCGATACGGCATGTCCCAGCCCTCGAATCGAGCGTCCAGCTTGCCGGGTCCGGTCGCCCGGCGCTTCCAGTTCCGCGCAACCACGGTTCCACTTGCCGGCAATCTGGTACGGGCGGCAGGGGATGCGGCCGGGACCTCCGCCGGCCGCAGCGGACGCTTGGACGCTCGGGCGTCAGTGCGCGACCCGTATGGGAACCGCTGCACCCATCACGCGATCCGCCGGCTGTTCTGCCTTGCTGCGCCACCGGACTCCCGCGTGGCGCCAGGGTGCCGACATACCATGGTAGGAACGAGGGCGTATTGAAGCAGCCGCGGCGGCTTGCTATATAGACCGGGCACCCGGGGGTACGCCTCACGGCGCACCCTCGGGGCCGGTTGAGTAGGCTACCAGCGGATGGAGAGTGTGATCTCTATCCGCCACCTGCCCCAACGGAGGCGAAGCACGAAGATAAGCATGCTCTCGTCTCCGTTGCGGCACGATTGCCGCGTGCCCTCGATAGCCACGGATTCCTGGACACTTCGCTAAGCGTGCAGCGCCGCCAGCGTCTGCGCGTTGGCGCGGATCACCAGCATGCGGCGGATCTTCTGCGTCGGCGTCAGTAACCCATTGTCCACGGTGAACGCCGGCACGATGGCATGCTTGCGAATGCGCTCGGTCACCGACAGCCGATGGTTGGTGCGGTTCACCGCCAGCGCCACCGCCACATCGTCATAGCCCTCGGCCGGCACCACCAGCGCGGTCAGCCCGGCGCGGCCGTCGCCGGCGACCACCGCCTGAGCGATCTCCGGCTCCGCCATCAGCATGCCCTCCACCTTGGCGGGCGAGACGTTCTCGCCGCCCGACAGCACGATCAGGTCCTTCTTGCGGTCGGTGATGCGCAGGTAGCCGTCCTCCAGCACGCCCACATCGCCGGTGTGCAGCCAGCCGTCCTGGATCACCGCCGCGGTCTCCTCCGGCCGCCCCCAATAGCCGTCCATCACCAGGTCGCCGCTCACCAGGATCTCGCCGTCCTCGGCGATGCGCAGATCGACGCCCTGGAGCACGCGGCCGACGGTATCGATGCGGATCGCGTCGGGCGGATTGGCGCTGACGATCGGGCCGGCTTCGGTCTGGCCATAGCCTTGCAGGATCTTCAACCCGAGGGCGAGGAAGAACCGCCCCACCTCCGGCTCCAGCCTGGCGCCGCCGGAACACGCCGCCACCAGCCGGCCGCCGAAGCGGGCCCGCACCTTGGCGCGGACCAGCCGGTCCAGCAGCGGATCGAGCAATGCCTCCCCCAGGGTCAGCGGCGCGGCGTCCAGCCGTTTCAGGCCGATCGCCATGGCGCGCTGGAACAGGCGCTGCCGCAGCGGGGGCTGCCGCGCCACCTGGGTCAGCACGCGGTTGCGGATCACCTCCAGCACGCGCGGCACCACCGTCATGATGGTTGGCCGGACGCTCAGCAGGTCGGCCGCCAGGTATTCGACGCCGCGGGCATAGACGATCTCGGTACCGATGCTGGGCAGGAAGAACTGGCCGACGGTGTGCTCGTAGCTGTGCGAGGCGGGCAGGTAGGACAGGTAGGTTTCATCCCGTAGCCGCAGCGGCCGCAACAGCTCGAAGGCGCCGCGGCAGTTGGACAGGATCGAGCGGTGCGGCAGCATCACGCCTTTGGGAGCCCCGCCGGTGCCGGAGGTGTAGATCAGGCAGGCCAGTGCCGTCGGCGGGATGCCGGCTGCTTCCAGGGCGATGTCGTCGGCCGGCGCGGTGTCGGCGACCAGCGCCGACCAGGGGAGCAAGCGCGGCAACCCGTCCGCCGCTTCCCCCGGGCCGTCCATGACCACCAGCAGGTCCAGCCCACCGGCCCGGCGCCCGGCTTCGCGCAGCTTGCCGGCCAGTGGGGCGGAGGAGACGATCGCCGCGCGCGCGCCGCTGTCGCGCAGGATGTGGGCGTGGTCGTCGACCGTGTTGGTGGTGTAGGCGGGCACCGGCACGGCGCGGATCGCCATCAGGGCGGTCTCGGCGATCGGGTATTCCGGACGGTTCTCCGCCGCGATCGCCACCCGGTCCCCGGCGGACACGCCGGCCGCGCGCAGATGGCGGGCGCAGGACGCCGCGCGGCGACCGAACGCGCCCCACGTGACGCTCTCCCAGTGTCCGTCGCGGAAGGCGCGCAGCAGCGGCTTGTCCGGCCACGTGCGAGCCAGGCCGAACATCATCGCGGCCAGATTCGGCCAGGTCGGGTAGCTGTCCACGTTTCCTCTCTGCCTGTTCTCCCCCTCCCCTTGAGGGAGGGGGGTAGGGGGAGGGGTCGTGCGGGTGGACGCCGTGGTGCGTCCACCCGCACGACCCCTCCCCCCCCAACCCCCTCCCACAAGGGGAGGGGGAGAATTCTTTCTTCGCTTCTCCGTCCGGTTGATCCCCGGCCATGGGCGGCCCAGCCCTTTGACGGCCGCCCCTACTAGCTTACATGGACCTGGAGTGCAGCCATCCGAGGAAGCGATGCCCGACGCCACGCCTGTTCCATCCGCCCCGGAAGCGCTGCCGGCCTGGGACCTGTCCGATCTGTACCAGGCGCCGGATTCCCCGGAAGTCGAGGCCGATTTCGCGCGCGCCGATCGCCGGGCGCGTGCCTTCGCCGCCGCCTATGCCGGGAAGCTGGCCGGGCTGCCGGGCGCTACGCTGGCCGCCGCCATTGCCGAGTACGAGCAAATCGAGGAGGTGCTGGGCCGGCTGTTGTCCTACGCCCAGTTGCTGTTCGCCGGTGATTCCGCGAGCGCCACGATCGGCCGCTTCTACCAGTCGGTCAACGAGCGGGCGACCACCATCAGTTCGCTCCTGTTGTTCTTCACGCTGGAGCTGAACCGGCTGGAGGACGCGGCGCTGGAGGCCAAGCTGGCCGACCCGGCACTGGCGCGCTGGCAGCCCTGGCTGCGCGACCTGCGCGTGTTCCGGCCGCACCAGTTGTCGGACGAACTGGAAAAGCTGCTGCATGAGAAGGAGGTGACCGGTCACTCGGCCTGGAACCGCCTGTTCGACGAGACGATGGCCGGGAAGCGCATCACCGTCGGCAACGAGGCGCTGACCGTCACCGACGCGCTCAACCGGCTGTCGGACAAGGACCGCGGCGTGCGCGAGGCGGCCGGTCGCGCGATCGGCGCGGCGTTCGGCGCGGACATCAAGCTGTTCTCGCTGATCACCAACACGCTGGCGAAGGACAAGGAGATCATCGACACCTGGCGGCACTATCCGCGCCCGGGCAGCGCGCGCAACCGTGCCAACATGGTGGAAGACGAGGTGGTCGATGCGCTGGTGACCGCGGTGCGCGACGCCTACCCGCGGCTGGCACATCGCTATTACGCGATGAAGGCGACGTGGCTCGGCCTGCCGAAGTTGCAGCATTGGGATCGCAACGCACCGCTGCCGGACGACGACGATCGCCACATCGACTGGCCCGAAGCGCGCGAGCGCGTGCTGACCGCGTATGGCGCGTTCAGTCCCGAGCTGGCGTCGGTCGGGCGGCGGTTTTTCGATGCGCCGTGGATCGATGCGAAGCTGCAACCGGGCAAGTCGGGCGGCGCCTTCGCGCATCCCACCGTGCCGAGCGCGCATCCGTACCTGCTGCTGAACTACCACGGCCGTACCCGCGACGTGATGACCCTGGCGCACGAACTCGGTCACGGCGTGCACCAGGTGCTGGCCGGCGCCGCGCAAGGCTACCTGATGTCCGGCACGCCGCTGACCCTGGCCGAAACCGCCAGCGTGTTCGGCGAGATGCTGACCTTCCGGGCCCTGCTCGATTCAGCCAGCCCGCAGCAGCGGCGCATCATGCTGGCGGCCAAGGTCGAAGACATGCTGAACACGGTGGTGCGCCAGGTGGCGTTCTACCGCTTCGAAACGCTGCTGCACGACGAGCGACGCAGCGGCGAGCTGTTGCCCGAGCGGATCGGCGAGTTGTGGATGCAGGTGCAGACGGAAAGCCTCGGCCCGGCGTTCGAGTTCACCCCCGAATACAGCGTCTACTGGGCCTATGTGCCGCACTTCATCCACTCGCCGTTCTATGTCTACGCCTATGCATTCGGCGACTGCCTGGTGAACGCGCTGTACGCGGTGTTCCAGGGCGGGCATCCCGGATTCCAGGCGAAGTATCTCGACATGCTACGCGCCGGCGGTTCGAAGCGGCACAAGGAACTGCTGGCACCGTTCGGATTGGACGCATCGGACCCGGCGTTCTGGAGGAAGGGGCTGGACGTGATCGCCGGCTTCATCGACGAGCTGGAGCAGGCGGGGTGAGGCGAGCGATCGTTGATCTGACCGCGGGAGGCGTCCAGGCTTCCATCGCGGCGCCAATGCCGGCTGGCAAGAATAGCAAGTTTTCAACACGGAGAAGGCCGAGGGCTACGGCGGGCCACGGAGGCTTGATCACCGTGGTCCGTGCGAGGGAATTTGTCTCCGTGGCCCTCCGTGGCTCTCGGCCTTCTCCGTGTTGAAAGCTTGCTTGCTGCCTATGCGCACGCACCCGGCATACCTGGCTCTTGACCGTGGCTTACGAAACAGGAATTTCGAACCAGTGTTCTCCATCTTTTGTTCCGGTTGTTCTGTCGCTTTGGGTACACCGGCGGAGCACCTCTGAATGGCCGAAGGTAGCAACCTGTTCGGCGAAATCCGCCGCATGGCGCGCACCTCGGGTGCGGTCGGCGGCATCGCGGCGCGCGTCGCCGGCGCGCGGATGTTCGGCATCAAGACCGACCGCTCGGCGCACGCGGGGGACCTGCGCACGGTGCTCGGTGGGCTGAAAGGCCCGCTGATGAAGGTGGCGCAGTTCCTCTCCACCGTTCCCGACGCGCTGCCGGTGGAATACGCCGAGGAACTCGCGCATCTGCAATCCAACGCCCCGCCGATGGGCTGGAACTTCGTGCGCCGCCGCATGGCGAGCGAACTCGGACCCGGTTGGGAAAGCAAATTCGCCAGCTTCAGCCGCGAAGCGGCGGCCGCGGCATCGCTCGGCCAGGTGCACCGCGCCCGCCTGCATGACGGCACCGACGTCGCGTGCAAGCTGCAATATCCCGACATGGCCAGCACGGTGGATGCCGACCTGCGCCAGTTGCGCCTGGCCATGGCGATCTATCACCGCATGGACAACGCCATCCAGAACGAGGAAATCTTCAAGGAACTCTCGGCACGCCTGCGCGAGGAACTGGATTACCAGCGCGAGGCCGCACAGATGCGCCTCTACGGGCTGATGCTCGCCGACAGCCCCACCGTGCACGTGCCGCTGCCGATGCCGGGCTACTGCACCAACCGGCTGCTGACGATGACCTGGCTCGACGGCCGCCCGCTGATGCGCCGCCTGGAGGAGGACCCGCCGCAGGATGAACGCAACCGCATCGCCGAGGCGTTGTTCCGCGCGTGGTATGTGCCGTTCTACCGCTACGGCGTGATCCATGGCGATCCGCATCTCGGCAACTACCAGGTGCGACCGGACGGCACGGTGAACCTGCTGGATTACGGCGCCATCCGCGTGTTCGAGGCGAAGTTCGTGCGCGGGGTGATCGATCTGTTCGAGGCGGTACGCGACCACGACGATGCCAAGGCGCATCGCGCCTATGCGACCTGGGGCTTCACCGATCTGTCGGACGAGACGATGGCGGTGCTGAATTTGTGGGCGCGCTTCCTCTACGAGCCACTGACTCAGGACCGTGTGCGCCGCATCCAGGAAACCGACGATCCGCAATTCGGCCGCGAAGTGGCCGAGCGCGTTCACGCCGGGTTGAAGCGCACCGGCGGTGTCAAGCCGCCGCGCGAATTCGTGCTGATGGACCGCTCGGCGATCGGGTTGGGCGGCGTGTTCGTGCGGCTGAAGGCGGAGCTGAACTGGAGCAGATTGTTCCACGGCCTGATTGCCGATTTCGACGCGGCCGCGCTGGCGGCGCGCCAGGCCGAGGCGCTGACGAAGGCCGGCGTGCCGCCGGCGGGGTGAACGGAAGGCGTCGCTGCCAGGCATTCGGTGTGGACCACGGAACTCCGGCTTCGGCCGGATCCAAGGCGGTACCC
>Ga0181521_10004393_pt1 | contig 16136 bp, 11 predicted proteins | sample PEATcosm2014_Bin_32_FD_119764 | JGI IMG/M metagenome (GOLD analysis project Ga0181521, IMG submission 119764) | Peatland microbial communities from MTU Mesocosm Facility, Houghton, MI, USA - PEATcosm2014_Bin02_60_metaG | ecosystem: Environmental > Terrestrial > Soil > Wetlands > Peat | place... | reverse complement strand
GAGCAAGAGAGGCGATTGTCTAGGATTACCAATGACTTACAAGCACCCACAAAAGACCCGAAATAGCTTCGGAAGGTCTGCAAAACCTTTATGCGCCGGTTCGATCCCGGCCCGCGCCTCCAACTCCTTCAAACAACCGCACCCCCTTCAACTTCCCCCAGTGCATGCAGAAGAATCCAGGGCCACTGTTTGCCCTGGTGGAATGAGGACGCGCCATGACTGAAATCGCCGAAAAAGATTTGCACCAGCAGTTTGCCAGCGACAACTATGCGGGAGTTTGTCCCGAGGCTTGGGCTGCGATGGAAACCGCGAACCGCGGGCATGTCACTTCGTATGGCGACGATCCGTGGACGGCGAAAGCCGCCGATGCCTTTCGCAGCCTGTTTGAAACGGACTGCGAGGTGTACTTCGTCTTCAATGGCACCGCGGCTAATTCGCTGGCGCTGGCGTCGCTCTGCCAGTCGTATCACAGCGTGATCTGCTCTGACCAGTCGCACGTGGAGACGGACGAGTGCGGCGCGCCGGAGTTTTTTTCCAACGGCTCGAAGCTGCTGGCCGCGGCGAGCGCTGACGGCAAGCTGACTCCTGCGTCGATTCGCGAACTGGCCACCAAGCGCCACGATATTCACTATCCCAAGCCGCGCGCGGTGACCATTACGCAGGCGACGGAGACGGGGCGCGTGTACACGCTCAAGGAACTGGGCGCGATTGCCGAGGAGTGCAAGGCGCTGGGACTCTCGCTGCACATGGACGGCGCACGCTTTGCCAACGCCTGCGCGAGCCTGGGCTGCTCGCCGGCAGAGTTGACGTGGAAGCGCGGCGTGGATGTGCTTTGCTTCGGCGGCGCCAAGAATGGCATGGCGCTGGGAGAAGCGGTGCTGTTTTTCGATCGCGCCCTGGCTACGGATTTCGATTACCGGTGCAAGCAGGCAGGTCAACTGGCGTCGAAGATGCGGTTTCTTTCGGCGCCGTGGGTGGGAATGCTCAAGAGCGGCGCGTGGCTGCGCAACGCCGAACATTCCAACCGCTGCGCGCAGCAGTTTGCTCTGCTGATCGCTTCTATCCCCGGCGTCAAGCTGGCGCAGCCGGTTGAGGCAAACGCGGTGTTTATCGAAGCCTCGGAGGAGATCCTCACCGCGCTGAGAGCTCGGGGATGGAGTTTCTACACTTTCATCGGCGGCGCGGCACGCTTCATGTTCTCGTGGGACACCGATCCGCGGCGCATGGAGGCGCTGAGCCACGATCTGTTCGCGTGCGCGACGGCGGCGAAGACGGCGTAATGTGCGATCCCACCCTTTCGGCAAAGAATGCCGAAAGGATGGGGCACGGATTCGATCTTATTGCTCGACCGGCTCCCAATGGCCCGAATTCCCAGAGCGGAAGATGGCTTCAATAACGGCCATGTTGGCGATGGAATCTTCGAGCGGAACCGGAACCTCGGTGTTTTCCAAGACCGCGCGGGCGAATGCGTCCCCTTGCAGCGTGTACTGATCCGCGGTGGGGAAGGTCTCGGTAGCGATATCCCTGAAGCTAAGATCACCGGTCGCGTCGATAAAGAGGCGCGTGGGCCGATCGTTAGGCGCGTTGAAGGGAATTTCAAGCTCGATGCGGCCGCGTGTGCCCAGAAAATGCACTCTCTGGAACGGGATCAATTGCGTACTGCAGGTGAAGATAGCCTGGCCGGAGGGAAAGTCGAGGATCGCCGAGGCCAGGCGGTCGGTCCCCATCTGCGGATCGCGATCGACAAGCGCGACCACGCGCCGCGGTTCCTGTTTGAAGGCAAAGCGCGAAGCCTGAATGCAGTAGCAGCCGATGTCGTACACGCCCCCGCCGCCCGTCTCCACTTGGTTGCGAATGTTGGCGGGGTTTACGTTGTGGTAGCTGAAATGCGCGTTGACGGCGCGCAGTTCGCCGATGCGGCCTTCATCGAGAAGCTGGCGCACGCGCAGCCACTGTTGCGCGCTGCGAATCATGAAAGCCTCGCAGATTTTCACGCCGGTGCGATCGCGCACGCCGAGCAGAGTTTTGGCTTCGGCCACGGTCATGCTGAGCGGTTTTTCGCACAACACATGCTTGCCAGCCTCGGCGGCCATCACAGTCAAAGGCACATGCAGCTGATTGGGCAGCGGGTTGTAAATGGCGTCGATGTTGGGATCGGCGAGCAACTCTTCGTACGAGCCGTACGCCTTGGGAATGCCCAGTGCGGCGGCCGCCTGGCGCGCTTTCGCAAGATCGCGGGAAGCGATGGCTGCGACCGTGGTGAGCTCGCCCTTCTGCATGGCGGGAAGGACTTTTTTGAGGCCGATGTTGGCGGTGCTGAGCACGCCCAAGCGAAGCTTTTTTGACATAGGTGCATGATACAACCGTGTGCGTGAACTCATTCATCCGACCCAAAGTTTGGTGCTGTCCCACCCTTTTCGCAGAAAGCGCGAAAAGGATGGGGCACGGACGCGAAAGGGATGGGCACGGGAAGTGTTTTGGCGCCGGATCGGATTCGGATCAGGCCTCAGCAACCATGCTCAGCGCCTGGGCTGCATTCGCGGCTACGCGCACCAGTTCCCTATTGCGCGCTTCAATGAAGCCGTTGGCCACGGCGGTATCGAGAAACGCCAGCAAGCCGTCCCAGTAGTTCATCGTGTTGATGAGGATGCACGGCTTGGCATGCAGGCCGATCTGCGCCCAGGTGAGGGCTTCCATCAGCTCGTCGAGCGTGCCGTAGCCGCCGGGCAGCACCAGAATGGCATCCGAAAGCTCGTGGATGCGAGCCTTGCGCTCGTGCATGGTGAGCACCAGTTCGAGCGAAGTAAGACGTGTGTGCGCGATCTCGCGGCCGTTGAGCGCCTCAGGCAACACGCCGATGACTTCAGTGCCTTCGGCGAGGGCTGCGTCGGCCAGCACGCCCATCAGTCCGCGGCTGGCTCCGCCATAAACCAGGCCCAGGCCGGCTTTGGCGATGGCGACGCCGAGCGCCGAAGCTTCCGCGCGAAAGGCCGGGTTCTTTCCAAAGGCCGACCCGCAGAAAACGGCCACGCGGCGAAGAGGGCGAGATGAATGGGTCATGATGTTTCCAGAATAGCGGTACCGGGAGGGGGCAGGGGGTGGGAAAGTAGGAGCGTTTGACGATTCGGCACCTATGCGCGACAAAGCGCGCTCCGGAATGTCATCAGGTCGATCGCTTACACCAACTCCGCATCACCTGCTATGATCGTCCACCGAGTTGTACTTCGTTCCCTACAACAGCCTGCATTTGAGGATGCGATGAAGAAAATTTGCGCTATCTGCACGTTTGCATTTCTCGTTTTGTCCACGTCCGGCCACGCCGACGTCACGCCGAATGCGCTTTTCAGCGATCACGCAGTGCTCCAGAGTGGCATGCCTGTACCCGTTTGGGGCACGGCAACCCCGCGAGAAAAAATTGTGGTCAAGATAGGAAAGCAGACCAAATCTACCACGGCGGACGCGGACGGACGCTGGATGGTACGTCTCGGAAAGCTGAAGCCCGGTGGCCCGTTCGTTATGACGGTTTCGGGCAAGAACACCATTACAGTGAGCGATGTACTCGTGGGAGAAGACTGGATTGGATCCGGGCAGTCCAATATGGCGTTCACGCTCTCTGTGAAAGCGGCCCGGTATGCGGGAATTCTCAATGAGGACCAGGAGATCGCCGCTGCCAATTATCCGCAGTTACGGATTTTCGTGGCGGAAGCGAAGAAATCTTATGAACCGCAGGACGAGATCAAGGGATCGTGGAAGATCGCTACGCCGGAGAACGCGCCCGCTTTCTCGGCTGTGGCATACCTGTTCGGACGAGACCTCAATCAGGCTCTGCACGAACCAGTCGGCATGGTGGTAGTGGCATACGGAGCCAGTACAGCGGAGGCGTGGATTTCTCGTAGCGTTCTCGCGAATGACCCGCAAATGAGTCCGATGTTGAACCGTTTCGACGATCTCTACAGCTTTTACAAGGCGCATCCCGGCGCAACCACAGACCAGGCTCCTCCACTCCCGCAAACAATCAATGCGCGCCCGGCCCAGCCCGGTCCGTTGCGCGATCCTGTGCAGGATCAGCACGAGCCCACCGTCCTCTACAACGGAATGATCCACCCCATACTCCCATTCGCCATGCGGGGCGTGATTTGGTACCAGGGGGAATCGATCGTCGGAGGCAAGGCGGGCGTCGCTTTGTATCCACACGTGATGGAGTCGCTCGTGAAAGACTGGCGCACGGAATGGGGCGAGGGTGATTTTCCCTTCTATTGCGTTCAGTTGCCACCCCTGAAGAATGTCAGCAATAATCCCGCGGTGCGCGAGGCGCAGTCCAAGATCCTTTCTTTACCCAACACCGGGATGGCTGTGACCCTGGACGTGGGAGATCCGGCGAACGTACATCCAAAAGATAAGGAACCTGTTGGAGATCGCCTCAGCCGTATCGCACTTGCGAATGTATACCGCCGGAAGATTGAGTACTCGGGGCCAGTCTATGCCGGGATGAAAGTTCAAGGGCAGAGCATTGTGATCCGCTTTACTCACGCTGAGGGCCTTACCAGCAAGGGCGGCCCGCTCGAGTGGTTTCAGATCGCTGGTGCCGACGGCCGGTACGTCGATGCGGTAGCCACCATCGAAGGGAAGACAGTTGTTGTGCACAGCGACAAGATCACCGAACCCGTCTCCGTTCGTTACGCCTGGGATAACTATCCGCAGGGCGCAAACCTGGTGAACGGCGCTGGCCTCCCCGCCGCGCCGTTCCGTACCGATGCGCAGGATGCATTGACGCCTATCGCGAGCGAGTTCACCGCAAAATGAGAGAACAGGTACGTTCCGGCCTCGACAGGCTGCGGAAAAACTGGGAACTGGGAACGAATCTCAGCTTTAACTCGCGCAATTCCGTGTGATAAAGGTGGGGCACCGGGCATCTTTTGCGGGACTTTTCTTGGGCAGCCTTCTGTGTCATGCTAGCGTGCATGGGAAATAAAGATAAAGGCAAGAAAGAAGCCAAGAAGGCACCGAAGCCAAAGCCGAAACCGGAACCCTCGAAGCGTGAAATTTTCACGCCTGCGCCGCCAAAGTAGACGGCGTTTTAGAGAGGCCGATTCACTGTGTGCGGCTGATCGTTCCGCGAAGGAACGGGCGCTCAGAGGGAACGTGTGCGGATGTGTTTGCGCCGCGCGACTTTTTGTGCTCAGCTGGGCGACGCGAGTTGGCCGGTAGGCCAACTCTTCAATGAGCTTCACGAGAACGCACAACAGAAAGGCCATCCCGCGGGATGGCCTTTTCTGCTGTGCAAAGTTGTTGCGTATCAGGGCTGCGTGGGGACGTCCTGAGGCTGGGCGTTGCGCGCCTGCGCTTTTTCCGCCAGAACTTTGTGGGCGTTTTCTTCGAGAGCTTGTGCCTCGGGCATGAAGGTAAGCGCCTTCTGGATCTCGGGATCCCAATCGGCAATGACGCGTAAGCCCTGGAGCTGGCCGGACTGAATGGTGACGATGTCTTTCTTGATGCGCGCCTTGATCCAATCGGAGGCGCCGCTGATGTCGGCCTCGGTCCAGTCGACGCCTTGACCGGTGAGAAACTTCTTGAACTCGACCATCACCGCGTCGTCCACCTGGAAGTTCTTGTCGATCGTGTGCGTCGCCACGTAGATGGGCGCGAATTTGAAGAAGACGTCCTTATAGCTCAGCTCGTCCTGGAAGCGGTTGGTCTTCGGCGTCTCGATCTTTTCGTCAGGCGTAATGCCTCCGCCGCCATAGACGGTACGCCCCGAGTCGGTCAGCTTGACTTCGCGATTCGAGGAGTCGGGCGCAAGTGCGCCGGCGTGGTTGTAGTAGTCGTAAAGCGAAACGCCTTCGTAGTTGCGCTGAATGAGGCGGCCGGAGGGCGTGTAGTAGTGATAGGTCGTCAGCGCCAGGCCGGTATTCTCGCTGAGGTTGTAGACGGTTTGCACCAGGCCCTTGCCAAAGGTAGTTTCGCCCACGATGAGGGCGCGGTCGTGGTCCTGCAACGCGCCGGAGACGATCTCGGCGGCCGACGCGGTGTCGCGATTGACCAGCACCACGATCGGGAAGGTTTTGCCGCCGTTGCCGTGCGTCGCGGTGTAGTTCACGTCGGAGTAGGCGCGGCCGCGCTGCGTCACGATGGTTTGGCCCTTGGCCAGCAGGTGATCGCAAACGTCGACAGCCTGGTTCAACAGACCGCCGGGATTCTCGCGCAAATCCAGCACCAGGCCCTTGAGGTTGCTGAGGCCGTTAATGGCATCTTCCATTTCGTCGCCAGTGGTTTCCTGGAACTGTGTGAGATGGATGTAGCCGATGCCGGGGCGAATTTCATACTTCAGATCGATGGAGGGATGGGGAATCTCGTCGCGAATGAGATCGAAGACCAGCGGCTTGGGTTGGCCGTAGCGAACCGTGGTGACTTCCACCTGCGTTCCCTTGGGGCCCTTGAGCGCTTTCGCCACCTGGTCAGAAGTCCAGCCTTCGGTGGATTTGCCGTCGACTGCGACAATCTGGTCTCCGGGATGAATGCCGGCGCGGAAGGAGGGCGTGTCCTCATAGGGCGTGACCACGAAGACCTTGGTCTTGCCGTCGTCATTCTGTTGCTGGATGACCATACCCACGCCGTAGTAATGGCCGCGCTGGTCTTCGCGCAGGCGGGCGTAGGACTTGGGATCGTAGAAGTGCGAGTGCGGGTCGAGCACCTGCAACATGCCCGGAATGGCCCCGTCGTAGATGGCGCCATCGGCCTTTTCGCCGGTGATGGGCTCGGCGTAGTTCTGCTCTACCAAAGCGTAAACATCGGTAAAAGTCTTGAGACTGTCACGGAGCTGGCTCTCGTCCTGCGAGGATTGCGCGCCCACACGGCGTTCCAGGACGGTTCCGGCAACGGCACAGACGGTAAAGAACACGGCGAGAGCGAAGAGCGCACGGCGGGCGCGGGGAGTCATGGACAAACTGAACCTCCGGACGGCAGTAAGGCAGGCGCGCAAGCGAAGATCGCGTCGCAACTCGCACCGAAACTCACACCTACCCTGAGCAAATCCTGTAAGTTACAGGATGCGCGCTCGATAAAAATTGACCTTGCCCGGTACCGGCAAGGCCAGGGAGATGCAAGAACCGCTCGCGGAACGCCCGCAGAGCCGTCATGGGCTAAAGTATAGCACCGGCCTATTAGACGCGGAGGAAGGGGAGTCCGGTAGCGGCGAGGACAGGGGGTTGGTCTCCCAGCCTCTCCGCCAAGCGAGCGGCAAGGATGGGGCACCGGCGGGGAAAATCGCGTTTCTGCTGCCTTGGCATTTACAATGGCGTCTATTAGGCAGACCGCGAAATCCGGACAACGGGACAGGAACGAAGGTCGGAAGTGAAAATCATCCGAAACTTTATGAATCTCCCAATCACGCGGTCTCAGAGGATGCAAAACGTGGCAGAAAACTCAAAGCCAGCCGTCCGACCGGTTGCCGGAATAACGACCTTTCTTCGCATTTCCGCGGCGCTCGTGTTCGGCGCCATGCTGGTGGCGGCGAGCTGCCTGGCCGGCGCCCAGGCCAACGAGCCGGCCAGCCCCTATGGCGGAATCGTGGCCGAGGGCATCATTGCCCGCGTGAACGATCAGATCATCACCAAATCGGACTACGACCGCGCCCTGGCCGATATGGACCAGGCGGGCCGGCAGCATCAAGAAACCATGCAGGAGATTTCCGCGGCGCACAAGGACCTGCTCCGCGACCTGATCGACCAGCAACTTTGGCTCTCTAAAGGCAAGGAGCTGGACATTACCGGCGAGACCGAGCTGGTGAAGAAACTTGACGAGATCCGCAAGCAGTACAACCTCGGGACGATCGAGGAACTGGAGAAAGCAGCCCAGGAACAGGGTGTCTCGTTCGAGGACTTCAAAGCCCAGATCCGTAACCAGATCATCATTTCGGATGTGATGCGGCAGGAGGTTGGCGAACACATCCAGATGACGCCGGGCGAGGTGGAGCGTTACTACGAGGCGCACAAGCAGGATTATGCGCAACCGGAAAGCGAGCGGCTGAGCGAGATCCTGATCTCCACCGGGACGGGGGCGGACGATCCCGCCAAAGTGGCCGCGGCCAAGGCCAAGGCCGACGATATCGAAGCCCGGCTGCACTCGGGCGGCGATTTTGCGCAACTGGCGCGCAGTTTCAGCGACGGCCCCACGGCGTCAGAGGGCGGCGACCTGGGCCAATACAAGCGCGGCCAGCTGGGCAAGCTGCTCGAGGATAAGACCTTCGATCTGAATTCCGGCCAATACACCGATCCCATCCTCACGCGGCAGGGCTACATCATCCTGAAAGTCGTGCAGCACGCCCCGGGCGGACCGCGGCCTTTCAAGGATGTGACGCAGGATGTTGAAGAGGCCTACTACATGAGCCGGATGGAACCGGCGATCCGCGATTATCTGAGCAAGATGCGCGACGAGGCCTTCATTTGGATCAGTCCGGGATATACAGATTCCGGCGCCACCTACGGCGAGTTGCATCCCAGCATTGCGTTCAGCGCCTACGTGCCGCCCGCGCCCAAGAAAAAGGCCAAGGAAGAAAGGACGCGGTTCCGCGAGAGCACGCACACCTTCCGGCAGAAATCGGGAGCGGCGGCGCCGGCGCCGGCCGCGGATGAAAGTGCGGAGCCTGCGACCGCACCCGGAACCACGCCAGCGGCAAAGACCGCCTCCACAAAGAAGGGCGAGGAAAAGCCTGGCAAGAGAGAGAAGATTCGTTACGGCATGGCGCCGCGCGAAACCCTGCCCACGGCATCGACGAATTCGTCCACAGAAAACGCCGGGGCGCTTCCGGAGACGGCTTCCAACGCGGAGCAGCCGGCCAATCCGCTGGAACCCACGGCGCCCACCAAGAAGACGCGATTCAGCGCGCGTGCGCGCGAGGCCAAGAAGCCAAAGGGGAGCGGCGCACCGGGCGATGCGCTAGCGCCTGCGCCGCCGGATGCCGCGGAAGTAGCTGACCGGCAGACGCAGTCGGCTCCTTTGGAGCCGAACGCGACCAGCAAAAAGAAGAAAAAGGCCGCTGAGACGAATGCTGAGAAGACGCGCATGTCGCAGCAGAAGAAGAACCAGACCGACAATGGGCCGAAGCCGGTCGTGCAGCCTACGCCGATTCCGCCCGTGCCGGGAGCTCCCGCACCCGCGCAGGATGCGCCGACGCCACAACCAACTCAGCAACCGCAACAGTAGCGTGCGAGAACTGTCGATTCGACGACGCGGGCCTGGGAGATGCTCCCAGGCCCGCTGCATTTGGAGCATTGCAGCGAGTCTCGCGGGGATTCGTCCAAGTGAGGTGCTTTCCCACATCTCAAAATCGAGATGTGGGGCACCTGTGATCTGTGGGTTGTTTGGCGAGTTCGGCCAATTGCGTTAATCTTCTCGGCAGAATGAAAGACATCTATGTTTCCGATCTCATGGGCTTCGACGAGGGAAGGCTCTTCGACGGCTTCTTCCTGGTTCTGACCAAGCAACAGCGGACCACCAAGCAAAACAAGGCGTACCTGAACCTGACGCTCGGTGACAAAACCGGCCCCATCGAAGCACGTGCGTGGGAGCTGGGCGACCCTCGCATCGCGAAGGATTTCAATCGTGGCGACATGGTGAAGGTCCGCGGCAGCATCTCGCGCTACGAGGATCGCGCGCAGATGAAGGTGGATCAACTGCGCAAGGCGCAGGCTGGCGAGGCCGACAAACTGGACATGCTGCCCGCCACCAGCCAGGACGTGGGCGCACTGTGGTGCCAGCTTGAGGCCAGCGTCGAGAGCCTCACAAATGCGGATCTGAAGCGCCTGCTCAATGCACTGCTTGCCGACACGGAACTTGCGCAGGCGTATCGCGAGGCCCCGGCGGCGCGGCAACTGCATCATGCGTGGCTGGGCGGTCTGCTGGAACATGTGGTGAGCCTGCTGGGACTGGCCGACCGCGTGACCGCGCACTATCCGCTACTCGACCGCGACCTGCTCGTGACCGGCGTGATTCTGCACGACATCGGAAAAATCCGCGAGCTTGAGTGGGAGACCGGCTTTGACTACACGGTCGAGGGTGTGCTGCTGGGGCATATTCAAATGGGCGTGGACCTGGTGGAGAAGACCATCGCCGCGTTGCCCGATTTTCCCGATCGGCTGCGTACCCTGGTGCTGCACATGATCCTGTCGCATCACGGCAAGCTCGAATTCGGCTCCCCCAAGCTGCCCATGATTCCCGAGGCCCTGGTGCTCAACTTCCTCGACGATCTGGACGCCAAGATGCAGGCCATGTCCAGCGAATTTGAAAAGTCCGCGCGCGAGGGCAGAGCGCCCGATGAGATGACGGGCAAAGTATGGAGTCTGGATCAGCGCCAGTTGCTGAATACCAAGGCGTGGCTGAAGGGCAGGGAGTGAGGAATCGGAGACGGGCGACGGTCGAGCGCCAAACTCAGTCTGGCGGCCGCATCGGGTTGATGAACTTCAATCCGGCGAAGTGTTTTTCGTTGTCCGTCACCAGAATGCAATCATTCGTCTCCGCGACGGCGGCCAGAATCATATCTAACGGGCTGCGCGGCCGCCCTACCTTCGTCCCCTCGTACATTAATCTTGCCCAGACCAATCCAGCTTTTTCGTCAAACGGCAGAATTCGTCCCACGAAGAGGAGTGGCGGCCCCTCCGGGCCGCGGAACCAATTCTCCAGGTCCAGACGTTTTCTGCCGGCGGGCTTTTCCAGTATGCCGCGCCAAACTTCGGCCACTGTCATGGAAGCGACGAAGAGATCTTCGCTGATTTGCCCCATCATCCACGTAGCAAGCAACTGAGACGGGAAAGGCTTGGTGGCGTTGCTAATGACGTTGCTGTCGAGCAGGTAACTGCTCACAGGTCGATCTTCCGCGGTTTCACGAACGGACGCTTCAGGTTCAGATTAGCGCCGACCAGCGGCGAGCGGCGCAGTGCTTCATAGATGCCGCCCTTCTTGCGGGTGTCGGGCGCAATCTTTTCGCCAACCGTGGCGCGAAGCTCTTCTGACTCCAGGCTGTTTTCGGCGAGCCGCCTGGCCACGGTGCGGACAAGCTCGCGATCCTTTTTCAGGCCCAGCACTTCGAACCGCATCAATCCGCGCTTGCTCAGACGCTTGCGGTAATTATTCACTGCGCGTGCCTGTGACGAGCTACCCATGGCGTCCTCCTACTTATATCCAGTAATATATCCTGAAATAAGGCGATACGGCAAGCAGATTTCAGCTCACAAACCAATCCCACTGCTCTTTGCTAAGCGGGACGACGGAAAGCCGGCCGATAGTGAGCAGCTGTGACTTGGCGAAGAGCTTTTCGGCCTTGATTTGGGCGAGAGTCTTCGGATGCTTCAGGCGCTTGCCCGCTTTGACGCGGACTATCGGCACTTTGGGATCGCTTGCGTCCACGCTGACGACGGTTCCCGTGCCGACTGCGGTGCGCTCATCGCCTGTGTGGTAGAAGATCCACTTCGCTCCCGGCTTCATCTCGCGTAGATTCTTGACGGCGGTAGGATTCGTCACGCCGTCCCACGCGGTTTCGCCGTCGCGCAGTAGATCGTCGAAGGAATAGACGCTGGGTTCGGATTTGAAAAGGAAGTAGCTCATCAGTTGTCAGTTCGCAGTTCAGCGTTAACAGTTCTCAGTCGTCATTTCGTGCAAGCAGCTCCCTGCCGACGAAAAAATCTGTTCCCTGTTCCCTATTCCCTGTTCCCTGTTCCCTGTTCCCTGTTCCCTGTTCCCTGTCTTTCTATTCCCTGCCCTTTTTCCGTATCTCGATGTTCAATCTCTTGATCTTCTGGTTGAGGGTAGAGAGCGGGACGCGGAACTGCTCGGCGGCGTCGGTCTGGTTCCAGTTGCAGCGCTCCAGCTTCTCGATGATGATGCGGCGCTCGATGACCTCGAGAATATCGAAGAGCGAGGAGTTGGGGTTGTGCTCGAGGAGCGCATCCTGAAAGCTGCGGCCCGTGATGTGGCCGGGGAGCAGGTCGGCGCCGATGACCGGGCCGGACGAAAGCACGACGCCGCGTTCGATGGCGTTCTCGAGCTCGCGAACATTGCCCGGCCAGTCGAAATCGATGAGCGCGCGCATGGCGTCTGTGGAGAGCTTGCGTACGGCAAGGTTGTTCTCGCTGGAGTAGAGGTCGAGAAAGTGCTGGGCGAGCAGCGGAATGTCTTCGCGCCGCGCGCGCAACGGCGGCAGGTCGATGGTAATGACGTTGAGGCGGTAAAAAAGGTCTTCGCGGAAATGGCCATCGCGCACCGCCTGGCGCAGATCGACGTTGGTGGCGGCAAGGATACGAACGTCCACCTGAATTTCCTGAATGCCCCCAAGGTGCATGAAGCGGCGGTCCTGCAGCACACGCAGGATCTTGGCCTGTATGTCCATGCCCATGGTCGCGATCTCGTCGAGGAAGAGCGTGCCGCCGTTGGCCACTTCAAACAGGCCTTTCTTGGAAGCGACCGCGGAGGTAAAGGCGCCTTTCACGTGGCCAAAGAGCGTGGATTCGAGCAGTTCCGACGGCATGGCGCCGGTGTTGATGGGCACGAAAGGCTTGTCGCGGCGCGGCGAGTTAGCATGGATGGCCTTGGCGATGACCTCCTTGCCCGTGCCGCTCTCGCCTTGAATCAGAATCGTCGACCGGCTGGGCGCCACCTGCGCCACCAGGTCGAAGACGCGCAGCATGCACTCGCTTTTGCCCACGATGTTCGAGAAGGCGTAGCGCTGCTTGAGGGTGCGCTTGAGCTGAAGGTTTTCCTCTTCGGCGCGGTGGCGGGCCACGGCCGAGCGAATGTCGGCCAGCAGTTTCTCGTTGTCCCAAGGCTTCTGGACGAAATTTTCCGCGCCCGCGCGAATGGCCTCGACCACGTTGTCGACGGTGCCGTAGGCCGTGATCATGATGATGGGCAGATCGGGCTGGCGCTCTTTGAATTGCGGCAGCAGTTCCAGACCGCTCTGCCCGGGCAACGCCAGATCGAGAAGCATGAGATCGAAGGTCTCGCGATCCAGGAAGTTCAGGCCCTCCTCGCCGTTGGCCGCGGTTTTCACAACATAGTTTTCGAAACCGAGAAGCACTTCCAACGATTCGCGAATGCCGACCTCGTCGTCGACCACCAGGATCGAGGCCACGGGAGAATTTCCGTTGACGGCCGCTGCGGAATCGGATGCGTTCAAGTTCAGTACTTCCTCGGTATCGTGTTCAAGCATGAACAGAATTCCTCAACAGGGGAAATTCAAGGTGAAAGGTTGTGCCGGCGCCGATGGCGCTTTCCACATGAATTTTCCCGGCATGTTCCTGGATGATGCCGTAACTCACCGCGAGGCCGAGACCGGTGCCCCGCCTGTCCCCGGGAATGTTCTTGGTGGTGAAGAAGGGATCGTAGATGCGCTTGAGGTGCTCGGGCGCGATGCCGGATCCGGAATCGGAAATCAGCGCCTCCACCTGGCCGTTGAGCAGCGTGGCTACGCGCAGACGGCCGCCGCCGGGCATGGCCTCCTTCGCGTTGAGAAGCAGGTTAAGGAAGACTTGCTGCAATTTACCGGGGTTGCCGTGAATGGGCGGAAGCTCCTCGGCAAGATCGAGATCGACAAGAACTTGCGCAGTCTTGAACTGATGTTCGAGCAACGAGAGCGTGTCGCGAATCACCTGGTTCAGGTTTGTGGCGCGGAACTCCGTTGTAGAAGTGCGCGAGAAATTCAGCAGCCCGTTGGCGATCTCAGCCGCGCGGAAGCTCTGCTGCGTGATCTTGTCGAGCACGGGCCCCAGCCGATCGTCGGCGTGCGGGTTGCTGCGTAATTGCTTGGACAGCATCTGCGCATACGAAGAGATGACCGCCAGCGGGGTGTTGATCTCATGCGCCACGCCGGCGGCGAGCAGGCCGATGGAGCTGAGCTTGTCGGCTTGGGCGAGCTGGGTTTCCAGAGCCACGCGCTCCGTAATGTCGTCGACGAGCACGATGCGGCCTACGGGCACGAAGTCGCGGGAGAGCAGCGGCGCGATGGCGATGTTGGCGGTGCGCAGCTCGCCGGCGCGCGTGGTGAGGCGGAACTTGTAGAGATGGTGCACGCCCTGCTCGCCGCGAAAACCTTCAAGCGCGTCAATGAACTCCAAAGGAAATACCACACCAATTGCCTGGCCGAGGGCCTCGCCGCGACTGAGCGCGAACATGGCCTCCATCTGCGCGTTCCAGCTTTCGATGCGGTCGTTGAGGTCGATGGCGAAGATGCCTACGTTGATGGATTCAACGATGTTCTCATTGAACTCCTTGAGGCGCTCGAACTCGACGATCTTTTCTTCGAGGCGCGCGTAGAGGCTGGCGTTCTGCAGAGCGATGCCGATGTAGCTGGCAAGGGATTCCAGCAGCTCGACATCTTCGCTCGACAGGAAGTCGCCGCCCAGGGTGCGGCCCATGCCGATGACGGCGATGGTGCGGCCCGCGGCGTTTTGCGGCTGCGTAAACATCCGAAAGCCGGGAGCGCGCAGCGTCTTGCCGTTGCCTTCGTCGGATGGCGACTCGGCCACGCGGCAGGGGAGATAGTAGTTCAGGTCGAGCAGGGCTGCGGTGCGCTGCTGTTCCGGGGGCAGATGTACGGCCTGCTGCGCGTTCTCAAAAAAGAGGTGCGAGTGATCGGTAGCGCCGTCGAAGTGGAGGAAACCCAGATCGAGGTTTTGCGCGCTCTGCGGGTTTCTGTCGATCTCTTCGGGCAGGCCGTGCGAGGCTGCCAGGCGCAAGCCGCCTGATTCGCCCGACAGGAAGATCGCCACGCGGGCCACGAGGAGCGTGCCCGGCAACTGTTCCACGATGGCATGAAGCAGCGCCTGCAGGTCGGTTTCGGAGCTGAGTCCGCGGCCGAACTCGACCAGGGCCTTGCGGTAGTCGTAACGATGACGGTCAAAGGCGCGATCGACCCAGGCCTGGAACTTGCGCTTGAGCGGCTCGAAAGCTGCCGCTGCGCAAACGAAGGAAATAGCCAGGCCCCACTCGCGGGCCCAATCCGGCAGGCTGTTATGGACCCAGAGAGGAATGAGAACGATGATGCCGAAGTAGCCGCCGAGAATTACGCCGGTGGCCAGCGTGTAGGCCACGCCGCGTTTGAAGATCAGGTCCGTGTCCATCAGCCGATAGCGCACGATGGCCCAAGCGAAGGTGAGCGGCAAAAACACCAGCGAGAGACCGGCGAGATTGGTGAGCAGGTACGGCGGATTGAGCTGCAGCAGATACGGAACCGCGTAAAAGAACGTGAATGGCAGAACCGCGAGCAGCGTTCCCCGCGTGACCCATTTCAACTGCTGGCGCAGCAGCGGCGTGGTGGCGCGGCTGTAGCTGCGCAGGAACAATAGCGCGGCCAGGATGTAGAACAGGGCGAGGTAGCCGGTGGCGATCTGGTCCAGGCGGTCGAGCAGAAGCTTGGTCGCCTCGCGCGTGCTCACCGACCAGATCCACAATGCCAGCAGCCCGGCGCCGGGCGCGTAAACCAGCGGCAATAGCCAGCGGCGGCTAAGTTTCTTGAGACGCTCCTCGGGAAAGCTCAGCGCAAAGTGCAGAAACAGCGCCGGCTGCAGAGCTTCGGCAACCACGTTGGTCCAGAAAACAGTCCAATCGAGCAGATCGAGTTTCGCCGTGTACTTGAGAGCGTACAGCGCGAACGAGACCAGGCAAAAGAGATAAAAATGCGTAGCGCGGGGCGCGCCCCAGCGCCGAAAGAGAACATAGAAGCCGATGATGAGATAGATCAGCCCGATGATGCGCAAGCCGAGTGGCAGACTGCGGTCGGCGGGCACAGGAATTACCTGCACCGGTGTGTCGAGTGGGATGCTATCGCGGGTGATGCTGTAACGGACCTGGACGTAGGGGCCGGCGGCGTAGAGCGCACGCTCCAGATCGGCGACTGTGGTGACGGGAACGTCATTCACCGCGGTCAGCAGGTCACGGACCTGGATGAAGGCGTGCTGCCCAGGGGAATCGGGTAGCACGCGGTCGGCGATCAGCCCCCCGTGCGCCTCGTGCCACCACACGCCGTCCGTGGGCTGCTGAAATTTGCGCTGCTGCAGGAGGTTAAAAATTGCCAGCACGAACAAAGCCGCGGTCGCCAGGGCCAGCAACGTAGCCTGCACGCGATTGAGGAGGCTTTTGTCCATACGAGG
>Ga0181521_10004377_pt1 | contig 16159 bp, 12 predicted proteins | sample PEATcosm2014_Bin_32_FD_119764 | JGI IMG/M metagenome (GOLD analysis project Ga0181521, IMG submission 119764) | Peatland microbial communities from MTU Mesocosm Facility, Houghton, MI, USA - PEATcosm2014_Bin02_60_metaG | ecosystem: Environmental > Terrestrial > Soil > Wetlands > Peat | place... | reverse complement strand
AGCATTTGAAGAGGTGACCAGGCCAATTCAAATGCTCTGCCGTCTCCGGCCTCTTTTGTTAGCTGTTGGCGTGGGGATGCCTGGGCGGCGAAGGTTGGCGCTAGAAAGTGCCTTGTGTGGAAAAATGTGGTCGCCAGGGTGGGGGATTGATCCGCACCACATCCATCCCAAAGGAGGGTCAATGCGAGGAAGGTCTCTAGTTCGCCGTCTTCGCGTTCAAAGAGGTTTGAAAGGACCTGCGATGTGAATGTGGAGGACTTGCGGCGGCGGTCCGGATGGGCGCAGTCAATCCGCATCCGATCATCTTGGCCGGTAGTTCCGGCGCCCGGTTCAACTTGCGGCGGCGGAACGGGCTGCTCAACAGCCGGAGAATATCGGCGAACTTCATGTGCCGGCCCAAAGTGCGAAGCAGTTTGAAGGTCTGGATGGGGCGAAAGAGGATCCGCCGGGCGAAGAGCAGCGCGTAGCCCTTCTGCCGCGCGCGGTTGACGACCTCGCTGGGCAGCACCGTCGGGTCAATGTCTGAACACTTGAACCACTTGGCCCAGTCGCGCTCGTCGTCGAGAATGCCGCGTTCGAGATACTCGTGCCACAGCGGCGTGCCGCGATAAACACACAGCCGGTTGAAGCCGAACGTATCGAGCTTGAGCCGCGCGCAAAACCGGAAACTTTCCAGAATGTCCTCTTCGGTCTCGCCCGGGGAACCGACCAGGAAGAACCCGTGCGCCCGCTCAATGCCGCACCGCTTGGCTTCACTGACCGCGTGTTCGATTTGCGCCAGCGTCTGCCGCTTGTCGAGCCGATCCAGGATTCTTTGCGTGCCCGACTCCACGCCGAACGCGAGGAAGTTGCAGTTCGCCTTGCCCATGATGGGCAGTTGATCCACCGCGACGGAATCCACCCGGCCTTCACAGCCCCACTTAAACGCCAGCTTGTGGTCAATGATGTTCTGGCAAATCTCCCTGATGCGGTCGCGTTTCAGCAGAAAATGATCGTCGGTCAGATAAATCGAGCGGTAGCCCTGCTCGTGAAGTTGCTGCATCTCGCCCAGGACATGCTCCGGCGAGCGGAAGCGCCACTTGCCGTTGGTCAGCGCCGGAATGTCGCAATAAATGCAGGTGTAAGGACACCCGCGCGAAGTTTGCATCGTGCAGAATTTTTCCAGCGAAAGAACCGCCGGCACGTCGAGCGGCAACGATTCAATGTAATCAATCGGCAGCGTGGTGCGGTCGGGATACGGAAACTGGTTCAAATCCTTGATGATCGGGCGGGGCATGTTCTTGACGATTTCTTTGCCGTTGCGCCAGATGAGACCCGCGACGCTGGCCGGACGGTTCAAGTGGTCAAGATAGTCCGGCAGCAGTTCCTCGCCTTCGCCAACACCCACGGCGTCAAGGTAGGGACAATCCTTCAGAATCCGCTCCTGATTCATCGTGGCAAAAACGCCGCCACAAATGATCGGCACATTGGGCCTCTCGCTCTTGACTACCTGGGCCATGCTTTTGACTCCCGGATAAGTCGTTGTGGACAAAAACGAGAGGGCCACGACATCCGGCGGATCGTCCCGCAATGCCTGCGCAACATCCGACTCCTTCATCTCCGGGTGGCACGTGTCGAACATCCGCACCTGATGGCCGTGCTGGCGCAGGACGGGCGCGAGTGTCTCGATGCCCAGCGGCGGGAATCCCATCACCTTGACGCGGCGGTCGCCCGGCTTTGAACCGCCCAAATCCTCCGGCAGCAGCCGGTAGAAATTCTCATCATTGACGTAAACGAGGAATACTTTCATAAGCAGCAGCCTTTCGGGGTTTGGAGTTTGACGGAAGGGCGGACGCGGAAATGTTCTATGCTGACGTAAGAGCCCACGGAGAGAGTGGAAACTCGCTCCGGGCCGACCGGATCATGAGCGCAATTCTACTCAACGATATGCAATAATTCCGCCAACTTGCAGCCATAAATAACACGATTACAAAGTAAAACATGCACTAATCCTAATGCTTTTCCCCCGACATGCAACCTGTTTTGCATGCGTTGTTCGCCAGCGCAAAGGACTCAAGCCGGACGAGGGAATGGGTGTTGGTCGCGCAAACGATGGTCCTTGAAAACGGCCGATAGGTGCAGATACGGTTGCCGGTGTTTGATGGCAAATTCTAGGGTTTCAAAGGAATTACCAGCTAAACCCTTCCTGACGCTGAAAATCACCGTGCCATCAGAATCCCGCACATTCCATTCGGTGCGTTGGAGGTAATTGCTGCTGGGGGGGGCCTTCAATTGATACTGAATGGTGCCGTCCTCGGCTCTCCTGCCTTTGGGACACCAGCCGCCGTGAGGGATGCCGTGTTTTATGGCCCAAACCAAACCCGCACGATCAGCGCCGGTTTGACCACCTGAAATGATTTTCTCAATCACGGCGATCGTTTATACTGCACTTCCGTAAGCATCGAAACCGAAATCTGGGTATGAAAACGAAAGTCATCCTGCTTGCGCTGGAACTCGGCGCATCGACGTGCCTCCTCACCGCGCAAGCCGCTGCCCCAAAAAACAACATCTTGCTCATCATTGCCGACGACCTCGGAGCCGACAGCAGCGAGCTTTTTAACTCTACAAGTACCGGGGCGAGTTTGGCCTCCACACCCAACATCGACCGGTTGGGGCGGAGCGGCGTGCTGTTCCCATACTTTTACGCCAGGCCTTCATGCTCGCAGTCCCGCGCCTGTATCTTCACAGGCCGTGAATCCTGCCGCACTGGGGTTGGGTGTGCTATCGGGAATACCAACACCACTCCCGCGCTAAAACCAACTGAATACACGTTGGCGAAAGCTTTCACGACGAACGCCCCGCAATACAGCCTGGCGTCATTTGGGAAATGGCATCTGGCCGACACCGCCGATTTGAATTCACCGCTCACGACGGGTGGCTGGACAAACTTCGCCGGCTATATGGGCGCCATGGTCCAAAGTTATACGAACTGGACCAAAGTCGTGAACGGGGTTTCCCACAACACCACGAACTACTCGACGACCGATCAGGCGAACGACGCCATCTCGTTCATTCAGGCGAAGGGAACCAACCTTTGGTTCATGTGGCTCGCTTTCAACGCGCCGCACGAGCCGATACACAAACCCCCAACAAACCTGTTGACCACAGCGGCTTACATTAATCTCAGCGGCACAGCCGCCGACATCAGCACCAACGGTCGCGCCTATCAGGAGGCCATGACGCAAGCGCTCGACACCGAGATTGGCCGCCTGCTCACCGTGGTGCCCACCAACACGGATATCATTTTTCTGGGCGACAACGGCACGCCAATTCAATTCCAGCAACCACCCTACTACTACTCCCCCACCAACGCCGGTGTTCCGGACGCGAACGGTCACGCGAAATTCACGATTTATGAAGGCGGGAGCCGCACGCCGTGCTTCATCACCGGACCGGACGTGGTAAACGGCGGTCGGACCAATAATACGTTCGTCAACGAGGTGGATCTCTTCCAGACCATTCAGGAACTGGCCGGCATCAATGTCGCCGCGACCCTCCCGACCAACGTGATTATTGACTCGAAGAGCCTGCTGCCGGCACTGCAAGCCGACGTGATCATTCCAACGTCCTATATGTTTGGGGAACAATTCAATGAAAGCACCGTGGCCGATGGCTGGACGCTGCGCAATGCGCAATTCAAGCTCATCCACTTTTACGACCACCTCGAACAGCTTTATGATTTGTCAAACGACCCTTATGAACACACCAATCTGCTCACAACGGCGCTCACCTCAACCGCGCAGTCAAACTTCTACTCACTCAAGATGCATGCCGCCCCATACCTGACGCTGGCGAACACCGTTAATACCCGCAACCTTCTGCCTTACCCGGCGGTCAAAGGTGTCGGGTTCACGAATGACGTATTCGCCGTCAATGAACAATACACGCAGTTGAGCACGAATGGCAGCTTCGCCAATGCGAACCAGTCAGGCCTAACCCAGCTCAAGTCGGGTGGCACCAATTTGAACTACGATCTTATTCTGTGGCGATCCTCGGTGCTTACCAACCCGCTCGCGTGGGCGCCCGTAACTACCAATGTCGTCGCGGGAACCACCGATAACTTTCTCCTGTCCACCAACGGACTGGTGAAAGACCCCAACGCCAACGCCGACCATTATTTTTACCAGGTCACCCCTTACATCCCGTGAGCCGTATTTCGCTGCCAGGAAAACTGAACATGGTTCAAAAACAAAATGGCACCGAGCCTCTCAACTAACCGGAAGATCGCCATTATTTGCGGCTTGGTAATGGCCGGACTCGTCTTTTTCGTGCTCATTCGGCACTCAGACCTCGCGCGACCCAAGACCCGCCTTGGAATTGAAACTTCGCTCACACCTCGTTTAACCGATGGGCAAACGTCTCTGAACGCCCGTTCGAACGCGGTGGCTCCGTTTATTATGACCGATACCACCACGGACTCCCCGGGAACGAATCTGGTGACTCGCGTCGTAACGTTGACGGCAGCAATTGGTGGAACGCCGCCAATCTTTCTGCAATGGAAAGTGGACAAGGGCAGCGGATTTGTGGCGGTGTCAGCCAGCGCGACCAACCCGGTGTTCACGATCTCCAACGCCCTGGTTGCCGATACCGGCCTTTACGCTTTGTTTGCCACTAATTGCGTCGGTGGTATCAAGACCACACCGGTACCGCTCGTGGTGGTTGAGGGAGTGGATTGAAATGAACCCCGATCGGGACCAGATTTCTGCGAGGAACCGGTAGATACTAAGCGGAAAAGCTCCGGTACAACAAAAAAGCCGGAATTTTATCCGGCCTCTTTGACACACGCGATACACGAGAACAAATTCAAATTGTTTCGACGGTGCAAAGATACGCCGTGAGCGGGCATCCACTGGAACTGTTTGAAGACGTGGCCTGGGACACATATTGCCCCGTCGCACGTCTGGGCGAACACGTTGGCGAAACGGTGGTGACGTGCGGGCTGGTAGTCGAACAGCGGACGCACCATCAGATTACGGGCGAGCCGATGAAATTTCTCACGCTGGCCGACTGGACGGGCTTAGTGGAAACGGAACTCTTTGCCGCCACATACAAAAGCTATGGGTTGGCAACGGTGCGGTATCCGGTGCTGGAAGTCACCGCGACGGTCGAGCCGTTTGAGAACGGACGCGGCTTTTCGTTGCGCGTGTTGCGGGCGGGAAAACCACGACAAACAATTAAGGCGGCCAACAATCCGCTTGGCCCACCGTTGTCCGAGAGGGGGTGCTGAAATCCACGCATGGCCACCGGTCAACTCTGGCTCTTTCCGCCGCCCAAACCGCTGCTCGAACGGTTCGGTGAGGATTTCTTCCGCACGCTGCCGCAACGACCAGCGGTGTATCTTATGTGCGGCAGCCGGGAGGGCGTCTTGTATGTCGGCAAAGCCCGCAACTTGCGGAAGCGGCTGTCCAGTTATCGTGTGGCCAACCCGGAGCGATTGCCGCGTCGGATTATTCGGCTGCTGCATCAGATCACGCGCATCGAATGGGACGAATGTCCCAGTGAAGACGCCGCCCGCCACCGGGAGGAATTGCTCATCTGTGTGCTGTGTCCGAAATTTAATGCGGCGGGCAAGGTGTGGGCGAGGTAGTGGCTTGCCGATCCGGCAACCTCTCACTGCCACTTAAAGCCGCATCTTTCTGCCGCGTGATAAATGAGAAACTAGGTGGTTACGCCGGCAACGATTCGGCTAGCGCCAGGTGATGCTGGGGGCGTTGCTGGGTGAGCGAGGCGAGCGGCGGCGGCGGGTTTTTCAGGGAATTGCGCTTGAAACCATCGAGGCGGTGCTGGGAGTATCTGGCGACGATTGCAGTCGCAAGAAGACCAACGAAAATGAGACCGCTCAAAATTGATTGTGCCGAGGCGAACCGGAAGGTTCTTCTCAAACGAAACCTCCAGGAAGGCATCGAGGTGGACTTGGAGAATTTAGATTACGCCGTTGACGGCGTGTTGTGCGAGATTCTCGCGATGTCGCACTCGATGACGCTGCCGTACAACGCGCGAAACAAGGCTTGGCTGTTCAAGAAACCGTCGGCTCCTCTTCGGGTGCTCTGAGGACGTGAGAGGCCCGGCCAGATAATAGCCAACCTGGCGACGTTGAAGAAGCTATCAAGGAAGTGGAGACCGGCTGCGGGAACGCCAGCCGATGCGGGAACTGATCCTGGACATGGACAGTTCCGTGAGCGAGACCTACGGCGAGCAGGAAGGCACTGCCTACAACGGACATTTCGGCTGCACCTGCTACCACCCGCTGTTTTGCTTCAATCAGTTTGGCGATGTGGAGCGAGCCCTGCTGCGTGAGGGCAACGTGCATAGCGCCAAGGATTGGCGAGCGGTGCTCGAACCGGTGGTGGCCCGCTATCAGGGTCGGAACCTGCGGCGCTATTTTCGGGCCGATGCCGCCTTTGCCAACCCGGAGGTCTATAAGTATCTGGAAGCCGAGGATTTCGAGTATGCCATCCGGCTGCCGGGCAATGATGCGTTGGTGCGAGACATCGCAGGGGAATACTGGAAACCACGGAGGAGGTGTCTTCACATCCGGGAGAAAAGGGGCATTGGAGCCAAAAAAGGCATCGGAACATCCCCCGTGCCTGCGAAAAACCAAGATTGGACTGGAAAAAGAGCTTGCAAACCTGCTGCAAGGGAAGAAAATCACGAAAAAGTCCCACGCTGGTCGTGGACAGGAAACCAAATGGGAAATCCCAGATTAGACGGCCAGGGTTTTCTGGTTTCGAGACGGTGTTGTTTAAAGGCTATAGGATTATGATATTGGCAGTCGCCAGTGAGAGATTGGCCGCGGGTGTCGCCATCGTGATATCCGGCATCGCATCGCCCCTGGCGTATGCGCAAGGCCTTCCTCAGAATGCGGTGCCCGTCGGCCTTTATGTCGCAGAAGGATCGGCGGGCGGCCGAATTGTTTACGGCCAATTATCTACAGCGCCGTCGGGGGATTTAGCTTTCAAGAAGGGTCTCCGGTGCATCGCTGATTACTTTCATGATTCACTCGACTTGCAAACCGTGAAGCGAAATCAAGATGGAACGGTGACAGTCGCGGTGTTCACCGCGTCGCTAAAAGGCCAACCGGTGAAAGGACTGGCGCTCACAAAGGTCGATGAGACGCAACAGGCATCTATCGCATTTCTTTTCGACTCCTCCGACCGGTTCCAACAAACGTCTGCCGGATTGTGCAACGATTTTCGGGCGATAGTGCGTCAACCGCAGGAACAGAACGAAGAGACGCAACCAGCGCCAGCGAGTTCCAAGTCTGATTTTTCCACTTTTGCGATGCAGGCCCAACACTTATCGCTTGCCAGCGTTGAGGCCGTATCGCTGACCACTACCAAGTGTCCCGACGGCACCGGCAGTGTGGGGATCGCGTCCGGGTTCAACCCGCAGTCAATGAAGCTCGGCACTTTCTCGATAAAATCGGAGAAGGACGGCGCTTACGCAAACATCTGTGCCAGTACCGTTATCTATGACCCGAGTGCGCCTATTTTGCGAACTATTGGAAGGAATCCTGGAATTTACATTGCGCCCTATGATCCCGATCCAGTAAGAGCCTGGAAGACACTCCTCACACGGACCGCCCAAATGACCCAAACGCCCGATCCAGCGCCCCAGATCCTCAAATCAGAAACGATGCCTGGGCTGGAATCTGGCCAATCTGGGGCCCGGGCTTATGGAACGATGACGGTGAATCACGAGCCGTTTGTCTTTGTTGCTGCCATCATCATCACTACGCCTTCAAAAAACCTGACATGGACGCTCTTGCGTAGCGTTCTGGCGGCGCCGCAAAGGAACGCGGCTGCCGATATGCCCGCTTTGATTGCCATGTATAAGTCTGCATACCTGGACAAAGAGGCGCTGCACAGAGCCGGGGCGCAAGAATTACAGCGCGAACAAGCCAGTCTGCAAGCGGCTCTCAATCGCCGGGAACAGGCTTTTCAAGGCTTTCAGGGTTCCATGCGAAGAGCTGCGGATGTTCAGGCGAAGGTGGTAGCCGGTTGGAACAATGTTATCAGACAGCAGGACGTCGTGGAAACCACGATCAATGGCGTTGAATATCACAAGAGGGTGGGTTACGATGAGGAGCATTGGCTGGTTGACAGCGGGGCCTTTAAAGTTGTGCCGCTGAGCCAATATGTGAAGGGCGTGGACTATTGACGGCCCCGCGCCATTCAGACGTGATCACCCGCGCAGCGTCAACAAAGGCATCCCGTTCCTGCGCGTTTGGGCCTCCGCAGAACTGTCGCACTCGCAAGTTTGCCGAGACTCGATTCAAGCGGGACTGCCTCGCTGAATACGCCGAGGTCTTCAAGACCGTCTGCGTCGATGCCGCCTACTACACCTTCCCGAGCCAGCAGTATCTCGAAAGCATGGTCAACCAGACCCCGGATGATTTCCTGTTCCGCCTGAAGGTGACCGACACCATCACGATCCGAAAGTTTCCCAACCTCGACCGGTTCGGCGCGCAGGCCGGTAAAGCGAACCAGAATTTCTTTAACGCCGATCTGTTCGCGAGGGCGTTCCTGAAGCCCTGCGAGGCCGTTCGCTCCAGCATCGGGCTGCTCATGTTCGAGTTCTCACGGTTCTGGCCGACCGACTACGAGCATGGTCGCGACTTCATCGCCGACCTGGACAAGTTTTTAGGCCAACTTCCGACGGGCTGGCCGTATGCGGTGGAAATGAGGAACCGGAACTGGCTCAAGCCGGAATATTTCGAGTGCCTGGCCCGTCACCAAGTCACGCACGTTTACAATAGCTGGGAGGCGATGCCTGCGGTCGGCGAGCAGATGGCGCTGCCGGGCAGCCGGACCAACCCCGACCTGGTCGCTGCCCGCTTCCTGCTCAAGCCGGGCGGCAAGTATGAGCAAGCGGTGAAGGCCTTCGAGCCATACGACCGCATCAAGGAGGAAAACCCGGAGGCGCGGGCCGCGGGCAGGGCGCTGATCGCCGAGGGGCAGGCCGCAGGGCCGAAGCACAGGACGTTTATCTACGTCAACAACCGCCCGGAAGGGAATGCGATTCCGACAATCGCGGCGATGATTGAGGCGGATGCGGGTTGACAGCCGGTTTGAGGGATATACTGTATGGATATACAGTATGACTGGACTGACGCGAAAACAGCAGCAGATTCTTGATTTCATTCTGAAAGGGCAACGGACGGAGGGCGCAACCCCGACTTTTCGGGAGATTGCCGACCAGTTTGGTTTTCGCAGCCTCAACTCCGTGACAGAGCATGTGCGGTTGCTGCGTCAGAAAGGGGTTCTCGAATCCGAACCGGGCAAGGCGCGGTCGTTGCGCGTCACGTCCCCGCTGGCGAAGATGCGGAGTCGAATTGTGGACATTCCGCTGTTTGGCTCAATTCCGGCAGGTTTGCCCCAAACCCGCGAGCAGGACGCCGAGGGCTGCGTTTCGGTGGACGTGGAGAGCATCGATGACTCTCGATCGAGCAGCAATACATCAACCGTCTGAAGCAGAGGGGGCAGTAGAACCCAAGCTCACTTCCTGGAACCAACGATGAAGCTGCTGTCGATACTGTCTCCTCTTTTCAGTTGGAGGAAGTAGTCCGACACGATGTCATTCTCGCGCGGGGGGCTGGCTTGCCGGTTGACGACCAGCGTGTAGGAACCATTCCCACCGAACCCGCCGCGCACCGCGTAATGGTCCTCCGGGGCAAACTGGACGCAGAGTCCCCGGCCGCGGGCATCAGTTAACGAGGCCCAGCAGCAGTTGTATTTGCTCGAATTGAAGTCGAAGGCGTCAGGGCGGTCGATTTTCGTCACGTACGCATTGGCGCTGTCAGGCCTCGCCGTGCCCGTCGGGCGGCCAATATGGGTGTCGGGGTAATACGACCATACCGCATCCCTTTTCCATGAAAAGCGGTCGTATGCGTTTGGCATCTCGAAGATCCAACCCAGTTCCTGTATCCACGTGTCCGGCCCCGTCCAGTCGATGTGATAACGAAAGACTCCCTTGGCAAAACTCGCACGCACGTGCCCGACCATCTGGGGCGGATCGGTCTGCAACAGGATATCGGCCTCCAGGGATTTGAGGCAGTCCAAGGCCAGGGTCCGGGACTCGGCCGGTTCCAACTTGACGTTTCTCAGAGATGAAGGGAACCGATCCGTCGGCAAATGTTTCGCCGGATCGAACGCCTTCGCTTCGCCTACCAGGTTGAGTCTGGGAAACAAGAGACCTTTCGGCAGCGGCGTGCCTTTGATGGAGAACGACTTGGGCTTCGCCAGTTCGAACTGGCAGGTCACAATATTCCAGCCGCGCGGGTCATTGAACTCGACGCGCAAGGTATCTGGAGATTTGCTCGTGGCCGCAGGCGGGAGAGGAAGCTCCAGCTTGCCGCTGCTGAGTGGGGTTAATTTCAAATGCTCTGTGCCGTCGGCTATGGAAATGCCGTTGCGGAGCAGGCTCCATTTTGTGTTCACGTAAGACAAGTCGATGAAGGAATAGCGGTTGGTGACGCTCAAGACCGCGGCGTGGAGCCTGGAAGTCATATCAGCGTCCCTGCCCACCTTGATCGGGGAATACTCCATCTTGACCGCATAGTAGTCGGGCCGGGTATTGCGCCATCCGTCCACCAGCCCTTTGATTTTCACATAACTCACTCCGGTCGCCGGGTCGAAATCATGGAGCTTGGTCTTGCATTGGTCGGCCACCGCCCGATCCTGCCACTCCCACAGGAAGGAGCCGGGAATGGAATCGCAGTCCCAAATCAGGTCCCAGGTGCGTGTGATCACAGCCGTCCATCGATCCAGGGCACCGTAATCCGTGCCGCGTCGCACGTCATAGACATTGGGATGTTCAGCATACATCAGTGGCCATTTCGCGCGGCGCATCGTGTCGCCGATTTGATTGGTCATCATTTTCATAGTTGGATAATGACAATCGTCCATCTCGACATTGAACTTTTCCGCCGGGCTGCCGGAAACCAGCCTTGGCCGGGTCGGATCGAGCTGCTTTGCCAGGTCGGCGGCTCTTTGCAGATTGGGAGCGGTCTTGCCGTAGTTTTCGTTGCCCACGCCCCAGACAATGACACACGGATGAATCTTGTCGCGAAGAACTGTTTCACGCGCCCGCTGCTCGAAGGCCGGAGTCATTGCGGGATCTTCCGCCGGGCAATTCGTGACCACGGTAGGCGGTCCGACCCAGCAGTAGGGCAGCTCGTGGAGCACGTAAAAGCCCATCTTGTCGCACAGGTCATAAAAACCCGAGCCATAGGGATAATGCGAGCAGCGGATGGCGTTAATGTTGGCCGCTTTCATCAGCGTCAGGTCTTTGGTCCACAGAGTCTCTCCCACCGCCGTGCCCTCGGTTGCGGAGACGTCGTGACGGCATATTCCGGTCAGCTTCACCCGCGTGCCGTTCACCAGCAGGACACCGTTCCGGATGGTGACTTCCCGGATTCCAATCTGCCGGCTGACCCGCTCGGTTGAATGCCGAGCCGCGGCTTCAAGAGAAATCTCCATTTGGTACAGGTTCGGATACTCCGCCGACCATAACCTCGGGTGGGATACGGTTTGCGCCAGCGTAACGTGGCCCTCCGCATCCGCGGTCCCGGCGAGGTCCGCTTCCCCTTCCAGGCGCACGGAGATGTTCGCTTTGTCCGGCGACCCGCCGGCCACAGTGACCCAAGTGGTGACCTCCGCGCGCCCGTCTTCCAGCAAATGCGTGCGCACGGAAAAGTCTTCGATATGCGTTGGGGGGACCGAGAAGAGGGTGACGGGGCGATGTATTCCTCCGAGAAAGAAATAATCGCCGGCATCGCAGACACTGGATCTGGTATTCTTGCTGACACGAAGGGCGAGCAGATTCTGCTGCCCGAACTTGATGAAGGGCGTCAAGTCGGCTTGCCAGGCAGTCCAGCCGCTTTCGTGATAGTTGGCACGGCCCCAGCTTGGCTCGGTCACGTTCACCGGATGCCCATTCAGCCATATCTCAGCGCCATTCTGCACGCCATCGAAGTTCACCTTGACCAGGCGTCCCTGCCAGGCTTCGGGAACCACGAACGTCTTGCGATAAAATCCGGAGGCGTTATCCGGCTGAAAGTAGGTCGCCGGAGAATAACCGGCCATCTCCCAGTTTCCTGGGACATTCAGGTCGTGCCATTTGGCGCTTTCGACATAGTTCGTTTCATAAAATGCCTCGAACGTTGCGGGCAGTTCGATGGGATATTTCTGACCAAAACCAGGCGGGCGCTTTGACTTGCCGTTTTCCTGTTCCAGCTTGAAACGCCACTTGCCCTTGAGAGAGATATTGAATTGGCTATCGGCCGGCATAGGGGTGGCTGCATAGCCAGAAAACAGGCCCAGGAGCAGGAACAGCCCCAAGGTCGCAACCTTTGTCGAATTGGCCATTCCTCGATGCAGGCCGTGCCAATTCTGTGTGGTTCGATACGGGATTTTGGGTTGTGGTTCCTTCCGCCGCATGACCTCTACCGCTGCTGAATCTGTCAGGCTGAGGGAATGGGGATACCGCTGTGTCGTCCGCTGAATCATGCCCATGCAGGCTCTCAAAACCGACTGGGTTGTCAATTCCGTTGTCGGATGGGAGCATCATACCCCAATCCTTAACCAAGGATTCGAGTGCCGGCAGGTGGAATGCTCTTGGAAGCGCCTTCAATCACGGGGCCGTGGACGACCAACACCATCGGTGCGAACGCCTGCGACATCAGCCCGACCGCCACGATGAAATTTTCCCGAGTCCTCGTTCCGTGAAAACGATGTCGTGCTGATCACGCTCAAACCGCAGCGGCACAATATCAGCGTTGGTGGAGCACGCAATCCTCTGTGCCCCGACTCAAAAAAACTGGTAAAGCTGGATTCAACAACTCACGGCAGCGGCGGGCCGAGTTTGACACGGTAGAAACGGAGCGGTGCGGAGGAATTCGTGTCCGTCCAGACGAACGGCAGTGCAGGCGAGTTGGTAAGGTAAACACTGCTCCACTGCGTGAGGTTAGCGGAGGTTTCAATCGCATAATCCGGTCCAGTCTGGCCACTTACGTTAAAACTGAACTTTCCGCCCGAGATTGAAATGTTACTGATGCCCGGCGCGGAAAGCGGATTGACGATGATGCTAAAACTTTGCGTGGCGCTCAAAGGCGACGTGTTGTTGTTCAAAACTTCCAGCGTGAAATTGTTGGTGGAGTTCGCCTGCGTGACCAGCGGGCGGAACGAAAATGCGCCGCTGTTGGTGTTCAGCATGGCGTTGGTCGCGCCGTTCAACAGCTCGAACGCCTGCGTCAGCGTCTGCGGCTGCTGGTCAGAGTCCGTGGCGATGGCTGTAAAGGCCACAGTCTGGCCAACGTTCACGGTTTGGTTGGCGATGGGGACCAGGGTCGGCGGCGTGTTCCAGGCCACGGAATCAATGAAGCAGGTGCCTGACCAGGCGGCGCTTGTCGCAAACTGAATGCCAAGTTGCTGCAATGGCGTTACGGAGGTGGACGGTACCGTCAAGGTGAGCGTGTTCCAAGCGTTGGCAGTCAGATTACCATACCAACTACTGGCCCAGTTCCAGTTGTAGTCCTGCAGATATGGCTGGAGCGACGTGATCTGACTGCCGCCCGGGATCCAGACATGGAAGGTAATCGTCGTGCCGGGGGGTGCAGCCACGTTGCCCACAGACACGGACGATGTGCCGGCTGCCGTGCCGTCGAAGTTCACAGCCAGCGACTGCCTGCCCGCAAAGTGCTGCGCGGTTGAAGTCGCTACTCCAGCGATTGGACTGCCGCCTGCCGCCCAACCCTGCGTGTCGGTTTCGAAGTTGAATATTGCCGGGTCCGGGTTGACGCCGGGTGTCGTCGCGTAGGCCTCGGGTGAAAAACCTGACGACCCGGAGCTGTTGGTGGCGACCACCTGGTAGTAATAGGTGGTGCCGCTATTGAGACCGGTATCGGTATAGGATGTGCCGGTTATGCCGGTGACGACCGGAGTGGTGCTCTCGCAGCCGGATTCCGCTGCCCGGTAGAGATTGTAGCCGGCAGCTCCGCTGCCGGCAATCCAGGACAAGGTTACCTGGCCATTGCCGGCCGTCGCGGTGAGGCCGGACGCAGCGTAGGGGGCGCCGTTCGGAGGCGGAGGCGCGGTCCCACCAGTCAACGCGGTAACACCTTGCGGGTCATCGACCGCGCCCGTGGTCCAATCGAATGGACCACCAGGGGTGCTCCAATAAAATGGACTAAGTCCGTGGGCTCGGGCGGATTCCGCAACGTACTTGTCCCAATAGAGCCTGGAAGCATTACTATAGTTACTCTCCGTACCCGTAATATTCCCACGCCACGTAGCCTCGAATTCGCCCACCATTACCGGGATGCCAGCTCTGACGTACTGGTCGGTCAGTTGTTGGAATCCCGAGTCTATGGCGCCTTCTGCGGGCGGGGTGGTGTTGCGGGTTGGGTCTCCGGAATAATAGTAAGCCGGTCCCCAGAAGTAATACATTATGCCCCACGATGCATCGCTTGTGAGTTGCGTGAACTGAAAAGGCGTGTAGCAATGATATTCGACCATCAGACGATTGGGGGTTGGGTCCGTCGGCAGGGTGTTCAACCACGTCACGTCCCCGCCGCCTTGCAGCACCAGCCAGCGATTGGTGTTATTGCCGCCGGCGCCGCGAACCGCGTTGACGAAAGTCTGATAGTAAACCATCAGCGTGGCCATCTCAGCGGGGCTGCTCACGTTTGGTTCGTTTGCTGCGGCAAAGAGCAGGGAGTTGCCATAACCGGAAAACGCGGTTGCGATCTGTGTCCAGTAGGAGTTCATCTTCGCGTTGATGGTTGGATCAACCGTTGTCCCAATGTTGTCTTCCAGCCAGCCGTCGTCCCAGTGATCGTTGATTACGACCGTCATTCCCGCGGCGATGCTCCAGTCAACCACCTGCTGGACCTGCGCCATGTAAGTGGCATTGATTTGATAGTTGGTCTGGTCGGCGTTGGAGTCCCACGCGCACGGGATGCGAATGGCGTTGAACCCGGCGCTGGCGGCGGCGTTGATGAGCGCCTCGGTTGGCAGCGGTCCCCAGCAACCTGCGCCACACGGCGGCTCCAGCGTATTCCCGAGGTTCCACCCATAGATTGGATTCGGCAGCGGCGTGGCGGCGGGCGAGTTGGTCGCTCGCAAACCAAGATCAAAAACCGCGGCAAAACGGTGGCTGCTGCCGGTGGTGATGGCGCCGCCAATGATGGGAATGAATGCGATTTCGCCGCCGGCGTATGCGTTCGTGGCCACGGCCAGCGCCGCCCAGCCACCGCCGGTAGGCTGGATGCCGAAAGAAAACGCGTAGGTTTTGTTCGCTGCCAGCGGCACGTTCAGCCCGCTCCATTGCAGCCAGTCGCCGTCGGTGAAACCGGGATTCGGCGCCCTGAACGTGGTGAGCAGCGTCGCCGTGCTGCCGCTCATCGAGTAAATGCGCAGGTAATACGTCGGCGTGCTGGATGGCGTGCCGTAGCCGTTGCCGGAATTCAATCCCGCCGTCTTGATGGCGAGCGACACGAGATTCAACGCGTTGGCTCCGGTGGTGAAAGTCTGACCGGCGGGCGGATTGTTGTCGGTGAAATAATTCAACCCGTCAGGCCAGGTCTGGTCGCCATGGGTCGAGAGTTGGCGGATGTCGTTCGTTCCAGGACTTGGCGCGGCAGTTCCGATGTTCGAAAGAGTTTGCGCGTTTAAAACCCCCGCCAAGCCGACGGCGAAGAGTTGCAAAATAAGATTACGAACTGCGATGGTCACGCCAGCTTATTAACCCATATGCGCTTGGAAAGATAGTCGTTAGTCTTCACGATGCTGGTGCCAGCGCAAGCACATCTCGACTGCGCAGCGTGTCTGCGCCGATCGCCGGTTTAAAAAGTTGCAATCCGCCACATCGAGGCAGCACTCAACGCCGAAGAGGAGCCGGCAGCAAAATCCTTAGATGAACTAAATCGCGACGCTGCGGTAGCCTATGGCGAAGGATAAGCAATTGCATGGAGTGACGCTTGAAGGGGTCGTGGAGAAGCGCCGGTTGGGGCAGGCGCTGAACGCGAAGGAGTTCGCCGTTCTGGCCGGCATCTCTTACTCCGCAGCGAGGGAGTGGTTTCGCCTGCCGGGCTTCCCGGTCTTTCGCGGGGTCGTGTTTT
>Ga0181521_10004375_pt1 | contig 16160 bp, 12 predicted proteins | sample PEATcosm2014_Bin_32_FD_119764 | JGI IMG/M metagenome (GOLD analysis project Ga0181521, IMG submission 119764) | Peatland microbial communities from MTU Mesocosm Facility, Houghton, MI, USA - PEATcosm2014_Bin02_60_metaG | ecosystem: Environmental > Terrestrial > Soil > Wetlands > Peat | place... | reverse complement strand
GGCGGGCGTGCCACTCCCGTGCCACAGTGAGTGGCACGGGAGGGTCAATCCCGGTATCGGGCGGTCAGTACCGGACACGAATAAATTGCTATCTACCTGCTCTGACGCGATGACCGTGAGGTAATGGACTCGGGCTGATCTGGTCTGCGCGCGCCTGAAAAGCGCGAGGTCACCGGATCGATGCCGGTCCCGACCACGGCGAACTCGGCCCAATCCGTGCTCATGTTCGCCGACGCCACTCCCTACAAGAGCCCCTGTGGTGCCGTCGTCGCTGACGTCTCGCTCACGGCCGGGCAGACAGAGCTCGTCCCCGTCACCCAGCAGCGGTGGGAGCCTCCTTTCCGGTACGGGTGTCCCGACCGGCGCCTGCACCGGTGACGCCTACATCGACCTCACGACGGGTGAGATCTACCACTGCGTTTTGGAGAAATGGACGGACACGGGCGACTGTTCGGCGGCTCCCTACCCAGAGATCGACCTTGCTGGCTGTGACCTTACAAAGGGCGGCAACCTGGCCGGCATTGTGCCCTCCGACATCGAGCTGGAAGGCGCCGACCTCGCTCAGGCCGTGCTCAGCTACTTAGACCTAGAACGCACCGACCTACAGGGCGCCGACCTCGTCTATGCCCTGCTGAACAGCGCCCGGCTGAACGAGGCCCAGCTGACCGAGGCCAACCTGGCATACGCCAACCTGACCGGCGCCAACTTGACCGGTGCCAACCTGGCCGGCGTGACCTGGTCGGCGTGACCTGGTCAAACACCACCTGCCCGGACGGCACGAACAGCGGCAAGGGTGCCGCTGCTACGTGCATCGGCCACCTCTCAACCTGACCTCTGCTCGCCTCCCAACGCCCCCGGTCCCCGCCGGGGGGACGTTGCGGCACCAGGGCTCTGGCGTCACGGGAGGGCGGGCCCCCTACCACCGGGCTGGTCCGGCCATGCAGGCGACCCACACGACTTCGGCACGCACTACCCTCGCCCAGCACCTCCTAGGCTCGCCGACTGGCGTGGCCGTGGCTCCCCAAGCGGGCGAGCCGCCGGTCGCAGTCTTCCGCAGTCTTCCTCCGACTGGAGGCCCGGCTCATGCCCGGTCGCAAGCCCGCCCCCCAGCCGCCAGCTTGGTAGCAGAACCAGCGCGTCCCCCCACGGACGCGAACCCCCACCTGGCTCTCACACTATGGTGAACGCCGCTTGGCCAGTCACGGCAGCATGGTGAACGCCGCTTGGCCAGTCACGGCAGCTGCGACCTAAAGTCTCATCTGCGTGGTCGTGCCGACGGTCTCCGCGGGACCAGCGGCCATCCAGACGGGTATTTGCTGTTCGCTAGCCTGAGCTCGGTGTCCGGACTATTGCGTGGCGCCAGTCGACGGAAGCCGCCTGACGAGTATTGAGGGCAAGTTGACCACGGACGACTGTGCTCGAGGCCAACGCTCCGCGATAAGGCCATGCCGATGGGGTCCTACGACGTGATCCGCGCGTCTTAGGCGGCTGGGCGCGAGGATCGACGCGACATGCAGCACAAGGGAGTCCACTACGACACGGGAACCGTGTTCCGCGGCCCGGGCTATGCCATCTCAACGCGCCCGACGGCACTCGACATGTCGGTGGTGCGGCGCGAGCTCGAGATCGTCCGGGACGACCTGCACGCCAACGCCGTGCGGATCGTGGGCAGTGACCTCGGACCGATGACGGCTGTCGCTGAGATAGCGCTCGGACTCGGGCTCGAGGTGTGGTTCTCCCCGGCCTTGTTCGAGTACTCGCTGGAGGAAACCGGGGCCCGACTGGTCGCAGCAGCCGAGGCGGCCGGACCGCTGCACACGGCCCATCCGGGGCGTGTGGTCTTCGTCGCCGGCAGCGAACTTACGCTCTTCGGACCCGGGCTGGTCGCCGGCAAAAGCGTGACCGAGCGCCTGCAAGCCCTCAAGGGAGACCCGGCGCTGCTCGGCAACGGGAAGCTCGATGAGTACCTGGCTGTCCTGATGCCCAGATTGCGCGCCGTGTTCGATGGCCCGCTCACCTACGCCTCGCTCACCTTCGAGCAGGTGGACTGGGGGCCCTTCGACTACGTGGGCGTCGATCACTACCGCGAGGCCCGCACCAAGGACCGCTACGTAGAGACGCTCCAACCCTTCCTATCAACGGGCAAGCCTGTGATCGTCACCGAGTTCGGGATGCGCACCTTCCGTGGCGCCGAGAGCTCCGGAACCCTGGGGTTCGGGGTCACCGACACCACCCGGCTGTGGCTTCACACGCGACCGGTGATCGGGCGTTTTGTCCGGCCCCGCCTGAAGGGGACGTTCCAGCGTGACGAAGCCATGCAGGCCCGCGAGCTCGCCGATACCCTCGACGAACTCGAACGCTCAGGGGTGGCCGGCGCCCTGCTGTCAACCTTCGTGACGCCCGGGTCCTACACCGACGAAAATCCTCGCTACGACCTCGACATGGACTCCATGTCACTCGTGAAGTCCTTGCCCGACGGGCGCCACGGGATCGTCTACCCGGACATGGCCTGGGAGCCCAAGGAGGCGTTCGCCGCGGTGGCGCACCACTTCGCCGGTCACTGATGACCGGGGGTCACGCCAGCACACCTCTCCGGCAGGGGCTTGTCCGGTTACATGGATGCCCCTTTCAACCAGATCTCTGGGGATGGTCCCTTGATGTCGGCCAGGGACGCTCAGAGCAGGCACGCAGAACATCGCGGGCTACGGAGCCTGCCTGCCCAGACGGATTTGGCGTGGAACGATTGAGAAGTTGCCGCTAGGGCAGGATCTCCAGGTACCCGTCCGTTCCATTGACGCGGATCCGCTGCCGATCCGGGATCAGCCGGGTGGCATGTTCCACCCCCACGACGGCCGGCAAGCCGTACTCCCGTGCGATCACGGCGCCATGGGTCATCAGGCCCCCGACCTCCGTCACCAGGCCCGTGATCGCGACGAACAGGGGCGACCAGCTGGGGTCCGTGTGAGCCGTGACCAGGATGTCGCCCGGTTCGACATCGGCCTCCGCCATGTCCAGGATGACTCGCGCCCGCCCCTCGACGGTCCCGGCAGACACCGGCAAGCCGACCAGCGCACCGGTCGGCAAGTCGTCGCGTCGGTACGCACCGGCGACGACCTCGCCTTCCGACGTGAGCACCCGGGGTGACGTGAGCGCTTGATACGAGCTGAAGGCGTCCTTTCGCCGGCGGATGAGCTCGTGATCCACCAGGTTCGTGCGCACGACGTCGTGAAATTCCTGGAACGTCAGGAAGAAGATGTCTTCCTTCTCACAAAGCATGCCTTGCTGCACGAGGCGCTCGGCCTCGTCCAGCAAGGCATGCTTGTACACGAAGTAACGCCTGACCATGCTGTACTTCGGATACTCCCGGTACCCGGTGAAGGTCCGGACGCGGTCGATCATCCGTTTGACTTCTTCGGCCTTCCGCTCCCCGTCCGGCAGGGCTCGCAAGCGCTCCAGCAGTTCCTGTTTCTTCTTCCACGCCTCCTGCCTCCCTTGCTCGAAGCGTCGATCGGCGGCTCCCGGCGCGAAGTTCTTGATGTTGCCGAGGATCACGGGCACGAGCGTGATGGGGCGTTCGCTCCAACGCGGCTTGGTGATGTCGATCTCGCCGACGCAACGCATGCCGTACTTGTCGAGGAAGGCCCTGACGGCGTCTCGCGCTTCCCGCCCGCCCGCGAGCTTCGCCATCTCGTCGAGGAAGCCCTCGTCCTCGACGTGTTGCAGAAATGCCACCACGTCCGGACGCGAGCGGATCACGTCAGCGACGTCCAGGAGCGCCAGTCCCATCGCCGACGTGACGTTATGCGGGACGGACTGCGTGAGCGTGTCGGCCGCGTTCTTCTCACCCAGCCAAGCCTGCAGCTGCTCGTTGAGCCACCACGTCGCCTCCATCGCCGCCATGATCACCTGATGGCTTTGGGGATCGAACAAGATCCGCTTCAGCTCCTGGATGTCCGCCAGGATGAAGTCGAACAGCGCCGTTCCGGACTTCGTCCGGATGTCGCGTTGCAAGGCGGCAACGGATGCCTCGCTGCGCCCGATCAGTTCGGTGACGATGGTCGGATCGGGCTCGATCGGGGTTGCAGCGCCGCCAGCCGGCGGTCGGCCGGGACCCTCCTCCGGGAGCGACGGTATGAAGTCGCCGCGATCGAGAACGGTCTGCAGCGCGTCCCTGATCAGCGGATCGGACTTCCCGAGGACCTCGAGGAGGCCGGCGCGGCTCGCTGGCGAAGCCAGGCCCTCGGTGACGTCGACGAACAGCCTCCCGCCGGCCTCGTACATCGGCCGGAGGGCTGTCAGCTGCCACAGGGAGAGCCCCAAAGGCTTCATGGGGTCGGTCATCATCTGCTGATGACCGACGGAGACGTAAACGTGGTTCTCTCGGTCGCTGGCCGTGGGGATGGGGAACAGCGTGGTGATCGGCCGGCTCTGGACGATCTGGAAGCCATCGTCGACCAGGCACCATTCGATGTCCTGGGGGTAGCCGAAGTGCTCCTCGATCTGCCGGCCCAGCTGCGCGAGCCGCACGACCTGCGCATCCGACAACGCCGGCTGCTCCTGCCGCTCCGGCTCAATCGGCTCTTTCTGTGTTCCGCCCACCGGCAAAGCGTGGATGGCCAGCCGCTTGCTCCCGATTGCCCTGGAGACGACTTTGTCGTCCCGCACCTTGTAGACGTCCGGGTTCACCAGGCCGGAGACCAGCGCCTCGCCGAGGCCGAAGGCGGCTTCCACGCAGGTGACCTTCCGGTTCGACGTGACGGGGTCGGCCGTGAAGAGGACGCCGGCCGCCTGCGGGAACACCATCTGCTGCACGACCACGGCCATGTGGACCTTCCGGTGGTCGAACCCGTTCCGCAGGCGGTAGGTTACGGCCCGCTCGGTGAACAGGGAGGCCCAGCACCGGCTGACGTGCTGGAGGATCGCCGCCGGCCCCACGACGTTCAGGTACGTGTCCTGCTGGCCTGCGAAGGAGGCCCCCGGCAAGTCCTCCGCCGTCGCGCTCGATCGGACGGCGTAGGCGGCTTGATCGCCGAGCCGGGCGAGTGCGCGGGTGATCGCCGCCGCCAGATCGTCAGGGAGGACGATCCCTTCGAGGGTCCGTCGTATCTCCGCGCTGAGCATGCGGATCGCCTCGCGGTCGTCCGGGTTCAGGCGCGACAGCCGATCGAGCCGATCGCCGATCGACGGCGTGTTCTCCATGATCCGCCGGAAGGCGTCCGCCGCCACGCAGAAGCCAGCCGGCACACAGATGCCTTCGATGCGCGAAAGCTCCCCTAGGTGCGCGCCTTTGCCGCCAACAACCGCGACCTGCGTCTGGTCGATCTCCCGGAGACACAGGACGTCGCTGACCATCCGTTCACCTTCCCCTAGCCCGTCGGGCCTCTTGCGCCTTCTCGTCCGCGACCGGTGACCCTTGCTCGGCGACCCGAGGCTCGCCGCAAGCCCCGGGCGTGTCGCGCCGGGCCTGCCGGGCGTCAAGTCATCGCGGTCCACCGCCCCACGGTACGGCGCCCGGCGAAGAACAGTAGCCGTGGGTCCGGCGTCGTCACAGGCAGGACCAGACGATGACCAAAGATCCCATCTGCGCATTGAGCAAAGCGGCGCGGCGGGCAAGACTGAGGTCGTGATCGAGCGCTTTGAGCCTCTGCAAACCAGTCGGCTGCGCCTGGAGCCGATAACCGAGGAGGTCGCCCGCTCGATCGCAGGCGACGACGTGGCGGGTCTCGGTGCGGCAGATGGATGGCCACAGGCTGGTACGAAGAACGGCGTAGCCCTGGCTATCGAGCACGGCCATCCCGCTGGCTGGCTCGTCCGGTGCTCTGGCCGAGTCATCGGTGACTACGGTATCCGCGCGCCTGTCGACGATGCCGGTTGTGTGGAGATCGGCTACGGCCTCGCAGGTCCCTACCAGGGGCAGGGCTTTGGTTCAGAGGTTGTCACGGCGATCAGCGATTGGCTGCTCGCACAGCCCGTTGTTTCGACGGTCCGTGCGCGTACCCTGCCGTCGAACGCGGCCAGCCGCCGCGTACCGGAAAAGGCCGGCTTCACAATCGTGAGCACGACAGAGGACGAGAGCATCTACGAACGCCACGCGTAACGTGCCGCACGAGCCGGGACCCCGACCCCTGCGGAGGCAAGCGCCGCCGCTGACCATGTCGCAACAAGCGTTCGGCGACTCCGACCTCCGCGCCGACTATCTGTTGTGTCGCGCTGCTGCCAGCGGCCGGACACCCAGACGAGTCGACCCGAGCGACCGATTCGGGAGCCTGTTCCGGGGCCGAGTTCGGACTGCGATGTACCGCCGGCTCAGCGCGAGTCCCCTGCTCGCGCCAGGCATCTTCGACCAAAGCCTCGACCCGAACTGGGTTCGATCACCAGAGCCAGCGGTACAGTCGCGGTATCAACGAGGAGAACACGCCGCAATGCCACCGAGTGGCAACCCGCCCCCGCGTCGCGGCCAGTCGCCACCGAGTGGCAACCCGCCCTTGAACAACGACCGCCCTACCACCGACGACGGGGAGAACGAACCTGCAACTGAACCGGTGCGCGAGCAGCTGGCTCAGCGAGACAGGACGAAAGCGTCGGATGCTGGTAACGAGGGCTTAAGTGGGTCCGCCTCGCGACGCGGACCCACGGAAAATGGCCTCAAGCACAGCACCGCCATGACGGCGGGGGTCTTCGGCACCGTGCTCGTCGTGTTGGCGCTACTCGTCATCGTCCTCGTCTCGGTCAGCGGTAAGAAGTCTCCGACCGCTGCGCCGGGCGGCGACGGGCTCGGTATGCAGCCTGCGCCGGCGAGCGTCGTCAACGCGATCACTAACTTGTCGTCACCGGCCTTCGCTGAAGCAGGGTCCACGATCACCTCGTCTGGGCCGTACACAGGTTCGATCACGGCGCTCAAGCCCCAGTCAGCGCTGACTCGCGACGGCAAGCCGCTTATCGTCTACATGGGCTCCAACTTCTGCCCGTACTGCGCAGCGACCCGCTGGCCACTCACCGTCGCCCTCACCAGGTTCGGCAGCTTCAAGGGGCTCCACATAACCGCCTCGGGGCCCGCTCCGGAACCCTACCCAGACACTCCTACCCTGAGCTTCTACGGCTCGACTTACACGAGCCCCTACATCACATTCTTGCCCACAGAGCAGTGCACCGACATTGCTTCGTCCAGCACCTCAACGGCGGTGGAGAACTGCAACGGCTATAAGCCCTTGCAATCGTTGTCGCCAACGGCCCGCAAGGTCTTCCTCGAGTACGACTTCCCGCCGTACGTTTCGTCAACCTATGAGGGAGGCATTCCCTTCGTTGATTTTGGCAACAAGTTCATCGAAGACGGCGCCTTCATTGGTCCCTCCATCCTCGCTGGCCTCACTCACGTGCAGATCGCGCGAAGTCTCGGCAACCCCGTTGCCTCGCCGGCGCAGACGATCCTCGTCGCGGCTAACTTCTACACGGCCGCGATCTGCAAGCTGACCAACAACAAGCCGGACTCGGTTTGCAAGATGCCGGTCGTCAAACTGGCGGCCAAACAGCTGCAGCCATGAGCAAGCCCACCGCGGCCCAGGTCGTGGCTTGTTCGATCGGCGACCTCCTCCTTCTCGACCCTGCCATTGCACAGATACCCGGGGCTAGCCTGAGATCAAAGTTTCCAGCACCCTTGTTCATTCCCGTCGCCCGGCCCGGAGGTGCCCGTGGGGAAGTCCCGACGCGTTGGTCTGGCAGCACTTTCAGTCATGGCAGCCACCGTCGTGCCACTGACCGCCACCGGTACCTCGGTGGGAGCCGTCAGGTCGCTAACGAGTCCGCCGATCGGAACACAACTGGCTGAGCTGAAGGGCTCCGACACCGTTGCCAACGACGGCTTCGGCGACTCGACGGCCGTCCTGGGCGCGATCGCCATCGTTGGTGCCACCGGCCATGCAAACGAGGCTGGCCGGGCGTACATATTCGAGGCCTGAAATGCCGATGCCGAGCTCGGGCCGGTGCCTGACCGTTTCGAGTCTTTCGCGGAGGGCCGCTATTTCGAGACGATTACACACACGTTGACCGCCCGATGAGCATGTCTCCCGCCACCACTGAGCAAGTCACGGCCGATTCCTGGCGCAAGCCGACTCTTCGTCACCTGCTCGAGGAGACCGATCGGTTCCTGGTGGCCGTCGAGCTGGTCACGAGCCGGGGGGTGATCAGCGACTTAGCGGGCCAGCGAGCTCTGAGCCACGCGCGTGCCCTGGCCGAGAGTCCCCGGATCGACGTGCTCTCCATCACCGACAATCCAGCGGGCAACGCCATGCTCGCCGCTGACACGCTCGGCGCCGATCTCCGCTCACATGGCCAGGAAGTGATCATCCACCTGGCCTGCAAGGACGGCAACCGGAATTCGCTCCAAAGCCGCGCCTGGAAGCTCGCCTCTGAGGGGTTCGACAACATCCTTGCCCTTACAGGCGACTATCCGAAGCCCGGGTACGGGGGCATGGCGCGCCCCAGCTTCGACATCGACTCGGTGGGACTTCTCTCCATGTACTCGGAGATGAACCGGGGCCTTCTCGACGTAGCGACGGGACGGCCGATGAAGCCGACGAACTTCTTCCTCGGCGCCGTGGTGACGAACCACAAGCGCCACGAGCGCGAGGTGGTGCCTCAGTACCTCAAGTTGCGACGCAAGATCGGGACCGGGGCGCGTTTCATCATCAACCAAGCCGGCTACGACGCGCGAAAAGACGACGAGCTGCTGGGTTGGCTCGCCCTCAGTGGACTGGACGTGCCGGTGATCGCCAACATCTTCGTCCTCTCGCTCGGAGCGGCCCGTGCCTTCAATGCCGGCCGGGTCCCCGGCGTGGTCGTCACCGATGAGCTGGTCGCCCTCGCCGAGCGTTACGCAAGCTCAGCCGACCATGGACGATCGTTCTTCTTGGAGCTGGCGTCAAAGCAGGTGGCGATCGCGCGAGGGCTCGGCTTCCGGGGCGCCTACCTCGGCGGCACACTGGACCCGGCCGACTGCGAGGAGATCCTCTCCCGGGCCGAGGAGTTCGGGTCAGATGGTTGGCAGGAACTGGCGTGCGAGGTCGGCTTCGCCTATCCGGACGAGTTCTACTACTTCGAGCGCGACGAGGCGGCAGGCCTGTCCTCCTCGAAGGTCAACGGCGCCCTGGTCGCATCGCGCACCAGCACGGCGCGGCGACGCGCCCGCCTGCGCACACCAGTCAGCTATCGTGCCAGCCGCTTGGCCCACTGGGCGGTTTTCGACCCCGAAGCGCGGCTGTTCGACGGCGCGCGGAGGTTCTATGCCGCTGCAGAATCTGCCTCACCCCGGACGCGCAAGGTGCTTCACCTCGCCGAGCACGCCTCGAAGGTGCCGCTCTACAACTGCAAGGACTGCGGAGATTGCTCATTGCCGGAGATCGCCTATCTCTGCCCCGAATCTCAATGTGCGAAGAACCAGCGCAACGGCCCCTGCGGCGGGTCGCACGACGGCCTCTGCGAGGTCACCGATCGGGAGTGCATCTGGGCTCGCGCCTACGAAAGGCTGAAGCCCTACGGAGGGGAGACCTCGATGCTGGACGGACTAGTCGTCTTCAACGACAACGCCCTCCGTGGCACGAGCGCCTGGGCGAACACTTTCTTGGGACGCGACCACACAGCCCGTCCCGTGACCGGACAGGAGGACGTGAAGTGAGCACGGCCGCTCGGGAATTCGTCGTCATCGGGGAGAACATCCACGCCACACGCGTGCTCCTGCGAAAGAGCGAGCGGATCGCCGCCAACGAGGAGGGGGAGGAGGCGATCGCCTTCGTCGACGAAGACGGTGCCACCCGCCACTTGCGCATTCCCGAAGAGGAGAAGCTCTCCCAGCCCTACCGGGAAGGGCGCATCAAGCACGTCCGCCTTGCCGTGCAGGTCGCCATGGCGGGGACCGAGCCCGATTGCTCGACTGCCCTTTCGTACCTGCGCACGCTCGCGCAGCGTCAGGTCAAGGCGGGCGCGCACTTCCTCGACGTGAACCTCGACGAGATCTCGACCAAGCTCACCGACCAGCTCGAGGCGATGAGCTGGCTCGTGAGGACTCTGGCTCCGCTGGTCGAGATCCCGCTCTCGATCGACTCGTCCAATCTCGAGATCATCGGCGCAGGCGTGGCGGCGGCGACAGAGACGGCGGGCACCCGCGTGGGCCCGCCGATGCTCAACTCGGCGTCGCTCGAGCGGATCGAGGCGCTCGAGCTGGCGGCACGACTCAACGGAGCCGTCGTGGTCACGGCCGCTGGTGACTCGGGAATGCCGACGAACACACAAGAGCGGGTGGTCAACGCGAGCCGGATGGTCGAAGCGTCGCTGGCAGCCGGAATCCAGCCGGACCGGATCTTCGTCGATCCCCTGGTCTTCCCTATCGCCGTCGACGGCGAGTACGGTCGGCACTGCCTCGACGCGATCGCCCAACTGCGCCGGCGCTTCGGGCCCGCGATCCACATCACCGGCGGCATGAGCAACGTCAGCTTCGGGCTTCCCAACCGGCGGCTCCTGAACGACGCGTTCTTGCTGTTGGCTATCGAGTCCGGCGCCGACAGCGGCATCGTTGACCCGACTGTCGTCAACGTCCAGCGAGCTCTGGCCGCGGACCGGACGACGCGCCCGTTCCAGCTCGCCCTCGACGTTCTCACCGGTGTCGATGAGAACTGTTGGGCGTACATGAAGGCCTACCGAGCCGGTGAGCTCACGCCGTCGGCGTCCTGACCTCAGGGACGACCATCGCCCTTGGAGTCAGATCAGGTTCTCAGGGAACGCCCTACCCGAATGCCCGGTCCGCTTGCCTCGTCCCGCAAAGGCCGTTGCGGTCCATTTCCTATGAGACGATGCTCCGTTGGCTCAGCCGCCGTGCCCATCGACAATGACTCCGTTGATGTCCCACAGGTCCTCCCAGGACTGATCCGCCTTCCACAGGAAGACATGACCTTTTATCAGGCGGTCGCCGCGGTCGATGCCCGCGATGGCCGCCATCTCGTCCGCCGTCAACGGGTCGCTCACGACGCTCTCCAGGTTTGACCCGTATTCGTTTCGCCTGGTGGAAAACGGGATTGGCGTCTGTCCCCGCTGAACGGCCCACTTGACGCAGACGACGGCCGGGTGGACCCCATGGTCCTTCGCAATTCGGACAACCACTGGGTCCTCGATGTCAACGGTGTCTTCCGGCGTCATGTCCCTCTCGGGCCGTTCTGGGGACCCGATGGGGCAGAACCCGATCGGTTGGATGCGCTTCTCCACAAGGTACGAGAACAGTTCCGGTTGCTGGAAATGGGGGTGGAGCTCCATCTCGTTCACCGTGGGCTGGATCCGGGCGTCCCGCAGGAGCAGTTCCATCTTGGGGATGGTCATGTTGGACGTGCCGATGTGGCGGACGAGGCCCTCGTCAACGAGTCGCTCCATCTGCCGCCATGTGGCCATGAACTCCTCGTGGACGTATGGCCGGGCGTGGGCGCTGCGGGACGTCACGTCGACACCGGGCGAGTGGTGATTGGGGAACGGCCAGTGGACCAGGTAAGCATCGAGGTAGTCAACGCGCAGGTCGGTGAGGGACTTCTGGCAGGCAGGTATGACGTCTTCGGGTGCATGCCTGTCGTTCCACAACTTGGACGTGAGCCAGAGCTGCTCGCGCGGGAACTCCTCCAGCGCTTGGCCGATCTCGGCTTCGTTCTCGTAGACTGAGGCGCAGTCGAAGTGCCGGTAGCCCACCTCCAGAGCGCCCGCTACCGCGGTCGCGACCTCGGCGGCGGAGTAGCGGTCGGAACCGAACGTCCCCAACCCGATCGCCGGCATGAGCGCGCCACCCTTGAGCTTTCGCACCGGCACTCTTGCAGGGTCCACAGTCATGTCTGCTCCTTGCTACTCGGCCCGGCACCCGGATACGCGTGCGGCGGCCTCGGGCTTGGGACCGTTCTCCACCAGCTTCCCGGGACCGGACGAATTCTCGCGGCCTAGGCGGACCCCACCATGAAGTCCGTCAGCTCTCTGAGTGAGGTCTCCTTCGGATTGATGGCCGCTACGACCCTGCCTGCCCTCATGACCAACATATGGTCGGCAAGCTCCAGCATCTGCGGCAAGTTGTGGCCCACCATAACCACGGTCTCACCGTGGTCCGCCGTGTCCCGGATGATCCGCAAGAAAGAAGCAGTCTCGCGCGGGCCGAGGGCGGCTGTTGGCTCGTCGAGGAGCACTACTCGTGCCCCGAAGTAGATAGCCCGAGCAAGCGCGACAGCCTGGCGTTGCCCGCCGCTTAGCTGCTTCACGCCGACCCTTGACGGAGGCATGCTTATCCTCAGCAGCTTCAGTGCCTCGTCCGCGTCCTTTCGCATCGCGCGCCGGTCGACTACACGCACTCCCAAGATTCGCCGCTCCAATTCACGGCCGAGAAAAACGTTATCCGCGACAGACAGAGTATTTACGAGAGCTAGGGTCTGGTAAAGCGACTCGATCCCAGCTTGCCTCGCCGCCCGGGCGGAATGGAACGCCACGGGCTGCCCGTCGAGCTGTATCTCTCCTTCGTCCGGCACCTCGAAACCACTGAAGATCTTCAATAGCGTCGACTTGCCAGCACCGTTGTCGCCGACGATGCCGGTAAGGCCCGGCCAGAACTCTACCGACACTTCCCTCAGGGCGCCAACGTGCCCGTACCATTTTGACAAGTGCGTAGCTGACAAGCGCGGGACGGCAACTGTGTTGTTATCAAGCATGCTTCCTCCCAGGTGCTCGCGCTCAGGTTTGAGATTCTCTATCGCCTAGGACCCGGGCGATAACCAACGCGATAAGGATCACCAGTCCGTAGACCGCCTCTTCCCAAAAGACGTTGACGTTCTTGAGGTCCAAGATGTTCTGGACCACCGCCAGGACCAAAACCCCGGTGGCGACGCCGACCATGTTGCCCTTGCCGCCGAGGAGGCTCACACCGCCGATGACGGCAGACGCGAAAGCTATGAAAATGACGGACTCTCCGTACCCTTGGCTGGCAGTTATCGCGCCGTCACGTCCCATCTCCACGAAGCCCCCCATGGCGGCAAGCACACCCGCCGCCATGTAGACGCCGATCTTCACTCGGTCGACGTTGATACCGGCCGCGCGAGCGGCCTCGGCGCTACCGCCCACGGCGTAGATAGCGCGGCCAGCCCGGCGGTAACGCAGGAACAAGCCGATCGCGACAAATACGACCGCCGTCGCCACCAGCGATACCGGTACCTGGCCCCAGAAGTTACCTCCAACGTAGGAAAAGGCAGTAGGCAAGGCGGAGATCGTCTGCCCGTCGACGAGGCCGTCTTGAACACCTGCCAGTCCTATCAACATCCCGAGAGTGACGATGAAGGCACTGAGATGCGCCTTCACGATCAGGAGGCCGTTCACAAAACCGACACCGGCGCCCAGCAAGAGGAGCACGATCAACCCGAGGTACGGATTGAGATTGAGGCCGGCACCGAAGGCCGACGCAGGCGCCACCAGCCAGGTCGCCAGCATCGGCGCAAACCCATAAGTGCCTCCGAGGGACAGGTCCATGCTGCCGATCATCAAGACGAGCGCTTCGCCCGCCGTGATCAGCGCGATGGAGGAGGCATACTGGCCGATCCCCCAGAAATTGTCGCCCTGGAGGAAGACAGGGCTGATCAGGGCGCCGAAGACGATCAGCAGGACGAGCACCGGCAGCAGGCTCACGTCTCTCAAGAGGGTCAGGGCTCTGCCCTGGGCGGCTACCGCGCTGTCGGCTTCCTGCCCCGTTGGCTGCTCCAGCGCGGCGGCCCCCTGTTCACTCCTGACCTCTGTCATACCGTCACGCTCCCAACCAGGGTGGACTTGCGGGCCTGATCGCGGCCAGCCAACCCGACGCAGCGAGCCGAGCGCAGGGACAGGCTTACCCCCGGCAAGGCGACCGTGGCGCCGAACTGCTTGGAAATGCCGATGGCTTCGGCGGCGGGCACATTTCCGTTCGTCGTTGATGTTGTTTCAGGACTCACGACCAGACCCTCGAAATGTTGGCCCGCCTACTCCCTCCTCAGACGGGAGAGGAGGGAGTAGGGACGAGGCCTAGTAGTTGTTGACAGGCTTACTTACGGTGTTACCCCGTTGCAAATCCCACCATGGGCCGCGCCGTAGACATTGCCCCAGAGCGCGGGATTAGTGACTGGCGTGGTCGTGAAGCTGGCTGGCTGCCCGTCGGTTGCGGGTCCGCTTATCGTCAGCTGCGTCTTGGTGACGAAGGGGGCGACAATCGGGTCGGTCAGCTGGACGTCGCCTTTATAGCTCACGTCGCCCAGAGGGGCGCTGGTCAAACCGGGGTCCCCGACAGTGAGGGCGACACCCCTCGCCGCGTCTACGGCGTATTCGATCGCGCCTAGGGAGTACAGGTTGGCGGGCTGCGACGACGCGAAGTCCATCCAACCTTGGCTGATGTAGCACTGTTCGTAGGCGACGCCGTCATCCCCGCCGAGGATTACATGGGGTTTGCTGCCGCCGGCGGGGCCGTAGCCCTTTGCTTGGAGGAACTTGATGATACCCGGGTCGGGCCCGCTGTACTCGTCGTAGACGGCCTTGACCTGGGAGTGATAGGCGTCGATGGCCGTCTCTGTAAAGGTCAGCGCGGTATTCGGGTTCCAGAGGGTGTCTTTCGACAAGACATGGACCTTGGGATCCAGCTTCGCCATGCAGTCGTTGAAGCTGAGGGCGCGGTCGTGGCCGTTGGAGGAGACCTGCTGACCCTCGTTGTCAACGACGTACCCAGACTTCACCTTGGACGCGATGTAGGCGCAGGCCGAGTAGCCGTAGAACAAGTTGGACGCCCGCACGACGATGTAGTCCTTGCCGGCACCAAGGATCGTGTCCGTCGAGATGATCGGGACGCCGTGCGCGTAAGCATACGCGATCGAGGGGCCTTCAGCGGAGGCGTCCTCGGGGTTCACGATGATCGCTTGGGCGCCCTCGTTGACGAGGTCCTTGATCTGCTGGTTCTGCAGGGTGGCGTTGCTGCCATAGGTATCGCAGCAAACCAATGGGCCGATGAGCTGGACGCGGTACTGCTTGGCGAACTGCTGCTCGTAAGCCACATAGGCAGACCAGAACGCGGTGTTGTTGTAGCTCAGGGCCACGCCGACCTTGATCGTTGGGATCGGTGCCGCTGCGCTGGCGGCACTAGCTGCCCCGACGCTGCTCACAGACAGCGCAACGAGCCCAGCCGCGGCCATCGTGCCCATGGCCTTCTTAAGCCAAGATTTCATTAATCCTCCCATTTCTGTTTTACGGGGGTTTTCGTCACCTCGGGCTTTGACGCCCAAGTCGCGAAAAAGTCGACTAGTGACGAGCTACTTTCATCGCTAGGCCAAACTTCGTGCCTTATTGATCACCTCCCTCAATCACACGTCGAGTCTCTCCAGGTCGATCTCCAGAAAGCGGCAGACCGCTTCCAGTTCCCTTGTTATGTCACCAGGGACCGCATGAACATGGTTCGCCCCGAACCTGGAAAGGAATGCCTCCGCTGAGGCATCCATCCTGGTGAAGGCATGAGGCCAGACATAGGTGCTCTGGTGCATGAGCGCCTCGTTCTTCTCGTCGTCGTAGACCTCGAAGCGTCCCTTGGTGACCTGCATCCGGTAGACGCCGTCCAGGCGGGAGAGGCGGCCGAGGGTGACCTCCCCGGGGGCAGCAAGAAAATGAACCGCCGCACCGCCTAGCGGGAAGTACCACTCCTCGGGGTACAGGTGCACTTTGGACATGTTTTCGAGGGGGTCGTCCGAGCGGGCGGCGAACCAGGTGGCGTGCTGCCCTGAGTTCTCCAGGTCCCAAATGCCCTCTTCGGGGAAGTAATGGCGCACATCGGCGAATAGCACCGGCGTACCGGTGATCTTGTGCATGATCTGCATCGTGAGGGCGCCATCCATGTCGCACTCGGTCGCACAGATCACCGGCGCCTTGGGGCCGTCGAAATCGTACGGGTCGTTCAGGAAGGCCTCGGCGATGTCGGCGGTGGTGAAGTTGTTCGTCAGCTCGGGCTGGCCCTTGATCCCGCAGAAGTCGATCCTTCCCTCTTCGATGATCTGGCGCATGGCGTAGTACGAACGGACCTGGCGCTCGAGGATCTCGGGGGTGAGCTTCTTGCCGTCGTAGTGGACGCCCGCGGCGTTCTTCTCCAACCACTCCCT
>Ga0181521_10004370_pt1 | contig 16173 bp, 17 predicted proteins | sample PEATcosm2014_Bin_32_FD_119764 | JGI IMG/M metagenome (GOLD analysis project Ga0181521, IMG submission 119764) | Peatland microbial communities from MTU Mesocosm Facility, Houghton, MI, USA - PEATcosm2014_Bin02_60_metaG | ecosystem: Environmental > Terrestrial > Soil > Wetlands > Peat | place... | reverse complement strand
GCCCCCAAAACTTATGAATGCCCGTCACGGATATTTCCCGCAAAATACGGTGACTGACCAGAGTGTCCCAAGGCGCCGGCGTGCCCACTGGCTCCGCGATTCCCGAGATGCCCCGGGTTGGTGGACATCGGTATTCGTGCTCACAGCATGGCGATGAGCGCTCGCACCGGCAGCCCCAGCAAGGTGCCGCAACCGACGCCCACCCCGTTGGCCATCACGTCCCCCAGTTCCATGGCGCGCCCCGGCGAGAAATGTTGCCCGCCCTCGAGCAGAGCTCCCAGCACGAACATCGAGAGTCCCGCCATCAGCCCCCGCCGTTTATCCCGGAATCCGATCACTGGCAGAAACGACAGCGCCAGGTAAGCACCGAAGTGTTGCAGTTTGTCCCAGATGTGCAGCCGCCCAATCGCAACCATGATCGGAGAGGCGGCGGGCAACAGGGAGCCAACCACCACGCAGACGACCAGCACGGCCCAGAGAGACATGAGTACAGTGCGCATAGTTTGCCTGCGGATCGACACGGATAAGAAAAGAAACAACTTAGGCGGTGCGGGGGCTCGGGAATACGCTCAGAGAAGTTGGCGGAACTGGTGCGGCGTAAGGCCGGCATCCCGGACAATACCGCCCATGGTGAGCCCGTCCACGGGGTCGTGCCTTGGGATGGTCACGATGCGCCTGCCGTCGGTCATGACGATGTGCTTGCCTTGCCTCGCGACTTGGAAACCGGCCTTCTCAAGCGCCCTCACAGCCCGTAGGTGGGGTATCCCGGGTATCTTGGGCACGCGCTACGCGGGGATCTCCACTTCCCTCAGGTTTTGCCGGCCTGCCAGTTGCTTGGCCACTTCCAGGTATTCGCCGATCGCATCCTGGATGTTGGCCAAAGCCTCTTCTTCCGTGGCGCCTTGCGACCAGCACCCGGGCAGACCGGGGCAAGAGACGCTGTACCCCTCTTCGGTTCGCATCAAAGCAACTGGGTACTTCATACCTCCAACTCTAGCATCAACACGGGAAGAGTGAATGCCCGCGGATCGACACGGATAAGAAACAAAGGAGTTAGGAGCGAGATCGATACCACTCTATCGTCTTCCGCAGGCCAACATCGAACGGCGTCCTCGCCCGGAACCCGAATTCCCGCTCCGCTCGGCTCACATCCAGACAGCGGCGCGGCTGGCCGTTCGGCTGGGTGGCGTCCCAAATGATTTGACCTGAGAAGCCGGTCAACGCCGCGATCTTGGTGGCCAAATCGCGGATCGAGATTTCCATGCCGGCTCCCAGATTCACTGGCTCCGGCTTGTCGTAATGCTCGGTTGCCAGAATGATGCCCTCGGCTGCATCCTCGACGTAGAGGAACTCGCGCGTCGGCGACCCGTCGCCCCACAGCACAATCTCGTCGCGCCCCTGGTCAACCGCCTCCACGCACTTCCGTATCAGCGCCGGTATCACGTGCGACGATTCCAGATCGAAGTTGTCGCCGGGCCCGTAGAGGTTCACCGGCAGCAGGAAGATGGCGTTCATGCCGTACTGCTCGCGGTAGGCCTGGCACTGGACCAGCAACGCCTTCTTCGCGATACCGTACGGGGCGTTGGTTTCCTCCGGGTAGCCGTTCCACAGGTCCTCCTCGCGAAACGGCACCGGGGTGAACTTGGGGTACGCGCAAATCGTCCCCAGAACCACCGTCTTCTCCACGCCATGCCGCCGCGCGCCCTCAATGAGCTGAATCCCCATGATCGCGTTGTCGTAGAAGAAGCGTCCTGGGTTCGCACGATTCGCGCCAATTCCACCCACCACCGCCGCCAGGTGAATCAGTACCTCCGGTCGCTGTTCCACGAACAACCGCTCGACGGCATCGATGCGCGTGAAATCGTACTCGGGGTAGATGGGAACGAAGACGTTGCCGCAGCCCAGCTTCTCAAGCCGCCGGATCAGGTGGCTCCCCAGAAACCCCGCGCCGCCCGTGACCACGATCCGCTTGTCCGCCAGACCGATCACGAATGCCTCCCCTCAGCGGTGACCGCAAACTGGAGAGCCTCGGCGCCGCCTTTGAGCCGGGCTTCCACCGCCTTCATGTCCGCCTCAACCATGATCCGAACCAGCGCGTCGAAGGTCACGGTTGGCTCCCAGCCTAGCACTCTCCTGGCCTTGGAGGCGTCCGCGCACAGGTAATCCACCTCGGCCGGCCGGAAGTAGCGTGCGTCAACCTCCACATGCTCCTTCCAATCCAGCCCGGCATACGCAAAGGCAAGCTCGACAAACTCCCGGACGGTATGGGCTTCCCCCGTGCCCACAACAAAATCATCAGGTGTTTCCTGTTGCAGCATCAGCCACATCGCGCGAACGTAGTCCGGAGCGTAGCCCCAGTCCCGGCGCGCCTCCAGGTTGCCCAGGTAGAGCTTCTGCTGCACACCATGTTTGATGTGGGCCACGGCGCGGGTGATCTTGCGGGTGACAAAGGTCTCGCCGCGGCGTGGGGACTCGTGGTTGAACAGGATGCCGCTCGACGCGTGCAGGCCGTAACTCTCCCGGTAATTCACCGTGATGTTGTGTCCAAAGACCTTGGCGCAAGCGTAGGGGCTGCGGGGGTGGAAAGCCGTGGCCTCGCTTTGCGGAGGCGGCGCGCTTCCGAACATCTCGCTGGAGGACGCTTGGTAAAAGCGGCACTTCACGCCCGTGTGTCGCATGGCCTCCAGCAGGCGCAGCGTTCCGCTCGCCACCACATCGGCGGTGAATTCCGGCACCTCGAAGCTCACCTTCACGTGGCTCTGTGCGCCCAGGTTGTAGATCTCGTCGGGCCGGATATCGTGAAGGAGCCAGGCCAGCGAACTGCCATCGGTCAGGTCGGCGTAGTGGAGGAAGAAGCGCGATCCGGCCTCGTGCAGGTCCCGATAGATGTGGTCGAGCCTGTCGGTATTCAGGCTGGAGGCTCGGCGCTTCAGGCCGTGGACCTCATAGCCTTTGCCGAGAAGGAACTCCGTCAGATAAGAGCCGTCCTGTCCCGTGCAACCGGTGATTAGGGCTTTAAGCATGATAAGAAGCTCCGCAGGAGCGAAAGAACGTAGCCCATGGCGCGAGCCGTGGGAAATCTGCCGTATCGGGGGCTAGAATGAAAGCATGGAAAGCTACACCACGCGGCTTGAAAGGTCGGGGCGAATCTTGATCCCAGCGGCCGTGCGCCGCCAACTGGGACTTTCCGAGGGATCGCAAGTGCTGGTCAAAGTGGAGGCGTCGGGCACGCTGCAAGTGACATCTCGTTCACAAGTTCTGGCCAAGATGCGCCAGCAGATCCGATGTCGCACACCCCCAGCACGTTGCCCAAGCGCACGCCCACCCGGGATGTGACACACTTAGAGGAGGCGGTACCGATGAAGACCTACAACTTCAGAGTCGTGGTAGAGCCGGACGGAGAGCGGTGGCACGCATACTGTCCAGCGCTAGTGGAACAGGGCGGCGCTACCTGGGGCCATACGCAACAGGAGGCTCTCAAGAACATCCATGAAGTGATTCAGATGGTTGTGGAGAGCATGATGGAGCAGGGTGAGGCGCTGCCGACTGAACCCGCCGATCAAGTGCAGGTTTCCGGGGAACCGCAAGTGGCCGTAGTTGTCTGAATGGCCATCGACTACTCGCACTTGCGCAGCCTGACGGCTCGCGAGTTCATCTCGGCGCTGGCCCCGGGATGGATTTGTCTTGGACCGGCAGGCCCGCGCGCATCTCCGATATCTAATCTTGGCCTGAGGCACGTCTTGCGTCGGCTATCAGCAGCGCGGTCATCACGTCCCCTGGGGCCCGGAAGCTGGTCTGGCGCAAACCCGCAAAAGCAGTTGGCAGATCCACCAGTCCCTGGGCCGCCGCATCCCGCAAAACGCCAAGCGTCCCGATCGTCGGAATCCCCCGGCGTTCTGCTTCGCGACGCCCCTTCCAGTCGTCCATCACCAGCAACACACCGGGCTGATGCATCCTCGCCAGTGCGATTGCCGAACGTTCTCCCGGATCGAGATCCATCAACTCAGGCTCGACGATAAAAGTGCTCGCCGGAACCACCGTGATCCACGCAGGGAGCCGCGCCGCCCACTCTGCCACGATCTTCGGCGAGTCGGGATGCTGCAACTCCTGCAACACAGACTCCGTGATCCATACCCGGTGATAGAGAGCTGCCAGAGCCTCCTGCGCGCCAATCAGCAGTATGTAGTTCAGCGGTGAGGTGTCTGCGATGACGGCCATTGTTCACGGAAGGTCCGGCTGAGGTCGGCGTCGTTCTCCACATCTTGAGCCGTGATCGGGAAACAGACTCCACGCTCCTTGAGGAAAGCATCGACCTGCATCCGAGTCTGGTAGCCGAGCATTCGACGAGCCTGTCCGCCCGAGAGCTTACCGGAGCGGACACCCTCCACGGCCAACGCCTCCATGGCCGCCCGTGACAGTCCGGAAAGATCGCCGGCAAACTGGTGCGCGATGTCTTCCGGGACTTCGATCATTACCTGCATCGGGACCTCCTCGCTCCATTATCGCGGGTCCTGGCAACTATGGCAACATGACGGAGAAGCCGGGGACAGACTCCGTTAGCCACGGGGTGCCCTCTGGGCCCGGCTCTGAACGCGCATCGGAGCCGCGAACGTTAGAGAGCGGTTGGCACACTTATTCCGGGACAGTCCTGTAGTCCAGAACGATCTCCTTCAGGGCTAGTGTACCGTCCAAGAATTGCTGGACAGGTATCAGGTGTCTTGGTGGGGCGGACCCCCTGGTCCGCGGCCGGCCCCCCGGCCGGCCTTCTTCGCGCCCGATCTGTCCACTTATTCATTGGACACCACGCCACTTACCAGCCGCCAGGCGTCTCTGCCTTCGCAGCCCTCCCGCAGGCAAAGCAGCCCGGCCGCATCCCCGTGTCCTCGATCTTGACATCTTCATCCCGACGACGCGGCGCGAAACTTGCCCTTCTGGTACTCACCGCCGCCCCTGGCGGTCTCTGCCGATTGAACCGGGAACGCCGCTAGTTTGTCGGCGAACACCGTTCCCACTGAGGTCACGAATCGGCCGATGGTCGCCGGGGGCTGCTTGGAATGAAGGGGGATGCGCAGGTACACCTGGCCGGAATGGTTCAGGGGGATGCGCAGATCCCAGCAGCCCGCGGGATCGGCCTCGGCGAGCTGCGCGCTGAAGCGGAGGTCGCCGAACTCCAGGGAGGCCTGGCTGAATCCAAAGCCGCGGCTGGTCTCTACCAGCGCACCCCAACATTCATCCACAGTGCGGGCCACCCGGACGGCCATTTCCAACTGGCTGATGGAGAGGTTGGCGTTCAGCGTACCCCGGAATATCCCGCCGAAGATCATGTGGCGGGCGGCGTCGAATTCCTCATATCCCAGGTATTGGATGGCCAGCCAGATGATCGCACAGAATGCCACCAGTACAATGCCGCCCAAGTGCTTGGCGTCCGAACTGAGAAGCAGCGAGAGACCGGCGACAATTCCGGCGGAGGCATAGAGGACATAGGCGACGCGGCGCGGCGTGAAACCGCGGGCCAGCAGCCGATGATGGATATGGCCGCGGTCCGCGCCGAAGACGGGTTGCCGGCGTAGAAAGCGCCGCGCGATGGCGAGCGCCGTATCGAGCAGAGGGATAGCCAGCGCAATGAGGGGAGCGGTCATACCGAGGATAGTGGTGGATTTCTGGGACCAGACCACGCCGAAGCATCCCAGCAGGAAGCCCACCGTCATACTGCCGCAATCGCCCATGAAGATGGACGCCGGATTGAAGTTGTAGGGGAAGAAGCCGAGGAGGGCGCCGAGCAGGGGCGCGGTGACGTAGGCCAGGGCGGCGTTGCCGGAGATGAGCGCGCTCAAGAAAGCTGTGGCTGTGGCGAACAGGCCGACGCCGGTGGCCAAGCCATCGAGGCCATCGATGAGGTTAAACGCATTGGCGCACCCCACCAGCCAGAACATGGTGAGCGGGATGTGCCACCAGGTGGCGATGCTGTGGCCGCCGATACCGTGAATCTGCACGCCGGCATAACAGGCCACAACGGCGGCGAGGACTTGGCCGAGGATCTTCATCCAAGGCTTGAGGCCGAAGACATCATCGAGCAGACCCGTCGCGAAGGCTATGAGGACGGCCGGCAGGAGGGCGCGGACGGAAAGCGGCGCCCACGGGAAAGAGTACGACGCCCACAGCGGAGAGAACCGGAACAGCGCCAGGGCGGCCGCATAGCCCAGGAAAATAGCGATGCCACCCGCCCGGGGGATGGGAGCGCGGTGGACTTTGCGGAGGTCGGGTTGGTCCACCCACCCGAGGCGCGCGCACAGGGTGCGGCATGCCGGGGTGAGGACTAGCGTGAGCAGAAGTGCCGACGCCGCGAGTACGAGCAGCGGGAACATTAAGTCTCCTTGCGCGTTGAGGGGGTCAACTTCGAACGAGCCGACCACCTGGTGAGTACCTGGAAAGCAATATGGGCCGCGGATGAATACGGATGAACACGGACCGGGAACCCGGAAACTACCGATGCGACGGAACTTCCATGGCTGGCACAGGGTGTGGCTGGCCGCAGGATTCGACGATAGCGATCATGCGAGAGAGGAGCGAGGCTGCGGAGAATTGCCGGGCCAAGGCGGTGTTATCAGGACAGCGGCGCTGACCAAGTGCGGCGGCTTGGCGGATGCAGGCGACAACACCCTCCACATCGCCATGGCGCGCCAGCCAAGCTGACCCGGCCGGGGCGCCGTTGGCAAGCTCGGTCACGTGGCTGGGTGACGGACCGATATAGAGGTAGGGGCTGCCGGTGGCGAGGATGTTGTAGATCTTGCAGGGATGGACGATGCCGACGAAGCTGTCGCCCATGACGACAAGGTGAAGATCGGCGGACGACAGGGAACCGCCCAGCGATTCCAGTCGTTGATAGGGGAGGCACTGCACATTGGGTAGGGAGTGGGTGGCGGCGAACTCTTGGACCCTGCGGAATTGGCTTCCGCCGCCGACGAACAGGAAGGCGACGTTGGCGTCGGCGGCCATTTCGCGCGCCGCGTGCAGTACGGTGTCGAGTGGGTGGCAGGGGCTGTGGTTGCCGGAGTACATGACCACGAACTTTCCGACGAGGCTGTGGCGTTCGCGGAACTGGCGCCGGCCCTCGACATCCCAGCACACGGCGTCGCTGTGAATCCAGGGTGAGACGACGGAGATGCGGTCGGCGGGGATGCCTTTGGCTTCGATTCGCTGGCGCATGAAGCGGTCGAGGACGACGATGCGGGCAGCGCCGCGCACGCTGGCGGCGAGACACCATGACAGGACTCGTTCGGGGAGCGACCGCTCGCGGAGCCAGCCCGCTGCGACGGCTTCATCGGGATTGATGTCCATGAGCCAGAGAATGAGCCGGGCGCCGGTGAGGCGGGCATAGATGACGCCGAGGAATGAGATGAGCGGCGGGGAGGTGAGTGCCACGACGCAATCGAATCGACCGAGGGTGCAGAGGCGGGCGAGGCAATTGGCGAGGAACGAGGCGAAATCGAAAGCGCGGCTCCATTTCCCGGTTTTGCCGAATCCGGTGCCGGAGATGCGGCGGATGGTGACGCCGTGCCAGGTCTCGGCGCGCGGGAAGGTGACGGAGGGGGAATCATAGGCGCGGCGGTTGCAGACGACGGTGACCCGGTGGCGCTGGGCGGCGAGGGCGCGGGCGAGGTCAGAGGCGTGCTGCGCTGTAGATACGACATCGGGGTGGAAAGCCTGGTTCAGGAGGAGAATTTTCACGAGAACGCACCCAAAGGTGCTCTACTGAGCCCAAGAGAGGCGGTTTCCGTTCGCCCCGTCCTGCGCCAGCGAGGACAGGCGACGTCGCCCATTTCAAGTCACTTGTTCACGAGATTCACCGGCGGGAATGACGAAGTGGCCCCGCCTAGCGCACACCGTCCAATGACGCGGGCTTTGCATAAAGACAAAGAGAACGGGCCGATGGGCTTCGCAGTGCCAACGCCGACGCTGAGGTCTCACAATGCCTTCCACATCGGCTCGACAGCAGCGCGTTTGGGCCTTGTCGAGCCGCGGTCCCACGAACCCATCAGATCGCAGTCGTTCGAGAGCAAACGGCCACAGCCAATCACAAGACGGAGAGGTACGTCGCACTTGGAAAATGCCCAGAGCCCGCACCCACCGTGCGGAGCCCGTATTGCATTACCGCGGGTCGGTAGTTTGGAAACACTGACTTCAATTCCCGAAGGGACGCGTGGTGCAACATGCTGAGAGAAACCGCGATCGAGTATCGCTTATTGTCAATCAAAAAGGCGTGCAGCAAGGTGCTTTCCCCAGAGAAGAAAAGCTCGGTCAGGATCGATGACTGATAGTCATAAGGAAAATAGATATCATGAAAGTGCACAAAGGAGCCCGACGGAAGGCGAGGAAGTACCTCCAAGATGATCCGATTTACTTCGCCACCCGCGCGCACGGCGTGGGTAGAGTCGACGAATAGTAAGTCTCCGGCATCGAGACTAGTTAATATTCTGAGATCGACTTCCTGAGCTCGTTCCGGAATCAACTCAATTAGTTTCTGTTCTGCCATGCGAGTCAGGTACCGGGTTGGAAAGGGATCGACACAGATAATCTTAGGTTTGTAATCCGCCTCTTTCGCCGCCAGCAGTATTACCGCGGTCGAAACTCCACAACCGACCTGCACGATCCTGTTTGGGCGTTTCGTGGTGATGTAGCACAATAGGAATTCAGCTTCCACTGGGCCGTAGCCCGGTTCGCCGTTCTCCTGACAGGCATGCTCGTAGATACCGCCCCGCCTCAACCGTTGCGGCAGCGGCGGCAAGCAGCAGGCTCGAAGAAAGGACATCTGCGATTCGATGTCCGCGCCAGCAACGCCAATCATGCTCGACGCTCGCTTCCATGATTCGCTGCGCTGCAAGTCACGAATCGCTGGAATACCCGAATAGAAATGCCGAGGCAGGAGGTCCCACCCGAACCTCTGGCCCAGAACGAAAAGACCATGGAGAGTGGATTTCAGTCGCTCGCGCAATTGTCGACGTACGCGCAATGATTCCTCCTATCGCGGCAGCGTAACCTCTCTGACTCCGAGCGTCGCGTATGCCGGGCGGCTAGTTTGGCTAACCTAGGTCGCCTAACAATCCTCCTCCGACTATCCTCTCGCTGTGAAACCGACTGAACCGTACTCGGCCTCACAGTTGGGCGCGTGTTGGAGCGGCTGGCGCTTCGAACGGCCCATTTTATTAGCTGAGGGCCTTCGTACTTCCGTGTCCTTCCACAAGGCCGCGTCAAATGCGCACTCTGTCAGATCCTCAACCAGAGCCTCTCTTTCGTAGCCCTCTACCTCCGGTCAGAATAGCGAACGCCGCTGGGGAAAGGCGCCGCAGCATTAACGCCGAGACCACAGTTATCCCAAAGGTCACCAGCGGAGCCACAAAGTAGACGATCATGATTGCCCCTTGCGAAAATCCGAGTGTCCAATGACCGACTTTCTTAAGTGTCGTAAGCAAGGGCTCGTGAGAAGCGAAAATGAAGAAGTTTAACTCGGCCAGCGACGCGAGTAGCCTGCGTACACGCGCGCCCAGGGCGTCGCAGTTTAACCACAGGGCCGCGACGCCGAGCACGCTCATGAGTCTCTGCGCGGCATTTGGTTGAAGGTTCAGGTTCGATGACAGAGCCGCATTGAAGATAATAGCTGCGAGCCAAAGGAAGAGAGCTACCCGTCTTGTCCGGCGCGACACCGCGATCCGCCACTGTGGATAAACGGCGAGCGCGCCGCCTGCTACAAAGAACAGCAAGCCCCCTGTATCCACGAGCTGCAGGTTAACGTCACCGAGCCAAAACCATGCGAGCAGCCCGAGGGCCACTGTGGGCATCCTTCTAATGCAGAGGAACAGCGCGGGACTGATCAATGTGAATGCAATCAGGTCACGGAGAAACCAGAACTGAAATGGCAGTGGGTTCAGAAATACACGGTATAGCAATTCCGGTAACGTGTCGGACCCTAGAAGCTTTCCGCTGAAGAACGGTCTCAGCGGGCCGATCTGCTGCGCGGCAGCAAACAGGAGCAGGGCGCCGGCGGACCAGATGAAATAGGGGATGGCTAACGTTCTTGCGCGTTTAAGAAGCGTCGCTAAATACCATTTGGCGCCCGGCCTCTGAGCGATCTTTGTGAAGAAGAGATATCCGGAGATGGCGAAGAACAGTGGCACAGCTGTTCGGCAGATTCCGTTCGATAGAGCGTTTTGGATAGCGACGTTGAGCCATGTCGAGTCGGAGTAGGTCACGTTCTGGAATCGTATCGTGAGGTTGCTCGCGTGGATGAACAACACCTGCAGAATGGCGATAGCGGAGACTGTGCGTAGCCTATCACTGATGTTCGACGTCGACCGTTGTTGGGGCTGAGTACGGCCGTTGCTATATGGGATGGTCGTGTTGGGACACGCCTGCTGGACAGGAGTAGTAGACATAGGCTGTGTTACTTATGGGTCATAACGTTTCTTGTCAGCAACAAAGACGTCGTGGAGGCATCCTCAAGGTCACAGCCGCGTCAGAGCAGGGCCGCCCCGACGTGGGGTGGGTCGGCCCTTTGGGCAGCAATACCTAGGATCCTAAGATACACAGCCATCGTTTGGCGAGCGGTGCCTGCCCAGGAGTATCGTCGGGCGTTATCGCGGCCCAGTTGTGCTAGACGCGAGAGGCGGTCGGGATCAGAAAGGACCGCAAGTATGGTGTTTGCGATGCTTGCTTCAGAGAATGGGTCGAAAAAGGCGGCCGAATCGCCGGCAATTTCCCGGAGGGCGGCAATCGCCGAGCAAGCGACTGGCACCCCAAGTGCCTGCGCCTCCAGTAACGGCATGCCGAATCCCTCGTACGTAGAGGGGACCACGTGAAGTAGTGCATGTGCGATGATCGAGAGGGCGTCAGACGCTTGGGGCCTATGGCCTAGAAGCAATACGCGACCGTCAAGCACAAGTGGGTGAGCCAGAATGCTCTGCGGAGGGCGGCCGAGGAGCACGAGTTTTTCCGGGCGATTCCGCGGTAGTGCCCCGAAGGCGTTCACTAAACGGAGGGTGTTCTTGTGAGGGTTTTCGCCTCCGGCGAACGCGGTTATGTATTGGGGCGGCAGGTCATCTGGCCGAACCAGGGGGGCGCCACAAACATGGCCAGCAATCTGGCCAGGCCCTTGGTGGACAACCGTGATTTTGGAGTTGGCGATTCGCATTACGTCAACGATCTGACGCTTCGAGAATTCCGATACGGTGATCACATGCGCGGCCGCGCGAGCGGAACTTAAGCAAAATGCGCCAAGAACAGCTCTGCGCAACTTGGCCATTGTGACGCTGGGGTCACGGAAATTGACATCGTGAATGGTAACCACCCAAGGACACGGACATAGCAGCGGCCCGGTGTAGCTCGGGCAGTGGAGCAGGTCGATCCGTTCCGCGCGGACGTACCAAGGCAGCACGGCCTGCTCCAAAAAATACCGCCCAGCGCGACCGGAGCCTAAGACGGAGAGGCGAACCACCGTAACATTCGCTCTGGTTGGGGTTAGCAGTCTTTCAGTGCCGGGGGAGCCATTCAGGAACGCAACGTACTGGTGTTCTGGATAGAGCCAGCCGAGAGTTCGAACCAGCTCAACCGCATACGTCTCGACACCGCCGCTGACGCCGGGAACCAAGTAGAGCAAGTCAAATCCGATTCGCATAGGCAGTGACTACAGAGCAAGCTCGAATTGGTGTTACCTCAGAAAGTCGCGTCGCATATCTTCGAGAGTCGATTGACCGCTTCGTAGGGACTCGTAGATCTTCGCCATCTTGATGTCTACTATGAGGCGAAACCAGAATCCCTGGAGGAAATGGAAGATCGCGCCCTGTACACCATCCAAAAACCCGAGGCGGAGGAAAAAACGATAGAGAAAATACAACAGGGGCCGGACGTACAGCGGCAAGCCATACCACTTCTGCTTGAGCCACACAATGCGTTCGTCAGGGTTGCCAAAGAGGTTTGGGGAGATGGCCCAGTTCAGCGCGCCCTCGCGGCGAAGGACCTCCTCAATCGCCATTCTGGACGAAAACTTCTGGTGCTTATCGATCCAGAAATCGATATCGTACTCTTTTAAATTGTCTTCCAGAACAAGGCCGGAGAGCCGCTCGGTTCGACCGGCAGCGATTACACGGAAATCAACCATTTCGCTGCGATCGATGGCAGTCGCACCGCGACGCACAACACGGAGCCACCATTTCTTGGTTCCACCGAAACAGATCGGTTTCCCGCGAAATACATAGCGATGCATGACGTAGAACCCAGCGACGGCCGGATCGACTCGGTCAAGCGCGACGGTAATCAGATCCCTGAGGTGGGGCGTGAACACGAAGTCCGAGTCAACCAGCAGCACCCATTCATGAGCAAGGGGAAGTTGTGCCAGCGCCCAGGTCCACTGGCTTGCGTGGTCGGTGTAAGGGTGGTCGACGACGTTTTCAGTGTACCCGCGAGCGATGCGGGTGGTTGCATCCGAGCTTCCGCTGTCGACAAGCCAGATCTCTCCGACCCAACCACTCAAGGATTCGAGGGTCTTGCGGATGTTTACTTCCTCGTTGTAGGCCAGGATTACGGCTGAAAGAGGGGCTGCTTTCATAGGCACAGGGAAACGGGAATCCCGCCGGATTGCTCCTTCGCTGCGAGGACCCTTTCGATAAGAGGGCGACACGCGGTAGCCCAGTCGAGGAGACGTCTGAGCCCGGTCGCAGGCGATGTTGAAGGGGACCAGCCGAGCTCGGAGGCTGCGCGCGAAATCCCGGAAACGTAAATCTTCTGATCTCCAGGCCGCCAACCCGAGAATGTCGGGGCGAGGCCGGGGAACTGGCGCCGAAGTTCGTTCAACAACTCGAGAACACTCAGAGTATTTTGAGGCCCCCCCCCGATGTTATAAATCTTGCCCGCGACGGCAGCGGGGCGCGAGACAGCCAGTTCATAAACATCGACCAGATCGTCGATCCAGAGCAGGTCTCTCACTTGCTTACCGTCGCCGTAGACGGTCAGGGGCAGGCCCAACAGAGCGGCAATGGCAAACCAGGAAACCCATCCCTGGTCTTCCACTCCGAACTGGCGGGTACCGTATATGCAGGACTGACGAAAAACGACGGTTGGAATACCGTAGATCCGCGAATAGTCCCTCACATACTGGTCGGCACAACCTTTAGAGCAGCCATAGGGCGAGTGGAAATCGAGGCGGCGATTTTCATCAATGCCGGTTCGGGGCGGTTTGTACGCGTATCGGTTATCACTCTCGACAACGGCGGCATCTGAAAGCGCGCCATAAACCTTGTTTGTGGAAGCAAACACGACCAACGCGGAAGGAGTGAGTTGCCGCGCGGCTTCTAGGACATTGAAGGTTCCGAGTGCGTTGACCTCGAAATCGGCTCTTGGGTTGGATACTGACGTAGTCACCGCGACCTGGGCTGCTTCATGGATTACGGAGGTGGCCTGGCTGTGGCTCCGGAAGATCGCGCTGAGGTCAGGAAAATAACGAACATCAACCTGGTAGAAAGTGAAGAGGGGACCACCCTGCTCTTGCAGCCAGGCACGGTTGGCGGCAGATCCCGGCCTTGAGAGGTTGTCAACGCCGACGACGCGGTGGCCATCGCGCATGAAACGGGCGGCACAATGGCCGCCGATGAAGCCGGCGACGCCGGTTATGATGATTGTCATTGTGCTTGTCCTTTCGCCTGCGGCTGTCGCCCGCGAATGGCCGAATGCATATAGCTAACCCTAGCTAACCCGACTTTCGCACCGCGAAGGTCGGGCCAATGGTTAGATGATGGACGGGGTACCTACGTGTGATGGCAATGCCAACGTGTCCCACGTCGCGACCGGAGTGGGCTGGCGCCCCGGGAACTCCGTAGTGGCGTCGTACAGCTCGTAACCCAGGCGGCGAAGCAAGGCCGATACCTGCTCCGCATTCCGCGACACCTCGCAAAGCAGTTTGGGGCGGGCGGTCGTGAGGAGTTTCTCGGCCCCTCTCAGAACCTGGAGTTCAGCGCCTTCTACATCGATTTTCAGTACGTTAGGCGCGGGTATGTGCTGGCAGAGCCAATCGAGGGTGGTGCTCATGACGGTCTGGGTCTCGCGCACGCCCCCGGCGGCGTCAGTGCCTGCACCGTCCAGAAAGCTCGCCGCCCTCGCGCGCGTAGCAATGTGGAAACGTGCCAGACCAATCGAGTCCGAGAGGGCCAGGGGCAGTATCTCCACAGGAGCGGCTGCGCGGGAAGGCTCCCGAGCGGAGCGATGCAGCAGGCTGACAAGCCACGTGTCCGGTTCAGCCGCGAAGACCCGTCCTTGGGAGCCCGCTCTGGCAGCGGCCGCAAATGCGAACAGTCCCAAATTTGCACCGATGTCCCAGACGACGTCCCCGGGTTGGACTAGTTCGGCAGCCATGCGGAAGAGGAGCGGGTCAGTCTTACCTAGGTCGATTCGCCAGAAGCGGAGGCCGCACTCTGGTGAGACGAAGACCAGGCGTCCGCCAAACGCCCGCGGTAGGCGGCGCCTGTAAGAGACGCGCCGGCTCGCCAACTCGCAGAAACAGCGGATGAGGCCCCGTCGGTTAGAGGTGACAGGGCTACTCATAGTAGAGATGGGGGCTGGCCTTTTCGTACTTCCTCCAAAGCTCAAAGACAGTGCATATGTGCCTCGCGGGATTGCCGCCCACAACATCAAAGTCGGGAACCGGCTTCGTAACCACCGCACCGGCGGCAACGATGGAGGATTTGCCAATGACCACGCCAGGCATGATTGTTGCGCCCAGGCCGACGAAACACTCCTCCCCCAGCGTGATGCCCTGCACCCTCCTGAAGTAGCGTGACTCGTCGAGGCCCGCCGCGCGCGCCGCCTGGCAGATGGAGTAGTCGTGGGTCAAGAGCCGTACCGATTCCGAGATGACCACATTGTGCCCAATCTGGATGGCTCCGTACATGGATGGGTCGAAGTAGACGGACTGGGCTATGAAGCGGGGGTGGCCCGTAATGCGAACTCCAAGCCTCCGCAGGTCAGCGGCCTTGAAACGCATGTAGAACCGGTGGTTAACTCGCTGGAGGCAGGCGAGGGCGGCGGCTACTGTGTAGTCGAGGGCGCGCTGAATTTTTCGCCTTCTGGGCAAGGGGGGGTTGATCATGAGCGCTCCAAACGGGGGTCTGGCTACGTTGCAGAAAGGTGGTGAAAGTCCCCGCGCTAGCTCGGCGCCGTCAGGAAGATCGCGGCGCGGGCGTCCGGTTCGTAACCGGCGGTCCCGGTGATCGACGGGGAACGAAAGTGCGGCGCGTTCCTTGGCGCCAGCGCCAGCGCTGAACGGCGGAAACACAACCCACGGTAATGGCAGCGATCAAGAGAGGAATGACGTTGGACGTCGCGAGACCTCGGAAAGAGACGAAGACTACCGCGCTGCCGGCGTACAGAAAGTATTGGACGTACGGGCTCGCCTTCGGAGAGAGCCGATCTAGGACGGAGCAGGCGAGAGCCAGCCAGATGCCTACGATCAGAACGCCTACCCAACCTGCCACTTGCCAGTACTGCCCCAGAATTCCCGGCAGGATGTTGCCGGAAACGCGACCCGACGGGTCGTTCATGCGGAACCGCATAACCCACATCGAGTTCTGGAGGGTCGGTTTGGATGGCCACCAAGCGTGTGGGATAAACCCGGTCAGCACAACCCAGAGTGGGCTTTCGTAACTGAAGGGGCGCTGGTCTGGAACGACATCGCGGGAGTAAGCGAGCTCAAGGAAGAAGTCGCCGTCTTGGAGCATCTGGGAATTGTAGCGCGCCGGCTGGGAAATTGGTTCCTCGCCGAAGAAACCAGCGTTTCTAAACCGTGCCATTCGGTCGGCAATGTAGACGAGGGTGACGGCGAGCAAGCCGAAGACCACAATCCGGCGGACCAGTCCGCGCCGACGAGTGCGACCCATTATTACGGCTACCGCTGGGAAGAGCGGTATTGCGAGAAGCGACCTGATAGCTAACGCCAAGCTGACAGCAACGCCGCTGCCGAGGCCAATGACCAGCATGGTCCTCCTCTGATGCACGGGTGCGGAAGAAAAGTAGGCCGCGAGACCCAACAGGCACGCGGCCCAAGCGAAGTACAGCAGTAGGTAGATCGACAGGCTCTCAGGATTCCGCATGTACCCCTCAATGACGCTGCCCGGTGAGCGACTCGCCAAGATC
>Ga0181521_10004367_pt1 | contig 16175 bp, 10 predicted proteins | sample PEATcosm2014_Bin_32_FD_119764 | JGI IMG/M metagenome (GOLD analysis project Ga0181521, IMG submission 119764) | Peatland microbial communities from MTU Mesocosm Facility, Houghton, MI, USA - PEATcosm2014_Bin02_60_metaG | ecosystem: Environmental > Terrestrial > Soil > Wetlands > Peat | place... | reverse complement strand
AGGACCGGGAAATCGAACGAGCCGCGGCGGCGAAGCTTCCAATACGTCGCTCGCCAGCCGTTCGTCGGCGGCAGGTGGATCTCAGTCAGCAGTTCGTCGGGCCGTTTATTGAGGTAGTGGATTCCGTCATCGTTATAAAGTTCCGCCACCGGCAGCAGTCTTTCTTCCGAACTCGAAATCAGCTTCACTTGCGCTCCGATGGCCACCATCACCGGGGCGGAGTCGCTCGACTGCACCGCCCAGCAGCGCGGGCTGGAGGGAGCCACCCAGCAGATCTTGCCGTCCTTTTTCATGCAAAAGTTAATTCCCTTGCGCCACTCGTAGTTCTGGTCGTAATAATTGCAGCGCGTATCGAGCAGCAGGTTTCCCCCGATGCTGCCCATGTTGCGCAGCAGCGGCGTGGAGATCAACTCGGCGGCCTTCGACACGGCTGGATAGGCACGTTGAATGCGGCGGTCCTCCGCAACCTCAGTCAGCGTCAGACCCGCCCCAAGGACCATTCCCTCCGCTGGCTTGCCCTTGGTGGTGCGCAGTTGCTTGAGCTCCGCCAGCCCGATGACCACCTTCGGCACCTGCTGGCGGCGCTTCATGTTGGGATAGAGGTCCGTGCCGCCGGCTACGAACAGAGTGTCGGGCCCCCCGTCCGACATCATGCGGACGGCCTCGACCAAAGACTTGGGTTGCAGATAGCGAAATTTGGGAAGTCTCAGCATTCTAAATCCTGTTTAGGACAGACATTCTTCGTTTGCCGGAATAAAAACCGCAGGCAGCAATGCCTGTCTTACAGCCTGCTGTTATGCCAAAACAGGCTGGCGTTCTACGGCCTTGCCGTCGCCGCCTTCTTCCGGCGTCGGCACGAAAACCGAGGCGGGCATGTCGCAGTGCGGGAACACAGTAGGCCCGTATCTGCCTTCCTGCCCCTTGGCTTTCGCCCGAATCGCTCTCAGCACTTTATCGGGTGTGATCGGAACCTCGTCAATGCGAACTCCTACCGCGTCATAAATCGCGTTGGCGATCGCGGGCGGAACCGGCAACTGCGGTCCCTGTCCGGCTTCCTTGGCCCCAAACGGGCCGTTGGAATCCTGGTCCTCTATCAGATAGGTGATAACGTCGCACATCTCCATTGTGGTGGGGCTCTTGTATTCGAGGAAAGAGGGGAACTTGTGAACCACGTTGCGGTTCCCGCGGTAGGTCATCTCCTCCATCAAGGCCTCCCCCAGGCCCATGTAGACGCTGCCTTCTATCTGCCCGATCGCCAGCACGGGATTGATGCACTGGCCGATGTCGTGAGCCATCCAGATGCGGGGGACCACGACAATGCCAGTTTCGGGATTGACCTCTACTTCGGCCACCGCCGCAGAATAGCTGTAGGCAGGCGAAGGACCGACTCCAGATCCCTTGAACTTTCCAGGTGCGGCCGGCGGCTTGTAGGAACCAACCGTGCCGAGCGTGCCGAACTTCGTTTCGGCAAGCCACACGGCCTCCACAAACGTCACGCCTTTCTCCGGATTCTCCATGTCGAAAACGCGGCGATCTGCAAAGAGCAGCCGGTCGGCCGGAACCTCCAGTTTTGCGGACACCGCCTGGGTCAACATCTCCTTGGCCCGCTCGGCGGCCTGGATGGCGGCGTTGCCGGTCATAAGGGTGACCCGGCTGGAGTAGCTGCCGAGGTCCACGGGAGTTAGGTCGGTGTCGCCCGTGACGACGCGGATGTCAAAGGGATCGATCCCCAGCACTTCCGCGACGATATAAGCCAAAATCGAATCGGAACCCTGACCGATCTCTGTTGAGCCGCAGAAGACGGTCACGCCTCCGCTGCGGTCCAGTTTCAACTGCACGCCGGAGTGCGGCATGCTGTTCCAGTAGATGGGAGTGCCCGCCCCGGTCATGTAGCCGCTGCACGCCAACCCGATGCCTCTTCCGTAGGGGAGCTTGCGGAAGCGTTCCTTCCACCTGGAGCCTTCCACGACCTTCTCAATGCACTTGCCCAAGCCCATGGTGCCGATGCGAAGCCAATTCACCGTCAGCGAATTGGACGGTACCAGGTGCTTCCTGCGCATTTCGGCCGGATCGAGCCCCAACTGCTCCGCGATCTTGTCCATTTGAATTTCCTGGGCGAAGCGTGGCTGAGGAGTCCCGTGTCCCCGTTTCGGGCCGCAAGGAGCTTTGTTGGTGAACACCCGGACGGCTTCAAACTTGTAACGCTTGATCTCGTAGGTCGTCGGTTGCAGCACCCCTGTGTAGAACGTGCTGGCTACGCCGTGGCCTCCGTAGGCTCCGCCGTCCAAGAACGTGCGATGGTGCATGGCCGTGATGGTGCCGTCCTTCTTGAACCCGGTCTTGGTGGACATGAGAACGGGATGCCGACCGCGATGGCAATAGAAGACCTCCTCGCGCGTGAGGCAGATCTTGACGGGGCGCCCCGTCATCATCGCCAGTTTCGAGACGATAATTTCATGCGCAAAGGGATCGCACTTTCCTCCGAAGCCGCCTCCGTTCGTGGTGGCGATGACGCGGACATGATTCTGCGGTAACCCCAGCACTTTGGAGAGCGACCGGTGCAGGTAGTGCGGGTCCTGGGTGCAAGTCCAGAGCGTGAGCTTGCCGTCATGGCCGAACTGGGCCACACTCGCGTGTTGCTCCAACGCAAGATGGGTGCTGCCCTCATAAAAGGTGATGTCTTCCCGGATGAAGTCGGCCTCGGCAAAGCCTACTTCCACGTCGCCGAATTCGTAGACCTGTCTCCGATGGATATTGCCGTATTCCCCATATTCATGGATACGAGGCTCGGGGGTGTCGAGTGCAGCCTGGATCGAGGAGATGGCCGGGAGGAGTTCGTATTCGACGTCAATCAAATCCAACGCTTCGGTCGCCACATCTTCATCCACCGCGGCGACGGCTGCCACCGGGTCTCCCATCATGCGGACCTTGCCAATCGCCAGCGGGTGTTCATCTTCGCTGACGGGCAGAGCCCCGTATGGGATCGGCAGGTCTTTTCCGAGGAGCACCAGCTTGACGCCTGGATAACTTTCCGCCTTGGAGGTATCGATCTTCAGGATGCGGCCGTGCGGAACTGTGCTGCGCAATATCTTGGTGTAAAGCATGCGGGGGAAGACGAGGTCGTCGGCGTACTTCGTCTGGCCGGTGACTTTCGATGCAGCGTCCACCTTGCGATGGGGCTTTCCTATGACGCGAAGGTCTTTTCGCTCGGCTCCGTTAGCGCCACCCATAGATACTCTCCTTGCTGGGTTCGGCCGGCTTGCCAGCCATCCGTGTGGCAGCTAGCTCCACTGCTTCGAATATCTTGATGTAGCCGGTGCAGCGGCAAATGTTTCCCGCGAGAGCCTCTTTGATCTGTTCGCGGGAAGGCTGCGGGGTCTTCTCCAGCAGTACTTTTGCCGTCAAGAGAAATCCCGGGGTGCAATATCCGCACTGGGCAGCCCCGAGTTCAGCAAACGCCTCCTGCAACGGATGGAGCTTCGCTCCCTCTGCCATGCCTTCGACCGTGGTGACTTCATGTCCTTCCAAGGCGACCCCCAGGGCCAGGCAGGAAAGTACCGGACGACCATCCACCAGCACGGCGCAACATCCGCACTCCCCCAACTCGCAGCCGTGCTTGGTGCCGGTAAGCGCCAAGTCTTCGCGAAGGACTTCCAGAAGCGTCTTATGCGGGGCAAACGCCACCTCGACCGGCTCACCATTCACCCGCAGGCAAATCTGCGCCTTCGCCGGTTTGCCATTGGTTTTCTTCTTGGTTGGTTTCATTCCCTTGCCCTTCGAGTCTATTCAGAGATTCCGTAACCCAAACGAATTCAACAGAATTTCATCAGCATGGTGATCAGTCCGATTTCCATTATCGAGTTTGGGTCCGCCCAGTAAGATACTATTGGACGTCGCTGACTGCAACTGTCAGCCAGGATTGTACTGAACGCTGGCCGCAGGGATCATCGCGGAAATGGGCATAGATATGAGTGTCGCTCGCCAAAACCTCGTCTGCACATAAAACAGCGCTTTCCCGTTGTGAACGTGGAATCCCGAACGCGAAACGAATCTGGAAGTCTGTACCAAAGACACGATCCCGGGGCCAGCAGCCCGTGCATCGGTTCAGCACATATATAAGGACGGAATTCGGGCGTGCGGTTTCGGAAATTGCGCGCCCGGATCAGGCAGCCCGATCGTAACGATGATGCAGTCCGCCAAGTCGCTCGTGAGAAATGACGGGGCCGCAAGTCGTAGCACGAGATCTTCCCGCCGGCGTTCCCTTCCCGAGTCCAAGATGCGCGCGGTCTTCGTGGTAGTAGCCGACGGATTCAGCGAGCAGTCGTTTCAAATGGCGTTCGTTCACGGCAATGATGTGATCCAGCAGGTCTCGCCGGCAGCTCTCCGCCCAACGTTCTGCCACAATGTTTTGCCAAGGGCTTTCGAAGGAGGTCCGTATGGGCCGCATCTTCAAGGATCGGACTGCCGCGGGAACTTCCAGTCCATACTTCCCATCACGATCGAAGATCAGGAACCGCGGAGCCGACCCGAACGGGAACGCTTCCCGCAACTGCTGAACGGTCCATAGACTCGTCGGGTGCTTTGTGACATTGAAGTGCAGGATCCGACGCCGGTCGTGGGCAATGACGAAGAAGCAGTAGAGCACGCCGAAGGTGATTGTCGGAACGGTGAAGGAGTCTATCGCGGCGATCGCTTCCCGATGGTTATGCAGGAAGGCCAGCCAACGCGCACGGCGAGTTGCTGCCGGAGCACGAAGTTCTCAAAGACGAGATCCCGGCGGCCACGGAAGAGGCGGAAGAGCGCTCCGAACCAGAGCAAAAGCAGACTGAACATGGGTCAGAGTTATAACAGAAGGCTGGCGGCGGGGCGGCCGCTATGTTATTCATTTCAAAGCCGGCGAGAATTTTGGCGAGGCACAAGTCATGCCAACTTGCAAGCATTCAAATCTAGCGGGGGGAACTCATATGATAGCGATTCGGTCGCTGTGGATTGCCGCATTGGTTTTCATGGTGATCGGATTCGGGCGGAATCCGTTGCCCGCAGCTCAGAGCACCGCACAGGAGTCACCCGTCGCCAAGCTGACGCAGGCGGACCTCGACGAAGGCAAACAGCTTTATGCGGCGGAATGCGCGGGGTGCCACGGAGTCGACGGCAGCGGAGGAATGGGTCCGAATATTCGCGCCTCGGCGCAGGCAAGGGGTGATCAGGGGATGTTCTCGGTGATTCGAAACGGGGTGTCCGGGATGGGCCCGGTCATGTCGTTGAACGACAAGAGGGCTTGGCAGGTCGTGGGATACGTTCGCACGTTCGGCGGCTCGGCTTCCGGCGAGGCAGCCAAGGGCGACCCGGCCAAAGGGAAAGCGGTTTACGCCACGAATGGCTGCGCGGGATGCCACGCGATTGCCGGACAAGGCAGCGGAGCCGGCCCGGAGCTGACCCGCATCGGCAACTCGCGCGCGCCAAAGTACCTGCACGACATGCTCCTGAATCCCGGTGCGAATCCGCCGGTGGATACGGCGCTGACGGAGCGAGCATCGTTCACGGGTTATCTGCTGACCAACGTGGTCACGAAGGACGGCCACAAAGTATCCGGCATACGGGTGAATGAAGACACGTTCACGATTCAGTTGCGGGACGTCGGCGGCCGCTACTACTCATTCGACAAGGCCGATCTGCAGAAGATCGAGACGGAGCCGAAGAAGAGCGTCATGCCGAGTTACAGCAACCTCTCTGCCACGGAACTCGATGATCTAATCGCATACCTTGCCAGCTTGAAGGGGGCCCAATGAAAACCTTCAGACACGTCGTTGCAGCCCTTGCACTACTGATCCCGATGTCAATTTTTGCACAGGTACCTTATGAGCGGCTTCTGCACTCCGACCACGAGCCGCAAAACTGGCTGACCTACGGCGGCAACTTCCAGTCCCAACGCTTTTCCGCGCTCAAGCAGATCAACACCAAGAACGCAGCTTCCTTGAAGACGGCGTGGGTCTACCAGATGAGGTCCGCGGGCATTGTGGAAACGTCTCCGATTGTGGTGGACGGAATTATGTACATCACGGAACCGCCGAGCACCGTGACCGCTCTCGACGCCCGCACTGGCAAGGCGCTGTGGCGCTGGACCCCGGTCGTGCCAAGGGACCTGGTGACAGTCGGACTTTTCCCCACGAATCGAGGAATCGCGGTGCTCGACGATATGGTCTACGTGGGGACCATCGATGCGTACCTGGTCGCGCTCGACGCGAAAAGCGGCGTCGTGCGATGGAGCACCCACGTGGCGAATAACAAGGACGGTTATGCCATCACGCAGGCCCCGCTGGCGATCGATGGAAAAATCATCACCGGGACCGGCGGGAGCGAATCCGGCGCATCTGGCTTTCTCGCCGCCTATGACCCTAAGACCGGCAAAGAGCTGTGGCGGTTGTGGACGGTTCCCCGCAGCCCGAGCGATCCCGGCGCCGACACTTGGGCGAACGACAGTTGGGTTAACGGCGGCGGCGATACCTGGAACGGCGGCTCCTACGATCCGGAGTTGAACACGATCTACTGGGGCACCGGAAATCCCGCTCCAGACTGGAACGGAGAGGGCCGGTTGGGAGATAACCTCTTCACGTGTTCCCTGATTGCGGTGGATGCGGATACCGGGAAAATGAAGTGGTACTTCCAGTATTCGCCGCACGAAACGCACGACTGGGATGCGGCCGAGATTCCGATCCTGTTTGACTCCATGATCAACGGCAAGCCCCGGAAGCTCGTGGCCATGGCCAATCGCAATGCTTTCTACTACGTGCTCGACCGTGTGACGGGGGAGTTCCTGGTCGGTGTTCCATTCGCCAAACAGACATGGGCCGAAAAACTCGATGCGAAAGGACGTCCCATCAAACTGCCCAACACCGAACCCACCGTCGAAGGAAATCTCGTCTATCCCACCCTGAGTGGAGCGACCAACTGGACGAGCCCGTCGTACAGCCCGCTGACGGGACTTTTCTACGTCCCCACGCGCGAGAGCGGCGCCTACTACATCAAGGGCGAGCTCAAGATGGCGCCTGGCAACTCCGTGGGAGTCGTAGGAGGGGGAGGAGGAGGGGGACGTTGGATGGGCGGCGATGATACATACGGGGCGATTCGCGCCCTCGAGGCAACCACAGGGAACAGGAAGTGGGAGTTCAAGATGGTGGGCGACTCGTGGACAGCCACGCTGGCGACGGCGGGCGGCCTCGTCTTTTCGGCAGATACCGGGGGCAATTTTTTTGCTCTCGACGCCGAAACGGGCAAGCTGCTATGGCACACGCAACTGGGAGGTTCGAGCCGGTCGAATTCAGTGACGTATGCAGTGGACGGTAAACAGTACGTCGCCGAAACGGCTGGCGTGGGCCTGTTCGTGTTCAGTTTGCCTTAAGCAGCGAGTGGGATCGACAGCCTTGAAGTGCCAGTAACAGGGCGCGATGAGGATCGATCAAACGCTTCGCCCATCGCGCTTGATTCGTGCCGGCGAGAATTTTGGCGAGGGACAGATCTGGAAGTATGCCGCTTTCCGATAAGCGCGAAAGTTGGTGCTTAATCGTGCAGGACAACGCTCAGAAGCGAGGTGTCGATGTGGAGCCCGCCGTTATATTTGATGAAGCCCAGTTTCCTGAATTTGTTCATAAAAAAATTCACGCGTGGGCGCGTTGTGCCGATCATTTCCGCCAGCATCTCTTGCGATATTTTGGGGAGCACCTTCTGGGGTTTATCTTCCTTGCCATAGCGCGCGAGCAGCAACAAGGTGCGAGCCAGCCGCTTCTCGCTGGAGTTGAATAGCTGATCGACTAAGTCCTCTTCGATTCGGATGTTCCTCGATAACATGTAAGAGATGAAACGGTCGGAAAACGCATGTTCAACATGAAGGACGCGAATCATCTCGTTCTTTTCAATCACGAGCACCGTAGTCGGTGCAACCGCAGTCGCCGTCCCTATCCGCAGCGATTGACCGGCGAGGCATCCCTCGCCAAAAAAATCGCCCGGTCCCAAAACCGCGACGACGGCCTCTTTGCCGGCTTCATTGACTACCGAAAGCCTCGCCCCGCCTTTTTGAATATATAGGACATTCCTAGCGGGATCGCCCTGTGAGAAGATCGCTTCCTTTCGCTTAAACTCCGTAACTTTCCTGGCCACACCGGCCGAATCGAGAAAAGCTTGCGCATCGAAAACGGGCGCCTTTACCTGTTTTCGTTCTTTAGCCATCGCAGCTGCGTTAGTCCTCAGACCCAATTTAACTGGGAAGGAGGATGCTGTCTGTAGGGTATCGAACGCTAGCGGCAGGCTATTTCAGTCCAATGTCGCGATTATACTGTTGGATAACGCCGTAACACTCGCAAGTACAGGCTTCGAGTTTCGTGCGGCTCAGAATCCGCACGGCACCACGCGTGTACTCGATAATCCGCTTGTTCTGCAAAACACCAGCCGCCAAGCTTACGGTCGGCCGATCCGTCCCTAGCATCGTCGCCAGGAAATCGTGGGTGATAGCGAGCGTCGGGGAATCCACTCTGTCCTGAGTGATGAGTAGCCAGCGCGCGAGGCGCTGTTCAATATTATGGAGCCGGTTACACGCGGCTGTTTGCGCGAATTGCATCCCCTGAACTACTGCATAGCGGGTAAGAATCCGTTGAAGCCCTGGAGTCAATTTCAAGACGCTTTGCAATGCTCCAATTCTCATCTTGAACCCGTCTCCTCCAATCTGGACGATCTCGCGCACTTGGTTCGTGTTTATGCCAACCGCCGCCTGTGTCCCTGCAAACCCTTCCCTGCCAACCTCCCCGACTTCAACAGTCTTGCCATCTTGGGTCGCAATGACAAGGGACACCATACCTGAATTCGGAAAATACACGAACTCTAGCGGTTGGCCCGGTTCGTAGAGACTCAGATGGTGAGGCATGCTGAGAAACTCCAGGTGCGGGCGAATCAGGGCGTACTCCTCGTCGGAAATTGATAAGAGGATCTTGTTGCGTACCCGGTTGCCCGCAGTGGTTGTGCGTTCGTTCGGCTGCATGATTTGAAAGTCTCTCCTTGCCGCAACGACGTTGCTCCCACCGTGCGAAAGAACGAGTTAGCTACAGGGGCTCCGTCTGTAACAACCTCCGGTGTACACATCTACCCTGGAATGCAGACCCGAATAAAACCACAACTGGAGTGTAAGGTACAGACGTAACAGCTCGAAAATCAAGACTCCCCAACAGACTGTTAGGTCGTGACTCGGCGGGCAGGCATTCGGAAGCAGGTCCGATATAAAGTCGGTTCAGATTAATCTGACGTGCCCCCTGGATTCGCGCAGGAGATCAAACGGAAACCGCTGAGTTTGAGGTAAAGGCTTCGCTCGGCGGAGCTCATGGCTGAGTAATTTGGGGGAATCTCAGCTGCCAAGTTTCTGCCTCGGTTAATTGTGTCGGTTGAAGTCGTTGGTTCGGCTGTGACGGTAACCTCAACGTGAGCGCCCTTTTTAAGCCTCACATCATCGCCATTTTCGTCGGTTAACGTATTCTCAATGCGGAGGTCTCGATACCCGTGGTCGGCCCCTTCAACAGCAATCTGTGCCTTTTCCGGTTGGCTCGGACGTGGAGACGGGATGATTTTATCGACGGTTCCGGGCATGGTGACACTTGGCCGTTCTGGAGTTCGCACAGTATCTCTGACACTGGCACGTGTCGCGTTGCCGAGTTCTTTCTCAGCGTTCTTATGCAGCATACAATCATCATGACACTGGGATGGAAGCCATATTGTCCCATTTCGCACACTTGCGAAATATGCGGCCGCGATCCCCGAGGGCCCACATCATCGCATGAATATCAGCTCATCGAGCGGGATGCTCCATTTGGCGGCAATTGCCCTTCAACGTCACGAAGATGAAGCGGATTTCGAGAGACCCTCAAGACGTTCGAGAAGCTGCATTGGCGGCCTGCTCGAAAAATCGCCATTCGCAATTGATCTGTCCACATAAACCAGTACAAAATCTAGATCTGACTCGAGAGATTTCACTCATTCGTAAAAGTCAATCGGCCAGTCTCATTCTTGCTGGCGTAGATGGCATGTCGCTGGTTGCCTGGCAGCTCGCATCTGTATGTTGATAGGACGACCAGCTTCGCGGAACAGTCTTCTCTTCTATCATCAGCGAATCTCGATACACCGAGCGGATTCGCGAACCCCGCCGCATCTTTCGCCGGGAGCTCTCCCCTGAGATAGGCGTCGATATTCTCTTCCATTTCCACAGGAAATCGCGGCGCGGGACCGGCTAACTTCTCCTGGTAGAGCTCCAGGATAACTTCTCTGAACACCGGGAGCGCGGCCCTAGCGCCGGTTTCCTTTGCGCCCAACGAGCGGTTGTCGTCAAAGCCGATGCGCACTGCCACGGTAATTCCATCGGGCCCATAGGTGGATCCGACGAAAAGCGCGTCTCGATAGTTGTTTGTCGTTCCTGTCTTGCCCATTACGGGGATGGAAAAAGCAGGCGAGTCGAGTGCGTGCGCGGTGCCGGATGGGATGCGCACGACCCCGCGCAGCCCTTCCTGAATCATCGACAATCCGGAATCTTCATTCGCCAAACAGCAAGGCGAATGGTAGCTATAGACGACCTCTGCCCGCGTATGTTGAATTTTGTCAATTACGTGCGGTTCTCCCGGCATTCCGCCAGCCATCAGCCGGTAGGCGTTTGCGAGTTCCATCAACGTGACTTCGGACGCCCCAAGGGCCGTGGCCAAGTAGGGCTGCAACTTGCTTCGGATGCCCATGTCTTGCGCTGTTTGCAGCACGGAATCAATCCCAATCTGTCCCGTGACCCAAACGGCTGCCGCGTTCCTCGACTCGGCCAGCGCCAGCCGTGCCGGTATCATTCCCTCAAATTGGTTGTCAAAATTGGCGATCCATTTGACCGTTCGACCGTCGGCGCCGGCCGCGGAAATGGGTTCGTCAAGCACGGATGTATCCAGGTCGAGAGCACCTTGACGAAAAGCTGCCAGATAAACAAAGGGCTTCATCGCCGAGCCCGGCTGGCGCTTCGATTGGGTTACGCGGTTATAGTCGCTGTACAGGTTCTCGCGCCCTTTGTAGACCTCTCGGCCGCCTGTCTCGGCCAGGATGGCGGAGTCGCTGTTTCGAAGAACGACCACGGAACCTTGAATCACTCCTTTGCTCTGGGGGTGCCGCTTCTCATAGACCTTCAGGCCATTCTCCAGCGCCGCGTTCGCAATGCGTTGGATACGGTGGTCCACGGTCGAATAAACCTGGATGCGGCCCTCGAGGAGCTGGTCAACTCCGATGTCAGGGCCGAGGTTGGGACCAAGTCGTTTGAGTTCCTCGAGAGTCGTCTCCACCGCGGCGGGCGCTTCGACCGGTTCAATGTCATGGGCGGCCAAGCGAATTGGCGCTAGCTTGAGGCGCTGGGCCGCCTCCGCGGAAAGGAAGTGATTCGCCACCATGAGATCCAATATCTGATTTCTCCGGTGCGTGGGTTTTTGAAGGTCTTCCACAGTGGGAGCGTATTCGCCAGGCGACTTGGGAATACCGGCCAACACTGCCGCCTTGTCGGCGTCGTCCACAGTGAACGTCTCAATGCGTTTATGAAAGTAATATTCGGAGGCTGCCGCAAAGCCGTATCGCCCATTCCCCAAGTACACGAAGCTCGCATAGCGCGCGAAGAGCTCCTCCTTGGCCCGGCGCTTGGACCCGTACTGCTGCCGCATCTCACCCTCGATCCACAAGGAGAGACGGATCGTCTCTATTTTCAGCAGGAGTTTGTTTGTTCCAGGCACACCAATGACGAAGGCTAGAACATGCGGAAGCATGCCCTCATGCTGAAGCGAGTTGCTGTTTTTTGTGCTGGAAAGTCCTGGCAGGAAGTAGCCGTGCACGAGCTGCTCGGTGATCGTCGAGCCCCCTTGTGGAAATACGAGTGGACGATTGGAAGCATTTGCGCCATCGAAAGTTGCGAAATGCGCGAACAGCGCTCGAACGTTGGTCTTGGCCAGCAAACGAAGGAAGACGGAATAGTCCACTCCCGAATGTGAGAAGAAGTTTTCATCCTCGGCCGATAGTATGGCTTCGCGCACGACGTCAGGAATTTCCTCATACCGAACGATATCCCGGCGTTCCCGCCCCAATTCAACGAGGACGTGACCATTCGCGTCGTAAACGTGGCCCATCGTGGGAGGCTCAAAGCGAATAAATCCATCCAGATCGGGAAGGTTGGTGCGATTAAAGTTGACGTAGAAGTCGGTGAATATCGCGAAGACCAACGGAACCAGAGCGATCCCAGCGAGGACGCGGAAAGCAATGCGGGCCGCACGATTGTTCCGCACAGCGGCAAACGCCTTGCGAAACAGCGCGGGGAACTGTCGAATGAAATCGCGAGTATTTAGCATGCGGTCTGCCACGGCCAAGGGGCGGTGTCCTTCTTGTTGTTCCATTCCGCGCCCACTTTTCGAATGGCTTGTGGATCGGGAGAGCAGGCCGGGCAGCGGGAGCATTGTCGATATAGGTACATTCGAGAATTGCCGCCACAGCACCACCTCAGGCTGGGTCGAACCCTCCCAAGTCCACCGGGCCTTTTACGCTATGGCCCTTCTACCTCTCAAGAAATGGAAGATGAGGAGCGCGATCCCCACGAGGAGAAGGATGTGAATGAATCCAGTCGTAACGTGAAATGCGAAAAACCCAAGTAACCAAAGAACGATCAAGACCGCTGCGATTATCCCAAGCATGTTTTCATCTCCTTGCTTCCGAACGCGTGAACAACTCGAACATATTGGACGTCGAGAAGGCGGACATCTGTACCGTTATGAACACTTTCGATTTTGACCTTACATTCGATCATCCGCGCGATACCCGAGTGGTTTAGGGACCAAGCGCTATCAACATGCTCACTGCGCAGCATTCTCGGTCAAAGTCGGGTGCGTTCGACTTGCGCGGTTTTAACCTTCGTTCCGGAGAGCTATGCGTGCACCGCGACGACGATGGCCGGCTGTTCCTTTTTGGTCGGTTTTGTCTCGGGCACTTTTGAACCCACTGGCGCTAAGTGAAGAGCCCTGCATTGAAAAGGCAAACGGAGTGTGATTTGCTCCGCCAAACTGCACATCGGCAAAGTCGCATTTTCGTCAGATCCTCTAGTTTCAACAGAGCCTTGCGTGGAGACCCCATTGCTGTACCTCAAGTGGATTTGTATGCAGTTCCGGCTCGCGACGAAGCCACGACGGCGTTCGCAGCGGCCTAGTCGAAAACTGCATCCCCGGACTCGAAGCTAGCTCCGAGTCTGAAGATCCCCCCAAAAGTGCGCTTGTTGCTTGAGGTACCCAGTTGAGGCACATCAGGCTTGGAATCGCCGAGAAATCGGTGCGAACAGATAGCGCGCGGCAAAATCCTCCGCTTTCCTTCGGTACGGTTGTGCGGGGCCGGGCGGGAAAAGCTGTGCTCGCAATTGCTTTGGTCGGACTTTGGGGGGCAGTTACATCCCCAATAGCAAATGCACAATTGATCGAAACCGTTGCGGGCAACGGCGCCACTGGTTACAGCGGAGACGGCGGTCCGGCGAATGCCAGCACGCTCAATAACCCGTATGCCGTAGCCGTTGATGTCCAAGGGAATGCTTATATAGCTGACAGCGATAATTGCCGCATTCGCGTTGTAAATACCGGCACATCACCAATTACTGTTGCTGGCGTTTCGATCTCACCGGGCAATATAGCGACTGTCGCGGGCAACGGCACTTGCGCATTTAGTGGAGACGGGGGCCAGGCAACGAGCGCTGAAATCTATAATCCGTCGGGTGTGGCGGTTGATGGCTCGGGAAACATCTATATCGATGACCTCTATAACTATCGGGTCAGAAAGGTGGATACGAAAGGAGTCATCACGACGGTAACCGGAAACGGCAATTCGTTCTACAGCGGAGATGGGCCGGCCACTGGGGCTTCGCTTTTTCCGTATACCGTCGCAGTCGACAATTCGGGAAACCTTTATATCGCAGACCCGTATAACAACGCCATTCGAGTAGTCAACACGGGATCGACATCCATAACGCTGGCTGGGGTGACCATTCCGCCGGGCAATATTGCCACCGTCGCGGGCAGCGGCGAATCCGGGAGTGGGGGCGACAACGGGCCGGCTCTTCAAGCTCAGTTCAACACCCCATACGGTGTGGCGGTTGACAGCAACAAGAACATATACATCTGCGACACGTATAATCGAAAAATTCGCGTCGTCAACACCGGCACCGCCCCGATCACAATTGCCACCGTCACCATCCAACCAGGGAATATAGCAACGGTTGCGGGTGACGGTACCTACTGGTTCAAATTTGCGGGTCCAGCTTTGAATGCTGAATTCGCGGACCCTGATGGAGTGGCAGTCGACAAACTCGGGAACATTTACATTTCCGATACGGAAAATGACAGCGTTCAAGTCGTGGACCATAAGACTTCCCTTATCGTCACTGTGGCGGGGAACACGTTTAATTACGGCTACAATGGAGATGACATTCCAGCAGCGGGTGCCTGGCTGTCGTATCCTCGCCCGATTGCCGTTGACAATAATGGCGATGTCTTCATTCCGGACCAGCCGAACGAGCGCGTTCGCGAAATCGTAGCCGATAGTTTGGTACGCGCGTTTAGCAATCCTTCCAGCACATCTTTCGTAGAGGCGCAGCCGGGGTCATTCGCAGTAACCACCAACTATTGGCCGACTCCGAGTTTGTCTGTCTCGGGCTTGCCTTCCGGAATCAGTTTCACAGATAACGGCGACGGCACTGGTTTATTGGCTGGCACGCCGGCCGGCGGGACACATGGAAGCTATCAGCTAACGTTCACAGCCGATGACGGCTTCTTTCCCGCCGTAGTTCAAACTCTTACCCTGACGATACTCCCTCCGGGCGGAGGTCCCACGACCAGTTCTGCCACCTTCATGGGAGTTGACATAGCTACCCAGGGAAATTGGCAAGGCGTTTACGGAGGTGATGGGTACGTATTGGCGGGACTCACCGATCAATTCATTCCTTCTTACGCTACATTTTCGGTTCAGAATCCACCGGGCTACATATGCTCCCCCACACCCCATACGTACGACAATGTCTGCATATGGTTTAGTCCGACCGTGACTGGTCTTTACTCTGAGGAGCCGGTCACCGATCCAAGAGCTCTCTTATTACCCGGAAGTGACTCAACGAGAATTCTAGCGACCTGGGAAAATAATCCGAGCTTTAGCTTTGATCTCAACATTACCGACGGAAAACCACACCTCTTCGCCCTGTACGCGCTGGACTGGGACGATATCGGCCGGTCAGAAGTGATTCAAATCCAGGACGCCGCCTCGGGCTTTCCGCTCTATTCCACGGCCATTGGTGACTTCATCCTCGGTTCTTATCTCGTTTGGAATATCACGGGCCACGTGCAGATAACGGTCACGGTCGTTAACGGCATGAGTGCCTCTGTGAACGCCGCCTTTTTTGGTGGCAATACCTCTTCGTCGCCTGTCATCAGTCAACAACCTCAAAGTGCCACGGTCAGCATCGGTTCTACCGCCACGTTCAACATCGTCGCATTAGGTGATAATTTGAGTTACCAGTGGTGGTCGCAACCTCCAGGGGCGTCTTCTTTCTCACCCATTAGTGGGGCTGTATCGAACACGTATACGACCCCTCCTATCTCGTTAACTGACGGCGGAACTCAGTTCAAGTGCGTTGTAACGAACAGTTTTGGCTCTGCGACCTCCAGCACTGCGACTCTCAGTATCTTGGCTCCCGTAAGCATTGCGGTTACGCCGAGCAATCCAACAATTCTCCCGGGAGGGACGCAGTCTCTCGTTGCGACTGCCACATATCCAGGAGGCGGCACCCAGGACATCACCTCTCAGGTCACTTGGAGCTCTTTAAACACTGCGGTGGCGACCGTCAGTAGTTCAGGGGATGTGACAGCGGTTGGAACGGGAAGCGCGACGATTGATGCGACGCTGTTGGGCGTCACGGGAAGCACAGTGGCGAATGTTCCAGCACTGAGTTCGATTACGGTGACGCCAGCGAATCAGACCGTGAGCGCAGGAGGTACGCAGCAGTTCACGGCGACGGGGACCTACCAGGGCGGCGGCACACAAACGATCACCGGACAGGTGAGTTGGAGTTCTTCCACTATGTCCGTTGCCACGATCAACAGCAGCGGTCT
>Ga0181521_10004364_pt1 | contig 16182 bp, 19 predicted proteins | sample PEATcosm2014_Bin_32_FD_119764 | JGI IMG/M metagenome (GOLD analysis project Ga0181521, IMG submission 119764) | Peatland microbial communities from MTU Mesocosm Facility, Houghton, MI, USA - PEATcosm2014_Bin02_60_metaG | ecosystem: Environmental > Terrestrial > Soil > Wetlands > Peat | place... | reverse complement strand
CGCGCAACAGCAGGAAGATCTTTTTCAGCGCGTCTTCGGACTTGGGGGCCGCAGGAGAGACCGGAAGCGTTGTTTTTCCGAATGCGTGCGCGACGTAAGCGATGAGTTGGGCTGGCATCTCGGCCGCCGGCAGCACATAGTCCACCAGGCCCGTGGCAGTAGCGCTGCTCGGCATGCCGTCGTATTCGGTGGATTTGGGGTTCTGCGCCATTGCCATGCCGCCTTCGCCCTTGATCGCCCGCACCCCTTGGGTGCCGTCACTGCCGGTCCCCGAAAGCACGATGCCGATGGCCCGCTCGCGCTGATCCTGGGCCAGGGAGCGGAAGAAAAAGTCAATCGGCAGACGATGGCCGCGCGGCGCGGCAGGTTCCAGCAACTGTAGTGTGCCGTTGAGTAAGGCCATGTCCCGGTTAGGCGGGATAATATAGGCGCAGTTGGGCTTGACGGCCATGCCGTCGGCCACTTCGAAGACCTTCATGCGGGTATAACGCTTGACCAGGTCCGTCAGGATGCTCTTGTGGTCCGGCGCCAAGTGCTGCACCAGGACAAAGGCCATGCCGGGATCGGTGTCGGCCGGCATGCCGGAAAAGAAGGCTTCAAATGCTGCCAGTCCCCCGGCCGACGCGCCGATGCCGACTACGGGGCATCCTGGAGCATCATGCCCGGATGGTGGCTCCACCGCTCTCGGTTCGAGGGCTCCTTCCGGCTCGTTCGCCTTGCGCCTTTTTGTCGCCACGATGACTTGCTCCCTTTTCCAGCTACTCTAGCATCTAGCATGCGCTGAGCACGTTTCGAAACTGCGTTGGGACCGCTGTCGTCACGGCCGCCACGCCCGGCATCTGGCACACGGTGACCTTGATCTTAGAGCCGGGGCGTGATTACGGTCTGGCAGTGGGTCAGCTTCAAGCCGACTCGCCCGCGCGATCCTGGTTCTCGATCGAACCGACCGTTTCCGTTGAATCCCCGCCTTCACCCCGAACGAGAACTGCTATGATGCCCGTGGCGTGAGGTTTCAACCGATGCATGGCTTACGGTGTATTCTTCGCGACTCGAACAGGATTGGCGTCCAGTTCCTCTTCACCGATCTCGATGTAGCGTTGTCCTTCTTGGCGATCGCGGCCAATTCTCGAGATCCAGCGATCAAGCAGCGAAATGGGAGAAATGCGCGGAAAGCGCACGATGCGGTCCTTCACTTATTGTCGCAGCTCACGCCCACCAATGAGGAACTCCAGTTCATCAAGGAGAAGCTCTCCGCATTGCGATTGAGGCTCCAGGCAGTCGGCGAAATATTCTAATTTGGACACCCACTGACCAGGCGTTGAAGTCGAGCAGGATCGGCCAACTCTGTGAATCGAACGCGCTTCTGTTTAGAGTGTGGCGCAGCCAGACGGCGACTTCAGCGCCCACTCTGAAGGCACAAGGCTCCTCGTTGCTCCCGATCTGTCGTTTCATACACCGACTTGGTTTCAAAACTGACCCTTTAGAATCATTAGCCTGGGGGGGGCGAACAATTAGCCACACTTCATCAAAGCCGAGGAGGAAAGCAGTAGACCCCTTAGGGCATCCTCTGCGAAGAAATCTAGAAGCACCCGATGGCGGCGGCGCGCTAAACTTGGTCTGGTCAGAGAACCTCATCCATTTATGTGGCCCGCTGCGTGCTCATGCTCTGTCATGTCGTCCACGATCACAGAGCCACTTGCGACCACTGTGGATGAGCCCCTTGCGCGGCTGGTGGCTTTCGAGCCCACCACTTTTCCGGTATTGAGCGTCTACCTGAACACTCAGTCCGATCAGCACGGACGCACACCCGACGTGACACCGTATCTTCATCGCGAATTCAAAGCTCTTGCGAGGACTTGGGCGCCGAGTTCCCCTGAACGGCACAGTTTCGATCAAGACGTACAGCGAATTGTCTCCTATGCCACCGACAAAATCGATCCCGCGGCAAACGGGGTCGCTATATTCGCGTGTTGGGGCGTGGAAGAATTCTTCGAGGCAACCCAGTTAACGACCCCTATCAGCGATAACCGCGTCTACGCCTACAACCAACCTCATCTGTATCATCTCGCCCAGCTCGATGAACAATACCCGCGATACGCTGCGGTGCTTACGGATACGAACACAGCACGCATCTTCGTCTTCGGGCTTGGCCAAGTCATCGATGCGGAAGAGGTAAGAGGCAAAAAGGTTCATCGGGTTAAGGTTGGTGGGTGGTCGCAGTCCCGCTACCAGCGGCGGGTGGGGAACGCGCACCAGGAGCACGCCAAAGAGGTCATCGAGCGCTTGGCTCAGATCGTCCGTGAAGACAAAGTAAGTCACATCATCCTTGCCGGAGATCAGGTCGTGATTCCTCTTCTTCAAGAACAACTGCCTCAGGAAATGGTCTCGATGGTGGAGGTAATGAAAATCGATCTCCATGCTTCCGAACAGGATGTTTTAACCGCCACTCTCGCGAAGCTACAAGAGCAGGAAGCCAGAACTGCCGCAGAAAAGGTGGACCGGCTGATGCAGCAATATCGTGCTCGGGGACTGGCTGTGGTAGGGCTGCAAGAGACGCTCGAAGTCCTGGCCAACGGACAAGTCGAAGAATTGCTCATTAGCGGCGCGCTCGAGGAGACGCATCCCCAACCTGAGGAAGTGGAAGCCGTCCTCGCGCCGGAGATCCCCGATTCAGAGGGAGGAACGAAGAGCGAGGAACCAAGGCAAGCGTCCGTGCCCGATCTACTGGTGACGAAAGCCAAGCAAACCGGCGCAACCGTGACATTTATTGAAGACGGGTCTTTACTCGAATCGATCGGTGGAGTCGGTGCGTTCCTGCGGTGGCGCGAGTAAATCGGAGTAAATCGGCAACGATAGCAGCCGAGCGGTCTCGGCACGCATCGCGTCAATGATGCTCGCCCGGCATTACCGTAGCGTGCTCGGCCTGGACACGTCATCGAAGTGAAGTTTGGCGTTTCCCGTGCTTAGCAAAAGCCGTCATGACCGTGTACGACAAGCCGAGCTTCGATCCCAAGATCTTTCTCGGCGTAGGCAGGATCGGCGAAGGGCGAACGACGGCAACCTACGACAAGAATCAGGTGGTGTTCGCGCAAGGGGACCCCGCGAATGCCATTTTTTATGTCCAGAAAGGCAAAGTTAAGCTTACGGTTGTGTCCCACAACGGCAAAGAAGCGGTGGTCGGAATCCTTGCCGAAGGCGACTTCTTTGGCGAAGGATGTTTGGCACACCAGGCGCTGCGTATGGCGACCGCGACTTCCATGGACGATTGCTGCGTCATGAGATTAGAGAAAGCGCGAGTAGTCCGCCTGCTCCGCGAAGAGCCGGCCTTTACCGAGGTATTTGTCGCGCATCTGCTTTCGCGCAACATTCGCGTTGGGGAGGATCTGGTCGATCAGCTCTTCAATTCCAGTGAGAAGAGGTTGGCGCGGGTGCTTCTACTGCTGGCCCGCTTCGGAAAAGAATGCCAACCGGAACCAGTAATTGCCAAGATCAGCCAGGAGACGCTGGCGGAGATGATCGGTACCACACGGTCTCGAGTCAGTTTCTTCATGAACAAGTTTCGCAGACTGGGATTCGTTAACTACGACCACAAGGACACGCTGGAAGTCCACAGTTCGCTGCTGAATGTAGTCCTGCGCGACTAATACCGCGGCAGACGCTCGCGGGACAAAGAAGGTGACCATGAAACCAGGCACGGCTGAGCATCAGCGAAGCTCGTCCAGTCCCCTTGATCCCATCGTTCGCCGCTGAACCAGGCCTTGCTCGGTCGTAGGCGTGCACATAACCGACCTTGCCGTGGTAGATTACCGCACCGGCCATGCCGTTGGCGTGGGTTTGCGTCATGATCTTGCGCACTTCGGCGTCAATGGCGGCGCGGTTCGATATCGCTTGTGCAATAGCCGCGACGGATGGAAATGTCCAACAGAATGAAGTCGGGGTGGTGTTTCTCGGCTGCTTCCAGCACCGCCCTGCCATCGCCGGCAGTCGCCACCACACCGAATCCCGGAGCCAACAGGGCCGTCAGTCCCTCAAGTAGGATGGTATGATCCTCGGCAAGCAAATTCTTCATGGTGCGCGCGATTCCGCTGCGAGTGCGGGCAGAAGGGAATCCGAAGGTCGATGCCGGTGCCGGCGCCAGGTGCCGGCGAGATCGAAAAAGTCCCAACCAGGTGCCGCACCTTCCTCCATGCTGATCAATCCAGCCCTTTTCCTTTCGCATGGTCCAGTTCGAGCCCCTGGCCGTCACCCTTGATGGCGACATGCAGGACATCGTCGCTGCCGGAGATCGATGCCACGGTCGCGCTTGGCCGAGCAATATAAATGCTCAAAACACCCCCGTTCATCCGGCCAACGGCGCTCCGCACTCAGGAAATTGTGGAGACGTGTCGTTCCTGGGTCGAAAGCGTAGTTCAAGAGCGCGGCATAGGTTGTGGCAAACGCCCGGACTCGCTGTGGAGCTTCTTCCACTGACCGAGCAACACCAGATTCACATCAGGCGATTCCGGCGCGCGATGTCCGAATCCGTTCGCCGCAACAGATTCGCGAGGCGCGTCTGCTCCCTGCTGCTGCGCCGCCCGGAAGGAGCCCATGTAAAGCCCCGCCGTGTTGCTCCAGACCATGGTGCGACCCAGCTTGTAGGCGCGATCGCTCATGGTTTTCCGGCGAGTTCCATCGCGCAATAAACCCGTCACCTCACGCGCGATGGCACTCGGGTCGGCGAATGGCACTAGAACGCCACGCTGGTCCCGCAACAATTCGGCCGCATGCCAATACGGCGTCGAGATCACCGCTTTGCCAGCGCCAAACGCATAGGCCAGCGTTCCTGATGTAATCTGGGCTTCGTCCAAATAAGGAGTAATGTAAAGGTCCGCCGCCCCAATGAACTCGGTGAGTTCTTTCAGCTCTACAAAGCGGTTGTGAAAGATGACGTTCTTCTAGATCTTGTTGTTCCTGGCAATGGCCTCCAGGCCGCGGCGATAACATTCGCCTCGAGTGCGCAACTCGTGGGGGTGAGTGGCACCCAGCACGATATAGACGAGCTCGGGAAACTCCGCGACCACACCCGGGAGAGCATTGAGCACATGTTCAATCCCCTTGTTCGGCGAAAGCAGCCCGAATGTCAGTAGCACCTTCTTTCCGCACACGCCGAACCGGTCCTTGTAATCATCCGGTGCGGCGAACCGTACATCGGGAATACCATGCGGGATGAGATCAATCTTGGCCAGAGGCGCCTGGTACACCTCCCGCAAGAGTTGTCGTCCGCGCTCCGTCATGACCACCAGCCGGGTTGAGCAGGCGATCAATTCCCGCATCACACGATGCTGGTCGGCGTTCGGTTTGAGGAGAACGGTGTGAAGCGTGGTGACGATCGGCGCTTTCAGTTCGCGCAGCAAAGTCAACAAATGGCTGCCGGCCGGTCCCCCGAAGATTCCGAACTCGTGCTGGACCGAGACAACGTCAACATTGCTGGAATTCAGGAAGACGGCGGCGCGCCGGTAAGAACCGAGGTCCTGCTCCTCAATCTCGAAACGAACGACGTTCGGATACTGATAGTAACCATTGACGTCATTGACCGGCACCGCGAAGCATTGGCTTTGGGGATGCCGCGTCGCCACCGCACTAAGCAGATCTGATGTAAACGTGGCAATGCCGCATTTGCGCGGCAAGTAGTCGCTGAGAAACGCTATGTTTCGAATGCTGGACGGCATTTCTGCAACCCGGTCACGCAGCATTGACGAGGGTTTCGCTAACATCCTCTGGCTCCTGTCCTTCGCGGTCGGCGGCTTCCTGGCACTGGATACAACGCGTCGCCCATGGTACGGCTACGAGGCGTTTTGGGCCGATCGCCGATTCGCAGTCAAAGCAGCTTCCAAAACTGCCGTCGTGAATTCGTCGCAAGGCGGCTTTCACCTGGCGCAGGAGAGCGGACTCACGGTCTACGTTTCGGATCGCCAAATCTCGTTCCGACGCAAACTGAATCTCATCCATCTGGTCCGCGCTTTTCTCGATGGTGATGCCGTCCCGCTTACGCAACACGTGAATCAGTTCGGCCTGTTGTTTTTCGAGGATCTCCCGGACGCCGTCCAACTCACTAGGTGTAATCTTCATACTATTCCTTCCGCCCACACGGGCCGACAACCGTCCTTAGCACGATGTGGGCCAGCAGCACCGAGCGATTTGAAGGCTGAAGCCGCTGAGCCAGAAGCGGGGTTAGCGGAAACTAACCGGCGCCGAGATGCAAGGGCTGCATTTGAAACGCGAAATTTGCCGACAGGCGCTCGGCGAATCCGTTTCAGCGTGGAGAGGCGTGACGAAAGGATGGCGAAAGGTGGTCCGCCAAGAGTGGTCCGCTCGTCTACCGGCTCTGACAAATGGGCCACACAGCAGATTTTGCGCCTCGCGACGGCAGATTCCGCATCTTCAGTTCTCCTCATCTGAATAAATGGCAGAAAGGCCTTGCGGGCACCGCCCAGAACACTTTTCTCCGTAATCAGACCGGTACGGGGTACGGGGTACGGGCAATTTCCGGATTCGAGTCGGCCATTCCGTTCCGAAAGCCGATGGCAGAGCTTCGATGGGGTGGGAATCCTGCGGGAACTTTGTTGGTCGAGTTCTACCGGGCTCCCAGAGAAACTCAGCCGGCGCGGGGCGGCAATGATTCAGACCTCCAATAGGCAGGTTGGCCCTTCTCGTGCCCGCTGTGGTGGTTTGAACTCGGCGATTCGCCGGTAGCCGATGAAGATCGGCAACAGGAGACCTAATGCGCACCCGCGTCGTTTGTCCGTTGTTATTTTTCGCAGGAATAGTGTTGCTGTCGACCACGTCTTTCGCGCAAGTGGGCGCCCCCACTGTCGCGCCCCCTGAGCTACGCACCCAGGGTAGTCCTTTCGGGCATCATCTGTGCTGTGTCGCTTGAAACGGTTTCTGACGGTGCTGGAGCGGGCCGCCATCATGGCGGGCGAGGGCATGATCCGCCTCACAGCCGAAGCGACCGTTAGCCCAACGGAAAGCGAAATCGCCGCAGTCGCCTATCAATTGTGGGTCAACAACGGCTGTCCCGCTGGATCGGATCAAGAAGACTGGTTCCGCGCAGAAGCGATGCTCAAAGACGCACTCGTCGCGGAGTGCGAAGGCCCGTCGAGAGGTGCATCGATCCCCCTCGATACTCGCACCGAGTCCCAAGTAGTGGTTGCGTTCCGATGGGGGATACGTGGACATTGGGAGGTATGGGAAAGTGAATGGGGCGGCGCCCGCTGGATCTGGGATGAGGTCACTCCAGACGTTGGGGTTTCGAATCGAACAGGCTGAACGAACGCCGGGGTTTACTGCAGACGGTATTCTATCTGCGCCTGCGCCTGCTGGCGCACCTGGTAGATCCGCAGGTACAAAACCCGCACCAGTGCCAGCACCGGCACCGACAAGAAGGTTCCCGCGACACCCGCCAACTCCGCACCTGCGAAGACGCCGAACAGCACCAGCAGCGGATGAAGTTGCACACCGTGTCGCATCACGTGCGGGCACACCAAGTAATCCTGAAACATGCGGAAGGCTACGATGAAGATCAGGATGGGCAACAGGTGGCCGCTGAAGGCGCCCCCAATCAAGATAACAATCGCCGCCGCCGCTAACGGCCCAATCATCGGGATAAACTCCAGTGCACCCGCCAGTACACCCAGGAGAATGCCGTAGCGGACGCCCAGCACCGAGAGGAAAACGCTGTACGCTGCGAACCCGATTGCCGAGAGCATCAGCAGCGCGCGCATGTAGTGGGCCAGCAACAGATGCAGATCGGCCAGGACGTCGTCCAGCAGGGCACGCCGCGGCCCCGGTCCCACCAGATCCAGGATGTGCTGCCGCATCATAGGTCCATCCTTCAGGCATAGGAATGCCAGAACCGGTATGATCACCACATAGATCACGTTGCCCATGAGTGCCAAGAATCTCAGGCCGTATTCCGGCAGGGCAGCGATCAGATCGTTGAAACGTACGACCAACTCCGTCTTGAGTGAGTCCGGCACTTTCGCCTGAAAAGATGCCTCCCAACGCTCGAGAATGTGGGGGAATCTCTGCGCCAGTTCCGTGGCCTGCTCCACCACCCGTGTGCCGATCAGAATCCCCGCCAGAACCACTAGACCCACGACGATCACATACGCTAACGCCAGGGCCGGTGTGCGCGTGCGCGTCTTGCTGGAGGGAAGAAGGCGGTCCACCAGGTTCACCAGTGGCGCCAAAAGGTAGGCGAACAGCACCGCCAGGATGAAGAGAAACAGCGTGGAGCGGAGCAGATAGACCAGCCACAACGCCAACAGCACCAGTGCTGCCGTCCAGGTGCCGCGCACCACGCGAAGCTCAATCCCTAGCATAATGAGGCGCCGAGTTCATTCTAACCTGAAGCCGTTCCGGAGACCGCAATATTGCACATTGACCCAAAAGGGCCGGCCAAGTCGGAGAAAGTTAGAAATTGCGTCCTACGGGACACAAGACCAGGACCCCACATAGCTAACGCCCGCACTCCGACAAGAGCACGCAATAGAATCGTTCTTCACTCGGGCGCATGCTGGAGGGCGGACCAGTGAGCGACCGCCTCATGCCCTAGCACTGACTGTGTCATTCAACCGGTGAGATCTTCTTGCTCGATTTTTGCTTCACTAAAAAGGCGCGTCAGACGACAGGAGACGACAAAAGCCAGCCTGCTCGGGCGTTCCATAGGAGGTGATGCCGTCTACGCGAGCGTGTAAGTGCCGTTGACCGTGATATTCGTGGCGGGATGATTCGCGTATTGCTTGTGCCGTCGGCCGGTGAAATTCACGCGCAGTTGCTGGCCATCTAGCGCGAGATCGAGCGTTGTGACTGCGGCGACAATACCGGCGGTTTTAAGCGTCATTGCGGCGGTGATCCACGCTACCTCTAGGAAAATACTCGGGTGATTTCCGAAGCGCTCGTATAGTGTGGGAAACGGGGAAGTAGTCGTCTGCACGGGAGTCTGGAGGCCGCGCAGGAGCACCTCGACGGCTGCACCGTTCCAGTCGTTTGTGTTTCGACTTGGGTTCTCGTTGAGGAGGACTCGCCGCGCACGCTGTTCCGCGATCTGGTCCGCGCTCATGTTGTTCATTCCCATCTCCATGCCGGGTGTGAAGTCTTGCTGGTCGACGCGCAGGCGGAGGACCCATTGGTCCTTTCCGGCTGCGAATTCGTGTTGGACCTCATTGACCCGGCACAAACCGGCGTTGTGTCGGAGCGCGACAAGAAGTTGGTGGTGTGTCCCGCGCAGACCATCTAAGAATGGGCCGTCAGTCGGGTCGTCCGGCTGCAGCACCAACATAGCTTCGGTATTGCCCCACGTACAAGTTGTGGCGGGAACCCAGGCCTGCAGGTTTTGGTGCTGGTCGAGGACGAAGGTGCGTGGCGACGTGGAAAACGTGCGCCAATGCTGACGGCACGCCCGCTGCGCCCGTGGGCTTCCCGAGTTTTTGGAGGAGGAGATCAGCGATGCCATCCACGCCATACGCGGCGAAATCGACGTACGCAATGGTGTGCAGGAGTCCTGGGATTTCCGTCTTGTCGAAACGGACCGGCAGGATGTACTCCGTCTTTTGGGAGAGGGCGCGGGCTTGTGCACTCTGACGTTCGTAGGTCGTCCATATTTTGGCGGCGTATGCTGCGGAGACGAGCATCAGGCAGTATTGAGCCTTGTGCTGGTAGACCGTGCCGAGGTGGTCAATGAGGTTCTTGCCCCACAAATCGGCCTGCTCGTAGGCGTCGTAGAAGACGCTGACGCCGGCAACCCGCAGCCGGCCTGCGATGCCTTCCGCTTCGCGGCGCTGTTCGCCCGCGAACGAGATCGCTACATCAAAGGAGAACTCGCGCGTCATGGCTCTTCCCTTCTATTGTACGATCGGAGGAATGAGAGAATAGTATCTTGGAGGCCGAAAGAAGGAACATGTTCCTTTTTGATATTGCGCGGTCATTGCGCAATCAGCGTCTCGCGACGATTCGTACTGAGCGACCATCGGGTCTTGCCGAGGGGAGCGTCGTCGTGCTCCATGCGATCCCCGTGCGGCGTGATCCGCACGCGATCAACCTGGACATCCATCGCGTGAATCGTGACGACGTGCGTCCCCTGCGTGGTGGGTGTCAACATCGGTATGATTTCGAGGGCTTGTTCGCCGTGGTTCCGGGGGCCAAAGACACATCCGCCGGTTATGCGCTCCTGTTCCGCAATGGGATTCTCGAAGCGACAGACACGTCGCTCCTCCGTGCAAAAACATGTTTTCCTGGCGGGCCACCGTGCATCCCGAGCACTGCGCTCGAAGCTGCCGTGATTAATGCCGCTCGCCGCTTCGTGCAATTGCAGCGAAGGCTCAGCATTGCGCCACAGATCGCGCTGGGCCTCTCGCTTCTCGGAGTCAAGGGAATGTACGTCGGCGTCAGTGACCGTTATGCCGGCATGGACGGGCACACCATCGTTCATGACGATCTCATCTTTCCCGAAGTGTACCTTCGCCAGCTTGAGGACGACCCAATGGACGCGCTCCGGCCTACCTTTGATCAACTCTGGAATGCAGGCGGAATGCCCGCGTGCGCCGACTACGACGATCAAGCCCTACAGGATGCAATCAGAACGTCGGCTTAAAGTGCCCAGCCGAACAACACTAATCGCTAAATAGTACCAGAATTCAGCATTCCTGGTACCCGGCCCGGCCAAACGGTGGAAACGGAGGCTCCGCCGAGAGGAAAGCGAGATTCAAGGGAAGCGAAAGCTCCCGTTCGTACATGGGAAGCAGGTTGTCCATGGATGGCCCCCAGCGGTTCCCACACGCTGGTGCGGAAAGCACTCGGTAAAGGCCACCGTAGGGTGAAAGTCCCTAAGCCGCCACGAGCGTATTGGCTCGGCCGGCTGACAGGCGGGACGCCTTCGTAGGTTTGGCGTCATGACACGCACTTCATCCGTAAGGTCGGAGTGCGGTCCAAGTAAGGTCTGAATTAAGGCCGAAGTTCCCGCCCGAGCTTGATCTACAGCGAACTAAATGTCCGGTCGGTGGCGCAACGCCGAGCTTGCTCGGCAGCCATTAAACGGAGTGCAGATCGAAGAGACCACCGGTTGATGCCGGTAAATTGATCCTGGGGCTCCGGCGCGTCGGAAAAACTCGGGAATGCCGGTGTGAACGCGATATTGGGGGACATCGCACTTCCACCCGTGCCAAGCGCGAGGCAGTCGCAGACCTCAACACAAGTCCTGGGCCGACCTGGAACATTTGCTGAAATTGGTTCGCATCTGGCTCGCCGTCAGGCTGGCGGCGAGCCGCCAGCCGCACAGCATCAGAAACTGTAGACCGTAGGATTATCCGCGATCCGCGATCCGCGAGGTGGTGGATAGTGTTTCCGACGCCAGAAACCTGTCTCCATTCTTTAGGCTCGTACTCCAGGCACCCCACCTGCTCGAACGCAACAGAGAACCGCAGAAAGGGCCGGGGTCGGCGCCGACCCGGTCGACGGAAAACCGACCAAAAGGGGTGACCACCGACTTTGGCGTAATGACGGCCGAGCAAACGGCGATTCCTTCCGCCAGTGTCAGCAGCGCAATCAATCGGCGTTTCATTCTCGTTGCCTCCCATCGGGTCAATTCTTCTCAGGCCATTCGACTCAAGTGAGTACCCTGCTGCCCGATGCGCCTCTCGGCTGCGCCGTAGGAGGTTGTTAACTTTCTGCTAAATCGACATCCTGAAGGTGTGGCGTGCCTGGACCAACCGTGTTGATCTTGGGGTTCGCACTAAGCGTAAAGATAGCTGCGCGGCGATCCTCCAGAGACTTAAATCCAAGGACAACTACACCAGCTTGATGGGTGAGACAGATATCCTGCATTCCCACCCCGACTATCATCAAATCCTCAAGCAGCCAGTGAAGGTGGTCGTCGTCGAAGGCCACCCACAGCGATGCCGCGTGGCGCGTTTCGAATGCTTCGATCGCACTACCTTCGGCTGTGGTAGTTTTGGGCTTGCGGTCTCGGATGATGACGGTCTTCATACTTTTCAATTGTAGATTGCGGGCGGTCAACCCTGCAAGCCCTATCAAAAGTTATGGCCGATACCTGACCGTGACTGTCTGGCGTAGTGTAATATCCCGACGGCCGCTTATCTCACATCACGCAGGCACGCCATCAAGACCAAAGCGATGCGCGATAACGCGGGCATCCAGCAAGCACCAGTGTCGTTTCTTGTTCACACCGTATCGAAGCCTGATTCTGGGGTCCAGCGGTAGCATTTCAAACCGAGGCCAACGAGTTTCTCCATCACGACCTTCTGATACGAGGATAGGCCGTCGCCTTCTGGTTTGACCTCCACGAACATGACCTCTTCGCCTTGCCAGCATAGGAAATCCGGCCAACCGCGCTTAATGACGGTCCAACCGCGTCTCACTGCTTCATTTGCAAACTTGTCTTCACGCCTGTTTTGATTGACGCCTTGCAGATTGACGCCAGCGCCTGCTTTGCTAGCCCCTGCGGAGGCTGCTTTGCTACCGAACACAGCCTGATTCCGGCCATTGCGAGTTTGCTCACGGATGACGGCCGCCGCTAACAGACCTTTGAAGCGTCGAATATGGTGGTCACGTTTCGCATTGAAGTTCTTGTTTTGACGAGCTTCCATCTCAGTTATTCCGGCCAGGAGCTGCTTCGCTGTAAGTTCAGATTCTCTCATCCGGATTTTATTCCAACATCGCTGTTAAAACGTGTCTAAGACCAAACCGAGCTAAGTTAAACTTTAAAAAAGAACGAATTCAAAACTGCTTTAGTAAGCCTTATCACCAGAACCAGTTGCCTGAACACACCTCTCCCTACCGGGAGAGAGAGGTTCACAACGCTTATCGACCTTTCGCCAGCGCCAGGACCGTATTACCATCTTTAGCCGCGGTCAGCATAGCCCAACTCTGCAATCTTGCTGTTAATACCTTGCGCTTTCGCGGTTAGGTACCGGTACAGAACGTTTCGTCTTGCGATTGCACCGCTTGTAACGAATGATTCACAGGGAAAGCTGGTTCCCGCTTCCCAGGCCCCACGGACCCGGTATCTTCTTCGCTAGGCTCGGCTTGATGCCGAAGAGTTTTCTATACTCCCTGCTGTTTTACGCAAACTATTTTTGAACAACCCAGGAGGACAGATTGAGCACCCCTCCCAGGGAACAGTCATAGACCGGCTGCGGTCCCTCTCGACGCCAGGCTTTCGCCTGGAAAGCGCCTACTCAGTTGATTCGGCGCTGCACTGCGACGTTGTGGTTCTGGGGGCCTCCGCTTCGCTCGTTTGGTTTGCCCAGGTTCGCTTCCGTCAAGCTCGGGGTCTCCGTTTTATCCGTATGACTGGCCGAGTCGATTGCCGGTACTGCATTGCTATCCACAAGTAGATATCCGGCAAAAGGCTGGTTTGTGCGTGGGAACGCATCTGCCAAGTTCTTTTGCCAAAATCTCTGCTCTATTTATACAAGGGAGCGTTTCGGGGGGGATTGGTTTTGCCCCGCCCGAGGGGTTTGTTCTTTTGGCAAAAAACGTGGTAAATGCTGGGCGGGGCAAAATGGACGGACGAAGCTGAACTCCGTTGTCCCTTGTTCTATGTATACGCCAGTTCAGTTAGGATCATCCCGACCTTGCCTCATTTTGTCGTTCCATCCGCCACGCCAGAGCATCTGGTACCGGCAGCAACCCCAACCTGCGAGCAATGCTCTGCTAAACAATTGAATGGCACGCAAGATAAATTGGGATCGGGTCCAGCATCATTCTCGACTGGCCCGAGACCGCTCGACGGCGTTCACGGTAAAACCGCGATCTGGCATCAGCCCAAACGCCCCGCTCTGTTCGCGCTGCGGAGCTTATATGCTGGAGCGCGTCGGCACCTTCGGTCGCTTCTGGGGTTGCAGCCAGTTTCCGCGCTGCCGGGCGACGCAGAAAGGACTGGTACGGGCGAAGCCGTCAGAAGCTCCTGGAGCCACAGGCCCCAATCACCGTTGAGACCACATCAGTTTATCCCAGGCGCGCCGTGCTCCCTGTGCTTGGGCTGGACCCATACACGGCGGCTATCCAATTTGATGGAACGGCGTTTCACGGGAAGAAGCCCGGCGGCGGGTGGCGGTCAATATTGAGCAGACGGCGACGGGACGAATATGCCACCCTAACGGAGGAAATACGAACCAATGAGTCTAACCACCCTCAATCCGGCCATACCGGTATTTCTTCGACCGGCTCTTGGCGGTTTAGCGGAGAGGCCAAAGAGAAGATCGACCAGTTCCGAGCCCCGAACCCGGGACTGTGGTTCGTCGCTTGGTGTACACATAGGCGCTTCGAGGCCGACTAAGAACGAAGGGAGAGCATAATATGTCAATTCTGGCGTGGATCGTCCTAGGCCTGCTCGCTGGCTTCACTGGCAGCAAACTGATTAACAGAACCGGCGAAGGTGTTGTTCTCGACATTGTCTTGGGAATCGTGGGTGCTGTAGTCGGGGGCTTCCTCTTCAACCTGTTCGGAGCTTCCGGAGTGACGGGCTTGAATATTTATAGCCTTTTCGTGGCAGTGATTGGGGCAGTGCTCCTTCTGGTTGGGTATCACGTAATAAGGCGACGTAATCTTGCTTGGTACCGGCGGTGAAGACCATTACCGGTGCACAGTGGATTGGGATGCGCCTGGTGGGACACAACGATCCGGTTAAGGGTCCGTAGAGGTTCTCAGCAATACCAGTAAACGAAGGTTTGGATCGCGAATTCGTAGAATTAGAAGCGCCGTGATTCCGCTGACGCGAGACTTGTTCGGAACTGCAGATTTGGCGTGTTCCAAATCCCGCAAGCGTAAGATGGCCCTTGGAGAATGGCGACGGGATTTCTTCATCTTTTGCGGGCTCCATACCCGTACCAGAGTTTATGGCCGACGGAGGCGTGCGGAGCAAACCCCGGCGCCAAGGGACGGGGTCGGCGTTTCACGGGATCTGTCCCGTAACCGGATGGCAGGCTCAAACTTCCCGGTTCGGGCTCCCGTAATGGCAACTTCCTGTTATCGGGGCCGGGGCACGGCGCATGACCGTCGCGGCCAGCGGCTCATCTATGCGAAATCAGAACTCGTGGATCTGCGGGAGCGGAGCAAGCCGCCGTTGAGTTGTTCCGTCGCTATGGTCCGAACCGGATTACGTTGTCTTCCCCGGGAACTCCTTCGCAATCTGCGCAATCTTCCGAGCGATATCCTCGACTGGGAGAATATGGTCTATATACCCGGTTTCTATGGCGCTCGCAGGCATATCCGACCACTCAGCTGTGTCGGGCGCCTGTGCGATAGTAATGCCGCCGGCTTCCTTGATTTCTCTCAGTGCTTCTGCCCCATCGGCATCCAGGCCGGAGACAATGACGGCGACTAGTTTCCCGCCCCAGTTCTGCGCGAGAGAACGCAGGAAAATTGTAATCACGTCGGGCCATCCCTTGGGTTTTGACATCGGCCTTAGACGGAATGTTCCATCAAGAATCTGTAAGTCGCGACCGGCCGGGACGATGAAGACATGATTGGGCTGAATGCGTAAGCCTTCCGTGATCAGCTCAACCGGCGCTTTCGTAAAGCGGGGAAGAATTTTGTGGAGCGCGTTGGACGTTTTTCTTGCATGGTTAACGATGACGACAGCAACACCCGTCTCGGGCGGCAGATGTTTCAGTAACTGGACATAGGCGGCGGAGCCGCCGGCCGAGCCGCCTACGCTAACGATAGGAAAGTCTCTTGCGAAAGAGTTCATTTGCGCGCTCCCGTCCCTTTCCGATCCGCCGGTTCAACGCACACAGCGCACCTGAAACGAGAAGCAGCTCCGACCTTTATGATTTACTCTTCTTGCGGGGAAGATGCGCTGCAAAGGTGGTTCCTTCCTCTTTACTCGACGTCACGGTCATCTTGCCGCCGTGGGCGGTCACGATCCCTTTGGTAATGAAAAGCCCGAGGTCGAGCCTGGCCTGGTCGCTTTGGATCGGATTCTCATCCTCCCCGCGTGGCAGCGGGTCAAAAACAGCGGCGATAGCTTCGGGGGAAATAGCGCCTTCAGTATGAACGGAAAGGACTACTTCGTGACCCGCGCCTTTCGCCGCAACGTCAATCGCAGAGGTCCTCGATCCGTGCAGGACCGCGTTGCCGATCAGGTTTGACAGAACCTGCCCGACGCGGGCGCGGTCCCAT
>Ga0181521_10004362_pt1 | contig 16185 bp, 17 predicted proteins | sample PEATcosm2014_Bin_32_FD_119764 | JGI IMG/M metagenome (GOLD analysis project Ga0181521, IMG submission 119764) | Peatland microbial communities from MTU Mesocosm Facility, Houghton, MI, USA - PEATcosm2014_Bin02_60_metaG | ecosystem: Environmental > Terrestrial > Soil > Wetlands > Peat | place... | reverse complement strand
CGCGCCCGCCGGGTAAGCGCAATAGCACCATCAGCCAATTGTCGGGAGGCGAAAAGGCGTTGACCGCGGTGGCGTTGGTGTTCGCGATTTTCGACTTGAACCCGGCGCCGTTCTGCCTGCTGGATGAGGTCGATGCGCCGCTAGATGAAAATAATGTCGGACGCTTCTGCGACATCGTGCGCGACATGTCGCGCAGCGTGCAGTTCATCTTCATTACCCACAACAAGAGCACCATGGAAATGGCCTCACAATTGGTGGGCGTCACGATGAACGAGCCGGGCGTATCGCGCTTGGTGGCCGTGGACGTGGATGAGGCCGTGCGCATGGCCGCGATGTAAGGACACCGTCAGTTGGGCGAGTTGCGTTGGATATTGTTGGGGCTGGGCATTCCGGCGATCGGCGCCATTTGGTGGTGGACTGCGCGCCGGTCCAGTCAGGCGCCGGGAAATGCCGAGCTGCGTGAGTCGAGTGCGGCACCGATACACACTCTTGGGCCGGCTACCGGCGAATCCGCGCTGTCCGATAAGCGACCCAACGTCACTGAGACGCGTGATTGGGGCGTGCCGCCGTTCGAGCCGCTCAGCATCCGCACTGCGGACTTGGATCGAGGACCCGAATTCGATCAGCCGATGATGACCGACGCCGATCCGCTGGATCTGACCGTGGACCTCGCTGCGGTGCCCACCCTCAAGGCGCCGCCAACGCCGGCGCCGCCGCCCGCGCCGCGAGCCGCGGCGCCAGCTACGCCGCAAGCCGCGGCGCCAGCCATGCCAATGCCGCCGTCCGCGCCGCGACCGGTGCCTGCGATGCCGGCAACGACGCAAGCCGCGAGCAAGTTGCGGACGAGTGCGGAAAACAGCGACCGTCTTGCCGCGGTCACGCCGCAAACGCCCAATGCGAGTGAAACACAGAAAATCGTGACGGTCCGTGTATGCGCGGCCGGCGATGCACTCTGGCCGGGAGCGGCTCTGATGGCGGCGCTCGAGGTTCACGGACTGGCATTTGGGCGATACCAGGTTTATCACCGCAAGCACAGCGACGGCCGCAGCATATTCTGTGTCGCCAGCCTGATCGAGCCGGGTGCGTTCGATGTCGCGCGCATGGCGGAACAGGAATTTCGCGGTGTGACCGTGTTCGCGGTGCTGCCGGGACCGCTCGAGCCGTTGCAAACCGTCGATGCGCTCTTGGCAACGGCGCGAGATTTGGCGCGGGAACTTTCCGGAACGATGCAAGATGCCAAAGGGGTATCGCTCTCGCCGCAGCGCGTCGCGTCGCTGCGCGAAGACGTGGCTCACTTCCAAGCGCTGTTACCCTAGGCTCCTGCCCCATGAGCGGCAAGCGCGAAGCGGATCGGGCACGACGAGCGGTGGCGGCACGCGCCGTCGAATTGCGCGAGCTGTTGGAGCGCTACAATTTTCGGTATCACGCACTCGACGATCCGGAGGTGCCAGATGCCGAATATGATCGACTCATGCTCGAACTGCGCGGCATCGAGACCGAGTATCCGGAGCTGCTCACGCCCGATTCGCCGACGCAACGCGTCGGGGCGACCCCGGTCTTCGCATTCGGCGCCGTGCGGCACCGCGTCCCCATGTTGTCATTGGACAACGCCTTCAGCGACGAGGAGGTGCGTGATTTCGATCGGCGAATTCACGAACGCCTGCCGCAGTCAAAGCCGATCCGTTACTCGGCCGAGCCCAAGCTCGATGGTTTGGCGATCAGTGCGCTGTACGAGCGCGGCGCCTTCGTGCAAGGAGCCACTCGCGGCGATGGCGAGACCGGCGAGGACATCACTCAAAATCTTCGGACCATCGCGGCGTTGCCGCTCAAGTTGCGCGCGGCGAATGCGCCGCGGGTGCTCGAGGTGCGCGGTGAAGTGTACATGCCGCTGGCCGGTTTCGAACGCTTCAACAAAGAAGCGCTGGCGCGCGGCGAGAAAAGCTTCGTCAATCCGCGCAATGCCGCGGCGGGCAGTCTACGGCAGCTCGATCCGCGAATGACCGCGGCCCGTCCGCTCGACTTGTTCATCTATGGCATCGGCTATGTGGAGGGCGGTGAAACGCCTATGCACCACGGGGAGCTGCTGCAGTTGCTGCGCCGCTGGGGATTCAAGATTTGTGCGCAATCCCGCGTGGTCGAGTCGGTCGAGGGATGTCTCGAGTATTACCGTGAAATGGGCGCGGCGCGCGCCCAATTGCCCTATCAAATCGACGGGGTCGTGTACAAGGTCGACGACATCGAACTGCAGCGGCAATTGGGCTTCGTCTCGCGCGCACCGCGCTGGGCCATCGCGCACAAATTTCCCGCCGAAGAGGCCTTGACCACCATACGGAGCATCGAATTTCAGGTGGGCCGCACGGGCGCCCTGACCCCGGTGGCGCGGTTGGAACCGGTGTTCGTCGGCGGCGTCACGGTCAGCAATGCGACCTTGCACAACATGGATGAAATGACGCGCAAGGACGTGCGACCGGGCGATACCGTGGTCATTCGCCGGGCCGGTGATGTAATCCCTGAGGTTGTACGTGTATTGGCGGAGCGTCGCATCGCGGGCGCGAAACTGGTTGCGCTGCCGAAGGTCTGCCCGGTATGCGGATCGCCGGTGATTCGGGAGTCCGATCAAGCCGTTGCGCGCTGCACCGGCGGCAGGGCTTGCGCGGCGCAGCGCAAGGAGGAGATCAAGCATTTCGCCTCGCGACGCGCGCTCGACATCCAAGGGCTCGGCGACAAGCTGGTCGAACAGCTGGTGGATGCGAACTGGGTGCGAACGCCGGCGGATCTGTTCGAGCTGCAAACTGCGCAGCTCGCGACGCTGGAACGCATGGGCGAAAAGTCCGCGCAGAAATTGCATGCGGCCATCGCTGCGGCAAAACAGACCACCCTGCCGCGCTTTCTGTATGCACTCGGCATACGCGATGTCGGCGAGGCGACGGCGCTGGCGCTGGCCCAGCACTTCGGCGACGCGGCGGCATTGCGCCGCGCATCGGTCGAGGAGATTCAACGCGTGCCCGACGTGGGTCCGACGACGGCGGGCAACATTTGCGTCTATTTTCGCGACGCCGAGAATGCGTCGCTGGTCGAGCGGTTGTTGGCGAGCGGGATTACATGGCCGGCGCCGGGTCGAGGGCGTTCCCCCGGGGAATTTGCCGGTAAGACCTTCGTGCTGACCGGCACGCTCGCCAAACTGACGCGCGACGCGGCGCAGGAAGCAATCACTCAGCGCGGTGGTAAGGTGAGCGGCAGCGTCTCGAAGAAAACCGACTACGTCGTGGTGGGCGAGGATGCGGGGTCCAAACTCAAGAAGGCCCGAGATCTTGGCGTCGCAGTGCTCGATGAGCCGGCGTTCTTGAAATTGCTGAAAAAATAGCGGGCCCTGACGCTGCTCAGGGCCCGCCGGTCGGAGATGCTTCAAACCTTCGAATGACTACTCAAAGCTTCTTGTCGATTTGCGCGCCTTTCTTCAACTCCGCCACATAGGCCTGCAATTTCTTACGAATCACTGCGTTGGTGAGCTGGGGCTTGACCTGATCGAACGGCGGCGGCGTGACGTCGCGCGTGTCCTCGAGCTTGATCACGTGCCAGCCATACTGCGTCTGTACCGGCTCTACGGTGTACTCGCCCTTCTTTAAGCCCTTAACGGCGTCGCCAAACGGCTTCACCATGCGCGCCAGCGTGAACCAACCCAGGTCCCCGCCGCTCGTCTTGGAATTGTCGGTCGATTGGGTCTTGGCGAGCTCTTCGAATTTCGCGCCACCCTTGAGTTTCTTGATGATTTGGTCGGCCTGATCCTTGCTCGCGACCAAAATATGCCGCGCATGATATTCGGTCTTGTCCATCGCGGCGATGGCGATCTCGTATTCGGCATGCAAATCAGTATCCGTGGGCTGTTGGCTTTTCAGATACTTTTGCGATTCGGCATCGGCCAGCACACGCATGTGCAAAATCTGCAACTGCGCCGCGGTATCGGGGTCCTTCTCCAAGCCATCCTTGTCGCCCTGGGCGGCTAGAAGCCTCATGCTGATCAGCTCGTCCAGCACTTGATTCTTCTGCTCCGGCGTCAACTCTTGCTGCTTTCCTTGCAGCAGGTTCTTCACATAAAGATCGTATTCGGTGCGCGATATCGGCGCGCCATTGACGGTGGCGACCGGCGCCGGCACGGGTTTGTCCGCGGCCGGAGGCGCCGCCGCCTGCTGAGTCTTGCCGCAGGCTGTCAGCACGGCAATGGCTACCACGGTGGACGCCACGGTCCACGGCGTACGAAAAGATTGGCTCATTGGGATCCTCTAAGCAAAAAAAGCGACTTTGGCCGACGTGGCCGGTGCGCCCGGGGGCCGCAGTTTACCCGAATTGGCGAAATGCCGCGTTGTCGCTCACTTAGGCGGTACCGCCTCGATCGCAAGCGCGTGGATATCGCTCTTCAGCATGTCGGCGAGGGCGGCATACACCAATCGATGGCGCGCGACGGCGGAAATGCCGCGGAACGCCTCAGCCACGATACGTACGCGAAAATGGCTTTGGCCGCCGGCGGCTCCCGCATGTCCGGCATGCAGGTGGCTTTCGTCTTCGATATCGAGTTGCACCGGCGCGAATTCTGCCACCAGCCGCTGGCGCAGTCGTTCTTCGCGGCTTGCGCGAGTCACGGCGGCGCGGTCCCCGACGGTACGGGTTTGGTCCTGCCGCTCAGCCACAGCACCTGGGGAATCATGAAGATCAGCATCGCCAGGCTGATGCCGAATACCTTGAAGTTCACCCAAACGCTCTCGGCAAAGTTTCGCGCCACGTAGATATTCGCCGCCGCGAGCAGCGCGAACCAGCCCGCCCACAGGGAATTGATGAGCACCCAGGTTCCCTGCGAGATCGCCAGCGGTTCGCTGAATACGCCTTCGAGCATGCGCCGCGCGAGCGGCTTTTTGCCTATACCTGCGCTGCCGAGGAACGCGATCGCGGTCAGCGCGAGCAGCACCGTGGGCTTCCATTGAATGAAGCGCTTATCGTGCAGCAGCAGGGTCGCCGTGCCCAACGCCAACACCACCGCGACCGTGACGACATGCATGGTTTTGAAACGGCCGGTGCGCAGGCGATGCACGAGCAATACGCAGACGCAGATCAACATGAGCGACGCGGTGGCCCAATAGATGCCGAATAGCTTGAACACCAAGAAAAAAACGATGAGCGGCGACCATTCGAGGAGCTGGTTCATACGGGTATCATAGCCTCAACATCATGAGTATCTATCTGCAACTTCACCCGATATCGCCCCAGCGGCGCTTCGTTCGCCAAGCGGTCGAGGTCCTTCGCCGCGGCGGTGTGATCGTCTATCCCACCGATTCTTGCTACGCGCTCGGCTGTCACATCGGCGACAAGAGCGCTTTGGAACGGATTCGCGCCATCCGCGAAACCGATCGCCAGCACCATTTTACCCTGGTGTGCCGCGACTTGGCCGACGTCGGCAAATATGCCTTGGTGGAGAATTGGCAGTACCGCCTGCTGCGCGCGCACACACCGGGTCCTTATACCTTTCTGCTCAAGGCGTCCCGCGAAACGCCGCGTCGCTTGAAGCACGAACGCCGCGGCACGATCGGCCTGCGGGTTCCCGACCACCCTTTGACTAAGATGTTGCTGACGGAACTGGGCGAACCGGTGATGAGCTCCACCCTGTTGCTGCCGGGCGAGAAGCTGCCTCGAACCGATGCCAAGGAAATCTATGAGCGGCTGGAGCACAGCGTCGATTTAGTGCTCGACGGCGGCAATTGCGGGTTGATACCGACCTCCGTCATCGATCTATCCGGCGACCGCGCGGTCGTGGTGCGCATCGGCCGCGGCGATGTGACCCCCTTTGCGGTCGCGGCGACCGTATAATACCCACGCAATGCGGGCGAAATAGCTTGCGTTGTTTCTAAACAACGAGTGCAAGAATTGGATTTAACTGCGTTTCTTTCAAAGATCTCCATTTGGGCAATACCCGTTTTATTTGCGATCACCTTGCACGAAGTCGCGCATGGCTGGATGGCCAAATATTTCGGCGATCGGACTGCGGAAATGCTCGGGCGCTTGAGTCTGAACCCGCTGCGCCATATCGACCCCGTCGGCACCGTGCTCGTGCCGGGAATTCTATTGTTGATCGGCGCGCCGGTGATCGGGTGGGCCAGACCGGTGCCGGTGGCGACCAAGGCGCTGCGCAATCCGCGCCGCGCCATGGTGGCGGTGGCGATTGCCGGCCCCGTGGCCAATCTCATGATGGCACTGGTGTGGTGCGCCGTGCTGGCCGCGATCGTCCGCACCAGGGGCAACGAGACCCTGGTCGGCTGGATCGCCGAGATGGCGCAAGCCGGAATCGTGATCAACGTGGTGTTGGCGGTCTTTAATCTACTACCGATTCCACCGCTCGACGGAGGCCGAGTGCTCGCCGGGCTGCTGCCCGCCGCGTGGGGTGCACGGCTGGAGAAGATCGAACCCGTGGGCTTGTTCCTGGTGCTCGGTCTGTCCATGCTCGGCATGTTCGGATGGCTGTTCGAGCCGGCCTTCCGGCTCATCGGACGCGTCATCAACGTGTTATTCGGTTCACCGGCGTGAGCGGACCCATTCAAAATCGTCGAGTGCTGTCCGGTATGCGACCGAGCGGCTTGCTGCACTTGGGGAATTACCACGGCGCGCTGAAGAATTGGATCGAACTGCAATACCAGTACGAGTGCTATTTCTTCATTGCCGACTGGCATGCGCTGACGACGGGCTATGACGATACGTCCAAGCTCGAAGAGTACGTATGGACGATGGCCGTCGACTGGTTGGCCGCCGGCCTCAATCCGGGTGTGGCCACGTTGTTCATCCAGTCACGAGTGCCGGAGCATGCCGAATTGCATTTGCTGCTGTCGATGATCACCCCCTTGGGGTGGTTGGAGCGCGTGCCGTCCTATAAGGATCAACAGATCCAGCTGACCGATCGCGATCTGGGTACCTATGGGTTTCTCGGCTACCCGTTGCTGCAGAGCGCCGATATCCTGCTGTACCGGTCGCAGTACGTCCCGGTCGGCGAGGATCAGGTGGCGCACGTCGAGATCACGCGCGAGATTGCGCGGCGTTTCAATCACATCTACGGCCGCGAACCTGAGTTCGAGCAAAAGACCGAGAAGGCCATCAAAAGCCTGGGTTCGCGCAATTCGTCGATGTATCGCACCCTGCGCAAGGAATATCAGGAGAAGGGGGACGCCGACGCATTGGCCAAGGCACGTGCGCTGGTGGAGTCCAACGCGCGGCTCACGGTCGCCGATCGTGACCGCCTGTTCGGATTTCTCGAGGGCACGGGCATTTCGATCCTTCCGGAACCCGAGGTGCTGCTCACCGCGACCCCGAAAATACCCGGCTTGGATGGGCGCAAGATGTCGAAGTCCTACAACAATACGATCGGGCTTCGCGAAGAGACGGATTCGATCGTCAAGAAGCTCAAGGCCATGCAAACCGATCCGGCGCGCGTGCGCCGTACGGATCCCGGCGACCCCGATAAGTGCCCGGTCTGGGATTTGCACAAACTGTATTCAAACGCCGACACGCAAGCGTGGGTGCAACGGGGTTGCCGCACCGCGGGTATCGGCTGCCTGGAGTGCAAGGCACCGGTGATCGAGAAGGTGGTCGAGGAAACCTCGGGGATTGCCAAGCGTGCGCAGGAGTTTGAAGAGAATCCGGACCTCGTACGCGGTATCATCGCTGAGGGGTGCGAACGCGCGCGCGCGGCGGCGCGCGACACGTTGGACGCTGTTCGACAAGCCATGGCGATGGACTATAGATGAAACCCGAACTGACGCTTGTGCCACATACAGCGGTAACGCCGCCGGCAGCCGTGCCGCTCCCCGCGCAGGCAGAGATGCCGTTTGCGGTCGTGGAGGGCCAGCCCATCACCGAGATGCCGCGTGATTTGTACATCCCGCCGCAGGCGCTCGAGGTATTTCTTGAGGCCTTCGAAGGCCCGCTCGATATGCTGTTGTACCTGATACGGCGGCAAAATCTCGACATCCTCGATATTCCGATCGCCGAAATCACGCGTCAGTACATGCGTTACATCGAGTTGATGCAGGTATTGCAATTGGAGTTGGCCGGCGAGTATCTGCTGATGGCCGCAACGCTCGCCGAGGTCAAATCGCGCATGCTGTTGCCCAGATTGCACACGGTCGACGGCACCGATGAGGCGGATCCGCGCGCCGAACTGGTGCGCCGTCTGCAGGAATATGAGCGCTTCAAGCGTGCCGCCGAGGGCATCGATCGAATGCCGCGATTGGAGCGCGATACCTGGGTTGCGTCCGCGGAGCTCGTCGAGCGCAAGGTCGTGCGTATCGCGCCTCAGGTCACGCTGCAAGAAATGCTGCTGGCCTTTCAGGAGGTGCTGTCGCGCAGCGATATGTTTGCGCACCTTCACGTGCAGCGCGACCCGCTGTCGGTGCGGCAGCGCATGACCGACGTGCTGTCGGCCTTGAACGAAAGCGCGTTCGTGGACTTCGTGCGGCTATTCCACCCCGACGAGGGACGTCAAGGAGTTACCGTCACCTTCGTCGCCATTCTGGAGCTGTTGCGCGAACGATTGATAGAAATAGTGCAATCGGAAGCCTATGGACCCCTGCACGTGCGTCTCGGTAATCCGGCTCGACACCTGCAGCTGGTGGCCGATGACGATGATGATCTTGCGAGAAATCAATGAACGACCAATACGTACGCAATGTGATTGAAGCGGCGCTGCTTGCCGCGGGCCGGCCGTTGGCGATCGACGAGCTCGTTGGCTTGTTTGACGAGCGGGATGGATCGAATGCCGATGAGGTGCACGCCGCAATCGGCGCACTGCGCAATGACTACGAAACGCGCGGACTCGAACTGGTGGAAGTCGCGAGCGGCTATCGCATCCAAATCCGGGCGGCGGTGGCAGAGCCGATATCTCGCTTGTGGCAGGAGCGACCGACCAAGTATTCGCGCGCGATGCTGGAAACCTTGGCGCTGGTGGCCTATCGACAGCCGATTACGCGCGGCGAGATTGAGCAGATTCGCGGCGTTGCGGTAAACCCGAACATCATTAAAACGCTGCTCGAGCGCAGCTGGATCCGAGTTGTCGGGCATCGCGACGTACCCGGAAGGCCCGAGTTGCTGGGCACCACTCGAGAATTCCTGGATTACTTCAGTTTGAAAAAACTCGACGATCTGCCGACACTCGCCCAGCTCAAGGAGCTCGAGGACTTGCGCGTGCAATTGACGCTGCCGGGCGCGGAGGCATCGGTCGCGGGGAGCGCAACGCTCGCGGGGAGCGCAACGGACGCGGGGAGCGCAACGGACGCGGGGAGCGCGGAGATCGCGAGCACGGCGCGGCAAGTCGACAATGCCGATATTGCGGCTGATGAGGATGAGTTGGAGGCGACCGAAGCAGAGCAGCCGCGGCCGCAGGGGTTGGTCGCACGCGGTGCCGTTGCTGACGCGGATTGATGCGGATTGATGCGCCCGCGCCCGCCCCGCAGAAAGCCGCCAGACACTAGAGAATCGGCACCGCGCAACGCACCGGCGCGCGGCGAATCCGCGGCGCGCAAGGAGCCGCCGGCAGCGACTCGAGTGCAAAAGCTGATGTCGGCCGCGGGAGTTGGTTCGCGCCGCGAGGTGGAGCGCTGGATTCGCGAAGGACGGTTGCAGGTCAACGGCGAGGTGCCGGCGTTGGGCGCGAAGCTTGCGGCCCGAGACCGCATCACGCTGGACGGTCGCCCGGTTCGCTTGCACACGCCGAAGTCCAAAGAATTGCGCGTTCTGCTGTTTCATCGGTCGCCGGGCGAAACGCTCGATTTGAAAGCGGCAACATCGCGCGCCGCGGAGCATCTCAATTTGCCGCGCTCCTCTGGCCGGTGGCTCGCGATCCAACCCATGCCACCGGTGGACGGCGGACTAGAGATTTTGACCGATGACGGAGCGTGGGCGCATCGGGTATCGCGCGGCGTGCACGCGCTCACCATCGATTTCGTGCTGCGCATGCGCGGACCGCTCAACGATGAATTGGTCGAAGAGTTTCGCGCCGCCCCCGATTGTGAAGGTGAGCCGATGTGCATCTTGCGAGCCGACGCACAGTATGGCGCGGGATTCAATCACTGGCTCAATGTCACCGTGCGCGCGACCCGCTCCGCACAAGTGCGGCATTGGTGGGCGGCGCGCGGCTTCATAGTCAGTCGACTCATGCGTGTGCGTTTCGGGCCGGTGCACCTGTCGCGCGAATTGCCGCGAGGGCACTCGCGCGCCATGTTGGCGAGCGAGCGAAACGCGCTGATCAACGAGATCGATGCCGCAAAAGCGGCCTATGAAGCGCAAGCGCAGCAAGGACCGGAACGGCGTTAGGAGCCTGTCTGAGTAATCCCCGTGGCCGCGACCGGGCAGATTTCGCTCTCCTAGTTCGCTGCCTTGGCTTTGGAGGAAGCGAGCAATTCGCCCAAGTATTGTTGCCACAGGGCGGCCCACGAATGCGTGCCGTGTCCGTGAGTCTGGTCGGAGGCCGGCAACAGCACGAAGCGGCCGTTCTTCACGCGTTTGACCGCACGTTCCGCGATGCCGAGCTCCGGCGGATTGATGAAATCATCCCCCGAATTGATCCACATCACGGGCGCCGTGATCTTTTCGAGACCGGCGGAAGGATCGTAATTGCGCGAGGCGTTGACTTGATACAGCAAGTCATTCGCGTCCAAGTCGTCGATTTCGCGTTCCATATATTTTTGCAGGAACTGATCCGCCGCGTCGCGCGTCGGCAGCGCGATCTGCATCTGAATCGGCGCGCTTCCGGCGATGAGCAGCATACTGGCCGCCGTTCGCAGCGCGCCCAAAGGCTCGCCGCGGTACTCGCCCTGCAGCCATTGGGGATCCGAACGAATCGCATCCATGATGAGGTCACGCCACAACCGATTGCGTCCGGCGATCTGCACGGGTAAGCATGCGAGAGGCATCAACGCATCGATGAAGTCGGAATAGTTTTCTGCCCACATCCACGTATGCATGCAGCCCATCGAGGTTCCGAGCACCAGCCGCAAATGATCCACCTGCAGGCCCTGCGTCACCAAGGTGTGCTGCGCGGCGACCATGTCGTCGTAGTCGTATTGGGGAAAGTGCGCATGCAAGCCATCGCTCGGCTTGCTGGAACCGCCGTGGCCGATGCCGTCCGGCAGAATGACGTAAAAGCGATCGACGTCGAGCAATTGTCCCTTGCCGAAAAGCACGCCGGCGAACCGGTCCGCAAGAAAAGCGCGACCCGAACCGCCGGTGCCGTGCAGGATCAGTACGGCATTGTCGACCCGACCGCGCGCATCGCGGTGAGGTGTGCCGAGCACTCTGTAATGCAAGCGCAGTTCCGGCAGCATCTCGCCGGAACCGAAGCGAAAGCTTGGGATGACGTATTCGCCTTCAGCCGATTTGAATGCGTCGCCCGGCGCCGCGGCGCGCGATGCGCCGGACGCGAGACAAACACAAGCCGCCGCCGCGCAAAGCGCAGCGGTGCCGCCGGATAAATAGCTTCGCATGGCCATAGCGCATCGCTCCTTTATCGACTCATTGCGCATCGAAATATTCACCATCGATACCGCGCCCTTGCGCGCTCAGCAAGTACAAAAACGGCCCGGCAACCGAGGCCGGGCTCGGCAAGGTGTTCGGATCCTCCGCGGGATACGCCGCGGCCCGCATGGCGGTGCGCATGCGGCCGGGGTTGATGCTATTGATGCGAATGTTCTCTTCGCCTTCGAGTTCCTGGGACAACATGCTGCGAACCGACTCCAATCCGGCCTTGGACACCGCATAAGCACCCCAAAACGGCCGTGGGTTCTTGACCACGCTGCTGCTGACGAAGATGACGGATGCATCCGAGGACTTGCGCAGATTCGGCAGCAATACTTGCGTCAGTATGAAGGGCGCCGTGAGATTCACATGCAGCACCCGGCACCAGGTAGGCACATCGTATTGCTCCAAGGGCGTTCGGTCGCCCAACAGGGCGGCTGCATGCACCAAACCGTCCAGCTTGCCGAATTCACTGCCAATGGTGGCCGCCAATCGGTCATATTCCACCGCCGTCGCCGTCGCAAGATCCAGCAAGGCGATGGCCGGCTGCGGCGCGCCCAGGGCCTCGATTTCATCGTAGATGCGATCGAGTTTGGCGCCGTCACGTCCCGACAGAATCACGCTCGCACCGGCGCGCGCGCATCCCACGGCGAGCGCCCGACCGAGACCGCCGCCGGCCCCGGTGATCATGATCACGCGCCCCTTCAGCAGGCCGGCCGCGGGTGTGAATTGTTTGGGTAGCGACATGATTGCTCCGCAATGCGTTTATGTTTGCAGCGCGGCGCGCCGTGCCGTGGTCCAAGCCAAGTACAGGTCATGCAGTCGAAAATGCGCATCCGTCGGAGCCCTGCGACCATTCAATTGCTTTGCGCCGAGCGCCGCAAGTACCAGCAAATGGCGCAACCGCCCTCGATCCATGCGCGGCAATGCGTCGACCGCGGCCGCATAAAATTGCGCGGCTCGCAGGCGCAATTGCTCCAGATAGGATTGTAAGTGAGGCGGCGCATCGGCGGCGCTGAGATCCGCGTCCTGGATTCCTGCCGCAAGCAACTCATCGACCGGGAACGCGACGCGGCCGAAGCGCGCTTCGCGCCGATAATCGGCGATCGCGCCCGCCAGGTATTCGGCTGCGGCGAGCGCCGCTACACAGCGCAGCAATCCCGCCTCCGTATCATTCGCTCGGTCGCTCGTCAGTCGCGCAGCGACGATGAACGGGCCCGCGCGCAGCGCACTCGCATGGGCCGCAAGTTCCTCGCCACGCTCCAGCGGCGTACCGGCGATCTGCCGGGTTGCAGCCTCTACGGCGTCGCTCAGCGGCGAAAAATCGGTGACCTCGGCGCGCGGCATCGCGGCGAGATAGCGGCCGATGGGGTGCACGGGTGAACCCGATCTCAGGCGCTGCATTTCTTCCCACCACCACGCGAGCTTGAGTTGCGCCACGCTCGCTTCCAGACCGGGATCCAACAGGGCGCGCCACTCGGCGAGCAGCGCGTAAATGCCGAGCAGGGCTTCGCGGCAGTCGTGCGCCGAGAAGAGCCAGCTCCAATAGCGCGCCGTAGCCGGCGGCACCGCGCGGCTGCGGTAAGGTTCTTCAAGTCGCCTCGGAGGGAGTCTCATCGGAAGCCGCGTCGACTTGCGCAGGGTTCGCGAGGCGCGGCGCACGCGCCAGAGTTTCGATGGGTTCGATCGGCTCGAGCTCGCGGTTGACGCGCAATCCGAGCTCCGGAAAACGCCGTGCCGCGGGCATCACTTGTTGCTCGAGCGAGCCGACGGCTTTGTTGAACGAATCAACGCTGTTGCCCAGCGACTTGCCCAGTTTCCCGAGATGCTCACCGAACACCGCGAGCCGCTTGTACATGTCTTCGCCGAGCCTGCGTATCTCGGCCGCGTTGTCGGCGAGAATGGTCTGTTTCCAGCCGTAAGCGACCGCCTTCAATAGGGCGACGAGGCTGGTGGGCGTGGCCAGCATGACGTTTTGCCGCAGCGACTCGTCGATCAAACCGGGATTCTCCTGTAATGCCGCGGACAAGAATTGATCGCCCGGCAGGAATAACACCACGAAATCCGGGCTGTGCTCGAATTGGGCCCAGTACTGCTTCGACGACAATTCGCGCACGCGGGCGCCGACGAGTTGCGCGTGACGCCGCAGCTGCGTCGCGCGCTCTTCGTCGCTTTGCGCTTCCACGGCCGCCAGATAAGCATCGAGCGGCGTCTTCACGTCCACCACGATGTCACGGCGTTCGGGCATGTGCACGATCATATCGGGGCGAATCGCGCCCGTCTCCGTCAATTGGTGTTGTTGTTCCGTAAAGTCCACATGTGCGCTCATGCCGGACAATTCCACCAATCGCTTGAGCGTGATCTCGCCCCATTGACCGCGTACATCGGGCCGGCGCAACGCGGTCACCAAATTGCGCGTCTCGCGCGACAGCTGGCTTTGTCCGCTCGCCATCGACTCCATTTGGCTCTTGATCGTGGCAAACGCGTCGATTCGATCCCGTTCGATGCTCTGAATCTGCGCTTCGGTCTTGGCGAGCGCGTCCCGGATCGGCTGCACCAGGGATTCTATTGCAGTTTCGCGCTCTTTCAGCGCGGCAGATGCGTCCAGTTGCTGGTGCGTCAGCCGTTCGCGAGCCAATTGCAGGAACACCTCGCTGTTGCTCTTGAGGCTATCGCGGGCGAGCTCGCCGAATACCGCGTGCAACTGCTCGCGTGCGCGTGCGAGCGCCTGGTCGCGTTCGGCACTCACGCTCTCTTCGGTTTTGACTTGCACCCGCAGCAACTCCAATTCGACGCGCAATGCGTGCTCGCGCTTGGCGCGCCAGAGCAGCGCCGCCAGCACCCCGAGCGCGCACCCGAGAACCCCTCCCGCCGCCAGCGCCAGCCATACGCCCGCGTTGCTCATGCGCGCTCACAGCACTCGAGCCAGGCGAGCAGATCCGCCGGGCGGTCGACGAAACCATCGCCGCCCCAAGATCGCCAATCCTCGTCGTCATGCAAGTAGCCGTAGGTGGCCACAAGGGCCGTCATGCCGGCGGCATGCGCAGCCTGCATGTCGCGCTCCGCATCGCCCACATAAACGCAGGCATCGGCGGCAACGCCGGCGAGCTTCGCGGCATGCAGCATCGGCAACGGGTGCGGTTTGCGCTCACTGACCGTATCGCCGCTGACCACGCACGCGAATCGCTCGCGCAGCGCCAACTGCTCGAGCAGGGGCTCGGTGAGCCAGGCCGGTTTGTTCGTGACGATGCCGAGCTTGAGGCCGCGGGTCGCCAGTTCCGCAAGAACCGCCTCCATGCCGCCGAATAGCCTCGTTTGCACACTGACGGCCGCGCTGTATATCTCCAAAAAGCGGCGCTGCAAGGCCGCGAACCGCTCCGGATCCGCGTCCGGAAAGCCGAGAGTGACCAAGCGCGCGGAACCATGGCTCACCGAGGAGCGTGCCGCATCGAAGGGGAGTGGCTCGAGCCGTTGTTCGTGGCGCAGCGAGTTCAGCGCGCCGATCATGTCCGGCGCCGTGTCGAGCAACGTGCCGTCCAAATCGAACAAGATCGCTCGCAGCGGCTGTGTCATGTCGGCAAACGGCCGGGCGCGGCTCGGCGAAAATGCGCGAGGTAGTTGACGCTGGTATTCGGCGACAGACGAAACGCGCGCGTCAACGGATTGTACGTGATTCCGGTCAAATCCTCGAGTTCGAGCCCCGCAGCCCGCCCCCATCGCGCGAGCTCCGAAGGGCGGATGAATTTCAAGTATTCGTGCGTGCCGCGCGGCAAAACCCGCGTGATCAATTCTGCGCCGACAATGGCCACCGCGAACGCCCGCGGGTTGCGATTCAAGGTCGACACGATGACATCGCCACCGGGTTTCACCAGAGTGGCGAGCGCCGTCAGTGTTGCCGAGGGATCCGGCACGTGTTCCAGCATTTCCATGCAAGTGACCGCATCGAACGCGCCGGGTCGCTCGAGGGCGAGATCCTCGGCGGCGACGGCCCGGTAATCGACCGCGATCTGCGCTTCCAAGGCGTGCAATTCGGCAACCTCGAGGACGGCCTGCGCAAGATCGATTCCCAGCACGCGCGCACCCTCGCGCGCCATCGACTCGGACAGTATCCCGCCGCCGCAACCCACATCGAGAATTTGTTTGCCGGACAGCGAAACGGCGCGCTCCACATATTGAAGCCGCAGCGGATTGAGATCGTGCAACGGTTTGGAGGGACCCTTCGGATCCCACCAACTCTGCGCAAGGGCGGCAAACTTGGCGAGTTCCGCCGGATCAACGTTTCGGGTCGAAGAATTCATCTGGCTACCCTCCCGATTCAGTCGCCTGGGTCGGCGCGCCGAGGCGCGCGGCCAGGCTCGACCAATCCAGCCGCGTGAACCGCCCTTGGCTCAGCAACTGGCGGCCTGCAACCCACACGTCGCTCACCATGTCACGCCCGCTCGAAAAGACCAATTGTCGCACCGGATCGCTCAGCGGTTGAGTCGCAGGGCCGCTCATATCGATGCAACATAGATCGGCCCACTTGCCGGCCTCGAGCGTACCGATCTCGGCTTCGAGACCCAAGACGATTGCCCCGCCGCGGGTTGCCGCGGCGAGGGCGTCCCACGCGCTCAAGCTCGGTTCGACGGCGCCCGAGCTTCG
>Ga0181521_10004361_pt1 | contig 16185 bp, 6 predicted proteins | sample PEATcosm2014_Bin_32_FD_119764 | JGI IMG/M metagenome (GOLD analysis project Ga0181521, IMG submission 119764) | Peatland microbial communities from MTU Mesocosm Facility, Houghton, MI, USA - PEATcosm2014_Bin02_60_metaG | ecosystem: Environmental > Terrestrial > Soil > Wetlands > Peat | place... | reverse complement strand
GGTGCGGTCGTCCAGCACGCCGCGCCAGCCCTCCATGAAGCCGATGAACTCATCGCCGTAGTGCAGTACGCCCTTGTGCACCACCGCACGGATCACAGCGTTCAGGCCAGGACAGTCCCCGCCCCCGGTCAACATTCCAATGCGCATCGCAAGAACCTCTCAATCAGAATTTTCAATCAATCAAATGATACTGCAAGCGCCGGAGTGGGGCCGGTGCGCGATGTCACAGGACCGATGGGCCCCAACGGACATGTTCCGTCCCGGCCCAACATCAAAGTGAGTTTGAAGGCGGCGGCAATCGTTGTGGTTTGGGTAAAAAGCTGACCTCAGGGGGTAAAGCCCCATTAATTTTGCTGCACTTACGGCACGGGTAAACCCGTGCCCTTAAGCAAAACAGGGTATTTCCGCAGCCTGTAAAGCCGATGAGCGAATCTTTCCCCCGCCGCAACCGGCGTATTTCTTCGGGAAGGGATGGGATGGATGGTGAGAGCGCTGGGACTCGAACCCAGGACCAACGCCTTAAAAGGGCGATGCTCTACCAACTGAGCTACGCTCTCGAACCACACTCCAACGGTAGCATATCGAGCGGGCTTCGAGGCGTCCGGGAGGGCCTGGAAAAACGATTGACGAGGACGCCCGGAGAGGGCGCAGAAGGGCCGTGCGTGGGGATCGGCGAGCAGTGCATGGAGGGGCCGCGAAAAAGTACTGTGGGGAGCGGCGGAGGGGGCGTCTTGCAGAGCGAGGCCGACGCGGCTGCCAGCAATTTTGCCGAAAGCAATTTGGGGGCCGTTGGGGATGGACAGAGGCATGTAAGCGGAGCGAAGTGTGGGCGCGAATTTCCGCAATTACGGGGGGAATCCGCTAAATATTTGAAAACAATAGCTTACGGAGTGACACTTAAGTCGTATAGAGGACTCATTGACTTGGCATGGGAGCCAACGTAGGCTAAAAAAAGCTGGATAACTGCGCATAAGTGCAATCGATGGAAGCGAGTACGCCAGACCGGCTGGTGCTGGTCGCGATGCGTCAGACGGAGCATACGGCGCTTCAGCGCGGGAGCGGTGATTAGCAGCTGCTGCCGGTCGCGATGCGTCAGACGGAACATCGGTTGCCATTTGTATCGACTCATAGAAAGTGGCTGGTGCTGGTCGCGATGCGTCAGAGCGGCCCTGTTTGCCGCCCTACTTATAACGGGTCTTATTAGCTGGCTGCGATCACGATGCGGCAGAGGGCCTAACCGGAGCAGCAATGGACTCTAGCGGCACAGAAGCGGGCGACGAACAGGCGGTAGCCGGAACGCCGGAGGATGTGGCCGCGCTTTACTTGTGGGCCAATCTGCAAGGGGCGAAGTATCGCGATTTTTCGGCGTCGCGGAGGGAGTACCGCGCGCAGGCGCGGTATCGCGCAGCGCAGACGCTGCGGGAGCGTGAGCTGCGGGCGCAGGCGGCGGCGGAAGCGGCGGCCGAGGCGGCTGAGCGGACAAAGCTGGCGGCGCAGGCGGCGGCCCGATTGCAGGACGCGAGCGACAGCCGGGCGTTGCGTATGCAGTCGCTGGAAGACGCGGAGGAGGCCACGCGAACAGCGTCGGCGGAACGGATGGAGGCGGCGCGCCGGGCCGAGGCCGCGGCCCATGCCGCAGCCGTCGTTCTGCGCGAGGAGCGCGAGATTGCTGCGGCCCAGGCGTCAGCCAGGCGCCAAGCGTTGCGCTACGCGGAGTCCGAGGAGTGGCGGCGTCAACTGGCGGGGCCTCAGCCACGCGGGCCGATTGGAGGTCCGAATCCGGCTTCCAGCGCCGGGCTGGCGCCGCAGTTCAATTCCGAAGCGCCGCTCGATCCAGGAGCAGACGGCGGGCCCGAGCCTGGGCCTGGGGAAGACCGGCCGCGGTCCGGCTCAGGGGTCGAGGGCACTGATGCCGAAAGCGCCGGCGCCAACGCTGTGCATTCTGGGCCGGCGTGGCTCTTTGCTCTGCAGGCCCCGCCGCCGACACGGCTGTTGCCGGCGATCGGGCAGGCCTACCCGGGGGAGATGCCCGAAGGCAAGCGTGAGGCGCCTGGTGGGGAGACGCTGCAGGACTCGCGGGAGCGGGTTGCGGCGCGCTGGTTTGCGCTGAAGGGGGCCTTCGAAGAGGCTGGGCCGGAGCTGCCCGCGTTGCAGCCGGAGAGGCCAGGCAACGCGCGGACGCCGCTGCTGGCGGTCTTCTCGCTGGCCGGAGGGGTGGGCAAGACCAGCCTGGCGGCGACGCTGGGGCGTGCTCTCTCGCTGCAAGGGGAGAAGGTGTTGCTGACCGACACAACCTCGCGCGGCCTACTTCCGTTTTATTTTGGGGTGCGAGTGATTCGCTCCGGGGAGGTGCATAGCTTCCTGCCGCCGGAGGGGAGCAGCGGCGCGCCGGTCTCGCTGGTGACGTACGACGCCGCGGCGATGAGTGGAGACGAGCGGCAGCAGAAGACGCTGACCGAGGAGATTCTGCGCAATGGCCAGGGCAACCAGCGCGTGGTGCTGGACCTTTCTTCGGGATCGAGCTGGCTGGTGCGGCGCATGGCGGACCTGCATCCCATCGTGCTTGTGCCCATGGCGGGCGACATGAACTCGGCCATCAGTCTGCACGCGGTGGAACGGGTCTTCCATGCCATCGCGGACTGCGACGGCCGGCCCCTGCTCCCCTATTACGTGCTGAACCAGTTCGATGCGTCGCTTCCTCTTCACCTGGACGTTCGCGAGGTACTGCGCCGCCAACTGGGCGACCGTCTGCTGCGTTTTGTGATTCGCCGCTCGCCGGCGGTGAGCGAGGCGCTGGCCGAGGGGATGACGGTGGTGGATTACGCTCCGGACGCGCCGGTGTCGCAGGATTACTTCGATGTCGCTTCGTGGCTGCGCAGCGTCTCTCCACCCGCGACGGCGGAGATCGCCAACCTGCAAAGGGGTGAACGGTGACGCGCTCGCCTTTGTGGAGAGAGTTCGAGTCGTCCGACAGCACTGCGATGCGGGTGCTGCGGTTCTCGGTGCTGGCGGGCGGGGCGTTCTTTTTCTGCTTTACCGGGGTGCTCCCCCTGACCTGGCCGCAGCAGCTCATTCTGGCCCTGCTGACGATCCTGCTAGCGATATGGATGGACCGCGGCTCGAGTGCGTACCCGGTGACGCTGACGCTGATGCTGCTGTCCGTCTACTCGACGTTTCGCTACGGCTTCTGGCGCGTGTCAACCGTGGTTGCATTCTTCCGCAATCCGGGCACGCACTGGAGCGCGCTGGACGCGTTCTTCGTGGGGACTCTTCTGCTTGCGGAGTGCTATGCCTTCGTGGTGCTTCTGCTGGGGTATATGCAGATGCTGTGGCCGCTGGGGCGCATGCCAGTGCCGCTGCCGGACGACCTGGAGCAATGGCCCGCGGTGGACGTGCTGATCCCCACCCTCAACGAGCCGCTGAGCGTGGTGAGCTTCACGGCGCTGGCAGCGATGAATATCGACTGGCCGGCCGACAAGCTGAACGTCTACATCCTGGACGACGGCCATCGCGAGGAGTTTCGCGCGTTCGCCGAAGAGGCGGGCATCGGATACATAACGCGCGACGACAACCTGCACGCCAAGGCGGGCAACATCAACCATGCGCTGGGCCAGACCATCTCCCCGTTTATTGCGATCTTCGATTCGGACCATGTGCCGACGCGCAGCTTTCTGCAGATCACGATGGGGTGGTTTCTGCGCGACCGGAAGCTGGGCCTGCTGCAGACGCCGCACCACTTCTACTCGCCCGACCCATTCGAGCGCAATCTGGGCCAGTTCCGCATCACTCCCAACGAGGGCGAGCTGTTCTACGGCGTGGTGCAGGACGGCAACGATTTCTGGAATGCGGCGTTCTTCTGTGGCTCCTGCGCGGTGCTCCGGCGGAGCGCTCTGGACGAGGTGGGCGGCATCGCGGTGGAGACCGTGACCGAGGACGCGCACACCTCGCTGCGCATGCAGATGCGCGGATGGAACACGGCCTACATCAACATTCCGCAGGCGGCCGGCCTGGCCACCGAGCGGCTGAGCGGTCATGTGAGGCAGCGCATCCGCTGGGCGCGTGGCATGGTGCAAGTGCTGAGGATCGAGAACCCGCTGTTTGCGCCGGGGCTGAAGCCGGCGCAACGGATCTGCTACTTCAATGCGATGTCGCACTTCCTGTACGCCCTGCCGAGGCTGATCTTTCTTACCGCGCCGCTGATCTACCTGATCTTCGGACGGGTAAACATTCCGGGCTACTGGTTGACGATCATGGCCTATGCGGCGCCGCACCTGGTGCTGTCGAACCTGACCAACTCACGCGTGCAGGGACGCCACCGGCACTCGTTCTGGAACGATATCTACGAGACGGTGCTGGCGCCCTACATCTTTCTGCCCACTGTGCTTGCGCTGTTCGGCAGCCGGACGGGCAGCTTCAACGTGACGGCCAAGGGCGGCGTGATCAGCCACGAGTACTTCGACGCGCGCATCGCGCGGCCGTTCCTGGTGCTGCTGGGCTTCGATCTCTTCGGGCTGTTGTGCGCCATCCCCAGGGCGATCCAGTTTCCCGCGTTCCATGTTGCGCCGTGGATGTCTTTCGTCAACTGGCCGGCCAGCATCTACGATGGCGGCCATCCGGGGACGATCTTCATGAATGTTCTGTGGCTTCTGTTCAGCGTCGTGCTGCTGGGGGTTGCCACAGCGGTTGCGTGGGAGAGCCAGCAGCGCCGCCAGGCGGTGCGCATGGCCAGGGAGGTGCCATCGGACGTCCTGTTCAGCGACGGCTCGGTGGCCCAGGGCATCACCTGCAATCTATCCAGCGGCGGCACGCACACCAGGATTCACGGCCCCATCCACGCCAAGGTGGGCGATCCGGTCCGGTTCGTCTTCCCCGTGCTGGATGGGACGGCGACGCTTCCGGGCACAGTCATCACCATCGAGGGAGAGATGCTGCGCGCGCAATTCGATCCGCTCAACCTGCAGGAGACCGAAGCTCTGACCATGATTCTCTACTCGCGGGCGGACACCTGGCTGGTTAGGTGCGAGGCGCGCGAGGCTGACCATCCGATGCGCAGCCTGGGCCGCATCCTGAGGTTGTCGCTGTACGGCCTGTCGCAGACGGTATGGTCGTTGATGGGCAATCGCAGGATGGGCGACAAGAAGAGTCTTCCCAAGGGCGGGCTGGCGAGCAGCGTGGTCGCGATGGTTCTGCTTGGCGTGCTTGCCGGCGTCTGGCCGCACGACGCGCGCGCGGCGCAGACGGCACGAGAGCCCAGCGCACCCGGAACTGCGGCCGGCGCGGCGGCGGCACAGGCCAACGACCTCAGCCAGCTTCCGCGTCCGTTCTACGACTCCGCGGTGGACCTGCATCCTGCGGTGCAAATCGTTTTTCTGACGCCGCCATCGCCCAAGGCGATGCGCGCGGCGGGAATCATCGCGTCTTGGCTTGGCATCGTGACGGACGACCATCCGGTGCGGTTCCCTGTATCGATTGGGACAATTCCCGCAGGCAACGCGATTGTGATTGCCGAGCGGGCGGGGGAGATTCCGTCTTCGCTGGGCCTGGGGGCTACCTCCGTGCCGACCGTGGCGCTGCGCGCGAACCCGGCCGACCCGAACTCGAAGCTGCTGCTGGTGACCGGGGGCAACGCAGACGGGTTGGTGAAGGCGGCGATTGGGCTGGCTCTGCAGCGCAAGCTGTTGCATGGAGGCCAGGTGAGCTTCGCGGGCCTGAAGATGCCCGGCCCGCGCCAGCCGGACGACGCTCCGCGTTGGCTGAGCACGGAGCGGAACACCGGGATTGGCGAGATGGCCGGGACTGGAGAGCTGCAAGGCGACGGTTCCGCGCCGCTGCGAGTCACCATGCGCCTGCCGCCCGACCTCTACTACGGGCAGACGCAGGACCTCGCGTTGCATCTGAGCTACCGCTACAACGGCGTTCCGCTGGGCAGCCAGAGCACGCTGCAGGTGACGATGAATGGGGCCTACGTCGGCTCGACGCCCATGCCGCAACCCGGCAAGGCGTCGATGGTGGTGGAGACGGTGGTGCCCATCCCGGTGGTGGACATGCGGCCGTTCTGCAACACGATGCTGCTGCAGTTCGTCATGCGGAGGGCGAAACAGGAACCAGGCGAGGAGGCGGCGTCGAGCAACCTGGAGGGCGCGGTGCTCAAGGACTCGTATCTCGATATTGCGGAGATTCCGCACTGGACCGTGATGCCCAATCTGGAGCTGTTTGCCAACGCGGGGTACCCCTTCACGCGCATGGCGGACCTGGCCGAGACCTCGGTGGTGCTTCCCGAACAGCCCACGACCGGCGAGTTGGAGCTCTTCCTCGCCCTGATGGGCCACTTCGGCGCGCAGACCGGAACGCCGGTGCTGAATGTGAGCGTGACCGATGCGGCGGGCATGATCGGCGACGGCCGCAAGGACACCCTGGTGCTGGGCACGGCGGAAGACCAGTCCGCGCTGCGCACGCTGGACGCCGCCCTGCCGGTGGGAGTGGATGAGACTGGCCTGCACATCCGCGACGCGGAGGGATTCTTCCACCACACCAAGAACGCTTGGTGGCGCGTGCGCAGCTCCGACCACGTGCAGTCGGGCGAGCTGGAGACGGTGGGCGGCCTGCCCGATGCGCTGATCGAGGGCGCCGAGTGGCCGCGCGGCTCGGGGCGCACGGTGGTGGTGGTGGCGCTGCGCGACGCAGAGGCGAGCGCGAACTTCCTGTCCGCGTTTCTGGAGAACTCGCAGTCGTCCGATATCTCGCAGTCGGTGAGCGTGCTGCACGGTGCGCGGTTCGCGTCCTACCGGATCGGAAGCGACGTCTACCGGGTGGGGAATATTCCGCTGCTCGCCCGCGTGACGATCGTGCTGACGGAGTTTCCCTGGCTGATCGTCCTGGTGGTGGCAATCTTCTGCTTTGCGATGGCGGCCCGGATCTGGGCGATGGTGAGGAGGCGCGCGCGGGCCCGGCTGCAGGGCAGCGACTAAAACCACGTTCCCGATCTGATAATTTCTCCTCCATCTTGCGGGAAAATGGCTGCACCATCCTTCGTGCATCCTGCGCAGGGGGTTTGGGACGGCGCGGAAACGCAAAAAAATGGAATTGTGTCCGAGTTATCCTCAGATGAGTGAGTCTGGATGCCAAAATCACGGTACAAGACGGAAGCACAGGCGGTAGTCTTCAGGCATAGCCGCAGTGTCAACCCTGGCCCTAGCCGACCTTGGTTGCTGGCGGCGTCGGGCAGCGCACAGACTACGATGACGATGAAAACGTGTGTAATCCGGCTCTGGGCCCCTGCGATTCTACTTGGCTGTGTGGCGCTGGCAGCGTCCCCTGTCCGGGTGGAAGCGCAGTCCTCTCAGCCGAGTACGCAGGTTTCTCCTGCGGGGGTGCAGGCTGCACCACCCGCAACGAAGGCTACACCGGCGGCAACGCCGTCCTCTGCGCCGGCAACGCAGACTTCACCGCCGGCAACGCTGCCTGCTCTGCCCCCAACCCATGCTTCTCCCGCCGGAGCGCAGACCCCTGCTTCAGTTTTGCAGGCCCCTCCATCTGAAGGGCAGCCCGCTCCATCGGGCACACAGGCTGCTCCGGTCACAACGCAGGCCCTGCTGGACAAGGCTTATGGATACGAGGCGCGTGGCCGCATGGACCTGGCGGAGCAGACCTGGAAGCAGCTGCTGCAGATGGACCCGAACAACGCGGACGCTCTGGGAGGGTTGGCGCGGGCGGCTCGGGCGGCGGGCAACACGGCGCTTGCCAACAGCTATCTGGAGCGGCTGCGGGCGGTGCAGCAAGGTGCGTCCAACGCCGCCGGCGGGGAAGAGTTGAGCGCGCAGCAGAAGCAGATGGCGCAACTGCAGCAGGCGAGCAAGCTGACCGAGGCAGGGAAGTATGCGGCGGCGATGGCGATCTACCGCCAGATCTTCGGCGCGACGCCTCCGCCGGGCGAGTGGGCGCTGGTGTACTACGAGACGGAATCGGCGACCGATGACGGCCGGCCGCACGCGATCGCCGGACTGCAGGCGCTGGTGAAGACGTATCCCAACGACTCGCGATACCAGATTGCGCTGGGACGCATTCTGACCTACAACTCCAAGACGCGCGAGGAGGGGCGGAAGTACCTGGAGCGCTATCCGGCGGACCGGCAAGCGGACGAGGCGCTGCGCCAGTCGCTGCTTTGGGATTCGTCGGACCCGGCTTTCGCCGGTGAGATTCGCGCCTATCTGGCGAAGCATCCCGACGCACAGCTCGCCGAGGCGTTGCATGCGGCCCAGGGAGTGAAGTCTCAGCCGGATGAGAGCGAGCATGCGGCAGCGCTGCCAGCGCAGCCCAGCGTACCAGCGCAGCCTGCCGTACGAGCGCAGCCCTCCACACAAGCGCAGCCCGCTGCACAAGCGCACCCTGCGGCACAAGCGCAGCCCAGCGTTCAAGCTCAGCCCGCTGCACAAGCTCAGCCTGCCGTACCAGCGCAGCCTGCTACACAAGCTCGGCCCACTCTACAAGCGCAGCCTGCTGCACAAGCTCAGCCCACTGCGCAAGTGCATCCCAGCGTTCCAGCGCAGCCCACTGCTCAGGCGCAGCACACCGCACAAACGCAGGCTCCAGTTCCAGCGCAGCCTGCTGTACAAGCGCAGCCCACTGTACAAGCTCAGCCCGCCGCACAAGCTCAACCTGCCGTACGAGCGCAGCCTGCTGCACAAGCTCAACCCACTGTACAAGCGCAGCCCACTGCACAAACTCAGCCCACTGCGCACACCGCACAAACGCAGGCCCCAGTTCCAGCGCAGCCTGCTGCACAAGCTCAGCCCACTGTACAAGCGCAGCACACTGCACAAGCTCAGCAGCCCACTGCACAAACTCAGCCCACTGCGCACACCGCACAAACGCAGCCCGCTGCACAAGCGCACCCTGCGGCACAAGCGCAGCCCAGCGTTCAAGCTCAGCCCGCTGCACAAGCTCAGCCCGCTGCACAAGCTCAGCCTGCCGTACCAGCGCAACCTGCTACACAAGCTCGGCCCACTCTACAAGCGCAGCCTGCCGTACAGGCTCAGCCCGCTGTACAAGCGCAGCACACTGCACAAGCTCAGCAGCCCACTGCACAAACTCAGCCCACTGCGCACACCGCACAAACGCAGGCCCCAGTTCCAGCGCAGCCTGCGGCACAGGCGCAGCACACTGCACAAGCTCAGCAGCCCAGCGTACAAGCGCAGCACACTGCACAAGCTCAGCAGACCAGCGTACAAGCGCAGCCTGCTGCACAAGCTCAACCCACTGCGCACACCGCACAAACGCAGGCCCCAGTTCCAGCGCAGCCTGCGGCACAGGCGCAGCACACTGCACAAACGCAGGCTCCAGTTCCAGCGCAGCCCACCGCACCAGCGCAGCCCAGCGTACCAGCGCAGCCTGCGGCACAGGCGCAGCACACTGCACAAACGCAGGCTCCAGTACAAGCGCAGCCCAGCGTACCAGCGCAGCCCAGCGTACCAGCGCAGCCTGCGGCACAGGCGCAGCACACTGCACAAGCTCAGCAGCCCAGCGTACAAGCGCAGCCTGCTGCACAAGCTCAACCCACTGCGCACACCGCACAAACGCAGGCCCCAGTTCCAGCGCAGCCTGCTGGACATGCGCAGCTCACGTTACAAGCTCAGCCCAGCGCACAAGCGCAGCCTGCTGTACAAGCTCAGCCTGCCGTACGAGCGCAGCCCTCCGCACAAGTGCAGACCGCTGCACAAACGCAGCCCACTGCGCCAGCGCAACCCAGCATTCCAGCGCAACCTGCTGCGCAAGCGCAGTACATTGCACAAGCGGCGCCCACTTTACAAGCGCTGCCTACTGAACGAGCGCCGCATGCAGCCCCTGCGACCCTCAAAGCACGGTCGGCGATGGAGGTCGAAGCATACAAGGAGCTGAACGCCAAGCACATCGACCAGGCGGAGGTGCTCTTTAAAGTGATTCTGGAGAGTGACCCCAACAATTCTCGCGCGCTGGCGGGCATGGGCTACATCCGCATGCAACAGGGGAATTTCCTGGGCGCGATCAGCTACCTGGAACAGGCCAGGCAGGGCAACTTGAACGACAAGGGGCTGACCGAGGCGCTGGAGACCGCGCGCTTCTGGCTGCTTATGGGCGAGGGCCAGACGGCGCTCAACGATAACGACCTGACGATGGCGGAGAGGCAGTACCAGGCCGCGCTGCTTCTGCGCCCCAGCAGTCCGGAGGCGCTTACCGCTCTGGGTGAAACGCTCGAGAAGGCGCAACAGCCGGGACCGGCGGTCCCGCTTTACGAGCGCGCGGTGCAGGCCAACCCCGCATCCGTGGAGGGCTGGCGCGGGCTGTTTCTGGCGCAGGTTGCGGCGGGCAACGCTGCGCTGGCGCTGGCCACCGACACGCGCATCCCCGCGGCGGTGCATGCCCAGTTGACGCGCGACCCCGCCTTCATGCGCGCGCTGGCTTCCTGCTACTCCGCGGCGGGCCGCGATGGCGACGCGCAGAAGACGCTGGAAGCAGCCCTGCAACTGCCCTTTGCCGCGGATGCAAAGAAATTGAAGGCCGACATGCAGGTCCAGTTGGCGGGCATTCTGCTGGCCTCCAACCACCTGGAGCAGGCCGCCACGTTCTACTCCCAGGTGCTGGCGCTGGACCACGGGAATACGGCGGCGTGGCAGGGGCTGACGAGGGTGCAGCACGCCATGGGGCACGATCAGGAGGCGCTGGCGACGGTGGAGGGAATGCCTCCGTCGAGCTATGCGGCGGCCATGCGCGATCCCGGCTTTGAGGCTACGGTGGCTTCCATCTACCAGGCGGAGAAGAAGCTGGATGTGGCGGAGGACCTGCTGGAGAAGGCGACGGCGGAGCAGATCGGCGCGGGACAGAAGCCGTCCGTGGGGATGGAGATGCAGCTTGCAACCCTGCACATGGAGCGCGGAGACCCCAAGCTGGCCGCCCCAATCTACCGGCGACTGCTGATCGATGATGCCAGCCGCACGGATGCCTGGGCCGGGCTGATCGGGTCGCTGCACGCGGCGGGCAGCGACAAGGAGGCGGCCACGCAGGCGCAACAGATTCCCGCTGTGGCGCGAGCCCAGTTGGAGAGCAATGTGAACTACCTGCAGACCATGGGATCGGTCTACCAGGCGCTCGGCCAATCGCAGCAGGCCCTGGCGCTGCTCAACCGCGTGCAACAACTTTACGCGGCGCAACACACCGCTCCGCCCGCCGGGATCGACATACAGAACGCGTGGCTGCTGTACAACAGCGAGGACGAAGCGGGCCTCTATCGCCAATTGATGGCCCTGGGCGGCCGGCCCGATCTGACCCAGGAACAGAGCCGCGCGGTGCAGGCGATCTGGACCAACTGGGCGGTGCGGCGCGCCAACCAGACAGCCGCGGCAGGGAATTCGCGGCGCGCACTGGCCATTCTGAACGCGGCGGCGCGCGCCTTCCCGGACAATCCCGCGGTGCTCAAGACGCTGGCCAACGGATACGCGCGCGCCGGGCAGCCGGAGCAGGCTGTGATTATCTACAAGGCGCAGAACATGGCCTCGGCCAGTGCCGAGGACTATGAGGCGGCGGTGGGCGCCGCCCTGGCGGCGGGCGACAACAAGCTCGCCGAGACCTGGCTGCGCTACGCGCTGGCTGCATTCCCCAACGACCCGCGCATCCTGATTCTGGGCGCGCGGATGGAACAGGCGCGCGGAGACACAGCGCGTGCCATCGACTACTACCGCGCATCGCTGAAGGCGATGCCGCCAATGGACCCCGGCGCGGAGCTGGCGTCGGAGCTCAGACTGCCCGCGCCCACCGTGGCTTCGCGTCTGCCCAGCGCAGAGCAGGCGCAGGACCTCTCCCTTTTGTTGGCTCCGGCGAGCGCCGAGATGGCTCCAGCCGGCAGCATGCCCGGCGCGCAGTCGCAGCCCTATCTGCCCAACTATGGCAATGGCTACGGAACCTACGGAACTCCAACCGGCTACGCTCCAGCGGCCCCCAACGGACAACCGGCGGGCCAGCCGTATTACGGCCCGACCGGCGTTGTGCCGCCCTATATGACCAATCCCGGCGCGCAGCCGGAGAGCACCGGCAAGGGCAGGCCGAACGAGAATGCGCCGCAGTCCCGCCTGGACCAGGGAGCGTTCAATCTGCCCAGCCAGGCAGAGGTCGAGTTGAGGGTGCGCGATGCAGTAGCACGAGCGCTGGGCCAGTTTGAGGCCGCGAGCGAAATCGCAACGCAGCCCACTCCTGGAACCGCTCTGCAGCCTGCTCCAGAGATTGCGCTGCGGCCCGCAAATGAGATCGCGTCCCGACGCGAAGCTGCAACGCCGGAACGCCTGGCATCTGCCAGCACTGCCATGCCCTCCGTGGTCGCGGTCCAGCTTGGCGACAGCAGGCCGCATCCGGCGCCAACACAGGCTGAAGTCACCGACGTCCTGCCCACCGTGCACTATGTCCCGAACGCCCGCGCCGTGCAGACCATCTCCTCCCACGCCGATATCGCCGCCGCGCAGGCTGCCAGCATTCGCCGCCATCAGTCCGACCCCGACACGGCCAGGACCGGGCAGAGCAACCCCCCACCCGATGACTCGATCACAGCCACCGGGGAGGACGCGCAGTACACGGTGCCGCAACTGTTGCTGGCGCAGAACCAGAACAGCCAGCAGATCGCCCGGCCATCCACGCCACCCAGGGGCCAGACCGGCAACATCCCCGACACAGGGTCGCAGCAGTATTCCCAGCCGCGCGTGGCTCCCGCACCCGCACCCGCTCCCGCTGCCTCGCCGAACCGTTCGCCGGGCGCCTCGTCCAATGCTCCGCGCCGCGTGGTACGCAGCGCGCCTGTTCCACCCCATGCTCGTGCTCCAGTGCATGCTACGGTTCCGGCCACCGGCGCCCGTACGCCACCGTCTGCGACTACGCCAACCCCGCCCGCTGCCAATCTTCCAGTGACGAGTTATCCGAGCGGCGGCCAGCCACTTGGCGGGCAGCCTTACCCGCTCATCGGACCGCCGTATCCGCTGGCGCCTCCGCCCAGCGATGCCGATCTGATGGCGCGCAATGTGCCTCCGTTGCGTGGCAGCTATGAGGCGCAGGCCCCTATTGCGATGACCCCGAGGCAGGAGGCCGAGAGCGAACTGGCCACGCTGGAAGGGTTGTACAGCGGATGGGATGGTGGCACAGGCATCGGGCGCTATCGCAGCGGCACAGCGGGCCTCGACCGGCTCACCGATGTCGAGTCCCCGGTCGAAGCCTCCGCCATGCTTGGCCGGTCGGTGCGGCTCACGGCGGTCGCGCGTCCTGTCTTCCTCGAGTCCGGCGTGCTCAACACCGCCGCCTTCACGGGCAGCAATGTGCCCTACCTCGGCACACTTCCGGCCAACAGCGCCAATCCGCCGGCCCAGCAGCTCTCCAGCGGCATCGGCGGAGAACTCCAGTTGACCAGCAGGAACATTGGCATCGCCGCCGGCTACACCCCATACAACTTCCTGGTGCAGAACGTCACGGGACACTTCCGCTGGAGTCTCTTTAACAACCACTTCACATTCTTTGGAGACCGCGATTCGGTCAAAGACACGCAGCTCTCCTACGCCGGCCTGCGCGATCCAGGCACCATCACACCGCTCTACCTGGGCACCGTCTGGGGTGGCGTCGTCTCCAGCACCGGCGGAGCGCGCCTCGACTTCGGAAGCGGCGGCTCGGGCTTCTACCTCTCCGGCGACGGTGGAATCCTGCACGGCTACCACGTCCTGGACAACTCCAAGTTCGAGGGCTCGATGGGCGCCTACCTGCGCGTGAAGAACTGGCCCGCAGTGGGCAGCCTCACCCTTGGCGCCTCCCTCTTCGTTATGCACTACCACTACGACGAGACTGGCTTGAGCTACGGCCAGGGCGGATACTTCAGCCCCAACTCCTACTTCATCGCCTCCGTGCCAGTCACATTCAACGGCGCCTACAAGTCGAACCTCCACTACCTGGTCTCGGGCGCATTCGGCGTGCAGACCTTCCAGCAGGATTGGGAGTACTTCTATCCGCTTGATGCAGACATGCAGGCCAATCTGCAAGCCACCCTGGGATGCACCCTGGCACAGCTCGCCGCGCACACCTGCGCCGAGTATCCCGTGAGCGGCAACACCGGCTTCAACTACGCGGTCAACTCCGAGGTCTCCTACCGCATGGGCGAACACTGGTACCTGGGTGGTTTCGTCTCCGCCAACAACACCAACAACTACAACAGCGTCACGGGAGGCTTCTTCTTCCGTTACGCCCTGCGCAAGCAGCACTCGTCGGAGGGCTATCCCACCGGCCTCTTCGCGGTGGATGGCTTCCGCCCGCTGCGCGTTCCGTAGAGCCGAGCGACCACCCCGCTCCAGCAATCACGATTTAGATTTGACGGTTTCCGTCAGCGCGAAGGTCTCCTGCAGCCACGAACGCATCTCTGCCTGCATGCGGTTGAGCTTTGCGTCGGGCGATTCGTTTGTTCCCTGAAAGAGGTGGTCCGCGCCCTCTATCCAGACCAGCCGCTTCGGCTCAGGCGCGCGCTGGCAGACGGCGGTCAGCAGCTCGCGCGGGGCAAACTGGTCGTGGTCGCCGCTGAGGAAGAGCTTGGGCGCGGAGCACTGCGGGAGGAAGCCGTAGATGTAATTTCGCCCGGCCACGCGGACCGGCAGGCCCAGTGCGATGAGGCCTGCAACGCGCGCATCGCCACAGCAGGCGCGCAGGCCGACCTGTGCGCCGAAGGAGAATCCCGCGAAGAGAATCGGGCGATGGAACTCCGCGTCGAGCCAGTCGAGGGCGGCGCGCACGTCTTCCTGCTCGCCGTGGCCGTGGTCGTGCTCTCCCTGGCTGAGACCAACGCCGCGGAAGTTGAAGCGCAACACGGGAAGCCCGAAGGATGAGAAGACCTTCATTGCGTGATAGACCACTTTGTTGTGCATCGTTCCGCCGCCTGCCGGATGTGGATGGCATACAAGTGTCGCGTAGGGCGCATCGGGACGGCCGCTGTTGAGCAGCGCCTCCAGCCGGCCGGCGGGGCCGTGCAGGTTGTCCAGCGAGCGGATATGCGTGGAGCCATGAGGGCCGTGGGGTGTAGTCGCCATCCACTCCAGTTTAACTATTCGGTGCTAATGTGTCTGAGCAAGCTATCGGACGATGGTATTCTGCCGCTAAGACGATGGAGGTGAGCTGATGGGATCGATCTCGATAGCGTGCTACAAACCGCGAGCGGGCTGCGAGGAACTGCTGCTTGAACTGGTTCGCGACCATCTGCCGCCACTGCGTGCCGAGGGCCTTGTAACCGAACGCCCGTCGATTGTGATGCGAACCGCAGACGGAACGATCGTTGAGGTATTTGAGTGGGTCTCGCAGGAAGCTATCGCCGGTGCGCACCAGAACCCGGTGGTCCTCGATCTGTGGAAGCGATTTGAGGCGTTGTGTTTCTACGAGACACCATCCAACTTGCCTGAGTTCCAAAGGATGTTCTCGCACTTCGAACCGATATAAGAGGGTCACAATTTAATCCCTGCTTATGCGGAGGGTTTTCTGTGTTGCGCTTGATCGCAGGCCGACGGGTTATTCTGTAGCTAATGAAAATCGACGCAATCGACCTGACGCGCAAGCTCGTCAACATTGAATCCATCTCCTACCACGAGGGCGCAGCCGGCGCGTTCCTCGCCGAGTACCTAGCCGCGCAGGGCTACGCCGTGGAGCGCATGGCGGTGGAGCAGCGCGATCCCGCGCGGACGAGCGGAGACGGCGCGGGGGAGCGATTCAACGTTTACGCTGCGGAGCCAAGCATCACGCCCGACGTGGTTCTATCGACACATATGGACACGGTCCCGCCCTTCTTCGGCTGTACCGAGGACGATGAGTATCTGTACGGGCGCGGGGCGTGCGACGCCAAGGGAATTCTGGCCGCGCAGGTCGCCACCGCGGAGCGCCTGCGCGAATCCGGCGTGAAGGTTGGGCTGCTGTTCGTGGTGGGCGAGGAGCGCGACTCGGCCGGGGCGAAGGTTGCCAACGCGAACCCACGCGGCTCGCGCTTTCTGATCAACGGCGAACCGACCGGCAACCACCTGGCGCTGGCCACCAAGGGGGCGTTGCGGGTGGAACTGCGCGCGCACGGAAAGATGGCGCACTCGGCGTACCCGGAGCTGGGCGAGTCGGCGATTGCCAAGCTGGTGGAGGCGCTGCACGACGTGCTGGCGATGCCGC
>Ga0181521_10004358_pt1 | contig 16188 bp, 14 predicted proteins | sample PEATcosm2014_Bin_32_FD_119764 | JGI IMG/M metagenome (GOLD analysis project Ga0181521, IMG submission 119764) | Peatland microbial communities from MTU Mesocosm Facility, Houghton, MI, USA - PEATcosm2014_Bin02_60_metaG | ecosystem: Environmental > Terrestrial > Soil > Wetlands > Peat | place... | reverse complement strand
GCGTGGCCTCGGTACCTTTTCGGCGGCATCCGGGACCCTGTTTGTCCGCGCGACTACGTCCGCAACGCCACGTTTCATGCCGGTGCTGCGCTTCAGTTCACGACCGACATCAAGAATTTCTTTCCCTCTATTCAGGCGCCGGCGGTTCAGCGAATTTGGCAGGGAGTGTTCCACTTCGCCCCGCCGGTCGCCGAGATGCTGACCGTGCTTACCACGTACCGCGGCTTTCTTCCGCAGGGGACGCGCACCGCACAAGCGCTGGCGAACCTCGTGCTCTGGGATATTGAGCCGCAAACGGTTGACTGGCTCGAGGACCTAGGCTTTCGGTATTCCCGGCTCACCGACGACATTACGATTTCCACGTTGGATTCACGACACGCCGCGCGGTTGCCGGCTGCGATTCAAATCATTCATGAAATGCTCCGCGCACGTGGATTTCGCCGTAACGGCCGAAAGGAGCGGGTGACGACCCAGCGCGGGTCGATGATCGTCAACAACGTCGTAACGAACCGCCGCGTTGCCCTGCCACGAGGCAGTCGCGACGATATCGCCCGTGAGGCCATCGCGCTCGCGAAGCGGTTACACGATAGCGAACCGGGCGCTGAGGCGGCACTTCCCCATGTCGTCGGATGCCTACATACGCTGCGGCGCTTTCATCCACGCGAGGCCGACCGACTCGGCAAGCTGCTCTGGCGAGTTCTTCCTGAGCCGGTGGCCGCGTCCGCGGGGCTCCGGAGATGGGCGTAGGCGGACGTTTGAGCTGGTCCTCAGCAGAGCAATAATGCCACGGATACCAATCAATCTTGATCCCATCACTTCAGCGCGAGGGTAGATCACATGGGTAACAAGCACTTTCCGAAAGGGCTTGACGGCCGGCAGCGGGACACCTCGCCGCCGAAGGCGGGGCAAATTCGCGAGAAGCGGGGGGACACGCTGGTTCGCACGCTGCGGGACGAATACGGTCCAGAATTTGCGTCCGGCTACCGGTCGGACGCGAAACTCGAGACCGTCCGCGAGCGCGAAGGGAAGACCCTTCACCAGTTGGTGAAGGCGTCAAAGTAGCTAAGTGACTGGCGCTAGGAGAACAGCGTCCCGCGATACATCGCTCCCGGCGCGATGTGAACTTGGCGTGAGCGACGCGGCGCCACGTGCAGGGCTCGATAACAGATCGCATCCGTCCGCGATCGGTACGATCCACGCACGGCATCGAGGGGTCGGCATCGGTGGCGGCTAAGAAGCAGGCGCTGACCATGCGGCAGCGCGGTCTGTTGCACGAACTCCTCGAGGTCACCTGGGAGACGCAGTCTCTAGTAGACGCCCCGAGTTTTCGAGCGTCCCACGTCGCGGATCGCGCCGACTTGGACGCGCTAGCGACCGAGGGCCTGCTCGTTCGCGACAACGACCAATATCGCGTCACGTTGCTTGGTCTTGACGTTCTCGCGTCTGTCTTGGCGCGTCGAATACTAGAGCGTGGCGACGCCCTCGCTAGGCAGTTGAAGGATCGGTATGTTGATCCGAAGTTCCGGCAGGAGCACTACCGCGTCAGTGAAATTGCTGATCTTTGGCGGGTTCCGGTAGCTGAGTGCGTTCTGACGCTGCGCCACTTTCAAGACATACTCGGCTCCTGGACGGGAGGCTGGTCCCCAAGCTTGTCGGCCGAGGACTCGTGGGTCGTCCCCGGAGAAATCGTCTGCGACAATCCGGATACCGCTAGTCTCATTCGTCAACAAAGGGATTGGCGTGAGCGTGCGCGCGCGCTGCCTGTGCCGAGCCTCGCGTTTGTAGACGCGATCGCCGCCTCGCCAGTCCTCCAACGGACGCGGCCTAACTGGCACACGAAGCTTCCGAAGGCATTGCGGGTACTAATGACGGAAATCGACGATGCCCGCGGTTGTGGAAGCCGGGTTCTGTCAGTGCTCGGGCTGCGGACCGCGCTCGACACCATGTGTAGAGACCTGTGGGGCGGCGACGTCGGTACGTTTCAGGAGAAATTGCGGCGGCTTGCGGCCGAAGGCCTTGTGAGTGAGAAGCAGCTGCCGTTACTCGAAAGCGCAGTTGAGGTTGGCAACGCGACGAGTCATCGCGGTCACGTGCCGCCTGCGGACGATGTTGGCGCAATCTTCGACATCGTCGAATCGCTGTTGAAACAGCACTACGTACTTCCTAGTCGAGCGTCTCGTGCCGCCGGGCGTGTGCCGTCCAAGCGAATTGTGCGGCGATGAGGTTTTCGCAATCTCAGCTAAGTCCTGCGAATTGTAGTAACGCGGCTCAGCTTGCTAACCATGTCGAAATACGATTTGAGTTCCACATCTCGCGTCCTGCTCCTAACCTCTTGTTCGATGTTGGAGTTGAGCAGGTCTCTTAGATGTAGCTGCAGGAGGTAATTCTTATCCTTGTCCTGGAATTGGAACCCGAATCCCAACAGCATGGCCTGATGCTGGATGATGCTCACCTCCCGAAGTATTGAGTACAGTCTTTCTTCTGCCATTGTTACTGCCGTATCGACCAAGAAAGCGTCTTCCAATGCCTCCGTTGCGCCTTCGCCGTAGGAGTGTTCAAACACCTCGTACGTGCCCGCGCTTCGGGAAAAGAACGAGTGACATTCGACCGTCTGGATGTGTCCTTTCGAGGTTGGTCCCGCGACGATGATGACGGCGTAGCCGTGTCCGCGTAGGAAGTCGGATCCGCGTACGAGGTATGGCATTCAGTCTCCTGAGATGGCGGCTGATCGCGATTCGAATACCGCAATCCGTCAGGCGGCGCCGCGGAGACTTAGTTCGAGCTGTTCCAATGCACCACGTCCCACGCTGAGACGGCATCGGGCGTCCGCCGCAGTGCGCGCGCCGTTTGAAGGACAGCATTGAGCGCCTGGGGATGCTGGGCAAGACGTTGCCGCGTAATGTCGAGCGCTCGCTCTGCAGCGACGGCGGTTCCGCGGCCATTCAGTAGTTCGCGCTCGAGCTCCGCCTGCTGGCGGAGCAGAGCGACGACTTCAGTGATGTTATCCATGATCATCTCCTAGCCCGGCCTCTTGGGCGGTTGACGCGTCGCGGTATCTTCAGGGCAACTCGCCGTTTCACCTTCGGCTTCGATTTGGCGCTTGGCCTTACGGAAGGCCTGCGTTCTTCGAGCGCGCGGTTCCGAGCTACGGCGCGAGCAATGACGGTCGCGAGTTGCTGCCGGTAGCTCTCGACCTGTGCCTCGAGGTCGGCAATTCGGGAGTCGCGCGCCCGAAGCGCCACACGGTCACTTTCCAGCATTCTCATCGTTGAGAGCAAATGGTCGCGCGTGTCGCCGAGCGCGCGGTCGTGTGCGCGCGCCGCCGTCTCGTATTCCTTCTCGCGGAGCGCGAACGACTGCGCCCGGAGATTGTTCTCGATCTGGATCTGCTCAAGGCGCTCGCGCGCCGCACTGTCGTTGTGCCGTGCTGCCTGTCCGGCGAGCGCAAGGGCCCGCTGCCACATCCCGTCCGCAAGCTCGGCGATCTCACTGGGCATCCGCGCGAGCGCTGCGGGATTTCCTTCGGCGCGGGTGCCGAGCGTTTGCCAAAAGCGCTTGAGACACGTGGCGATCGTCGCAGGCGACCCGCGCCCCAGCTGTTGTCGAACCATTTCGACGGACGGGCGCCGACCGGACGCCAGGATCTCAAAGGAGGCGCCCTCCACATCGCCGTAGGAGACATTGGCTTTCCGGTCCCGGGTGGTGCCGTAGGCGGGAACAGGTGGCTCTGGCACAAATAAATGTTATCAGTGTCATAACGATATGTCCATGCTGTGTAAAAACCACGATAATGACACTTATCGTACGTATGTGGCATGATGGCTTTATGAAGAGGATTGAAAGCGCCGTCGAATCGGCCGCTCCGTGGCTTCTGGCGCTCCCAGCAGGGTCACCGGCCGCGACCGAAGTTCGGCAGTGGTGGATGAGCGCCCAGCGCGTCTATCCCGCCAATACGCTGCGCGCCTGGCGCTCGGATTGGCATGCCTTTGCGGCCTTCTGCGGCGCCCAGGGTGTGACCACCGTACCGGCGACGCCGGCGACCGTCGCGGCATTCATCGACGCCAGCGGTGAGACTGGCAAGAAGCCGGCGACGATTCGCCGCTACCTGGCGACCATTGCGCTGGCGCACCGAGTTGCCAAGCTCCCCAATCCTTGCACTGAAGAACCGGTTCGACATGCCCTGAAGGGGCTGACGAACGAAGTGTCGGTTGCGCAGCGGCAGGCGAGGGCGCTCGGATGGGCGGAAATCCAGAAGTTCATCGAGCACGCCGGAGACAGCCTGCCGGCGACGAGGGAGCGGGCGCTGCTCTGCGTGGCCTACGACACGATGGCCCGCCGAAGCGAGCTCGTGGCGTTTAATCGGGGGGACTTCAAGTTTCTCGAGGATGGGTCGGGTCGCGCACTGATCCGGCGCTCGAAGACGGACCAGGCAGGGGAAGGGCACACGGCGTATCTGGCGCCGGTGACCGTACGGTACTTGAGAGAGTGGTTAGACCTGGCACAGATCACCAGAGGGGCGGTGTTTCGGCGGCTGATCGGGACGGGGTTCCCGCCTAAAAGGCCGCCGCGGCCGGGGAGGGAGCCGAAATTGAGGACCATCTCGGAGCGGATTGGGGCGCGACTCAGTCCGGCAGCGGTGGGGAATGTCTTCAAGAGCGTCGCGCGGCACCTCAAGATGGCGCCGGAGGATCTCCAGGCCATCACCGGGCACTCGATCCGCGTCGGGGCAACCCAGGATCTGCTGGCGTTGAACATTGACCTAGCGTCGGTGATGCAGGCAGGCCGATGGAAGTCGCACCGGATGCCGATGCGCTACGGCGAGCACGTGATGGCGGGGCTTGGTGGGATGGCCCGGGCCGCTCGGGCGCAAGGTCGTGGAAACGAGTGATTCGTCGAAAAGGTCCGGCGAATCCCTCCAGGGAATCCGAAGTCATCTGCAGCCGCAGCATCCGCTTGCGCGACTCATTTCCCGACGCTATTAGGGACAGCCCGTATCCGGGCTCGAACCGAAAGAGCGTCTTTCACATGAGGTCGCACCCAACTTAGTGACGATGAAAGCACGAGAGGGCAGTAGAGGAGCTTGCGGCATCGAATTGCCTTTCGAGACTAGGAAGAATTATGGAAGATGCACTGGAGATATTCTGCGATGAGGCAGGCAGCACAGGTCCTGCCCTTCTCGACCCCGACCAGCCGCTATTCGCATTCGCCTCTGTCCAGATGTCGGACGAAGAGGCAAGAGCAATTATTGAAGAAGGACTCAAGCGGCACCCTGTTCAAATGCCTGAACTCAAGGCGGCAAAGCTACTACGAACAGACCGCGGCCGGTCGCTTGTCGTTGCGTTGGTGGAAGCGGCGGAAGGTCGATTCGCGGTGTCAGTGCACGACAAACTACTCGCGCTCTGCGCATGCTTCTTCGAGTACATCTATGAGCCCGTATTCAAAACATCGCCTTGGTTGCTTTACGAGAAGCATTTGCATCGCTTCGTGGCAATGATCATGTGGGTATGGTTCAAGAGTAAAGAAAAGGATACGCACACCGCGATCTCACAATTCCAGGCCTACATGCGAACACTCGACGAGAAAGAGGCGCCGCTACTCTTTGCTTCAGTCCACACGCTAGTAAGTAGCGGAGAGCCTCAGGATCCATTCGAGTCGATTCTAAGATTTGCGCGCGGGTATAGAGACGCTATTCTTGCCGAGAACGCCTTGATGAGGACTGCATTGCCCAACGAAGGCCGCTGGGTGCTTGACCTATCTGCAACGTCTCTTTGGTCGCACCTAAACCATTGGGGCGAGAGACAGTTGCCGCTGCACGTCAGCTGTGACGCCAGTAAGCCACTGAAATCGATCATTGCCGAGTTCACCGGCGATGCAAACGATCCGGGAATCCTGCGGGCTCGTGACAAGGGAAGCACACAAGAATTTGGCTGGAAGTATGCTTCGCGACCGTCCTTTGTTGACTCAAGAGACCATCCTGCCATCCAGCTGGCGGACGTGATCGCGGGCGCAGCCAATTTCGTAGCCGGCGGACACATGCGAGGAGAAAGCCGCCTCGGGTCGCTAATCCTCAACCATGGCCTGCGCCACTGCATCGTTCCTGACGCCGCAATTGTGGATCCAGGAACCCGCGAGGCGGCCGTGAACGCAGCGATGCTGTATAGGTTGGCGTGGAAAGCGGAGCAGCGCCTCGATCCGCACGACAACCTGGAGCAAGAATACAAGTATGCCGAAGCGCAATGGGACTCTGGCGCGTACCGGTTGGAAAGCGAATAGGGACCCTCGGCAAGAGGGCAGTCAAGTAGGCAGTCGGGCTTCAGCTGTCCAAAGCTGTGCGTATCGCTACGAGTGAACAAGGCAGTACCTCATCGGCGGCCGAGCAGCAGCCTCGCGTGACTCGACGACGGCGATATGAGCCGTCGCCTAGCCTGCTTCGCCGCAACGAAATAGTGACTCTCAGTTAGCTCCGGACCCGACGTCCGCCGGGCAGAATCAGACGCGGGCAACGATGCGTGCCGCTACTCGAACGTCGGCAATCTGAACGCCGAGAGCCTGTAGCGACTGCCGCATGGCGTTGAATACGGGCTTCTCTCCAGCGGGGTCGGCAATCGTCAAAATAACCGTAAACGGCACGCCTCCTGCCGGGAACGGCTCATTCGCCCGCGTCAAGGTGTCGACGACAAGGCGCCACGACGACGACGTTCCTATCCCCCGCGGAAGATTTCTCGCGTACGTCTTCACGGGGCTCCATTTGAAGCCTTGTTCGATGAGCTCCGACTCGTACAGTGCCTCATCGCCCGCGGTCGGAAGGTAGGTTTCGTGCAACTGGCCCTGGTAGTGACCGTCTAGCTTTGCCTGTTGCAGCCGCGCATTCACATTGACTCGCACTATCTCAGCGCCGAATCGATAATCGAGAGGCGGGTGGGTCGCTAGCGTGAGTCGAGCGTAACCGCTACAACGACCGTCACGCGCCGTCAACACGTCCGGCCAGGTGAAGTTGAACGTAAGCTGTTTGTCCTTCTGTAAACGTCCAGCGAACACGAGCGTTACTTGGCTATCCTGGCCCTGGAGAATGGAGTCCGCCGGAAGCGGCAATCCGAAGCCGACGAGTTCTCGCGCGAGCCCAGACAATGCTTCAGTCTGAAACGGCGCCGGTCTGTCCGAGTGGTGCACGGCGAGTGCGAGCAGCGTTTCTCGTGAGACACCTCCCTCGATAGCTGCGTCGAGGCCTGCGAGCGTCCGCGCAACGAAAGGCGCCGCATAGCTCGTTCCGGAGCCCTCGGTGACTGCGCCAGCGGCGTCAACGGACCTTAGGCCGGTAGACGTCCCGGGACCGGACGTCCCCGCCCCGCCGACGTGGCAGAACTCGGGTTTCACGCCGGTCCGCAGGCCGGGCCCGCGGCGCGAGTAATTTGCGAGCGCATAAGGTACGCAACCTGCGACCGCATCGGGATTGAGTGAATTGACGGATATGTTCCTGATGCTCTCTGCTGGGACGAGCACGCGATCGTCGCGAGTCGCGGCAAGCGTTCGAAGCGCCGCAACGGGGTCCGCAGGCCACTCAGCTCGGAGGTCGGCGGGGTCCAGGTTGCCGGCAGAGATGACGAAGACGCTATCGGTGGCGTCGGCGATTGAATCGAGACGCTCAGCGAACAGGCTGTAGCCGTCAGGGTCCGCCTGTTGGTCTTGGACGTTGATGCTGAGATTGTAGATCCGCACTCCATATTGGCGTCGCAGCTGACTTACAGCCGTTTCGATCTCGTCCAAAAAGTCGACAATGCCATTCGGAAAGTACTGGCCGAATGCAGTGGTATCGCTGTCGGATGGGAGCAGGGCCACGTCCGCCAGCTCGCAGCCGTCTGGCTCCGCGATCGCGGCGTCGTGGTTGAAAGAAGAACCTGCGACCAGAAGTGCACCAATGAAAGTGCCGTGGTCGAGGTTCCGGTGCCCGGGAGCAAGCAGGTTCCATCGAGCCTTGATCCAAGCGTCCAGATGCGTGCTCAGTCCGCCATCAATGACGCCGACACTTGGGTACCGGGCGCCTGCCGCAGGCGCGGGCATGGTCGCCCGGGCGCCGACGGGTGCGCCGCGAGTTGCGTGAGACCTCGAAATTCTTGGCTGAAGACGTATACGGCGTACAAATGGGTGAATATCGAGAAACGCCAAGAGCGCAGCATGTCGCTCAGGGGTGAGATCGAGAGCGGGGTGGGCACCAACCTCCCGGCCAATGCCTTGTCGAACCGGGTCGAACTGCACACGGGAAGGCGCGATCGACTGTTCGAGCCGCACGAGAAGCCAATAGCGTCCAGATGAGTTGAATGTCCGACCATCCGCGATGAGGCCGGGGCCCAACGCCTGTAAGCCGTCTCTGAGCGACCGATACAGGGTTCGCTTCTGTTCGGAAACAGTGTCCCAGTCAGGCTCAGCAGGTGGGCGCTCAAACAGCTCGACGATGTAGGTACCTGCGGTTCTGCGATCTTGGAACCATGCCAAGGCCTGCTCTACAGTAAAGCGTCGTCGGTCGGCTGGTTGCCAAAGGCCAATAGACTGGATCGAACTTGCCTCCGCGCGAGCACGAGAGGGGGCCGCTTCTCGTCGGCCCGTCCTCTCGTTTACCCGGTATCTCGTCGCTTCCTCGGTCCTGTCGACGTCGGCGCTGATGCGTCGTGCGCGGTCGGGAGTCATCTCGACGATAAATTCCCCGAGATCGGTCCCGCCCACTGACGGGGCCCGGTCAGGCAGAAAGAGCGCACGGGTCGGCCGGTGCGTTTTCGCCCAGCGCGACCGACGCAAGGTTACCTTTCCGTACCCTGTTCGCGACAACGGATTTCTCTCTATCGCATCTGCGATCCCATGAAGTTGTGCGTGCAGCGCGCGCTTGTGCGCAATGAATGCCTCGTCGTTTCCCTCGAAGAAGTCAGACTCGGGTCCCCTGCCCCCGGGTCGCTCCCGTTCAGTGTGGTAGTTGTCAGCGTTGAGAACCACCTGAATTGGAGCTTCCGGCATAGGGCCTCAATGAGCCGCCAATAATGCGGCGGGGCTATCCTCTCTAAGCCATCGGCTGACGGTCGCTTTGTTGCGCTTGAACAATACGGCAACGTCCGATTGATGAAAACCGAGCTCGGAGGATCCGAGCAACATCTTTGTAATCGACGCGGCGTCCAGCCGGAGCGAGGCGGTTCGGTCAGACGCGAATCGGCGACTGTGCAAAATGAAGGCACGCTGAAGCAACGGTATCAGCTCAGCCGATTCGGGCTCGAGCGCTATCGCCTTCTTGATTGTGTTGACGAGGGTTTCAATGTCAGCACCGGACACGCCGTCCGTAATCCACGCGAGAAAGCGAAGCTCGGGCTCCTCGAGCGCAAGAGGGGTAATGTAGCGTCGAATGATTGCCAGCCGCGCCGGAAACGTGGGAGGGGGAATGCGAAGCTGCGCATCGAAACGACGCCACACCGCCGAGTCGAGCAATGACTCGTGGTTTGTGATGCCAATTGTGAAGCCCACATGGCGTCGGGCGTCCAGGTTCTGGAGCAGCGTATTTACAACGCGTTTGATCTCTCCAACCTCCTGCGGGTCGTCGCGCACTTTCGCAATGGCGTCAAATTCGTCCAGCAGCAGAACACATTTGTAACGGGCCGCGAACCCGAAAAGGGCACCAATATTGCGGGACGTGGTGCCGAGAAATGACGACACCAGCCCGTCGAGCTTGGCTGTGACGGCCGGTAGCTGTAGTTGTCGACACATCCACAGTGCCAGGCGAGTCTTGCCGCTGCCTGGCGCTCCGTAGATCAGGCAGGAGCGCGCGACCTCCACACTGACCCGTTCGAGCTCGTCCCTGTGCCGCCACTCTCGCACCAGGCCGTCGACTGCGCCACGGACCTCGTCCCCGAGGATCGGCGGCGCCTCGGAGATTTCGTCCGGGAATGTCACGGTGGCGAGCGGCACGGCGGTTTCGCGATCAACGGGTGCCGCGACCCGGGTGGTCATTGCTTCGCCGTCACCGTACGACGCCCGCGATCGCACCAGTCGGCTTGGGGCCATCGAACTGGATCGAGAAGCTGTAGTCAGCAATTGCGATAACGAGGCGGCTTCTCTGGACGCGCCGGACTCTGCCAGTGCGTCTCGCAATCGCTCTACTTGACGGCGGACAGCCTCGTTCGGCTCAGCGAGCGCCGACCGGCAGAGTGCCTGGATGATCGGGAAATGGTCCAATGTTCGCCCCCGAGGTGATGTGACATAGCGCGTTGCGGGGAACTATAACAGGGTTGCATACAATGTAGCAATTGTTGTACTCTTACGCTATGCAGTTGCACAACGATCCATTGAAGTTGCGAGCTCTGTCATTGGCGCCCGGCCGAGGCGCAGGTCCGTGGTCTCTGGAGGGCCGTGTGGCCGGGGCAGGATGAGCGCCAAAATGATCCCGACTGAGCCTCATCGATTTCAGATACTTGCGCTCTCCGGCGGAGGCTTCCGAGGCCTGTATACCGCGAAAGTTCTATCGGACATCGAGGTTGAGATTGGTGCCCCGATCGCCACGCGGTTCGACTTGATCGCGGGCACATCTGTGGGTGGCATCTTGGCACTGGCGCTCGCGCTGGAGATTCCCGCGAGTCGTATCGTTGAGCTATTCGTGAGGTACGGAGCAGAAATCTTCAAGCGCCGTGTCTCGCTGTTCGGGATGTGGCGAGCGGCTTATTCCTCTGAGCCACTGAGACAACAGCTTGCGCGCGAGGACTTATTCGGTCAGCTCGTCCTTGGCGATTGCCGCAACGCCGTCATCGTACCCACGATCAACTACTCAACCGGCAAGCCGGCGATCTTCAAGACGCCGCACCATCGTGACTTCAAGCGCGATTACCAAAATTCGCTCGTTGACGTTGCGCTCGCGACGAGTGCCGCGCCAACGTACTTTCGCAGGCATACGTTCAACAACAGTCAGTACGTCGACGGTGGTCTATTCGCCAATGCCCCTGGACTGCTCGCAGTGCACGAAGCGCAGATATTCTTCGGCCAGGATCTCGCCGCAATACACCTCCTGTCAGTTGGATCCATGTCGTCGAAGTTCACGGTAGACCCTCGCGCCAGCCGCGCCGGCGGTACATTGGACTGGGGCGGGCCAAATCCGGCCAACACGCCGAAACGCCTGTTTGGCCTTTCGATCTCCGTGCAGGAAGCGTTGAGCAATTTTATGCTTGGGCACCAGCTCCGTGAGCGCTACCTCCACGTGGACGATGATCTGACCGATCAGCGCGCTCGTGCGGTTGCCCTGGACAAGGCTGATGCGAGTGCGCAGGAGGTGCTGCTTGGCGCAGCATCGGAGCGATCCAAGTTCTGTATCGGTGATGCTCTGTTCCAACGATTCATGACGCACCAGCCGAGCCCACCAGTGTTCTACTACGGCACCCACGCCAAGCGGTGAGATACCCTCATGTTGAAGTTATCCAAGCTATTTTTTCATTCTGGCGACCCGGTAGTGTTTTGCGACCGGATCGAACCGACGGATGCTCAGCGGAGCTTCCTGGTTAGCTGTAAGGACGCGATTCGGGACCACCTGCGACCGCGGATTCGTGAGGTAACGATCAAGGTGCTCGGCATGGCGAAGGCCGTGGATCCTCGTTTTCGAACCCAAGGGTCCTGGGCCTATAGGACATGCGTTCAGCTCCCGTATTGTCCGCCACAAGAGATGGACTGGGACTTCGGCGTCTATCTCCCCGTTACTGTATGGGAGGAGAACGGGCCGCCTGCAGCGATGGCGAAGGCCTATTTCGTGCTGGTCGAGAATCTACTGAAAGATCTCTGCAAGACCAAGGGCTGGACGCTGATCTCCGGAAAAGACACGTGCATTCGTGTCCGCGTGTCCGAGTGGGCGCACATTGACGTACCGCTATACGCCGCGCCAGAACGCGAGTTCGATCTCATCCTGGAGAAGGCCGCGCGGCTCTTCGCGAAATCCGGAGCGGTCGCCCACGATGCCGCACGCCTTGGCGACAGAACCGAGTCGGGAGAGCTTGCGGAGCAAGCATGGGAGGACCTCGATCAGGTTGTGATGGCCACGCGGTCCGGCGAGTGGAAACAGTCCGATCCCGAGGCTGTGTCGCGCTGGTTCAACGATCGGATACTCGAGCACGGAGAGCAGCTTAGGCGGGTATGTCGCTACGTGAAGGCTTGGCGTGACTTTCAGTGGCCGGATGGCGACGGCCCATCGTCGGTGGCGATCATGATCGCTGTTGCGCAGCGGTTCGAAGCAGTGCGTGGGCGCGATGACCTTGCCCTAGAGGCCTCCATGGCTCGTTTGGCGGAGGTGCTCCAGGGAGAATTGCGGGAGCCGAGCATCGACAAAGGTGCTGAGGATTTCCTTCGACGGCTGTCCGGCGATCAGAAGGGGCTCGCCGCGAGACGCGCGGCGGCGGTCGCGTATGGCCTCAAGCAGGCTCGATCATTGACGATGCCAGTGAGCGATCAGGCTGTGCTAACTCTGCGAGGCCATATAGGGGATCGCGTTCCTGATCGGAAAGACCTGATTGAACCCGATGACGGTGCAGACGACGTGCGGGCCGTGCCTGCCCGTCGGGTTACCGCGCCCGTCGTGCTGGCCACCAGTGCCGGTTGATCACTGCGGATGAGTGTCGGATCCGGCGTCGGGGACGCGCTGCGGCTAGTTAGATCGCTCGGGTTCGTCCCAATGGGAATCAAGGCTGGTCGACGCACGTTCGAAGGTGCGCTTGCCTGTCAGCGCGGAAACGTGCGGGTGCGACTGGTGATCGACGATTGGGACTTCCTGTCGTATCCAAGGATTTCACTCCTCGATCAACCACGATTTCTGCCGAACCTGATGCCGCATGTCGATGCGACGGGTGGGCTCTGCTACTTCAGTCCGGGCACAGCTGTACTTGATCGCTACGACCCGGAGATGGCCATCGGCCAGTGTCTTGAGCAGGCCAAAGCCGTGCTCGATCGTATTGGGTCGAACCCCGACTATCGGGTTGGGGACATCCAGGACGAGTTTCTCGCACATTGGCTCTCCGGGCAGAATACGAAGATCTGGCCAGTACTGATTGGTACTGTGGACCCAAGGGCCGCGTCCGCGAACTACGCCCTGCTCGAAGCACGTGGAGAGCGTCGGGCGCTGATCGCCTCCGACCCAGCGGAATCCGAATTGCTTGCAAAGGCATTTGGCGGGCAAGTTGTAAAGAGAAGCGCGTGCCCATGCTGGCTATTCGCGTCGGTTCGTCGCCCGGCCGTGCCGCAAACATTGCCGGAGAACATCAAGGAGCTATTCACGTGGCTCCAACTGTGGGATCGATCCGTCTACAACCAAGTACAAAGAGTCCTAGAACGCGAGCGAAGCTACCTCAACTTCACGTTCGCCACGTTCGCTGTCAAGTCTCCGGTGGGCTGGTTGGGATTCGGTTTTGACTTAGACTCGATTACGCGTCGCAGCGCGACGAGGCGCCCGGCGGTGTATAAGCAACACCTCCACGGTCGCGGCGGCACGCGAAAGATCCTGCGCCTCGCAATCACCGACATCAGCCCAGACTACGTACATAGCCGCAACCTAACGTTCCCTGATCTAAGGGGGAAAGGAATTGCCCTTGTTGGCTGCGGCGCAATCGGGTCCATGCTCTCCCACTCGCTGGTGCGCCTAGGCGCCGGCGCGGGTGGTGGATCATTGACACTCATCGATCCGGACACCCTACAGCCGGAGAATCTCGGGCGCCATCTGTTGGGATACCCGGCCTTGTTTCGGCTGAAGGCAGACGCAGTATGTGAGGAACTCCGGAGGGCGTTTCCGCTCGCCGCTGTAATTCCCGTCGCGAGCGACTTTCGTGAGCATGGTGCTCTGTTTCAGGCGGACTTAATCATTGATGCGACTGGCGAGGAAGCGGTCTCTGAGTGCCTTAACGGATTCCGCCTGACACAGCGGAGCCAGGCGCCAATGCTGCACGTTTGGATCAGGGGCAACGGCGAAAGTGTTCAGGCTCTTTGGGTCGATCGATCGGGCGGTGGGTGCTTCCGCTGTTTGCGATTCTCAGATCAGGAGCGCTATCGCCAAGAACGTTTCCCGGTCCTCAAGGTTCCGCCCGTAAGGCGATTCGTTGGCTGCCACGCATTCACACCGTTTGCGATCTCCGCGGCCGCGGCGGCCGCGGCGTTGGGCACCGACATCGTGATTGACTGGCTGAAAGGAGATCCAAGCCCGCGGTTTCGCACGAGGTGTCATGAGAACGCAGACCTCCGCAAGGTCAAGAACCAGGACATATCGAAGCTCGCGGGCTGCCCAGCGTGTTCCAGTCCGTGATCTGGCAAAACCCGCTCGATGCGCTGAGCAAGGTTCTCGTAGAACCGTCGGTCCTGAGCCTCATTTACGGGCACCGCCAGTTCGCAGTTGCGCGATTGGAGGCTGGCGGGATTCTCTTAGGATTTCGACGGGATCCACATCTACACGTGACGACCGCGACTGAGCCCCGGGAGTCCGATTCGAGAGCTCGGACACGTTTTGATCGGCGTGACGCCAGCCATCATCGCGCAGCGATTGACGCTTGGCATACGAGCGGCGGGACGATGGACTATGTGGGTGAGTGGCACACGCATCCCGAGACATCCCCGCGACCCTCGTCGCTCGATCTTTTTGAGTGGCGGAAGATATGCAGCCGAACGGCTACACCGATGGTGTTCGCGATCTGCGGCAATAACGGAACGATCTGGATGGGCGTTGGCTTCGAGGCGGGCATTTATAGAGCGATGCCGCTCACGTCCGAGCCGTCTGCCTGTCGGTAGTGCTGCAGCGCGTCATCTTATGAACGAAGAATCGCCCGTCCTTCTTCATAAGCGAAACATCGATAGCGCCGACCCAGCAGCGACTGTCACCGATCGGTTGGCCTCGCCGTACATTTGATGCAGAAAATGATGGCGTTTTGATGCTGCACTGCAGCAGATTGCGTGTGTATGAAAGTCATTCTAAATTAATGACTTACAAAGTGCGCTACGTATAATAACGCTTATGGTAAATCAGAGAAGCATAGTTCGCGAATTAGCCTGCCAGTGATTGGCGTGCCGGCTCGCGCTCCGATCGCGGCCGAATCTTCTGCTTAACGGCCTTGCCGATCTTCATGGTCGCGACCTCGAAATCGTACTGCGCCTGCAAGTTCTGCCACGCCTGCGCACTTGTCCCGAAATAGCGGGCCAGCCACAGTACCATTTCCGCAGTTACAGTCCGCCGACGTCCCACGAGCTGCGTGACGGTCGGGCGTGAGACTCCGAGCTCCTTGGCCAGTCGATACGCCGTGAGCCCGAGCGGCTCGAGGAAGTCGTTCCGCAGGATGTCGCCAGGATGCACGGGCCGGAGCTTTTTGGTCGCCATCGGTTTCGCACTCATTATTATCAGCTCACTAAGAATCTGATAATTGGCCTAAGCGCGACGTTTCGGTAGACATCCCAGCGCGGAAAGGTCACCCGTCAGACCGCTCTTCGCTGGCCCGATCTACGTGCGCGGCCTTCTCGAAAAGGCGAATGAAACTGGGCATTCGTGGATCGACGAATCGAAATACGGTACTGTGAATGCGAACGAGGATCGTGCCGCCGTCCAGAAGCCGCTCTAGGCATTGGTGTACGTCGGAGCTTGGCGCGGCGTCCCGAAAGGATGCGAAAAAGATCCCCGAAAACTCTTTAAGGCTAATCTCCGATCGCGAATGGCAGCTTGCCGCAAACAGAATTCGAGACTCGAGAGACTTATCATCATATTGCGTTGCTTGGTCGAAAATGCTGCGCAGGCTTGCTTCCGTCTCGACCGCCGCATCCTTCCACGCCGCTTCAAGATCCGCGTGAGTGATGCGCTTCCTATCGGCGACTACTGCGACTTCGGCGCTCTTTAGCGCGAGGAGGTGCGTAAAGTACGGATAACCGGCACTAACAGCGACTATCTCGTCGACGACACTGTCGTCGAAACGTAGCTCCGTCCGCTTTTCGCCAGATAGAATGATCTGGCGCAATTCGACGTTGGACAGCCGGTCCAACTTGATTTCGACGACGGCCCTCCCAGACGATTGGTGGCCGCGCAAGAGGCGGCTGACGGAATCGGCTACGCCGACAACGCAGATCTTGAAACCGGACCCACAGTCGCTCAGCTGCTTGATCAGCGTCGCAAGCGCGTAGACCGCCGGCGTCGACTCAACGACGTCGAACTCGTCGATC
>Ga0181521_10004356_pt1 | contig 16201 bp, 12 predicted proteins | sample PEATcosm2014_Bin_32_FD_119764 | JGI IMG/M metagenome (GOLD analysis project Ga0181521, IMG submission 119764) | Peatland microbial communities from MTU Mesocosm Facility, Houghton, MI, USA - PEATcosm2014_Bin02_60_metaG | ecosystem: Environmental > Terrestrial > Soil > Wetlands > Peat | place... | reverse complement strand
CATCGCCGGCGATGCGCGCCGAGGCTTCGGCGTTGATGTTGCTCTGCAGGGTGGCCAGGTCGGTGGTCAGGTTGGTGACCTGCGATTCCATGATGCTGCCGGTGATGGTGGTCGCGGTCCCGCCGGTGATGTCACTCAGGAAGGCGATCGACTGGGCGTGGCTGTTCTTGTCCTGGAACTGCAGGTGGGCGTCGTTGCCGGTCAACCACACGTCGCCCATGGCCGGAGGCGAGGGTGCGGTGCCGTTGTTCGGAATGTTCAGCGAAGCGGCAGTCGCACTCGAGGCCCCCAGGGTCTGCTTGTCACCTGCTCCGTAGGTGTTGGGCTGATTGTTGTAAACCAGCGTGCCGGCATCACTGAGATTGGTGCTGGCCGGCTGGGTGCAGATGGCGTTGCCGTTGGGGTCGATGCCCTTGGCGAATTGGTTTGCACCGCATTGCGCCAGAGGATCCGCCAACATAACCGCGGTGTTGGCAGTGCCAGTGATGTTGATGTTGTAATTGCCCGAGCTCACCATGCCCGGCGTAACGCCGCTGTTTGCGATGCTCAGAGTGCTGCCCGCCACGTTGAGGCCGGCGCCGATCGTATAAGAGCCCGGAGATCCAGTGGCACCTGTCGCGCCTGCTATGGCCATCAGTTGCCACACTAAGCTATTGGTTCCCGGAGTTACCATTGTGCTCAATGGCCCATTGGCGGCCACCGCTTCGTAGGTGGACCCTTGATACGTCACGACGTCATACGGGCTGTAGTTGGTGCCGAGGTCGTACCCGTTGCGGAAGGCGAAGCCTTGTCCCGCTGCACCGGTCGCACCCGTCGGTCCCTGCGATCCGCTTGGCCCCTGCGCGCCCGTCGCCCCAAGCAGTCCCTGCGGCCCTTGCGATCCCATCGCGCCAGTCGGTCCCTGCACACCCAGGAGCCCTTGTGGTCCCTGCGCGCCCGTCGGTCCAGCTATGCCCTGTGGCCCCTGAGCGCCGGTTGGCCCGGCTGGTCCGGTATTACCTAGCCCGCCTTGGGGTCCGGCGGCACCTGTGGCACCGCCTTGCGCCATCAAAGACCAGTAAGTGGGGTTGATGTCGGGCTCATGGCCTCTTTGGTTGTCCTGGATTGAAACGTAGGCCGATCCGTTGTAGAAGACCGCGTCGTCGCCGTCATAGGTGGCGCCGGAGGACCAATAGCTGAGCCAATTTAGACCTGTTCCAGCCGGACCTGTGGGTCCAAACGGTCCTGCCGGTCCGGTAAGGCCCTGCGGACCCATCGCACCCGTCGGACCCGGCACTGTTGAGGCTGCGCCCGTCGGTCCCAGCGGTCCTTGCGGTCCCGTCGCTCCAGACGGTCCCACCGGACCCGCTACGCCCTGCGCGCCGGACGGTCCCGCGGGTCCTTGCGGACCCGTGGCGCCGGTCGCTCCATTCGTGCCGTTGGTACCGCTAGCGCCCGTAGCGCCGGTCGCACCCGTGGCGCCCTTCGCACCCGCAGCTCCCGTCAGACCTGTCGGCCCAGTCGCTCCATTTGTGCCGTTGGTGCCGTTGGTACCGCTAGCGCCGGTGGCGCCCGTGACACCGGTCGCACCCGTGGCGCCCTTCGCGCCTGCAGCTCCCGCCGCTCCTGTCGGCCCAGTCGCTCCATTTGTGCCGTTGGTGCCGTTGGTACCGCTAGCGCCGGTGGCGCCCGTGACACCGGTCGCGCCCGTCGGCCCGGTTGCGCCCGTGGCTCCCGTTCCCGGCAGTAGCACAATGTTCAATTCCGGGTCATGGCTGTAGTCTTGATCCTCTTTACTGGAGAAGGTGACCGAGATGTTCGAGCCCGTGGAAGGCTTCAGCACGATGCCGTTGTTCGCGTGGCCTTGTGAGCCATTGCTGTTGATGTAATCCAGCCAGTTCTTGACCGCCGGGGTGACGTCCACGATGACATAATCTTTGTTGTTTGACGACGAGACGGGAACGCTGGAGTCCAGCGCGATGGTCGGCAGCGAAGAACCACCGTTGTTGTAAGTGAGCGTGCCCTCGTTCCAGGCACTGGCTCCGGCATTCACTTCGAAGACGTCAAGGATTGATGTAGAACCGCTGGAGGTAGCCGCGGTGACGTACAACCGCGCCGTCGCCTTGTCCACCATGCTGGAGGTTATCCAGCTGGAGGATGGCAGGACGGGGACCGACGCTCGAGTCGGCAGGCGCGACAGGTCGAAGCGAATGTACGTGTAACTACTGCTTGCGGCCTGCACGACCAAGGACGTGGGCGAGGACGTGTTCTCGACCGTGCTCGGATGCGATGATGTCACAAAGGTATCATCGCTGGGCGTGGCCTGCGCCAGCGCCAAGCTGGGCAGCAGCATCATGGCAGCCATCAAGAGGGCCAAAAGCAGACGTTTGCTCGCGGTTGTCATACGTCACTTCTCCTGCGAAGGTTGGATAACAGCAAGGCCCGGGCGCCAGGGCAGGAGGAGGCCGCGACGCAAAACGCGCTGCCGGTGGCGAGGTTCGCAGACTGATGTTTGGAAAAGGGACAAGAAGAAATACGGGATGAAACGGCAGGGGGGATCGTGTTGTGGTGAGCTACTGTCATCGCTTTCCAGCCTCATCTCCACGGTCTGGGGCGGCCGGTGTTCGCATGAACTCGTATTCCAGGATCCTGATGGCGATCGCGGGTTGCTCCGCTCCCGCGGCCGGCAGCACGCTGCGCACGATGTCGCCCTGGCAGCGCACCGTGCTGGGAGGTTCATCGCGGATGACCTTGGGCAGAGCGAAAGTGAGCTCGATCCTGCTGTTGAGCGGGTGCAGTTGCTGGGCCGTGAACAAAAGCCCGGAGCGGCTAATGTTTCGCATGCTGCCTTCTTCCCAGGTCTCCCCACCTTGGCTGCGGTATCGCAGCAGCAAAGCCAACGCGAATCGCGGAGCCCGTGGCTTTCCGCGCTCCATGGTCTCCCACCGTTCCACATTCCTCCATCAACTAGTGCGAGCGCAGTGCGCCACTTTTCTGGACCCTGGGAACGTCGAGGATGGGCGATTTCAGCAGTCCGGACAATTGATCGAACGTGGTGGGGCCATGGCCCGAAGGTGCCAGATCAGGCGGAAAGAAGAAAAAAACTTTGCACTAACACTGCCAGCCGTCCACCAGATGATGACTGATGGCGTACGTGGCAAGTTCCAGACGGCTGGAGGTCCCCAATTTGTCGAAGATGTTGGTCAGGTGATGCTTGACGGTGTCTTCGCTGATGGAGAACTTCTGCGCGATCTCCTTGTTGCTGTAACCGGCGACGATGGTGGCAATGACCTGGAGCTCGCGGGGAGTGAGCCCGTTCTTCGGACAGTCCCGTTTGGGAGCCGGGGCACTGATTTCCCGCACCAGCTTCACCAGGTCGGCCACGGCCTCGTGACCGATCCAGTACTGGCCGGCCATCACCGTGCGGATGCATTTGAATAGCTCCGCCGTGGCTGCTTCCTTCAGCACCATGCCGCGCGCTCCCAGCCGCAAGGCTTCCACGATCTGTGAGTTTTCGATGGCCGCCGCCAACAGGATAGCGCGCGTTGTAGAAGCAGGCTGGCGGGCGAGCTTCCGTAAGCTCTCGAGGCCATCGGGACGCATCGCCAGATCCAGCAGCAGGATGTCCGGCCGCAGCTCCTGGACTAGCTGTACGGCCATGTCACCGTCGCCGGTCTCACCCTCGACGCGGAAGTCCGGTTGGGCGGAGAGCAGTTTGCCCAGCCCATCGCGAAAGATGCGATGGTCGTCCGCGATCACGATACGGATGAAGCCGTTCTTCTCATGCATATGACGTCTGTGCCTTCCTGGAGGGGACCGAGATTTCCAGCCTTGCCCCTTGGCCGGGGACGGATTCAATCGTCAGTTCGCCTCCGCTGTTTCGCACTCGTTCCTTAATCACCATGGGCCCTCTCCGCTCCGCATCCAGCTCCTTCAGAGAAAAGCGGCCGGCAAAATCGAAACCGCGCCCGTCGTCATCGACCACGATCCGCCAGGATCCGTTCCTGTGCCCGAGGCTCACCAGCATGTTGCGCGCGCCGCTGTGCTTCCTGGCGTTGATCAGCGCTTCCTGGACGATCCGTCCTAGCTCACGCAGCACGTTGGCGGGCAGGCAGAGCTCCTCCACCTCGGTGACGAAATTCACGCAGATTCCTGTCTCCCGGCGGAAACGCTCCACCAGATCGGCCAGAAATTCCACGAATTGCCGGGGATCAAGATTGAGCGGCCTGATTTGCAGCATCAGCTCGCGCAGGTTGATGATCTCCTGGCGCAGGGCCTCCTGGATCTTCGCCAGCTCCGCCTCCAGCCCGTTGGAGCTGTTCGCCATTTGACGGCGCATACCATCCACCTGCATTTCGGTCGCGATCAGCGACTGAACCGCACCATCGTGCAGCTCTCTCGCCACCCGCATGCGTTCCATAGCGCCCGCTTTACAGCGCAGCCGCTGCAACATGTAGGCGCCGGACACGGCCGGGATCAGTTGGCGAACCAGGGTCTGCAGGTGCCGCAGCCGAGCGGGCTGACTTCTGCCCAGTTTTGGATTGATCACGAATATGCGGCCGGACCACTCCTTGCTGAAGGTGAAAGAGCCCGCCAAAGCCGCATCAGCGTTGTGCCATAGCGGATGATCCGGAAACACACAGCTCGTGCCTTTGACCGGCTTTCCATCGGCGTCGAGAGCCAGCACGCTTACCAACTGGCTGCCGCTGTGGTTCTGCCGCCGTCGCGCTTGCACGAACTCGCCGGCCAGCGGAAAACAATAAATCGACTCCTGCGACCAATCGGTTTCGAACAATCGCAGCTTCAGCTCTTGGGTTTCCGTTCCGGGCAGGCCTTCCCAGATGTAAAGCCTCTGCCACCGCACCTCCGCGACGGCGAGAAGAACCGCATCGGCGGCAAAGATGTTGAGCAATTCAGCAAGCACTGCTTGCAAGGTCCGCCTAATTCCCTGGTCGGGATGTACCTTGGCCAGGAGGCGGGCGATGGTGCCGGTTTCCGCCTGCAACTGTTTCGCGGCCTCCGCCAGCAGGCCGATCAGGAAACCCATGGCCATCAGATAAGCGATGCGGAGGACCAGACGGTTAGTTTCGTATTCTCCCTGCACGATCCAGAAGTGCTTGGAGCCGTAACTGAACGCGATGGCCTCAGACACCACCACCAAAATGGCAATCGCGGCCGTGGCCAGGGTTTCGCGCAATCCCCAGCGGTAGCCCGCAGCCACCAGGACAAACACAAGGAACACCAGGAAGGGACTGTTGGGCCCGTCAGAAAAGAAAGCAATGATCGCCGGCCCCAGGATGTCGATGGTGTGGAGGAAGAGCGGAATATGTGGGTGCCTGATCTGGGCGCCGGCCCGCAACCACAGCATGACGAGCACGCCGTAAGCCAGGTAGCCCAGCAGCAGAATGTTGGTCACTGTCGCATAGGTGGCGGGTTCGGTGGCTTCCAGGCGAAATGCGAGCAACGACGCGGCAGCCAGAAACACGCGCGCAACGGCGAGAATTTTTTCTACCCGATACTCTTGCTCCCGGAGCCTGATGATCACGAGCCGCTTCGAGCCCTGCCGCCCGCCAAAGATGGCGGCAGCACTCAATCTCCCTGTTCGTTTGGTTCCCGGCAACGCCTGTGCAGCCGCGTTCACAACCACTGGGCCGCTCGGGGCTGGGCGCAAAAATGGGGAGGAGAGCAGCGGGGGAGCTTGACGGAGGCGCAACCGTGCCTCCCTGTCAAGGGGCCAGCCATCGAATGACCATTGGCTATAGCACGTTCGTGCCCATTACCGTCACTTCCCGGCGGATAGCTGGTAAGCGCATGGCCAGCCAACTACTTCGTAATCTGAAAGCAGAAACGGTGGCCAATCCGACACCACCAACGATGCGCAAGTACTTGCAAGATTCTTGCGGACGAAGGGCAGTATGCTGCCGTGGTGGCCCGTTTGTGCCATTGCCGCTACGCGCCTTCGTGCCATTCCCCTGCCAAGAAGTCTCATTGTCCAAGACCGCGCCACGGAGCGATTATGCTCGGCATTCCCTCCCCAGAACGCGGAACGCCAGGCCACACTCGGCGGTTGCCAGCGCGAACCATCGCATCAAGGACACCGAGGCAAAGCAGCCACCCGCCCCATGAAATGCCACTTTGTCGATGAACGAACTGACTTCTTCGCGCTCCTCGGGCGAAAGCTAGGAGACGATTTTTCCTTGGTCCCAGCCCGGCTTGAAATCTTCCAAGACATCGAGCAGAGCGGTGCCTGCGACGTTTTGATCGTCGGGCTGCCGGCTCCCGATCTGCCGAAGTTTGAAGAGCGCTTGGAACTGCTGAAAAAGCTGGTGCTCAACCAAGCCGGCATTCCTGTGATTGCTTTCCTTCCGACTCATGATCGCCAAGTCATACGCGAAGCCATCGCCGCCGGAGCCTACGATTACTTTGTGGTGAGCAGCCCGCTGGAAGAACTGCGCATCGTGCTACGCCGGGCGGTGCAGTTGCGCGAACTGAACCAGGAATTGGAGCGGTTGCGAGCCTTGCCGTTGCCGGGGGCCAACTCCGGATGGGTGGTCGGAACCGATTCGATCATGACCGAGATCCTGCAGTTCGCTTCTAAGATCGCCGCCAGCGACGCCACCGTACTGATCACAGGCGAAACCGGCACCGGCAAGGAACTTTTGGCCCAGTTGATCCATTCGGCCAGTCCCCGCGCGCGTTTTCCCTTCGTGCCGGTCGCCTGTTCCTCTCTTCCAGAGACCCTGATCGAAACCGAGCTGTTCGGGCATGAGAGAGGGGCCTTCACCGGGGCCGTTTCCACGCGCCGGGGACGTTTCGAAGCCGCCGATCGGGGCACACTTTTTCTGGACGAAGCCGGCGACCTTCCTTCAGGATTGCAGATCAAGCTGCTGCGGGTCTTGCAGGAGCGCACCTTCGAGCGTGTGGGCAGCAACCAGTCACGGCCCATGGAAGCCCGCATCATCTGCGCTACCCATCGCAACCTGCCCCTGCTAGTGACCTCCCGCGCTTTCCGCGCCGATCTGTATTACCGCTTGAACACTATCGAAATTGAGTTGCCTCCCCTGCGCACGCGCCGGGAGGATATTGTTGTTCTCGCTTATAGTTTCCTGCAAACATACGCGGAGCGGCACAAGCGTCCCGCGCGGCGCATTGGGCCGGCGGTGATCTCCGCTTTCCGAATGTACCCCTGGCCCGGCAATGTGCGGGAACTACAGCATGTGATCGAGCGCGCGGTGGTGGTGTGCGACGGTCAGGAGATTCGCCTGGAGCACATGCCGCGAGCGCTCTTCAACTGGACCTATGCAGAACGGGATAGCTCCCTGGAAAACGAGGTCCGCAGTTTCAAGCGGCAGCTCATCCGCAAGAGTCTGGAGCAAAGCGGCAACAACAAAGCCCAGGCCGCCCGCACGCTGCACATCTCGCGCTCCTCGTTACATCGCCTGATCGACGAACTGGAAATCCCACCCCCCCCCGGGCTGAACGAGCAGCCCTCATAGCAGGCACAATGCAGGGAAAAACGCAGGGAAAAACGTTGATGCTCAATTCTTCGTCGACGACAGCGCGTTTGGGCCCTCAACTCCCTTCGAACCTATCCCCACTGCCCGCGGCTGAGGCGTATCCTGGCGCTCCCCCGCCGCTGGAATACCGTCTTCCCCTGGTGCGATGGTTGTTTCCGTCCCTCACCGACGTGATCTTCGTGGTCCTTCTGGCGATGCTGGTTTTCGCCCCGATGGGCACCGGCTTGCTTAACGATGCCGACACCGGCTGGCACATACGCAACGGGCAGCAGATCGTGCGCACGCTCGCGGTGCCCCGCACCGACGACTTCTCTTACAGCATGAACGGCAAGCCCTGGTACGCCTGGGAGTGGCTGTACGACGCGCTGGTGGGAATGGTGGCCGCGCGGCTCGGGCTCAATGGGATCGTGCTGCTGACCGCGGCCGTGATCGGGTTGACCTTCGCGTTCCTGTTCCGGTCGCTCGTCGCGAGAAGCGGTGACATCGTCGTCTCCACCCTTCTCACCGTATTGACAGCACTCTCGGCCCAGGTCCATATGCTGGCGCGGCCGCACGTGGTGGGCTGGCTGCTGACCCTGGTGTGGGTGCGTCTGCTCTACCGGTTCCAGGCGGGCAGAAGCGCCGCCCTGTGGTGGCTGCCTGGGCTGATGCTGGTGTGGGTCAACGTGCACGGGAGCTTTGTCCTGGGGCTCGTGCTGCTGGTGCTTTTCGCGGCAGGGAACTTCTGGACCTACCTGACCAGCCGGGACGTCGGAAATAAACGGAGTGCGCGGACCGCCATCGCGCGGCTCGGCATCGCCGGCGTATTCTGCGCGCTTGCCACCTTGGTGACGCCCTACGGATACAAACTCCATCTCCATGTGTATCACTATCTTTCCAACCGCTACTTCATGGACCACATCATGGAGTTTGCCGCCCCCAATTTTCACGGCAGCGCGGAGAAGTACTTCGAAGCCCTACTGGCGCTGGCCCTGGTGGCGGCGCTGCTCGCCGCTCGCCGACTGCGCGCGGTGGATGTGATGCTGGTGCTGTTCGCCGGATACACCGGGCTCTATGCTATCCGCAACATTCCGATTTCTTCCATGATCATCGCCCTGGCCATCGCGCCGGCGCTGAGCGAGGCGATTTGCCTCCAGACCCTGCGCCGCGATCTGCCGGGATGGCTGCAGGGAGCCTGCGTACGGGTCCGCGAATTCGGCGCGCGGATGAAGAATGTGGAGGACATGCTGTGCGGCCACCTGATCCCAGCCGCCGTGCTGGTAGCCAGCCTGGCGGTGGTTCTGAACGGAGGCCGGTTGTTCGGCATGCCGCTGCTGGCCGCGCACTTTGACCAGCGGCAGTTTCCCGTGGTTGCCGCCGAGTACGTGGCCGGCCACAACATCCGCGATGACATGTTCAGCACCGACCGCTGGAGCGGCTACCTCATCTACCGGCTCTATCCCCAGACACGGTTGTTCATCGATGACCGCCACGATTTCTACGGCGAAGCCTTCGTAAAGGATTACTTGAAGGCGCTGGGAGCCGACCTGGGATGGCGTGAGGTGCTGGATAAGAATGGAGTCACCTCTGTGTTGATCCCGCCCGATGTGCCTCTGGCGAACGTCCTGAAAGAAAGATCGGATTGGAAGGTGGCCTACGACGACGGCACCGCGATTCTCTTCGTGAGAACCAGTTCTCTAACTCCTCGGGCGATTGGCAAGTGACCTTCAAGCAGCCGGTGGGAGCGCCGGGCTGAGGCCCATTCTTCGCGACTGCCTAGGCCGTCGCTTCCACACGCGCGCCTTGGCTGCCCGTTGTCCGATCTTAAAGGCGCACGTCATGGATGATTCTCTGCCTAGCGGTTGCGGAAATGGGAAGCAACATGGGATGAGGCGGCGGTCAAACCGTGGGTGAGCGGCATGCGTTGCTCGCGGGAAGTGCCGGCAGGGAACAGCCTGGGTGCGAACGTTCCCACCTGTTGCCGGTACGCCGCGTATTCGGGGAAGGCGCCTTCGAGCACCATTTCCTCATAGTGGATACGGGTGGCGATGAGCGCCATCCACGCCAGCACCACGAGGCCGAAGGGAAGAGTAAAGTGCCCGGTCCACATGCCGAGGTACTGCAGCGCGTAGGCGGCGTAGATGGGATGCCGCGCCAGCCGGTAAGGGCCGGCCCTCACCAGTTCACGGGCCTGCGGCGCCAGACTGAAGGAGTGGCGCAGCTTCCACACGGTCCAGATGCCCAGCAGCACGCCGACCAGCCACACGCAATACCCCAACGTGACCGCCCAGGCGGCAGGCGTGAACCTCACCCAAGACGGGTAGCGCGAGCCGGCAAACACCATGAACGCCGGGACCAGGAAAGTGCTGCCGTAGGTGGCAATGCGCGGTCCCCATCCTTCCAGCCGGGCCTTCGCTGGCCGACGCACCAGGAAGGCAACGCCGGCCACCACGTCGTGCAGGCAGACAGGCAACAGCATCATTCCCAGCAGGGGCGAGCGCCGCAATACAGCGGCGGCCAGCCACAGGCAAAAGAGGAAACCGGCCCAATCCGTCCAGTGGTGTCGCGTTCGTTGTCTTGGCAGCAAGAGAATCTTTGCCATGCAGGACTATCCCTCACCCTCGCTGATGCAGGCCTGGGGCCATACGGCAGTCCTCGGTAGGTCGAAAAGTGGAGAGTAAGTGGTTCTGCTGAAACGGGTTTGGCAGCGGGGGAGACCACCAGCCCAGGCCGGGGAGTGAAGCCTGTGTTGAAAGTCGGACAAGTGTCCCAGGAATGCGACACTTCTGCGCCTAGGTTGACTCAAGGGCTATACATCTATGCCTAACAAAACAAGAACTCAATCACGAATCGCTGGCAGAAAGCCAAGTGCGCCCTTAATTGCCTCTGGGAGTGTGGGAAGAAACGTGTTCCTTTCACAAATCCACAACTCCGGAGAGAACGAAAATGAAGGAAACCTTACTCAGACTGTGGTCGGATGATGATGGGCAGGACATGGTGGAGTACGCGCTTCTCGTGTCCCTCATCAGCGTCGGGCTGGTTCTTGCCATGACAGCTCTCAAGGGCGGCATCAGCACGGCGTTTTCCCAGGCCGTTTCAGCGATGTAAAAACCCCAGGGGGCGCGGCAGGGCGTGCTAGCAACGGCCTGCCGTGAATCCCGCTAGCGGTAGGTCAATGGCCGGAGTGTGCGTCCAGGTAGGGAGAGGGTGCATGGATCAACAACTTCGCAGAATGTGGTCAGAAGACGAAGGACAAGATCTGGTCGAATATGCCCTGATCGTGCTGTTCATCGGTGTCGCCATTATCGGTGCCTTCAGCGCGTTCACCGGCGGTATCAGCACAGCATTTTCACAGGGAATCTCGGCGCTGTAACGGCGCCGGTTGCGAAATGCAGACTCCAATGTTCTGGAACAGCGTCATCGCGGCTTTCGTTCTGACAGCAGCCGTTGCGGATGTGCGTTGGCGGAAGATCCCCCGCTGGCTCACTCTCGTGGCTTTGGTCACCGGCCTGGCCGTGCACTGGGTGCGGGGAGATTTTTGGTCTGCCGCCACGGCCGCATTGCTGGGTTTCGCCATCGGCCTGTCGCTTTTTTCCCTGGGCGCGATCGGCGGCGGGGACGTGAAGCTGATCACTGCCTTGGGCGCGCTGCTGGGGTTCGGCCCGTGGGCGTTCGCCATGCAGGTCACCATTTTGGCGGCGGCGGCCATGGCCATTTTCCAGATTATCCGCCACAAGGTTGTGGTGCAGACGTTTCGTAATGTGGGTGCCATTTTCAAGGGCTGGTCGACAAGCGGATTCAAGGCCCATCCCGTGATCAACGTACACAATGCATCCATGGTTCGTTCTCCTTTCGCGGTGGCGGCTGCGTTGGGGACTCTTTATGCATTGTTCCGGTAAGGGGGTATCGGGCCGTCCGGCAGCGGCTGGCCTGTTGAAGGGCACCGAAGTTAGGAGGAAGAATGAACCGTAAACGGTTGTTGTTGATCGGGCTGCTATCGCTGGTGCTCGCGGGATTCGTGACCCTGGTCGCCTACAAGAAATTCCGTCCCGTGATGGCGAGTGGCCAGAGCGCGGTATCGCGCGTGGTGATAGCCGACTCCGACCTCGGTCTGGGAACGCGAGTGGCGGCCTCGGATCTGCGTGTGGCCGCGTATCCGACCGCTGATCTTCCAGACGGCACCTTTGCAAGCATGGAAGCAGTGCTGGGCCGGGGCGTGATCGTTCCCATTCGCAAGAACGAACTGGTGCTTGCCAGTAAACTGGCCTCGGCCAAGGCAGGCGCCGGTCTGCCGTCGCTGATCCCCCCCGGCAAGCGCGCTCTGTCTGTGCAGGTGAACGAAGTGATCTCTGTCGCCGGATTCGTTTCACCCGGCTGCCATGTCGACGTCCTGCTCACCGGGCGTCCGTCCCTCCAAGGCAACCAGGACGTAATGACCACAACAGTGCTGGAGAACGTCGAAGTGCTGGCCGCCGGCCAGGAAATGCAGCAGAACCCCGACGGAGGCAAACCCAAGACGGTCACCGTGATCACGCTGCTGCTGACGCCGGATGAAGCGCAGAGGCTGACGCTGGCCAGTTCCGAAGGCCGCATCCAGCTCTCCCTGCGCAATCCCATGGACGGCGACCACAAGGGTCCGCCCACGGTGAAGAGCGCGGCGCTCTACCACATGGAACAGGCCCCGGAGACGGCGATGGCGAATCGTCCCCGGACCCCAGCCCGGCCGCTGGTCATTGTGCGGACGCCGGCGGTGTATGTGATCGAGATGATCAAGGGTGACAAACGTGAAGGGGTCAAGTTTTGAGGGCAGTCCGGTCCCGGGACAGTTAGGAGAAACGGTCATGAGAGCTCGCGCCAGCTTGCAAGCGATCAGCGGTCTTGGCTTGCTTTTGCCGTTGTTGTCTATGGCTCTGCTCAGCTCACCGGCGTGGGCCCAGAACCCAGGGGGCTCGCCGGCATTGGCAGCGGCTGTCCCTGACGCCGCGGTCGGCGCTCTGGCCAACGCACCGGCATCGCCGGCTTCCTCCGTTGGACCTCCAGCGCAGGAGGCGCCGCAGCAGCCACTGCAGAGCGAGGTGCCCTTGCGGGTGATGGTCGGTAAGTCGGTGCTCATCAACACCAGCGATCGCCTGCGGCGCGTATCAGTTACCGATCCCGCGGTTGCCGACACGCTGGTGGTGACACCCACGCAGATCCTAGTGCACGGGAAGGCACCGGGTGAAGTGTCGCTCATCATCTGGGACGAGCAGGAGCGCTCGCGCAGCTTTGATCTACGTGTGGATGTCGATGCTACCGCGGCCGCGGAGGAGATCAAGCAGCTCTTCCCGAAAGATGACATCACGGTGTCTGCTTCGCGCAGCGCCATCGTGTTGTCCGGGCACGTGAACCGCAAAGAGGATATGGAGCGCGTGGGTCTGATCGCCACCGCCTATTCCAAGAACGTGGTCAATGTGCTTACCTTTGGTCCGGCCGGGGTCCAGGAGGTCCTTCTGGAAGTGAAGTTCGCGGAGATCGACCGCACTGCCCTCACCCAACTGGGAGTCAATATTCTCTCCACTGGCGCGGCCAACACCATCGGCGCCGTTAGCACGGGCCAGTTCGGTGGCGTCGCAGGCGCCAGAGTTGGCGCCCTTCCATCAAGCGCGAGTACCTCGGGCACGGCTCCGGGCAGCTCCGTGATCTCCGGCGCCCTTGGCACGGCACTGGCCGGTACTCCCGCCAGCTTCGGCACCAATAATCTGCTGAACCTGTTTCTGTTCCGTTCCGACCTGAACCTAGGGGTCATGATCCAGGCGCTACAGCAACAGAACGTTCTACAGATCCTCGCCGAACCCAACTTGATCGCAGTCGATGGCAAGGAAGCCAACTTCCTGGCCGGTGGCGAGTTCCCCTATCCGATCGTACAGGGGGTCGGTGGAGCACAGTCCCTCACCATTCAGTTCAAGGAATTCGGGATCCGTTTGAAGTTCACCCCCACGCTGATGTCGGACGGCAACATCCACCTGAAGGTGAACCCGGAAGTGAGTGAATTGGACTTCACCAACGCGCTCAGCATCAACGGGACGGTCATTCCCGCACTCAGCACGCGGCGGGCTGAGACCGAATTCGAACTGCAGGACGGGCAGAGCTTCGTCATTGCTGGCCTGCTGGATAACACCCTGCAGAATGTGGTTTCCAAGATGCCCGGTCTCGGCGACATACCCATACTGGGTAATCTGTTCAAGAGCAAGAACCTGCAGAGAAGCAAGAGCGAGTTGATGGTTCTTGTTACCGCACACCGCATTGCGCCTACCCTGCAACCGCCGCCACTGCCAGGTTTCCCTCAAAAGTTCTTGGAAAAATTGCCGGGAGAAGTTAAGCCCGCCGGAGGCAAAGGGTGAAGCATTGCTGGGAGCGGCGCCGGATGCCAGCGTCCGACCGATTCGCTGTTTTGACCACGACAAGGAAGAGACCATGGCCGAAGTCATCGTAGGCATCGTAGCCGCGGACAACGATCAAAGGACCATCCTGCAGATGCAGGTGGACTCCACCGCCATGGGAAAAAACGTGCAGACGTTCTCGTCCTTCCCGGCAAGCGCTTCCGATTCCAGTGTGCGGCGCATGCAGGAGGCGAATGTCGATGTGATCTTGGTGGACATCCCCCGGCAGGACGTGGGGCCGGCCATCCATGCAATCGAGTTGTTGCACGCCGAGATTCCCAAGGCCGCGGTGTTCGCCGTGGGCGACTCCAGCCAGTCCCAGGCCATCATCGCCGCTGTGCGCGCCGGCGCGCGCGAATTCCTGGAGCGGCCGACCACCACCGCCTCCCTGCTGGAAGCCTTTCTGCGGCTCAACAGTTCGCGCCGTGGTCCGAAAGGGCCGGGGGCGAACGGCAAGGTCTTCACCTTCGTGAACGCCAAGGGCGGGAGCGGGGCCACCACCATCGCCGTCAACACCGCTGTCTGTCTGCAACGCCAGTCGGGCGGAGTGGCGCTGGTGGACCTGGCGTCCCTCGGCCATGCCGCGCTGCACCTGAATGCCAAGCCGGCATTCACCATCGGCGATGCCGTCCGCAATTCGCGACGCCTCGACGACGACTTGCTGGACGGATACATGACCCGCTGCATCGGCGACCTGCACCTGCTGGCGGGAACGCATGAGGCCTTCTCCGAGGAGACTTCGACGGAAGCCATCGCCCGCATCTTCGACCTGCTGATCAAGCGCTACCGGCATGTGATCGTGGATGCCTCCACCCGCCTCGACCACACCCTGCGAACAGTGTGCGATCTTTCCCAGACGGTGCTGCTGGTGGGCCTGTTGGACGTGCCCTCGTTGTGGAGCGTGGCCAAAGTGCGGGACTACCTGCTGGACGGCTCCGCGTGCGCCGAGATCGGCCTGGTGCTGAACCGTTTTCGCAAGCTGCCCGGGTTCAGCGACGCCGAGATCGAATCCGCCACTCGGACCAAGATCATGTGCAAGATCCCCAATCAGTATGCCACCGTGGCTGCCGCCATCGATCAGGGCACTCCCCTGGTAGGAAAGAACCACTCCGACATCGCCCGCGCCTTCGTGCACCTGGCGCAGATGCTCACTCGACCGGAGGCTACGGAAAAGCCTAAGACGCGGGCGGGGTCGTTATTCGGGTTGGGTTAAACCATGGCAGATACACAGACCAGTTGGGACCGCTCTCAGTATCAGCAGACCAAGGCCGAACTGCATCGCCGCATCCTGGACAAGCTGAACCTGGAACGGCTGGACCGCATCCCCGGCCAGATGGCGCGGGAAGAGGTGCTAGTGCTCATCCGCAGCGCCATTAGCACCCACGGGATGCCGCTGAGTTCCGCCGAACGCGAGCGCTTGTCGCGCGAGATCCTGGACGAGATCTTCGGGCTTGGGCCGCTCGAACGACTGCTGGACGATACCAGCATTTCGGACATCCTGGTCAACCGCTTCGATCAGATCTACATCGAGCGGCAAGGCAAACTGGAGCGCACACAACTCTCCTTCCGTGACGACCAGCACCTTATCCAGATCATCGACCGCATCGTTTCGCGCGTTGGGCGCCGTGTAGACGAGTCCTCGCCCATGGTGGATGCCCGTTTGCCGGACGGCTCTCGCGTGAACGCCATCATTCCGCCCCTGGCGGTGGACGGCCCCTGCCTCTCCATTCGCCGTTTCGGACGGGACCCTCTCACCGAACACGACCTGATCGAGAACAAAACGCTCATGCCCGAGATGGCGGAATTGCTGGCGGCGATGGTGAAAGGCCGCCTCAATATCCTGATCTCCGGCGGCACCGGCGCCGGCAAGACCACGCTGCTCAACGTGCTCTCCGGCCATATTCCCAACACCGAGCGGATTATCACCATCGAAGATGCGGCCGAGCTCCAAATGAAGCAGGAACACGTGGTTCGCCTGGAAACGCGCACTCCCAATATCGAAGGCCAGGGAGCGGTGCGGCAGCGGCAGCTCCTCATCAACAGCCTGCGCATGCGTCCGGACCGCATCATCTTGGGCGAGGTGCGCGGCGAGGAAGCCTTTGACATGCTGCAGGCCATGAACACCGGCCACGAGGGATCGCTGACCACGGTCCACGCCAACTCGGTGCGCGACGCGCTGGCGCGCGTGGAGAGCATGGTCTCGATGGCCAACCTCAACATGCCCGAACGCGCTGTTCGGCACCAGATCGCCTCCGCCATCCACGCCGTGTTGCAGGTGGCGCGCCTGGCCGACGGCTCGCGCCGGGT
>Ga0181521_10004354_pt1 | contig 16201 bp, 11 predicted proteins | sample PEATcosm2014_Bin_32_FD_119764 | JGI IMG/M metagenome (GOLD analysis project Ga0181521, IMG submission 119764) | Peatland microbial communities from MTU Mesocosm Facility, Houghton, MI, USA - PEATcosm2014_Bin02_60_metaG | ecosystem: Environmental > Terrestrial > Soil > Wetlands > Peat | place... | reverse complement strand
GTTAGCAGGCCGTGCTGGCCCGGGGGGACGACCCAGTGTGCCCGGTCAAATGGCCAACGTGATCTTGGGGTGTGGTCCCTGGTTGTGATGGTAGCGGGGTGTTGTGGTCGGCGCGGGGGTTGGTCGAGGCCCGGGGCCGGGAGCTGAACCGGCAGCTGCTGCAGGACCATCTCGACCTGCAAGCGCTGCGGGAGGAGCAGGCGCTGCCTGTCGGCCGGGACCGGCGCCGGGTGGAGGGGCGGGGCCGGATTGAGCGCGGCCACGAACGGGGGCTGGCCACGGTTTTCGGCCCGGTGGCGGTGCGCCGGCTGGCCTTCCGGGCGCCCGGGCGGCCCAATATCTACCCGGCCGGCGTCGCGCTGTCGCTGCCGGCAGGGCGGCACAGCCACGGGCTGCGGCGCCTGGCGGTGTGCGAAGCGGTGCGCGGCTCCTATGACACCGCGAAGGCGGCGATCGGCGCGCGGTGCGGGCGCGTGGCGGGCAAGCGGCAGATCGAGGAGCTGGTGCGCTCGGCCGCCTGCGACATCGACGCCTTCTACGCCATGCGCGTCCCGGTGCCGTGCACGAGCGAGGTGCTGCTGGTCATCAGCGCGGACGGCAAGGGGATCGTGATGCGTCGACGAGCCTGCGAACCCACTCGAGTTGACCGGTCGGCGTGACCGACTGGCCCCCGTCAGCGGGGCCGGCCATGATCTATAGGGGTGTGTTTCCCGTGGTGCCGACCAGCTGCTCGCGGAACTCCGGGCTGGCCAGCCGTTGCGCCTCCACCCGCGCTGCCTCCACCCGCGCGGGCATATCCAGCCGGACCGTGGGCTCCTCGTTCCCGGGAGTGGAGACGAACTTCTCGATCGCAGCGAATCCTGCGTTGGCTCGGGCGCTGGCTGCGGCCTGCTTGGCATCCAACCGCTGCGCGTACCAGTCCGACGCCAGGACCGCTTCGCGGGTGAACATGACCCGGAACTCCGGCGAATCGAGGCCCCATCCCGCTGCAGTGAACCCCTCAGCCATGATCTCCAACAGCGCCCGTAGCGGTGGGACGGCCAGTGCGATCGTGCCGTCCTGGAAGTACGAGCGCGCCACCCGCTCGTGCGTGGTCACGATCGTGGCGATCGACTCGGCGAAGATGCCCACGTCCTGCAACTCCGGGCGCAGCATCTCCGAGGTGAAGACCACATCCGGATGCAGGAAGATCCGGCCGAAGTACTTGGTGGCCAGCCTGTCGGTCATCCGGTAGCCCAACCTGCTGGCGGCCACTCGCCGGCCGTCGTGCTCGAAGTCGGTCAGCTTCTCCAGGGCGCCCTCGGCGATGAGGTTGCGGGCGTCTCTCTCGTCCGGGGTCATCCGCGAGAATAGTTCCGGCACGAGCAGGGAGAAGTCGTGGTCCACCCGCACATGGGGCCCGACGTATCCGGCTGCGGACACCCAGCCGTCGTAGCCGGTGAGCGCGTAGGACAGCATCGAGGCGTTCAGGTCGATGATGGCCGGCATGGCGTTGAAGGGCCCCTTGGTCAGCGCGCCCTCGGAGCCAGCTCCGGTCGTGGAGGGGGACTTACCGGTCATCGACGAGATGAACTCCATGAACAGCTCGGGCACCTCCATGTAATGCAGCGGGTTGTACGAGCACAGCGCCGGCGCCGGCCCGTCGGGGGGGTTGTTCCGCCGCCCAGCAGCGACCACATCGACCGGCAGCTGCAGCGGCGCTCCAGACGGCAGCCGGCGAACCAGGCGCGCGGACAGCTCCGCCACTGCAGTGGCCCTGGCATTGACACGGTCCGGTCGCTGCTGCAGGTAGCGCGGGTTCTTCGAGGGCTTGCCGTCCACCAGCCGCGGGTTGGCCGAGCTCACGAAGTACGCCGGGCCGTCACCCTCGGCCGTGTCGGCGAATCGGCTGATCATCTCCGCCATCGGCTCGCTGAAGGCGCTGAAGGCCACGGCATCGTCGCGCATCGCGATGGCATCGGCCGCGGTCAAAGGCGCGAAGTTGGATAGGAACGTCCCGGGGGCGGCGATGTCGCGCTCGGCCTGCTTGTCGTACCCCCGGTGGATGGCGTCGTCGGGGCGCTGGAACAGCAGGTCCTCGCAATTCTCCACGAGCTTGTACGAACGCGCCGCATCCATTCCTAGTTGGCCGCCCGGGACGACCGTCGAGGCGGTGATGTCGTCCTGGGTCTGCACCTTCACCGCCGGTGAGAAGTCGTGGCGAAGGCTCAACAGGCGCCAGGATGCGTCGGCGTTGTAGCCGACCCGCAGCATGTTGATGGTCATCCTGTCGTCGTCCAGTCGCAGCCTGTTGCCCTGGCGGCCGTCGACGGCCACGACGCTGAAGTGACTGCGCCAGTCGTTCCCCCATTCGGGGTGGTAGGAGCGCTTGACTACGTAGACCAGCTCCTTGATGTAGGGCGGGATGCGGCCCAGCCAGGCGTTGTAGTCGGCGTGGTACTCCGACCGAGACGGGGTGAGCAGCTTGATCACCGACCCGATCGAGCGTTGCTCCGACAGGATCGGCCGGTCGTCCTGGCCGTGCCTCGCCGGATCGAGGAAGCGTCTGGAGAAGTCCCGGTCGAGGATTGCGGCGACCGAGTCCATGTTGGTGTCGAAGTCCGGGACGAACACTGATCCGAAGATAAACGCATCGGTGATGGCCTTGGAGATCTCCGACTTGCCGCCACCGGAGACTGTCGCCGGCTTGTGGCACGACGTGGCGTTGGGCACGGCGCCGATCAGGCTCCATGCCGTCCGGTCGTTCGGCTGCTGGGCGATCCCGACGCGGTAGCCGTTCGGGCTCAGGTAGACCTGGTCGGCGCGCAGGGGGATCGATTGGCGCTGGCCGTCGGCGCCAGACCAGGACACGGTCATGGCGCGCAGCGAGTAGTGCGGGTTGGCCGGCACCAGCACGATGTGCGGCTGCTGCAGGTCGAGGGCATGTCCCTGCGGCTGCGACGCGAACCGCCCCGGATCGCGTTCGAGGACCTCAGCCAGGGTATAGGAGTCACCGGAGGAGGTCTCCGTGTATTCCTGGCCCAGGTTGTAGCTGGCGAAGACCAGCGCGCCGCCGGAATGCTCCTCCTCGGCGTTGCCGAACAGGTTCGCCGAGTAGGAGATCTGGGTCTTGACCTCCTTCTTGCAGTAGCCGAAGTAGTTGTCGGCGATCACCGTCACGATCACGCCGCGAGTGTCCCGGGCACAGATCTTGAAGGCGCGCCCGCCGTTGTACAGCTCGTCCTCCTGCTCCCAGCACACCCCGTCGCGCTTCTGCCGGTCGGTGGCCTGGCTCACGTGGGGCAGCCCGAGCGCCTTCTTCGTCAGCCGGGTCAGGTGCGGGGCGAGGATGACGCAGCCGGTGTGGCCGGTCCAGGTCTCCGGGGCCAGGGACGCGTCGTTCTCGGGCAGGTAGGGGTCGCCCCCATTGCCGAAGACGCCCTCCACGAAGTCGAGGTTGGCGACCATGCCACCGGGCACGATGAAGCGGGTCTCCATCCGCTTCTCGCGCACGGAGCCGGCTACCTCTGGGGAAACCAGCGGGCGGAGGTACAACGAGACGAAGCATGCCGCCGACTCCGGCTGGTTGGCCGTGTAAGGCAGGACCTTGTCGATCTCCGGCGGCTCGAACGCGGCGGCCAGCAGCCGGGCGAACGCCACCTTGGGCACGGCGATCTTGTCATAGGGGATGGGGAGCCCGCCCTCGGTGATGTGGAAGACCCCCGCGGTGGTCCGGCGATCGTTGGCCGGGTTGTGCAGCACGCCATTGACGAGCCGGTAGCTGCTCAGCAGCGGCGAGATGAAGCTGTCGCCGTCTAAGGGCAGGGAAAGGTCGCGGGCCAGGCCCGGCTCATCCAGCACCAGGGTTCGCCGCGGAAGCTGGGGGCGCTTACCGGCATCGGCCAGGTAGTCGTCGAGGAATGCCTGGATTCGCCCGTCCGCCGCGCACAACCGGTCGGACAGTCGGCGGCTGAGCTCACGCTGGCGGGCGAGGATCGGGCGCGCGAGCTTGGCCGACTCGGTGTCCTCGAACCCTTTGGGCATGGGCAGCCCGAGTTGGGCCAGACGGAGGTTGATGGCAGCGTTCTGGATTTGCGGCATGTACGAGTATGCGGCTTCCTGATGCGCCCACGCCAGTGCCCCCCGGACCTCCAGCACAGGTACGGGCCTCCCCCGGCGAACTCGCGACCCCAGATGCCCCTGGTGATCGACGCGTACTAGACCCGCCGGCCTGTTCGGAGTGAGTGCTAGCGGCCACCCGCCGACGAAGACGACGAATCCGAGCACGGCTGAGCACATCAGTCCCCGCCGATCCCCACGTCCCCGCCGTCACGGTCAAACGCCCTCACTCCGGTCACGTCACATCGACGAGGGCCGTTTGCTTCCGCGGTCCACGGATGATCAGGAAACCTGAGGCGTTCGTCGGTGTAGGCGGCGGTGAACAGTCGTCTTGCCGAATCCGCTGGCCCCGTATAGCCCGGTGGTGATCCCGACCGTGCCCGCCTTGCTATCGACCGCCGGCACACCGGCCACTCACCGGGCCTGAAGGCCCGGTTCGCTGGGCCGGCATGAGCGCCTGGCCGTGGCCCGCCGTGGTACCGCTTAGACCGGGCCTGCTGTGGTGCTCGCCGTAACTTCAGTTTGTCATGCGGTAGACGTCGTACACCCCGTCGATCGCCCGGACCGCGCGGAGCACGTGGCCTAGGTGCTTGGGGGCACCCATCTCGAACGTGAACCGGCTGACCGCCACCCGGTCCCGCGAGGTGGTCACCGACGCGGACAGGATGTTGACGTGCTGGTCGGACAGCACCCGGGTGACGTCCGAGAGCAGCCGGGTACGGTCCAGCGCCTCGACCTGGATGGCGACCAGGAACACCGACTCGTCCGTGGGGGACCAGTGCACGTCGACCATGCGCTCGGGCTGGGTCTCGGCCAGGTGGATGAAGTTCACGCAGTCGTTGCGGTGTACCGAGACGCCGTGCCCGTGCGTGACGAAGCCGCTGATCGGGTCGCCCGGCACTGGGGTGCAGCACTTGGACAGCCGGGCCCACACGTCGGCCGCGCCCTCGACCACCACGCCGGAGTCCCCGGTGGCGCGCGGGCGGGCCGCCTCGACGCTGGGCAGCGCCAGCTCGGCGAGGTCCTCCTGCGCCCCGGCCAGGCCGCCGAGCGACTGGACCAGCTTGGTGACCACCGACTGGGCGCTGACCCGTCCCTCACCGACCGCCGCATAAAGCGCGGTGAGGTCGGGGTAGTGCAGGTCGTTGGCGATCCGCAGCAGCGCGTCCGCGGTGGCGAGGCGCTGCACGGGGAGGTTCTGCTTGCGCATGGCGCGGGCGATGGAGTCCTTGCCGGATTCGGCGGCGGCCTCACGCCGCTCTTTGGAGAACCACTGGCGGATCTTGTTCCGGGCGCGGGCGCTCTTGACGAACTGGAGCCAGTCCCGGCTCGGGCCGGCCTCCTGCGCCTTGGAGGTGAAGATCTCAACCGTGTCGCCGTTGTCGAGCGTGCTCTCCAGGGCGACGAGCCGGCCGTTGACCCGGGCCCCGATGGTCCGGTGGCCGACCTCGGTGTGGATGGCGTAGGCGAAGTCGACGGGCGTCGCGCCCTGCGGCAGCGCGAGCACCTCACCGCGCGGGGTGAACACGTACACCTCGGCGGCGGCGAGGTCAAACCGCAGCGATTCGAGGAACTCGGCCGGGTCGGTCGCCTCGCGCTGCCAGTCGACCAGCTGGCGCAGCCACGCCATGTCCGGCCCGCTCCCGTCCTTGACGCGGTTGCCGAAGACCGACTCTTCCTTGTACTTCCAGTGCGCCGCCACGCCGTATTCGGACCGCCGGTGCATGCCCCACGTGCGGATCTGCAGCTCGACGGGCTTGCCGCCGGGGCCGATGACCGTCGTGTGCAGCGACTGGTACATGTTGAACTTCGGCATCGCGATGTAGTCCTTGAATCGCCCGGGCACCGGGTTCCATCGCGCGTGGATGGTGCCGAGCGCGGCGTAGCAGTCGCGGACCGAATCGACCAGGACGCGGATTCCCACCAGGTCGTAGATGTCGTCGAACCCGACGTTGCGGGCGATCATCTTCTGGTAGATCGAGTAGTAGTGCTTGGGGCGCCCGGTAACCGTCGACCTGATCTTGGCCTCGCGCAGGTCCGCGGAGACGTCCTCGATGACTTCCTGCAGGAACACGTCGCGGCGCGGGGATCGCTCGGCGACCAGCCGCGCGATCTCGTCGTACCGCTTGGGGTACATGGTCGCGAAGGCGAGGTCTTCCAGCTCCCACTTGATTGTGTTCATGCCCAGCCGGTGGGCCAGCGGGGCGAAGATCTCCAGCACCTCGCGCGACTTGCGCTCCTGCTTGTCCCGCGGGAGGTAGCGCAGCGTGCGCATGTTGTGCAGCCGGTCGGCCAGCTTGATGACCAGGACCCGGATGTCCCGCGACATCGCAACGACCATCTTGCGGACCGTCTCGGCCTCGGCGGAGGCCCCGTACTTGACCTTGTCCAGCTTCGTCACGCCGTCGACCAGGGCCGCGATGTCCTCACCGAACTCACCGCGCAGCTCGGCCAGTGAGTACGGGGTGTCCTCGACGGTATCGTGCAGCAGCGCCGCGCTGATCGTGTCGGTGTTCATGCCGAGCTCGGCGAGGATCGTCGCGACCGCGAGCGGGTGGGTGATGTAGGGGTCGCCGCTCTTCCGCTTCTGGTTGCGGTGCCAGTACGCGGCAACCTCGTAGGAGCGCTCGATCAGCCGGACGTCCGCCTTCGGGTGCGTGGCCCGCACCGTCTTGATAAGCGGTTCGAGTACCGGGTTCACTGTGGCTCCCCGCTGCGCCCCGAGCCGGGCCAGGCGGCGGCGTACGCCCGCGCCAGACGCCGGGCCGGCGGCCTGGCCAGCACCCGGCCCGCCACCGGCGGCTGACGCGGAGCGGCCGCGTCCGGCCGATTCACGGGGCTGACGGGGAGCATGGGCCGGAGCCGGAGCCGGGGCTGGTGACGGGTCAGCCGCCGCAGGCGCAGCCGGGGCCGCGGATGTGGCGGGAGGGGTGGATTCGGCCGGAGAGGCAGAAGCGGAAGCCGCCGGATCGGCGGCCCGGGAGGGCGTGGCGGGTTCGGGGGCATCGCCGTGAGCATCATCGTGGTGAGCGTCATGGTCGTGACTTGACGTCAGCACTGCCCGGGCCTGGGCGGTCCCGTCGGTGGCTGACGCGTCGGTGGCCGGGGCCTGCGGGACGGGCCCTTCATCCGCTATCGCCTCTTGGGCCACTCGCGCTCCTGCCTGTCTGCCGAAGCCTTATTCTACCGGCGAACGTTTGCGGGGGTCGCGAGCGTGGGCCAGACCGTTACCGAGGTCACAAGGGGGGCGTACCGGGTGGCGGGACGGCCCTCACACGGTCAGCAGGGCGCGGAAACTGATGTCGCCGAGCTTGGGGCGGCCCTGCAGGAACGCCAGTTCGAGGAGCACGGCCACGCCGGTGACCTCCGCGCCGGCCCGCCGCACGAGTTCCGCCGTCGCCAGCGCGGTCCCGCCGGTGGCCAGCACGTCGTCCACGATCAGCACGCGATCGCCCGGCTCGAAAGCGTCGGTGTGCACCTCGATCGTGGCCGTTCCGTATTCGAGCTGATAGTCCTGGGTGTAGGTAGCGGCGGGCAGCTTCCCGACCTTGCGGACCGGGACGAACCCGGCCCCCAGGCGGGTCGCGACCGGCGCGGCCAGGATGAACCCGCGGGCCTCGATCCCGGCCACCTTGTCGACCGGCCGCCGCCCGTTGGCGAGTTCGTCGACCACCGCGACGAACAACGGGCCGTCGGCCAGCATCGGCGTGATGTCCTTGAACGAGATACCCGGCTGCGGGTAGTCGGGGACGTCACGGATTCGCTTCCTGATCAGGTCCGCGAGCGCCGCGGGATCCATGGTCTCCGCACCGGGCCCGCGGGGCACGTCAGACACGCCGGACCCGCCGGGCAGTCCAGGTCCGGCGGACACGCCGGGCCGGTCTTTGGACACCGTCTACCGCCTCTTCTTCTTGGCGTTCGGCCGCCGTTTGGCCGCGCTGGTGCGGCGCGGCTGCTGGCGGGAACCCGGGGCCGCGGGACGGCTCCCGGGCGCGGTCCGGCCGGCTCCGACCGACGATTTCGGCGCGGGCGCACCGGCGTCCCCGCCCGGCCCGGTCGCGTCGTCGTAGAGGTCCGCGTCATCGCCCGTTCCGCTATCGGTCGCCTGGTCACCGGGGGTGACAGCCGTCGTACCGGCACCGGCGGGACCGGCCGGGACGCCCGCCTGCGCGCGGGCCGCGGTCTGCTTGGCGACGCGGGGACTGGCCGAGCGGGCCGCCAGGCGCTTGGCCAGCGCCTTGTACTGCGGTTCGCGTTCCTTGAGGTCGGCCAGTACCGGGGTGGCGATGAAGATCGAAGAATAGGTTCCGGACAGCATGCCGACGAACAGCACCAGGGCCAGGTCGGACAGCTCACCGGTGCCGAGCAGCAAGGTTCCGGCGATGAGGATCGCGGTCACCGGCAGCAGCGCGATGAGCGAGGTGTTGATCGACCGGACCAGGGTCTGGTTCAGCGCGAGGTTAGCCGCCTGGCTGTAGGTGCTCCGGGCCGCGGTGGTCAGGCCGGCGGTGTTCTCCCGGACCTTGTCGAAGACGACCACGGTGTCGTACAGCGAGTAACCGAGAATCGTGAGCAGGCCGATGACGCTGGCCGGGCTGACCTGGAACCCGGCCAGCGCGTAGATACCCACCGTGATCAGGATGTCGTGCAGCAGCGCGATGAACGCCGCGGCCGCCATCTTCCACTCGAAGGCGATCGACAGATAGATCACGATCACAATGAGGAACGCGATCAGCGCCTCGATGGCCTTGGAGGATATCTGGCTGCCCCAGGTCGGGCCCACGAACTGGGTGTTGATGCTGTTGACGTTGACGCCCAGTTCCTTGGCGATCGAGTCCTGGACGTGCTCGGTCTGCGCGATGGTCAGCGGCGCGGTCTGCGCCTGCCACTGGGCCTTGCTGCCCACCCCGACCTGCTGGACGACGGGGTTCCCGCCGCCGCCGTCGGTGACCGCCTTCTCCACCTGGCTGATGCTGGCGTTCGGCGCGCGGACCTGGAAGACCGAGCCGCCTTTGAACTCGACGCTGAAGTTCAGGCCGCGGATGAGCAGCGCCAGGACCGCGATGACCAGGATGCAGCCCGAGATCGTGTACCAGAGTTTCTGCCGGCCGACGAAGTTGATGGAGACGTCACCGCGGTACAGGCGGCCGCCGATGTCACCAAGGCGCGACATCATGCCTCCCTCGAGGTGGTCCGCGGCGTCCGCGCGGTGCCCGGTGAGGCCGGCCGCGCGCTCCGGCGGGGCACGCCGGAACGCCATGGAGCTCTGGCCCCGAGCCGTGCCGGATCCAGGCCGGACCATTTATGGCCCTGGCCGTAGAACTTGGTGCGGGCGAGCAGCGTCACCATCGGCTTGGTGAACAGGAACACGACGACCACGTCGATGAGCGTGGTCAGGCCGAGCGTGTACGCGAAGCCCTTCACGTCGCCGATCGAGAAGATATACAGCAGCAGGGCGGCCAGGAAGGACACCGTGTCGGAGACCAGGATCGTCCGCCGGGCCCGTTTCCAGCCGCTCTCCACCGCGCCACGCAGCGAGCGGCCCTCGCGTACCTCGTCCCGCAGCCGTTCGAAGAACACCACGAACGAATCGGCGGTGATGCCGATGGCCACGATGAGGCCCGCGATGCCGGCCAGCGACAGGGTGAAGCTCTGGTACTTGCTGAGCAGCACGATGGCGAGGTAGCCGATGAGGCCCGCGATCGCCAGGCTGGAGACCGACACGATGCCCAGGCCGCGGTAGTAGAGGAAGGAGTAGATGACCACCAGCAGCAGGCCGATCGCCCCGGCGAACAGGCCCGCGTCGAGCTGGTTGCGGCCCAGCTGCGCGGTCACCGTGGTCGTGTTGTTCACCTGGAACGACAGCGGCAGGGCCCCGTACTTCAGCTCGTTGACGAGCTGGTTGGCCTGCGTCTGGCCGCCGATGTTGGTGATCTGCACCTGACCCGCCGGAATCGCCTGCGTGGTCTGCGGGGCGGAGACGACGTTCCCGTCCAATACGATCGCGGTCTGGTCCAGCACCGAACTGTCGGCGTTGGTATTGACAGTCGGGTAGTACTTGCTGGCCTGCTCCTCGGTCAGCGCGCCGAAGGCCTTGGTGGCCTTGCCGTTAAGGTTGAGGTTGACGACCCACTGGCTGTTGGTGCTGTCAATCGCCGCGGCCTCGGAAGTGACGTCGGTGCCGAGGATGACCGCGTTGCCCAGAACGTACTTCAGGCCGTTCGGGCCGCAGGCCACGGTCTGGCGGCCAGGGTCGTCCCACTGCGGCTCGGTGTAGCCGAGCTTCTGCTTCCAGGTATTCAGGTCGCTGCAGTCGAGCTTCTCAAACAGCTTCATCACGGCCGGGTCGACGGCGGCGGGGTCACCGGCGGTGGTGGCCGCGGACGAACTGCTCGCGCTCGGGCTCGGCGTCGCGGACGCGCTGGCCTTCGGCGAGGCGCTCGCGCTGCCGCTGGCCGTGGCCGGGGGGGCAGGCGTGGCCGCGGCGTGCCGGATGTACGCCTTGGTGCTCGCGCTCGGGCTCGGCGACGCCTTCGTGCTGGTCCCCTTGGTGCCGGTCGCGCTCGGGCTCGGGGTCGGGGTTGCCGAGGTGGCCGGCGGGGACGAGCCCTCCAGCAGCACCGGGCGGAACCGGAGCTGGGCCGTCGTGCTCACCTCGTTGATCACTTCCTGCGAGCCCTTGCCCGGTACCGTCACAGTGATGTCGTTGGCACCCTGCCGCTGCACCGAGACACCCGTGTTGCCCGAGGCGTTCACCCGGCTGGTGATGATCGAGACCGCCTGCTCCATGTCCGCGTCGGGCGGCGTCTGGCCCTTCGCGGTCACCGCGGCCAGAGTGGCCTCCGTGCCGCTCGAGAGGTCCAGCCCAAGGCCGATCTTGAAGTCGTGCTGCCACTTCCCTGGGCTGAACGCATTCGCGCCGACGATGCCGATGAGCATGACCACGATCAGCGCGACCAGGAACGCGAGCGAGCGCCAGGGTTTCGAGCCGCTCTTCCTAGGCGGAGCCACTTGTCCTGAAGTCCTTAGTCGATTCCTGCGAAGCCGTTGGAGCTGCGGGACGCCGTCGCGGCGCCACTACTCCTTGGACGCCGGGCTCTCCGGCTTGACGCCCGGGCCGGAGCCGTTGGCGGACGCGTCACGCTGACCGTTGATGGTCAGGTCGTCGCCGTGGGTGGAGGCGGGCGCGCTCGGGTCCGGCTCGGTCTCGTACTCGGCGTCGGCGGACGTGACCGTGTCGTGCCCGGCCCCGGCGCCGTAGTCGCCGTGCAGGTCGTCCTCGTGCTCCGCGGACGCGTCGTCCTCGTACTCCGCCTCGGCGCCGTCCGGCTCGGCCTCGTCCTCGGCCGGCTCGTCACCCGGGGCGAGCACCTCCATGATCGCGCGCTTCATGTAGCGGACCTCGATGTCGGGTGCGACCTCGAGCACCACGTCATCACCGTCAACGACCACCACCGTGGCGTACATGCCCGCCGTCGTGCGGACGCGCGCGCCCGGCTGGACATTGTTCTGCTGCTGCACGACCTTCTTCTGCCGATTACGTCCCGGCCGGATGGCCATGAAGTAAATGAGGCCGATGAAGACGATGATCAGGATGATGAACGTCGAGCTGCTGGACGACTTTGTCGCCGCCGCGGCTGTGGCTTCCGTGTAAATCCCCATGAGCGGGGCACCTTTCCAGTTGGGTTCTGCGGGCTGGCCAGGCCAGGCCCGCTCGGAGGCGGGCTATACACCCGGTTTCCCGCGCGGGGCGGCGGCCAGTGGCCAACTGCCGCAGTGTAGCGACCCATCGACCACGCACCAACAGGCTACGGCGTCCGCGCCGTGATCGTGACCTCCCGGCGATCTTCGGTGGGCACACGGGGGCGGCTGGGGCGCCCGGGGAAGGGCGGCGGGTGCGGACGGCGGGGAATGACGGCGGGCGCGGACGGCAGGCGCGGCGGCCCGAACGGCGGAGCCATACCGGGGCCCGCGTTAGTAGCCGAACGGCGGAGCCATACCGGGGCCCGCGCTAGTAGCCGAACGGCGGAGCCGTACCGGGGCCCGCGCTAGTCGAACAGCGTGGCCGCGCCGGGGCCGGTGTTGCCCTCCGGGGGCATCAGGCCGAGGTGCTGCCAGGCGGCCGGCGTGGCGACCCGGCCGCGGGGGGTCCGGGCCAGCAGGCCCCGGCGGACCAGGAAGGGCTCGGCCACGACCTCGACGGTCTCGGCCTCCTCCCCCACCACGACGGCCAGGGTGGACAGCCCGACCGGGCCACCGTCGTACCGCAGGACCAGCGCTTCGAGCACGGCCCGGTCCAGCCGGTCGAGGCCCTGCTCGTCCACTTCGTACAGCTCGAGCGCGGCCCGGGCCACGGCGCGATCCACGACCCCGTTGCCCCTGACCTCGGCGTAGTCCCGGACCCGGCGGAGCAGCCGGTTGGCGATCCGCGGCGTGCCGCGGGACCGCCCGGCCAGCTCGGCCGCGCCGTCATCGCGCAGGGTGACACCGAGCAGCCCGGCCGACCGGCGGATGATGACCTCCAGCTCGTCGGGCTGGTAGAAGTCCATGTGCGCGGTGAAGCCGAACCGGTCGCGCAGCGGCGCGGGCAGCAGCCCGGACCGGGTGGTGGCGCCGACCAGCGTGAACGGCGCGATGTCGAGCGGGATCGCGGTCGCGCCAGGTCCCTTGCCGACCACGATGTCGACCCGGAAGTCCTCCATGGCGAGGTAGAGCATCTCCTCGGCGGGCCGCGCGAGCCGGTGGATCTCGTCGATAAAGACGACCTCGCCCTCGGACAGCGTGGACAGCACGGCGGCGAGGTCACCCGAACGCTCGATGGCCGGCCCGCTGGTGATCCGCAGCGGCATGCCGAGCTCGGCCGCGATGATCATGGCGATCGTCGTCTTGCCGAGGCCCGGTGGCCCGGACAGCAGCACGTGATCCGGCGGACGGCCGCGGCGCACGGCGCTCTCCAGGACCAGGGAGAGCTGGTCGCGGACCCGCTGCTGGCCGACGAAGTCGGCGAGGCGCTTGGGCCGCAGCGCGCTCTCGATGACCCGGTCGTCGGCGTCGGCGAGCGGTGACACCACCCGGTCCGCCGCGTCTTCACCGCCCGGCGGGCCGCCCCGCACGTCAGTGGCCCGCGCGTGGTCGAGGGCTGCGGCCTCCCGCGCCTCCCGTTCGTCCTCGGCGATTCGGTCCGCTGGGCGCCCGTTCGCTGGCCGCCCGGTCACTGGCGGCTCAGCTTCTTCATGGCCGCGCGCAGCACGGTCGCGACGTCAGCCGTCTCCGGCGCCACCCCGTCGCCGGCCAGGTCGGCCGCCACCGCGGTGATCGCCTGCTCGGCGTCCCGGGCCGGCCAGCCCAGGTTGACCAGGCCCGACTGGGCCTGCTCGCGCCACGAGGGCATGGTCGCCGACATCGGCCGGCCCGCGTCCGCGGGCACGTCACCCGGCGTCCCGAGCCGGTCCTTGAGCTCCAGGACGATGCGCTGGGCGCCCTTCTTGCCGATCCCCGGGACCAAGGTCAGCGCGTCCAGGTCCCCGGTCGAGACCGCGCGCCGCAGCGCGTCGGGGCTGTGCACGGCGAGCATGGCGAGCGCCAGCCGGGGGCCGACGCCGGTGGCGGTCTGCACGAGCTCGAAGACGTTCCGTTCGTCGTCGCTGACGAAGCCGTACAAGGTGAGCGAATCCTCCCGGACCACCAGGCAGGTCGCGACGCGGGCGGGCTCGCCGGGCCGCAGGGTCGCGAGGGTTCCCGGCGTGCACTGGACGCTGAGCCCAACCCCGCCGACCTCAATCACCGCGCCGTCGGGGGCGACGCCGCTGACCGTTCCGTGCAGATGCGATATCACTGGCACCTCCCGAGTGTCGTGTGTGCCCGCGTACTTGCGCGCGCACTTGCCCGCGTACTGCCCGCGCTCGCGACCGCCGCTTCCAGGCGGGAGCGCGCGCCACCCCGCCACAGGTGACAGATGGCCAGCGCCAGTGCGTCCGCGGCGTCGGCGGGCCGGGGCGGGTTGGTGAGCCGCAGCAGCCGCACGACCATAGCGGTCACCTGCGGCTTATCCGCCCGGCCGTTGCCGGTGACGGCCGCCTTGACCTCGCTGGGCGTATGCAGGGCGACCGGCAGGCCGCGGCGCGCCGCGCACACGATGGCCACCGCGCCCGCCTGCGCGGTGCCCATGACCGTGCGAACGTTCCGCTGGCTGAACACCCGCTCCACGGCCACGGCGTCCGGCTGGTGGGCGGTCAGCCAGGCCTCGATCTGTTCTTCCAGGGCCAGCAGGCGCACGCCGACGTCCGCGTCCGGTGGCGTCCGGACCACGCCGACCTCGACGAGGCTGAGTGCCCGGCCGGGGGTCCCCTCGACGATGCCGAGGCCGCAGCGGGTGAGACCGGGATCGACGCCGAGGACGCGGCGGGGGCGCTCCGCGTAGTTCGGCGCCATGTCACCCCCAGCTCGCTCTGGGCCCGGCGATCAGATCCGGCCGCGATCTCCGCCGAACATCTGTTCGGCTCTCCGAACTTACCGCCCGGCGGCCCCGCCCGTCCGCACTACCGGCGGCGTGTCGCCTGCGGAGCCCGGATTCGTGTCGCCTGCGGAGCCCGGATTACGGGGCGTCCGCAGCGCGGGCGCGCCCGGGTCAGGTCCGTTCGGGATGCGTGCCGCCTCCGCAGCGCGGGCGCGCCCGGGTCAGGTCCGTTCGGGATGCGTGCCGTCTCCGCAGCGCGGGCGCGCCCGCGTCAGGTCCGTTCGGGAAATTAGAAGGAATCGAGCATGTACGACGACGCCGCAAAGGCACCGTCGAGCTCACTGTCAGCCACCGGGTTGCCGCCGGCCGCGAGCCCGGCCAGGCGCAGGGTCGACATCGGCGTGCCCCCGTACAGCGCGCCCAGCCCGCGCGCGCCGATGGTGAGCGGCCGGGTCGCCTCCGGGCTGTGCACCAGATGGCCCCGGCCGCCGGTCACGACCAGCTCCCACAGCCCCGAATTGCCCGGCCGCGCGTCGTCCTCAATCCACAGCGGCAGGCTGAGCTGCGCCGACATCGGGAAACCGCGCTGGGCGATGGCGGCGGGCGCGTCCACCACGCGCAGCATCCACTGCTCCCGGTTGGTGAGCCTGGCGTCCGGCTCGCGGGTGAGCCAGCAGACCGGGTCGGCGGGGCCGATCCGGGCGCGGACGGTGCTGGCGATCGAGGAGTGCGACGCGACGATCGCCCACAGGTCGCGCGCGGTCCGGTCGGAGCAGGCGATGGCGCGCTCGACGGAGAGCTCACCATGCCCCCCGTGCCAGCGGTAGGCCAGGAAGCCGTCGGGTGCCAGATAGGCGAAAAGCTCGGGATCGGCCAACCAGCGGGCGACGGTGGCGGGGGCCCGGGTGTTGGGCCCGCAGTCCCGGGCCCGTTCGTGGGCCCGGCCGATGACGGCCAGCACTTCCTCGGCGTCGTCCGGGCCGGCCCGGCGCACCGGGGCGGGGCGTTCGGCGGGGATGGGCTCGTCGCCGGGCACGCCGGGTGATCTGCTGGTGACGTCCGGCGGGATGAACGCGCGCAGCGAGCGTGCGGGGATGACGGCATGGTGGTGGCCGCCCGCCAGTTCCCAGCCCAGCGACCGGTAAATCGGCGCGGTCGCCGGATACAGCACCGACACCGGGTACCCGCGGCTGGCGATTGCCTCCAGGAGCACGGTCATCAGCTTCCGGCCGACGCCCTGGCCGCGGTACTCGGGCGCGACCATGACGGCCGCGACGCCGGCCATCGGCATAGACCGCCCATGCCACCACTGGCGCATGTCGTGGTAACGGGCGGACGCGACCAGCTGGCCGCCGTCGAAGGCGGCGAAGATCCGGCGCTCGTCGATGGCCGCGTCGAGTTGGGCCTGCCGGCTCGAGCGCGCGAGGGCCGACTCGGGGGGGCCGCCCGCTGGGCCGAACGCCCGCCGGGAAAGGTCGTACAGCGCCTCGAGGTCGTCTCCGGGAGCGACCTCCCGGATCTCCGTTCCGCCCTGGGATGTCAGATACGTTGCCACAAAGAGCAACGCTACGGCCCGCGGGCCGGCGCGTCAGCCCGTCCCGGCCGGTCATCAGGCCAACGGCGATCAGCGCTGGCCGGCGATCAGCG